>Ga0126337_10000402_pt1 | contig 21375 bp, 15 predicted proteins | sample DipCmetagenome_FD_92527 | JGI IMG/M metagenome (GOLD analysis project Ga0126337, IMG submission 92527) | Coral microbial communities from La Bocana,Puerto Morelos, Mexico - Diploria C A metagenome | ecosystem: Host-associated > Invertebrates > Cnidaria > Coral | place: La Bocana,Puerto Morelos...
ACCCTGGTATGTCAATTCTCGCGCCAAAAATTGCTTTAAACGCTGTAATTTGCATGATCACATACATTTTCCTTGATAATGGAGTCATGACTACTCCGAAACGTCGGATTTTATCGCTCGTTTTTACTGTTTTATGTTTTAACTGGACAATATTACTATTTTGAGTTTCTTTAGAGTAGCGTGTTTTAACGCGACCCAACCACGCTGGTTATTTTTAGTTCAGCGAGTTGCAGATGTGCAGCAAGCTTATTTTTATGACTTTTTCCTTCTGGAAATGTTAACTTGCACTTGTCCCGTAAAACTTCGTCGGTCAGACTTCGACCAAAAATCAACAGTACTACACACACTGCAAATTGTTCCGTCTTTTTCCGATTGGTTGTCAAATCGACAAGCCACGCAAATAAGTTAATCTGTACTTTCGTTACCAACCTCCCCCGCTAACCAAGTGCAATGAATCTGCCTACAAATGGACCCAGATGAGAGCAAACTCCATACAAATTACGAGATCGGTGGCATGTACATGAACATCGTTTAAAAATCACGAGTTTGGTTTGCATCTGATTGGATGATGAGACAACATATTTACGACAATTGGCTAGAGTGTGCATGAGATCTTTTCTCAACAAACTACCCGGGTAAATTACCAATCGCATCCATTTATTCAGACTGTTTATAATTTCTTCATTAACGCATTCACCGCTTTAACCACATATCCACTAAGCGCTAATTGCCTACCTTCAATAGTTGGTCGTGCCACATACCCTGGTACCCACCCCGTGTCTGGAAAATACTCCCACTTGGAATTAACTGGAGGCCACATCTTCATCGAGCATAGCGGCGAGGGAACTGGAGACGACCTGATTTTATGTGAGCGTGCTGATCCTTTTGCCGTTTCCAAGCGAGCTAAGTTCCTAACAACAACATTGTCCACAATCTCCTCCCTGTAAGTGCGCCAATCGCTCTGCTGGAGATATGTCTGGCATAGAATGCTGTCCTCAGGATACCTAGTAGTCAATTGTCTAAGTTTGTCAAGGGTTGCAACGTCTGAATATTTGAAGAAAACTTCCCTGTCTACTTTAATCACTTCACAGCCGCCACTGACCAAAGTCAAGCGTCTCTCTCTGGGTTTGTTTTCTTTCTTCGGCTGTCTATTGATGCTTGCCACTTTATTTAACTCTCTTTCATTTTGTTCTTTTGAGCGAACGTTTTCGGTGAATGGTGAGCAATTGTCTTCCTGCTCTAACAAAGCCCAAGCACCCTGTTATACATAGAAACAAAAACATGATTGCGCACGCTTACCGACTGCTTGCTAACTATGTTACTGCATGGTTAGATTATGCTGGACAATAAAATACTCTATATATAAAACTGCTGCATTATGTTTACATCCACTGATGCAACACTCAAACGAGAATGAGAGAATTCTTTTTTTTAGTGTTTCTCTTTCTTAACCCTTTTCCTCCTGACACCACATGTAAGGGAGCAGGTCGCCGGGTTGAAATTTATAAAATTTGATGTGGTTTACAGGAGTAATATCTAAAAAAGGAAGGAAATATTTCCCCACCAGAAGCATGGTCGGTTTTGTAAACTCTAATTGTTAGGTATGTCCGAGATATAAGCTAAAATCACAAAGCATGTTCGGGTAATACGTTCAACACGTTCAGTACCCCTCCTCACAGGCTGACAAAACAAGTACAAACAATGTGTAATACTTACAAAGCACTGGCCTGCTCTTAGCCGATCCACCATCATATAAACTCCAACACCGACTTTATCCTCCGCTCGCGTTTCATCAACCACTCTCTCGTTTTCGATTGCGCTACAACAAGGCGTGGGTGCGGAACATCTTCGCCACTGGGATTCACAAGATCGTCGCTTGACTTCGGAAGTTTGCAAGCGCCCTTGACCTACTACGGAATTTTGATTTTCTTCAACTCGGAAACTCACTCGTCCTTTCGGTGATTTTCCTGTTGTTTTTTCGGAGTGCAAGATTCCTCTCTTGAAACCGTGATCTGCTGTTACCGTGCTATTGTCAGGGTAATCCGCTGTGCGATCGGGCGGGTACAAAATTGACGGTACAGATTTCGTCTTTCTGGGTGCCACAGCTGCTTTCTTCGAGTTCTCTACAATAGACTCTTCTTCAGGACTCTCTAATCTCGTAGGAAGTCCTCGTAATACGATTGAACTCAAAGAAATGTCATGAACGTTTGAACTGTAAGTAGAAGAAGACGCATCGTCTTGTATTTTCTCCATTCTGTATTTTAGAGCATGGTGGATGTATTCCTTGCAATTGCTAAGGTCAAGCAGCCTCAGGACATCACATTGCCCCTTGATTGACAAACAACACAAATTCATTTAGAAAGAACCCCTAAGAGAGACCGCTATAAAAAAATGTTTGTGTAATTCGAAAAGAAGCATTTATCCTTTGATGTAAAACCACATTTCCTAACAGAAATTGAAAACTTTTTTTCGGCTTCTATCGAGTTAAAACAACTGACAAAATTTTACATCCGAGAAAATCCTTAACGTTTCAATATTTCTAACTTTCCATTTCGTCATTAGTTCAATTACAGAGCATGTATGGAAACGCTATTATAGAGAATGTGTGGGCACTTGGATCCAAACCTGCATAAAAAATTTACCTTTTAATGACATACAGGAGGACTTTCAAGCAAATAACAGAAGAAAAGGTCTTGTATTTGAGCTGTACGAATGATTAAATTTTACAAATCTTACATCTTGTTTGTGTCATTATAATCATGTCCTTGTTTTAGGTAAATTTTTTCCCTCCACCTCACCCAGTAGCTAATCATTGAATTTACCTTTACCAAATATTCCACCAAATATTTTTTTCATTTCGTGGTTAATGCAAACACTTAATACATTCAATACCCGGCAATGTAAGTAAATAGCTATGTAAATAAATATATAAATGTACAAGCGTCGTACAGTTTAAAGAATCAGCCTTTTTCCAATACCGTAAACTGCCGTTTGCAACCCCTGGAAGTTTATAAATGGCTTATGTACAGGAAAAAAGGAGGGGGGTTCAAGAGCGGAATAAAAAGACCCTTGCGAAATGAACTACAGAAGTGTTGATCGAAATAAGTTTTTCAGATACTTATTTAATTTTAAACTATAGCTAGGACTTATAATCAGAGGTAATAGTTTGTCTGAATTTCCAGTTCTCATAATTGAACCCCTTCTTACCGTGGATGGGTTGATACCATCAAAGCTTAATTTAGTGATTGTTGTTCCCTCATCCAATTCCCAGACACCTTACCTTTGTAATAAATATTACACAGTGCAGTTTACACGAGTCATGAACAATCACTTCGTCAGTGTTATAATCTTGAAGTCTGCTCTCTTCTGCAACTTGTTTTACAACATCTTCAGGCCACGTTCTAAACACGGGATGTTCTCTGCCGAGTATAAAAATAAATTAAAAAGCAAATTTAAACCTGTGGCTCATGCTAGCACTGGAAACGCCTGGTAAACTAGGAAACTAATTTGTATTTGTATGGAAAGTGCAAAGGCTTATGACTTGATTTCACAAGTTAATTAAGTCTGATGAAATTTCTACTTTAATTTTTCTTTGAACGATCCTTAATTTAAAGAATGTTTGGCTTCCATAAAAACAAAAATTACTGGCGAATTTTATGTTCACCCCGACACAAAAGTTTGGGAAGAAAACTTCAATAGACTAGATCCCATCTAAAGGAAGCAGCAAATATTCATTCAGATACTGTATTCTTGATGGGTGATCGGACATAAAACAGAGTTGTTGTTTTTTTTTAAGCGGCCACGGTAACAAATCCTACAATCTGATTTGTTCTTAGCGCGGATAACGCTTGCGTGAGTTTTTTTCGTTTGAGAGCATGGAAAAAAAATAAATAAGTTATTTACCGGCTTAGGGTCGGACCGTATAGTGAAAAACTGTGACCTCGGACTTGAAAATGCCTGCGACCTAGGGCAGCATTTTCAAGACCTCGGTCACAGTTTTTCACTATATGGACCTCCCAGCTAGCAAATAACATTTAGCATTCAACACAAAATCATTTTAAGTGGTTTACGAGCCGTTTCCGCGGCTTCCGTTCACATTTAAGAAATAGAAAACATGTACCGTGTTTCTATCGAGTTTTACAACATAGATGGCACCCTGTGCGCGATCTGATTGGTCAAAAACCCATGTTTTATCAGAGTATAAAACATAGAAAAAGCGTGTTTTATTGTTTTTCGTTACATTATCTCGATATCATGAAGCAAATGAAGAAGCCTAAGCCGTGTATTACACTGTGGTAAAACACTCCGAACATTTTAGAATACGAGGGAAGTGTAGAAAACACGAGCCGCAGGCGAGTGTTCTCTACATTTCTACGTTGCCAGTCGTGTTTTATCACAGAGTAATACACGGCTTAGGCTTCTTTATTTGTTAAATAGAAACAAGGTTGGAAGAATGAAAAATGCTGTGGGAACACGAGCTGCAGGCGAGTGTTTCCACATTGGTTTCCAGCATTGGCTCTCGATTTCTATGCGTAATAGTCGACTCGGGCTGCGCCTTCGTCAACTGTCGCGCTAACTAACTGTTTAATAGAAACACAGTTTAAACCAATCAGCGCGCCTATTTGCTTTGGGTTATTTTCTAAATTTTCTTGATTCAGCATCCTGTCCCTTTAATATATTCTTACTTGAGATACTCCACCCTCCTTTGCATGTCCGCGTTAAAGGACAAGTCAATCTTGGCAGAGAAGAAATCAACTTTTTCCACTGACAGTAACTCTGTTCTCTCCAAACACACCACGGTAGCGGCTCTTTTAAGCCCTCTAATAAAAGCCAATTCCTGTAAAAAAGGTATCAACAATAAATGTTGTGATTCAGCGAAGAGTTGATGTAGTCTAGAATGTGATTGCAGGAGGGCATATAGATTGTGGCCCTATTTAGTGTTGGGATTAACAGCCTAGAAGAAAAAATTTGTCAGAACAGCTATGGACTTAATAGGTATTGGTATGGATTAATGTAGCACAAATCAAATAATTCAACAACGAAGTATTGCAAACTCTATCTCTCTGCCCTCTTGTTAACTTAGGCTAAAGATTTTTAATCTTATAAAAACTGTTATACCTAAATTACTTCCACATTCCCGTTTGTAGTGCCTTAATAATTGTTGTAACGAGGGGTGTAATATTTTCAGCAAAATAGATTTTATTTAGGCAGAAAAAAGTTTCTTGGACAGTGAAATCTTACAGGTCTTAGCTCATCTACACTTATAGTGCTTGTACTACTTGTACTAAACGTCATGATGGGCACTTCACACCTAAAGCATGTGCGTACACAGTACATACCCCAAAGTGGCCCCCTCTCCTGAGTACAGCATTTTCTGTTGGTTTGGCAAATGCGCTGTGTGCATCATCATCCACTGTGACGCACACTGAACCACTGAAAATGAAGTAGAAACGCTGGGCCATGTGACCCTTTCGTATTACCACTCGACGTCGACCAAAGCTGTAAAAATAAAATGTCATTCCATTCCAGCTAAAAATCACAATTCGTGTAACATAATAACTTTTACATAGCCTAGGACTCAAGGGACAAGACATAAATTTTCGCTTAGTATGGAAGAGATCGCCCTGTAGCACTGAATCGGTAACTAACAGAACAGAGTGGATCAGGTGAATCAATGGATACATCGGATGAATTATGGAAAAAGAGGAAAACAAATTTTGGGGTCTAGTAAACGCTAAGTTGCAACATCATTTGCCACATCATAATAAGTCTAGTTGCTTCGTGGTGGTATGCTGGTTGATGTGCACGCGCCTTATGCGTTACGTGGTTGGAACGGGATTCACGATTTCCCCGTGATAATTCCAAAGCAGATTGTATATCTCCTTGCCATTTAGACCTCGTGCCTACAGTTTTTACTTACCAATCGTATTTGAACGTATTTGAGACTTACGAATCGTATTTGAGCGCCCCACATATTGCTTCCTGTATCTTGGAACTGTATTTGCGGAAACCTTTCAGTTGTCTCATCAGTTGCAGGATGGAGTGGATTTCTTGCTCCGTCCGCTCCGCTGGTTCTTTGCGAGTAATCTCTTTGGCCCAACTTGGCATTACAAACTGAAAATAAGGGCATAAATACACTTATCTAAAGATAAAAGGAACACAAAACACCGAACAGCATTGTTCTCGTTTACATTTACATTTACAATTAAATTTAACGTTTTGTTTTGGCCCGTTACGTTACCCACAGCGTAGAGTGACCGGCTTTTTTTGGTTAATGGATTGCTATATCTCAAGATTGCGTAATGAAGCGAGGTCATTTTTAAAGAGGAATTTTCTTATGATATGAGATCACTTCTAACAACAGAACATAAATTAACTTTACTAAAAAGAAAAACTCAGATCTGATATCACTTGTTGGAGTAACTCTTGTGTTGCCCTCGTAGGTTGTAATGTGGAAAAGAAAACAATAAGACGAAAGTGGTTTTCAACTCTACTAATCAGACCCCCAGAAAAGGAATTTCTTGAAATCTATTCAAAACAAACTGAGCATTGAGAGTAATTGCTCTTTACGTCAGCGTAAATCATAGAATTGTGAGTTGGTGACTTTTAAGCTCTAGTCATAACAACAATTCACCAAACGATTTTAGTCGACTTAATTAACTCAATAAAACAAAGTTATTACAATTAAGTTTGAGGGAACATAGAAATCTAAATTACTACCTCCGAACTAGAGACTAACACCTTGAAGTACAATACAAATTACCTCATAGTGACATTTGTAATGCTCTGGATCAAACATTAAATTCTCCACAGCACCCTTGGCGGCAGCGCCTTTTAAGCTGAGTGTAGCATCAGAATTGACTTGCTCGTGATGACCTTTCTCCACTGCGTAATGCACGATGCTCTGAAACGCCGTGTTACATGTTATGATCTACGAGAGAGCATTATTAAGAGGTAATATTCAGCTTTAAATGCCGGAGTTCACTTCTAGCATCAAAATAGAACTCGCAAAATTACAGAACCTCAACTAATAGGGAGTGAAGATTGCGAACAGGAAATGGATTACAAAGTGCTTTTCAGACCAGCTGGTACCAGATTCAGATGAAAGTTCGCATTCGAGATTTTAAAGCTTTTATTCTGTAAACTGAGAAAATTTAACCCCATCTGATTTTATCCCATAAAATTCCATGAAACATCCTTAATTGATTCTTTATAAAATGTAAAGATCGGCCAGGACAAAGACCTAACTTTATTTATAATAAGTATTTATATATAGAGCTAGTGGTTTTCAATTTAGTGTCGTAAAACCAAAACCAAAGTAATCACTCTGTCCAATCACAAAGAACACAGACAATACAGTGAACATGTAGCTGACGGAAAGCGCGGGAAAACGTGTATTTTACTTCACTTCTGATTGAATGAAAAGTGGCGCGAGTTTTAAAGCCAATCGTGTAGTAGTAAGTTCAATACTCAAAGGAATGTTTTATGACAACGATAAGGTAAGAGTTGGATAGATAAACTTACCAGCCTTACGGCACGCCTAAATCGATCCAGAGGCTGAAAAATATCATAAAGTATGAACTTTATTATTTCAAGTGAAATCTACTCATAAACATATCACCTACTTCGCACCAGTATATTGAGTTTGTATGCTATTAGGTATGGGGATCCGCTTGGTCTCCTTTGGAGCGCAGGAGCTCCGCCATTAAATAGTAATAAGTTCCTATTTTATCACAAGTATCGCAAAAAATTAGATGTCTCCGGATTAGTGTGAATTTTTCTAAGATTCAGTTTAAAACAAAACGACAAAATGGAGACAGCAAAGAAAACATGAAGAAATAGTTTTGCTGGCGAAATATAAATTTTTGTATGTGTTATTGAAATAGTGTGAGGTCCGTATAATGGAGAAATATTGGTCGAGTCCTTTTTTTCCAGGTTTATGGTCCATCTTAGCGGTATGTATTGCAAAATTCAAACCGCTAAGGGAGCCAGTACGAGTAAGAACTCCCCTTTTGCAGATTAATTGAGCCACATTTTTAAAGTTTGTAATCTTTATTCTACATTTGTGGCCATAAATGTGCTTTTGGCGTTTATAGTAAAACACTTGGTCACAGAAGAAGCCATTAGCTTCTTCCGTGTAGTTCAACAGAAAGATACGCGATCAACACTCTACAAACCTGAAGCTTCTCTTTGCTTTTCTTCTGAAGGTGTGTCTGCGAAACGAAAACGTTTATTGGTTTAGATTTCATATAAATTATTATTATTATTATTATTATTATTATTATTATTATTATTAGAACATAACTCGCATAGCTACGCAATGAAATAAAAAACTTCAACACAACTGAAATTAAAATAACTGAAAATTCTGCTTTCAGTATTCTGTTTTGCGAACGATATTACATTGTAGACCTTTTGACAAGTTTTCTTAGAATCCTATCTGTTGTGTTTTTTTCGTGCACTAAATTTTTGGTGGCCTCTGCCAACCTTCACTAGATAGGTCCGTTACTGCTAGCACTTTAAAAATGTTCTTTCAATTAGTTAAGACGTAAGATGGCTCAAGCTTTTTGGAAAATAATGCTTTCTACCGATATCTATTTCGGAAATTTTGTGGTATTTGTTGCATCTTGTCGGATCAGTAATAACCGACGAAAGCGCTACCATTAATTTGTCGGGTCAGAGGAAGACCTTCATGTTGTTGTTCGAAGCGATGGGCCAGACGTTAGACGAAGCCTTAGGCAAAAAACAAATCCGATTACTTCTAATCGCGGCTTTGTTACAAGAAATGAAAGTATAGATCAAAACAAAGCGCCAATACAAACAACTTAAATTTCGAGAGCGTTGAAAGCTTTTGTATCAACATAATCGCGTGAATGTTATTCAAGGTTATTTTATTGACATTTTTGATCATCGCAAAACTTGATATATTTTTGACTTTTTTATCGTTGTTTATCTAGCAAGCGATAATTGTTTCTGAAGCAGTCTGTGATTATATGTCTTGTTCGGTTTTCAAAAGTCGTCCCTCACACTGAAGAACCTAGCCGAAGAACCTCGCCGATGCCCTATGATTAAAGGAAGCAACCTTTAATTCCTCGCGTATTTCCCGAGTGAGTTGTTTGGAGATGTTCAAAGGAAACCGTCATTACAGTCCCTGAATCTAAAGAACGTAACTTACAACTGTCTTCACCTTCGTGGTAGCATGGCATAGCACCTACATGAAAATTACCTCATGTGGAAAAAAACCATCAATATAGAACAATTATTTCAAGTATGTACAAATCGGCCTGTTTAATCCATATCATGACCCGCTACATTCTTTTAAAGTCAGGAGCGCAATAATGAACTACATACAGACCCATACGTGACAAAAGTCACAACACTATTGATTTCGATGGAAATTTACACTCACGAACTACTTTCATGATATATTTTTCCATCTTGAGTTATCAAAAAGATTGAAAAGTGTTATAAATTGTTTGAATAATTGACGAACTTTTTTGTCACGCGATTTCGCAGAAAACTTCACGCGAACAAATCAGGAATCAAACATGATTGTTGACGCTAGTTATATACATATATTATGACCAGAAGAGATTGCAACTGAAGAATACAAGTTTTTTCTACAAAAATTGGAGTGAACACTTTTTTCAACTCGAGCAGAAGAAAAAGCGCCACTGACGAAATTGCACCGAGTGGCGTCAGGGTTCGTGCTCGCTTGTCGTTGCTAGATACCATAGATACAGCAAGATTATAATACTTTGCGCTGTTTGCTTGCAAAATTTTCGAAAAGACTTACTTGCTTTTCCTCGTATTCTCTAAGCCACTTTTTCATCTTCATGTAATCTATATATCGCCCTGTTTTGTGTCTCTCAAACTGATGCCCGTTATGCCTGTTGGATTGTGAAGACCTGTGATCATCAAACGAAGGCTTGGACGATGCAGATCTCTTTTTCTCGATTTGCAAAGCTCTTCTTCTTATCCCACCAATCACCCAGGACTTGTGCCGAAGTCTGTTTTTAATTCCTCCAATATCATTGCTGGATTCACGGGGACTTGGTGTACTCTGCATCTCAGTACTTGAAGACCGATCAAAAATACATGCGACATCAAAACCTCGCTGTCTTCCATGCTGCGCTTCGATGCTTTCCGGTCGGTCCATATTAAGTCAGCGTCTTTCTTCGCTAGTGAAGCATGACTTCTTACGTACTCCACATAAGTCCATTAAACGGTTCTCCAAATGTCGTTTCATTGTCTTCTAAATTGAAACACAGAAACTGAATTCGTCATTGTTCCTATTGTTTACGTATTGTGATTTTAAAACTCGCGTGGTTTCTACGCGACCCACCGTTAAAGCCGCGCGCGCTTGACGTCAAACTGTTAAAATCTTTTCATGTTGCAATTAGTTTTTTTCTTTTTGATCTTTCACGAGCGTTTCTCTTTGAAGGGTGATAAAAACGTTCTTCGTTTCTCGAATATTCGCAGGGTCTCTTTCAAGATCTCTCTTATTAAGAGAAAAGCTACATATATTTATGTGTTTTTACAAAAAGACGTCGGCAAGAATTTCCATTGCTCTACATTTAGTCCAGGCATTTTATCGCCTAAAATGGGTCAACCTGTTACTAATTGCAACAGAAGGTTTTTTAACGCGTTTTGGTCCAGGAACATGTCCTGTATAACATATCAAAAGTTTCTGAAAATCTGAGCAGGGGAAGGTGACTAAAAATGGGGGTTTTCAGAACCCTATATATAATGCAGCATGGAAGCGAGGCTGGCTGTACTTTTTTTGAGTTCAATGCCACGTGCAGTATGGGCTACCAGAGAAAGAAAGAGTTTTTCGTGTTTTCCTGATAGGTAAGTCCAATTACATGCAGATTAGATCAGCTAATTGCGTAAAATCGATAAAAATACACAAAGCTTGTAGAAAGCGTCTGCGCTGTTGCTTATCCGTTTGAGGTTTTTAGCATAGTAATTTGTCTTCACCTAGCAAAGTTAAAATATAAAAAAGAAGTTTTTAAGATAAAAGAAACCTGAGCAGTGAATTCCAAAATGAGTTTCAACTCATTGCACGAGAAACCAATATTTTACTCATCGCTTCGCTCTTTGTGCGTTATCTTTTTCTCATAACTTAGAAATCTCTGAATGAAAAACGTTTCTAAAATAAAAATTTTTCCGAACAATAAATCCGTTTTGAACACAAAACAATTTGCCTGAAATTCATTTTCACTGAAGACTTAATTTGGCAAGAATAGAACGGGATTCGAACCCTGCTATCTACGGGTACATTACAAACACACAATGTGACCAGCTCCCAGATGGCTTGATAGCTCAGTCGGTAGAGCTCTCAGTGCACCGGTACCGCAGAGGTCATAGGTTCGAATCCCGTTCAGGCCTGAATTTTTTTCAGGCTTTAATTTCACAACTGCTCAAGTAGTATTTATAACTGCGATGATCAACCTTTAATTCATATCTTTCTCCGCAGTTCAAATATATGATATTTCATATATTCATTTACATAAAAAAAGATGTTGTTTTGTCTGTCGTTACATTCAGTGTAATATCTAGTAAACATGCCTAGTCGCTGAAAAACCGAGCTACTCACGTCACAGGCGTCCTATACTCTCTGGTGGTCTGCTTGCCCTGGGGTCCTCTATAAGATACTATAAAAGCAAGCCACCAGAAAGCCGGTATAGTTGATAAAAAGTGCCGTTTTTTTCCACTGTATATTTTGGCAAGACATTTCGGCTAGTTCTTAAGCTTTCATAAGAGTTGGCCGGAACGTCTTCCCAAAATATACAAGTAAGTGGCAAAAAACGGCACCTTTTATCGCCTAATCGTACTTAATGCCTGAGCCACCTGTGTTTATGTTTACTAAGATTGGCAGCCTACCTTAGTGCCTTCCCGACGAAAGAACTTACGTGGGCGAGGCTTGCGGGAATCTTTTCAAGGCGACTCAACGCGGCGCGGAAACGGCGCGGATGCACTGGGCATGACTTCTTATTGTGCGCGCGCCAGATCGAGGCGACCACTTTGGCGCGTTTTTCAGGTGATGTGATCTGCAGCAAGCTTCTTGCTTCTTCGAATGTTTGTTTTTTTGACGATCTTCGTCTGAGAAGTGTTACTTTGACCGCTATTTTCATGTCCACTTGCTAATTTGTTAATTGTAGACGAAACTATCGCAAAAACTGCAGGTAAGTCTAACTTGATCAGAAGAAGTCTTGGAAATTGGAGGGAATGACTTGCCGATCGCTTTTATTCATATCGACTTTTCTTTATGCTAGTTATTCGCAATGTAATCGATTTGCAAACAAAATAGCATGCGTTTTGTATTTTATAGTATCCTTGTGTCAATTGCAGTAGCTATGTTATGAAGCACAAGCTTGTGTTTTATCCGATGAATCGATGTTGTACATTTTGTTGTGTACATCTGCAATCTATCTTCACATTTTTCTGTTTGTGTTTGATGATCTTAAGCAATCTCTTTACATTTTGACTGTTTTATACCACAGAGATGGAAAATCTAAACGACTTAGGCGAGTATCTTAACACGGAGATCGTTTGTACACTTGCCGGTCTTGGTTACTCAGAGGGAAGCGAGTATTTCAAAAGTCCTGACTGTCTTGGTAGGTTGGCTATGCTGAGACCTTTGATAAATACAAGCTTAAGTCTACTATTCAGCCAGAGGGACTCGACTGCCATGGGGTTTGACATGTTATGTTGGGCTAAACTACAGAATACAGGGCCACTTATTTACATTTTATTGAATCACAATAGTGCCTATTGTGTTCCGCTTGGTTCTTCAAAAGGTTTTGACACATGTAAACCAAGTGGTCCTGCATTCTGTAGTTGCTCCTACATCCCACCTACTATGTGCACTTCGATTGGTCAATTTAGTGGGCAGTATTTTGTGGTAAGGTTTGCTAAAATTTGAGTGTTTTTGTGGGAAAAATTATAATAATAATTGTCACTGATTTACAATGCCCATGCCGTCAGCTGTTAGTTGTTTGGTCTTTTTCCAGAGAGCCTTAAGGATTTGGTAAGATTCTTGCGTCGTGATGACACTACTTGTGAGATAAGACGTCAGCTTGGATATTCAGAAGTCTTACAAAATGTATGTAGTTTTTTACTAAAATCACATTTCTTGTAATAATAATGATATCGCAATGATTATATTCATGAAATAGGTTGAATACAGGTAAATCTGTGTATTTTGGACTCCAAGAGAAAAACAAACATCTGTTTGAAATAGCAAGGGTTGAATAAAACCAGGTCAGCATTTAAATATAATCATCAACATGTGAGTGTTGTTACAAGGTTGTGTGCTAATGACGAACATCTGGATCATGTATACTTAAGGCTTGAGTCCATACCCTTGATTGATATCTTGATTGATACTCAATCAACATGCAGTGGACATCTCAGTCTGCAGTCAGTCCACTGCTGACTGCCCTTCCACTGGGTGTCAATTGAGTGTTGATTGACATGTTGGTCTAGAGTTGACCGAGTATTGACTGAGATGTTGATCAAGGGTATCAATAGCTTGCAAACAGGCCCCTGGCTATTGGAAGAGTACAACAAATTTGGCGCAAAGCACTGACGATGAAACCTGAAGCTGCTTCGCACCTTGTTGTTGCCTCTTAGTACTAAATTTGCTGTGCTCCTGTCATAGCTAACAGTCTGTTTGCAGGCTAGGATATCAATCAACACTTGTCTGCAGATGCCTTTAGTACACACGATCATGATATTACGATTATTTCCATTGGTATTGCCATGGCAACGGCACATATGTCACCTAAACCATGAACACCAAACGTCTGTACTGTTAAATTGCATGCAGCCATTTTATATAAAGGAAACCACAGAATCTTAGGTTTTAGAAACAAAAGTATCATTTACTGTGTTTTGCCACCTTAGCAGGAAGTGGGTGGAAATTCTTATGTCTGGCTTTAGGTCGTGACAAGCTGTCAGGATGTACATGTATTGTCAGTGACAGTGAGGTCTATGTTTTACGAGAGTGACACAATAACCAAAGATGTCCTATCCCGTATGAATATGTTTACCAAATCAGTCAACATGCATTTATTGTACTTCGCATGTTCCTGCTCTTTTACGCAAATTAATTGTTGCTTATTTTTTTGCAACATTTAGATTTGAAGACATACCAGTTAATAGTGATTACTCTTTCAGGATCTTGTGGCAATTCTTAAAAGCTGTTCATCAAAAGAGAGGGAAATATTTGACATGGTTGTAAGGTATGTAACACACTTCATGATTTTGCTGCGCATACTCTACTGATCATTATTTGTACACAGTTTCTATTGCCCTTATCTATTGTTTAGGTATCTTGTTTTCTACATGTTGAAGTCTCTCTGTCAATACTCTAAGCTGTTTAATTTTGCAAGAATGTGCTTTGAGCTGCATCTACATGTACCTCATGTTTTTATTGTTTCTATTCACAGAGAGCCAGTGTCGATCACCTTGTTATGCCCCGGTTTACTGACAACTGTCTCCCAAAATTTCTCTTACAGTAATTATTTAGCCCATTCAAACAAATTGATCTGTTGGTTTGTTTTTTTCAGGTTGATGGTCAATTTAACTCAGCCAGCAGTGCTTTGCTTTGGAAATAATATTCCAGATGACAAAACAGGGCAGCACTATTACCTGGACATTGTGACTCAATTGCAGTCATATAAAGAGGTACCTTTTAATGAATGTTAAGCTATATCAAAAGTTGCCTGATTGATCTTTGAAACAAAGTTATTCAGTGAACACTATCCTTACCTTGGATTATTAGTATTTAAGGCATCTGTTGGTTGAGTATCAGTCAGTACTATCTGCTGATAATTATGTTGGCTGATAATCAGCTGACATATCAACTGAGTATTGGCCAGCCAGTATCTCAACTGACAATCAGCTGACATATCAACTGAGTATTGGCCAATATGTGGACCAACATCAACTGACTCACATGTTAGCCAATGCTTGGCTGATACTTTACCGACACTTGGCCAAAACTATGCTCATTTGGTCAGCTCCTGTTACTGAGTTCTATCTTCTCTACTCAAATATTGGATATCCAAAATATTAAATAATCTTCTTTAGCCCTTTGAGAGAGTCTTTCTGTGGCCATTGTCTGTTTTTCAAGACTTTTCATCCACGCAATATCAATCTTTGTCAAAGCTCTTTTCAAATGACAGAAATTTGAGCTACTGTATATCCTCTCTCTGTCAACATATGAGCATGGGCAATAAAGACTCTTATTTCATGTCTCCTGTGGGTAAGGAGACTGGTACTATTTCAGCAAAACAATGTTTAACAGTACACTGATTCTTGTAACACTCGACCAATACGCCACTGACAGTTGACTGATACACCACCAGGTCCTGTGAGTTGCATGGTTAATTTAGTATACAGTAATGGTCAAATGGAGAGTCGACACTGTTGCAGCTCAAAACTTGATCCTCTGCTCCATCCTCCATGCTTTCAAGAACTGAGGCTCAACTGAGTTTCACTTTTTGAGACATTAAAATGATATCGTTTTTTAAGGATACAAATTATATTTATTTGTTAGTTTTTTATTTCTTTGCTCTCTTGACTCAAAACCAAACAGCTTGATTTGAAACACAAAATACCCAACTCAAAGCTCAATAGTTGAAGGTTTTGAATCAAAGATCTCGTCAAGTCATTTGAGTTTTGATCGAATGTAAACTTACATTTGACTGGCACTGTAGATACACTGTAAACAGTTGGCTTTGTCTTTGAAGTTGCACATTGCTCTTTTTCTCTCTGTTACATGCAGGCATTCACAGAAAAAGAAGTGATGTCAGTGATTGGACGAGAGCTTGGAAGACTTCTTCAGATGGTGTGAACTCATTATACCTGCATGTCAATCTTTATTTGTGTTTCTCACCTTTTTTTTCTTTTTTAGTACACCTAAAGAAAAAAAAATGAATGTTACTCCTCTAACTACAGTATCCCTCATTTCTTGGAAAGTACTTTTTCTACTTATTAAGCGATGAATATTTTGTGGATGGTTAATGTTTGTCAGGAATGGGATGACCGCCTAGAAGATGACTCACTGTTGATTGAGAGAATTCTGTTGTTGATAAGAAACATACTTCATGTACCAGCAAACAAGCAAGCAGAGAAGGTAAATGTTTGTAGAAACTGGAATAAGCTCTGGCAAGATAGGCTGCTGCTTTGATCAAAGTAAACTTTTATCATTTTATTTATGTTATATTATTAGTTAGTTAGTCTTTTAATTTTGACAACTGCAACAACTTGTGTTGCTGCAGTGTGTTTTTTATGTAACAAATATAACTATTTAATTTACTGAGGGATCTACAGAGAAGAAAACATGATTATGTTTATGAGAAAATCTCTCGTTGAAGACAAGAGTTGCCTCTAAACCTCCCCACTCAGAGGGATCATTCCCAATATCTTTTTCTTATTGTCAGTTGTACCATTGCAGGTGGGCAATCTTTTGGAAGCCAGCTCAATAAAGTTCTCTGTCAGCAAAACGATTTCATGGCTAAAAGCCTAAGTTTGTTGTTGTTTTTCATATTTTAGAGAACAGATGATGATGCAAGTGTTCATGACCAGGTTATATGGTTAGTTGAAATGTTTCATACATGCTGTACTCAGCAGTGTTCTTGATCTTCAAGGGCAGTCCATCTTCACAATCAGTTACTATCCAGATTATGTCTGGCAAGACCTTGAAAGAAATTTTATCATACATGTATGTGCTACAAATACAAGAAGTATATCATAATTTATATCAAACACTGTATTGTGATGATGGATTGGTTTGGAGTAATGGCCCCCAGTTAAAACTGTACACTTTTTCCAAATATTATTGTGTCTGGCAACAGACAATATTGTCCTTTTCCTCTGTGAGGGAAAAGAAGTCCATTCAAAATCCACTATTTCAAAATCTGAATAGCAGGACAATCAAACAATAGTTTGAAATAGCAATGTGTCAATGATACCTATGAAATAAATAATTAATATGCACCTGACATACAATAGATAGAATGCAATGTTTTATGAAACAAGAGCCAGAACATACATGTACAGTACAAGCTCGGAGTGCAATGAAAAGATTCAATTACAGTGTTCCAGCCTTGTTGTGAGATTTTTTTGAACTTGACCTGAAGAGCTCAAATCTTAAACCCCCTTATCGAAAATCCTGTATCCATTCTAGTCATTGCCATCATTTCCATGACCACTGCTGTTGACTTCTAGATCTTGTTTAATTTCTGTTAAAAAACCCACACCCTTGGTGTTTTTCCACCAGGTGTAGTGCAATGCCTCCTCTTCACCACAATCTCTTAATTAGTGCCGGCAATATCATGTATGCTTAAAGAGCAGTTCTATTTTGCTTCTTATCTTACTTGTGCAGGAATCTTCATAGCAACGGAATAGATGATCTTCTGCTCTTCATAGCAAGTTCTCCAGATGAGGTGGGCCTTAGATTATTTACTGTATTTCCTGATTGAAGAACCAGGGTGTTCATGTTGCTGTTCATGTTTTTCATTGTCAATTTCCATATTTTTTTAACATTTTTACTAGACTAGTTACTAATATTACTAGACTAGTTACTAATATTACTAGACTAGTTACTAATATTACTAGACTAATTACTAATATTACTAGGCTAGCTACTAATAGGAGGCACCATGGCCAAGTGGTTAGGGCGCTGGATTTTGAATCTGGAGGTCGCGAGTTCGAGTCCCGCTCTGACCACTAAGCTAGAGTTGTTTCTTGGTAGAACCCAGTTCAACTCCTCGGCCACGTTTGTAAATAGCCAACTGGTCTGCCTCCTGCCAGCTGGGACTCTTAACCATGTTATGTTCATTTGCATTATTTGTTTCCTCATTTGTTTCCATTGGCCCTGAAAAGCCCTGTTGAGGGAGTGGTCAACTAAGGTATTTAATTTAATTTAATTTATTTATGTATTTATTTATTTATTTATTTATTTATTTATTTATTTAATGATGTGTTCATAAATTAATTTTTTCTTCTTCCTTTTTATTGTGATTTAAAGTATTGTTTATTAATTTCCCATTCTAATAAGTCCAATCTGTATATGGGTAATGTAAACTACAGTATCTTTGCAATTTGTAATGGAAATCAATAAAAAATAATAAACTGTAAATGTTTTGCAGAGACGATGGAGCATGCATATTTTGGAAATTGTTTCATTGATGCTGAGAGAGCAGGTTGGTTTTGAACTCTGGTTGTAAATGCAGACTTGCTTTAGATCCTCCATAGACTCGAGTTTAATTAAGGGCCAGTCACCAGGAAAATTTACAAGCTGTAATTTTTTCTTGTCTGGTTTGACCATGTCTAGAGGAAATTTTTTCTTATAAAGAACTTCCCTTCAAAAACTTTTTCCCACCTGTAAAAACCTACTCCCCTCCTGCTGAAAAAAATTAATGAACTACAGAGGTCTAAAGAAGAAAGAAATCATGCATACTTTGTAAAAGTTCTTTAACTAACATGTCCATGTAAGATCATGGTAGAAGTTCCCATTGATATCTGTTCAAACTATTTTCCAATGATTTACAAAGTCAAAAATTGTGAAATTGCTCTGGAAAAAAACACAACTCATAGTATACAAATTGCATGTCCTGTGGCAAGCAAATTAACTTTGATAGTAAAATTCAGTTACAGTTATTGTATAGTCGGGAGGCGTGGTGGCCTCATGGTTAGTGCGCTCGTCCCCGGAGCGAGTGGTCCGGGTGCAAGCTGGGGACACTGTGTTGTGTTCTTGGGTAAGACACTTAACTCTCACAGTGCCTCTCTCCACCCAGGAGTATAAATAGGTACCGGCAAATTGTTGGGGAAACCTAACAAATTGCGGGGGAATGACCTGCGATGGACTAGCATCCCGTCCAGGGGTGGTAGAAATACTCCTAGCTGCTTCATGCTACAGAAAGCTCCAGCAGCTATGGTCCAGTAGGATCCAAGGCTTAATTTTTTTATTGTATATAGTCACGAATAGAGGATTACCTCATATCACCAATACATATCACAGTTTGCCATATTTATGACCAGATCACTGCATTTGTTGTAGAATCCAGAGAGTTTGGCAAAAGCTGGTGAAGGAAGATCAAGAACTGAAAAGAAAGATGATGAAAGGTAGTGCAATTATGTGATGATTGACAGCTAGGATGTGTTTTATAATTATTTTATGAATAAAGTATTTTTAGTGACACCCTTAACCATCATGCTGCATGGAGGCCCAGTGAGATAGTAGGGAGCTTAAGGACGGTCGCGGTAATTGTTTCTGCGCATCCTTACTGCACACGAAATTCACACGCCACATCATGCATCAAGCGCGCGCTAAGTAGTTAAGTGAACAATAATAGGGCAAATGGCCATCCCTTTGACTTTGCGCACCAATTAAATTTTATCAAAATCAGACTAGTTTTCCACACGCCATATCTCTGAAACGAAGCCGGTGACCCCCAATTTTTATTTCATTTCTGAAACAAGTAAGTCAATATCTCTCTAGAAGTTTAAAAAAAATCTATCAAGTAGAAAATTTTCGCGCAAACATCCTTAAGACAACTAGGACAACAATTATCATGGCAACAGCAACATCACCAAACATGCTATGCATGTGCATTATAATTCTTGGTACATTTCTTTGAACAGAACAACAACGTGAAATGACCAAATGCTGCATTATCTGGTAAACATGAACCAGGATTGCTAATTTTTTAAATCATTATTTCAAAGTTATCGCTGCGTTCCAGATTTAGTTTAGTTTGCAATAGTTGTGACAGTGATAAACAAACTAAATGACTTTAGAGTATCGAGTATCATTTCTTTAATTGACTTTGTCCTCGCCTTCACTGTCTGGTTACTTAAGCTCCCTAGTGTACATGCAATGCAGACTGTGCTGGACTTGACATTGTCTTGAGCACTGCATGTTTGAACAAAAGTGACATTTCAGCCTGGTAAGGAACCTAGGTTTGAAGACTGACTCTTTACTCACCTTTTGGGGATAATGACAGAATCAGACTATGACCAAGTTAGCTAGAATGAAATTTCTTGTTTCCATTTCATCAACAAGACATCAACTATTATAATTATAATTTTACATTTACATGTAACTTTGCTGTTGTCTTAAATTCTCATGACAGACAACTTGAAATCATTCGCCAGCAAGAGCTTGCAGAAAAACTTAATAATGCGAGAAAGTTTTCTGGCAGGTAAGCCATTTTTATTTAAAAACCTTTTTTGGACCTTATAGAGTGCATTAACGGCTACAAACAAATTTAGAAACCTTGCAGCAGAAAAGATCTGCTGAGCCTGCTGTAGTAGTCAAACTGAGTCAAAGGTATTAATTTTAAAGCTTATAAACATGAACTTTTGAGTGGAACTGAAATATTCTATAAACATGAATAGCCAAGTGATCTCTTGGCTGGTACAAAACCTGGTAGCATTGTTATGTTACTTAGATAATTATATTTTAGTGCACCAAATGTGGACATAATTTATGGATACGTAGTAGATTTCTTAAGGTGTTATCCTAGTCAAAGAAGCCTGCAAGAAAGGCCGACCAACTGTGGAAGATATTCATTTATTGAAGGGTTAGCAAATTCAAGACTCCAGCCACCTTTTTTTTTGCTTTTTAGCAAAGTTAAATTTAAATACACGACCCCACAAGCTTTTAGCTTTAATTATCATAGTGTTTAAATAAAGTTTATCTATCTATCTATCTATCTATCCTTAAACCCTTTAGCTTGTTAACGTAACAATGAACTTAATGTTTAAAAACATGAAATTGTTCAATATTAAAATCATGGTTAGTTTTCTGCAAGCGATGATTGGGTTGCAAATGTCATTGACAAAATTTATCACTTAACATAGGCATTCCAGATTTGGAGGAACATTCTATGTCCAGAATATGAAGTCCATAAATGATCAAAATCAACTAATATATCACAGACCTCTTGCTGGTGAGTAGTGTTTAACCTTCTATTCAATTGCATTTCCCAGTATGAAGTGACAGATAACAGCAAATTCATAGTACTATTGTCATGTTTGTTTTTTTGTATTTCAAGTACTCTTATTTTGGATCATGTGTACTAATGACACCCGCGATCGAGTGTCGATCGATGGTAGCGATCGACACCTCGATCGACCCGCGATCGACATGTCGGTCGCCACTCGGTCGACTTGTCGACCGATACATGATCGACACTCGACCAACAACAGGCGATACTCGGTCGAGTGTCGACGAAATCATGTGTCGGGCGGTAGTCTGCTGCTAGTCGGTCGATAGGCTGTCGACACTCGGCCGATACTCGGCCGATACCTGGCCGATACTTGGCCGATACTGTATCTACCCTCTATACTTTACTA
>Ga0126337_10000403_pt1 | contig 21369 bp, 2 predicted proteins | sample DipCmetagenome_FD_92527 | JGI IMG/M metagenome (GOLD analysis project Ga0126337, IMG submission 92527) | Coral microbial communities from La Bocana,Puerto Morelos, Mexico - Diploria C A metagenome | ecosystem: Host-associated > Invertebrates > Cnidaria > Coral | place: La Bocana,Puerto Morelos...
AAAAAAAATTCAGGCCTGAACGGGATTCGAACCCATGACCTCTGCGATACCGGTGCAGTGCTCTACCGACTGAGCTATCAAGCCGTCTGACCACTTTTATTTCTGAAAGCCACTTTTATGTATTCATGGGTTCGAATCCCGTTCAGGCCTGATTGTTTTTTTCAGGCTTTAATTTCACAACTGCTTAAGTTATGCGTGTAACTGCGATGATCAATCATAAATTAATATCTTTTTCCGCAGTTCAAATATATGATCTTTCATATATTTATTAGAATCCATCATTGTGTCGTTGTTTTATCGTTTGCAAACACTTGGAGTGTTAACAAATGCTTTTTAATTTGCATTCGTTCCTTAAAACCAATCTAAAGCAATCTTTCTTACTCAAATGTTTATTACTGACAAACAAATTAAGCCTACAGCGTCCAACCAACGGAGTTGGACAATACATGACGCGCCAAACTTTATGGGACCTTATGTTTTGTTCTCTCGCAATTTAATGTACTCCCGAACAATTGTTGCCAAGAGTGACTATTGAAATGTCGATTTTTATTAGTTAAGCCAAATTAGCGTCATACAACATAAAACAGTCTATTTACGGGATCCAGCGCAGCGAGTTTGATCAGTAACGCAGTGAGAGCACGAAAACGTTAAGCTAGCCTAGAATCCAACACTACGAAAAACGTCCGGCATGTCAGCTGGATGAATTCTGCTGAACTACGCTCGCCCTGACACAGCTGTAGACACAAAGATGTCTCGTTTGTCTGGTGTGGAATCTGTACAAGAAACAAGCTTCTCCAGCTCGATCGAGCGGTCGGTTGGAGCCGCGGATGCGACATTGCAGCATCTCGCCTCAGCAAAGGAAACGTTTGGTGATTTGGAAGCAGCTTATCGGACGTTTAAACATGAGTTGGAAATAGTGAAAACGGAGCATGCAGCCCAGGTGAGTAAATTTTCCATTCTTTTATTGACTGTCAAGAGGTCGAACATTAAGCATGCGAAGGCGAATTTGTAGGGCTGTCATTGACAATTAGTTTTCACAGGGTAGCAAAGCGTTTCGAACTTAATTTCTTATTAAGAAAAACGTTCCTCAAGATGGCCAAACAAAATCGTCCTCAACGCACGTCGATTTGCCCTGTGCACAGGCTGTATTGAACTCCTGCCAAGTAGTTGTATGTTCTTGACCAATGTAGCTCGCTTCTACCTGATCACGTCTCGGGCCTTGTAGATCAATTGCCAGAGCAAGGCAACACCCTAAACGTTTTGGGAGTACATCGTTTCCTGTACTCAAATATCGCCGATGTTTGATGATATAACTCCTCTTTCAGTTTTTACTCTATAATGCCCTGGGGCACGCTCATCTATCATAAATGTTATATAGTCTATTTATCTACACGAAATCCTCACCATCTTTAACTGACACTGTCAGAAATAAGTGGCAACATTTCAGTAAATAACTTGAAAGAAGGATTTAACATTGCGATTATCTTCATTTCATGGATTTTAAGTAATATATGGCCATCGCTTGAATTTCCTTTCGCAAATTTTTAGTCTCTTGGCGTTGCGCTCGTGTAAAGTTCAATTTAAATTCTTTTGAAGTGTACTCAGTTCAATGACAATATGGGCAATCTTTCATTATAGCGCCATTGTTTTTTCTTCGAAGGTGCCATTACACTTCATTAATTCATAAAGTTATAAGGACTTCATTTTACAACGAGTGGCGAGGAATATACGCCATTTTAAATCGTGAACTGCGTGCATGTTAACTTTGAATTAATGCGAAGCAAATGAAAACCGTGGCAGCAATTATAAAATGCGGCAAAAAACATAAAGGAGCCGAGTCCCCCGAGACTGAATTAGCGACTCCAAGTTTGAATGAAAATAATCAAATTTCAAGCATTTTGGGTTTCTGAAAATACAATGGTGATGGGTTTTTGCCAAACACGTACTTAAATCATCCAGAAATAAGCTTTGGGTGCGTTCTTTTGTGCGCCTAAGAAACAAACGATAGTGTTCTGTAGAATAATATCAACAATAAACTTGAACCAGGTACATATACTGTGTAATTTCCACTAATTTATCGGTCTAATCGGTTCGAAAATGGCCTGAGAGTCGCTCTGCACGTAACGGCCACATCGCGAAAGGATACAATACTTGAAAAAATCTTTTCGTGCGATTTTAATTTCGATCAAGAAAGTGTCCAAAAGTATTTAAAGCGTTCGCTTTGTAATTTGTGCTCGAAATATCTACAGTACAGTATAAAACTTTCTAAGTTTTCTTAATAGAGCGAGCTATATGGATGAGAAACTGCTTGAGAAACGTAACGGTTTGAAAGAATTTGTTATTTTTTCGTTAGTATATCTGTAATATAAAATCTCTAGATTGCATAAAAACTATTGTTCTCACAAATTTTAGATCGGTTTTTAATTGAGTGTCGAAAGAAATCAGGCAATTACTTTGGTTTTAGTTGTACTATGATTTGAGATTGACGGAGTAGTCTTATTGGTAAGTAGTTAGTTTGATTTTGGTTTTACGACACTAAATTGAAAACTGCTAATTTCAGTCTAATTCGTGTTTTGTATGTGTAAACTAAGTTATTTAGCTATGTTTCAGTAAAGTGTCGGCGAAATTTTTCCGAAATGAGATTAAAGTGTCAGGAAAATTAAACGCGTGCGAAATAAAACGCACGAAATTTTCTGCTAGCAATCTACTCAAAACTAGCTGTTGAAAGTAAAAATCTGCTCCCCTAACAGCACTAGGATATCAGGCCATTTCACTAAGATGACTTAAAAGTTAAATGAAGAAAGAGATAGAAGAGAAACTTTTAGTGGATTATTCTAGGCAATTTTTATGCAAAGTTTTGGTCCATTTTTTGTTATTATTCCATAAAAAACGTAACACTGTTGATCAAATAACATTTTTCTATACTTAGTCTTGGGTTTATTCTTAAACTATTCTTAAAATTTCGAACATTCCAGCCTTGATATCCTTATAAAATATGTTCTTATAAAAAACGAGTGTAACGAAAATTCCTTTTCCTGGATCATAACCTTATACGCTTTCATTCAGGTTAACCAACTTCAGACAAGAATAGAGAATCTTCAGAAGGCAAGAGAAGCGCTAGATGATCAGTTGAGTGAGTCAAAAACTGAGTGCAGAAAATACCAGGAAGAACTACTTACGATTAGACACGCCCTAGCCGAGAGAGATTGGGAAAAAGAAACCTTAGAGAGAGAAGTGACTTCGTGTAAAAACGTCACCAATGTCCTACAAAAGGAAAAGGACGAACTGGAGAGGGAGTTTGCTAATTTGCAGCGGGAACTGTCATCCAGTACGTCAGCACTTCTCCACAGAACTACGGTGGAGGAGAATGAGAAACTGCTTGCAGCACAGCAAGAGGCGGCCCAATGGGAAGAGAGTTATAACTACTTAGTCCAGGAGAAGGAAGTCATCCAGAAGGACGTGATGGAGCTACAAGATAAAATGGCCGGGATTCAAGCCGAGTGCGAAAAGTCACAGAGGGAGTTAGTGAACTCCAGCAAAAATTACAGCATAAGGGTAAGCCAAATTTACGTTTTTCCTTTCTATTCGACTGTCGAGCCACAATTTTTCTATTTTAGCTTGAAATGACTTTTATCTAGGATTTGTATATAATAAAACTAGAGACAAGTTGCAATGCTATTGAGAAGAGTCGTACTGTAATTTCGTTCGTTTCAATTCCGAAAAGTAGAAGTTCTAAGCGAATGCGGAAACTGACAAGTTCCATTATTTTACAGCAATATATAAAAAAGAATGCAGGCCGTAAGTTGTAGTTTTCGGATCAGGAAGAGACAGAATATAATTACCGTGTAGACTGGGTGTAGGTCGTAGAGCGCAGAGTAAACTCATAAATAGTTTAAATATCTTGGATAGATATTAAAAAAAGATTCTTATATAGTATAAGGTTGTGTTCCTTAGAAATGACAAGCTCCTGTGGATTTCAATATTGTGATTAACGTTTACATGTAACACCACAGGTTTCTAAACTGGAGATGCAGCTACAAAATGCAAGTAAGCAAAAAGAGAACTTTAAGATACAGCTCGGCGAATCACGCGACGAACTACGCAAAAACAAAGAAACTCATTCTCTGCTGCAGAGGGAGGTTCTTAAGATACAGAAAGAAGCTGAGGACTCCAAAGGAGAACTCGCAGCTAAATTGCGCCAAGTTGAAATGTTACAAACTGCCAATAAAGAGCTCGTGTCCCGAATTGAAGATCTAAAAGACCAACTGTCCAAGCAGAGATTGTCTATGGAGCTGCATGCAACGCAGAGTAAAGTTGCAGAAACAGAAATGAATCTGTCACAAACAAAGATCGCCGAGTTAGACACAAGTCTACAGTCAATAAAAACCGAAAGAGACGATCTTCAAAAAGACTTATTTGCCGTGTCGAGCAAACTGGCAACCATGGAAGAGGCTAACAGGAAAAACTTGGACAAAGTTGCAGAACTGGACATGGAAAACACTAGATTGCGAGATAATATAGCTGGTCTGGAATCGGACATGTTTGCCCAGGGAAGAAGAATTTCACAATTAGAGCCCACGTACGTGCAAGCAAAAGACGAAATCGAACAGCTTACTATTAAACTCGAAGAATCCTCGATTAGAATTAGTCAACTGGAGTCCAGCTATGAAACGGTAATCCGCGAAAGAGACGACGTTAGAGAGGAACTCGTGTTATCCGAGCGAAGGATTGCAGAAACAAAATCTCTTTTGCAGAAGACTGAAGATGCCAGCAACGAAGTTGAACAGAAGTTGGCGGCTATGAAAAGCCAGATGTTAAAGTACGAGGGTCAAATTGAGAGTGCATCAAAGCAGAAGACGGATTTTAAAGCGGAGCTAGAAGAGGAACGATCAACGGTCACTAGACTGAAAAGAGAGCTAGTCAAGACACAGAGTCGTTATGAAGAGTCCCAGAAGAACTTAGAATCAAACAAAAAGGAGTCCTTCAACAAGGATGAGATCATCGAGGATCTCAGAGCATCATTGACAGCTTACGAGCTCAAGACTGAGTCTTTGCTCAGTGAAGTTAGCAAACTCCAGACTCAGATGGAGATCACCGAGGAAGAGAAACGAGAACTGCAAGAGGAGACGTTAGAAGCACAGAAGAGAATTCGCGATGTAACTACCGATAACAGACAAAGCTCTGAAGAAAACGAGAAACTGACCCTTGAAATGCAGTCGTTTTACAAGAGGTTGTCGGAGCTACAAGCGTCCTATAACGCATGCGAGCATGAGAAATACGATTTTCAACACCAAGCTATGGCACTGCAGCAACAGATCACAAAGCTAGAGGCGGAGCTCGACGAAGCCGTTAGTCAACGTTCGGACTGTGAAGCTACAGTGCAAGAGTATTCCGCTACTTACAGTGCTGTCAGCCAAGAAGCTACCTTGCTTAAAACTCAGCTTCTTGAACAACAGCTCGTGAACAACGATCTTCGTAAGGAAAGTGCAGAAAGAGAGGCATTGTCGCAACAACTTCAAGAGAAACTGAACCTGTTAAACGTTGACTTCGATGCTTGTCGTGAAGAGCTGACAAATGTGAAGGGGATGCGCGAAATGAGTGAAAAGGAGAAGAAAATGCTACACAACCAACTCATGGCCAAGCAGGAAGAACATTCCAGAGCACAAGGCTTGTACGAAACAACGCTGAAACGCAAAGAGCAGCTTGAAGCAGACTATCTCGCGGCGCAGAAACGAATTGCTAACATGGAGTCGACTCTCAAGAGGTCCGTGACCGCTGACAAGGTTAGAGAACTAGATCACGAGCGTTCAAGATCGAGTGAGCTAGCCAAAGAACTTGCGTCTTACAAGAGCAAAGTCAGCTCGCTGGAGTCCCTATCAGCACTTACGAAGAACGATATACAAGGTGTCCTCGATGAATTAGAAGAGGCAGAAAATAAAATGTCAGTTTTGAGACAAGAGCTGGAAGAAGCAGTTGCACACAAGGAAGAACGAGTGCATAAGCTGAGCATTCTAGAGAAGAGAAACTCGGAGCTTGAACAGGAGGTACTGGCTTGCAGACAAGTAAAAGAGAAAGCAGAGGAGGATCTCCATATAATGCGCACTCGAATCGCAAAGTATGAATCGCAAATCGAGACTTTCCAGGATCAAAGGACACAGCTTAAAGACCAGCTAGAGGAGATCAACACAAAACTCATTTATGACAAGGAGAACTTTATGCGACTGGAAAGTAAACTTACTGAAGAAAAGAAGATAAACGAGACCGCCAACAAAGTAATTGTCAGGAAAGAGCAACTAGTCGAAGAACTTCAGATGAACATCAGATCTGCAGAAGCGGAATTAGAGAAGGCAAAAAGCGAGCTGATGTCCTTTAAAGTTACAACTGAGGGGCTGCGTGCAAAGAAAAGTGAATACGAAGGAAGGTTGGACTCATACAAAGAGAAACTTGAACAACGTCAACAAGAAGTGTTTGCTTTGAGAAACTCTGTCATGAAGTTGGAACAAGAGTTAAATACTTCTAAGTTTAAGATTGTCAGCCTTGAAGCTCAGGTGTCGAACCTTCATTCTGATAAAGATGAGTACAAAACGCAGTGGGAAGGCTCTCAGACAGGCATTGCGAACATGAAAAAAGAATTAAAAGTGTCTCAAGGTCAGTTTCAGGAAAAGAAAAGAGCTTGCGAAAGTCTGAGTCTGGAGTTAAAAGAAAAAGATATCGCGTTGGTTAAGGCGATTAACGACAAGGTCGCCCTGGAAACGAAGGTTACAACTTTGCAGGAGGACCTAGTTTCGTTGGGGCTTAACTATGAAAGGAGTCAGTCAAGAGCAAAAGAGCTCGAAGATAGCTTAAGTGAAGCTAACACAAGCATCTCAAGGCTTGAGTTGAGCAGTTTCCATGATGAAATTGGAGAACTGGAAAAGTCATCTGATGAGAAGGTTTGGGAAGTTGAATCTCTGTACAAACAAAGCCAAGACAGAGAAAGATCACTTAGACAAAAAGTTGATGACCACAAAAAGAAGATTAAACGACTTGAGGCGGAGAATAAAGCGTCACGCCAAGAAACTCTGGAGTACAACCGTGAGAACGGCGCGCTTCAGGCTAAAATACAGGAGTATGAGTTGGCTATTGCCAAGCACGACCAAGAGAAGAAAAACCTCAGAGAGGAACTAGTAACCTTACACGGTAAATTGACAGACTTTGAGGTAAAATATGATTATGAACTCCGCGAGAAGGATTCGGTCAAACGCCATCTTGAGAGTGCTCTTCAAAGAGTCTCAAGTAGCCATGATGAGTTTTTGAAGAATGACAAACAGCTTATAGAACAAAGAATCGGAGCGGATGCCATGAAGAAAGAGATGGACGAGAAAGAGCTTTTGATGGACCAATTAAAAGCTAGCAAACTCTACTTGGAGGAAAGCATCGAAACACTGAGACACACACTAGCGGAATCTCGCAACGACTGTGAAAGAACGAAGCTCGAGAAAGAAAGATTACAACAGGATATTTTATCCTTAACAACATCTAATGCCGACTATGAAACGCGAATTCAAAAACTAGCCCTTGAACGAGACCGGCTCATAACGGAATACCAGTCGTCTATGGCAAACGTAGCGTCGTTGGAGCATCAAATAATGGAACAGAACCGTGAGAAACAATCACTGTCTGAAAAAGTGGAAGAATGGAAAAACAGTTCCTTGATGCACAAAGACAGTCATATGTCAGCTGATCAGCAGATTGCTAATCTGGAAGGCACCATCAACATTCTGAAGACCGACGCTATCAAGAAAGAAGGAGAGGTTAGAGACCTACAAGCAAAAAACACAATCTTAGAAACTGAAACAGATTCTTTCAAGAAAAAGTTGCATACGGTAGAATTGAAGTACAGTAAGTTGGCTGAACGGTATCAAAGTCTTGAAATTCAAAGCAAATCTCTTTCACGACTTCAAGCTAATGACAATGCAACGTCTGTATTTCAAGAAAAAATTCAAAATCTAGAAAGAGAGGTCATGATGCAAAGGCGAAAAATTGTCGAGTTGGAAACAAACAGCCGAGCATTTCTTGAGAAAGAAGCTGAGCTCCAAGAAAGCCTTTTCGCCGCTCGGACTTCAGAGTCTCAATGGGAATCCAAATACGATGTGATTCAAGCAAGAAAGAATGAGATTGAACACGACCTCATAGCGCTTCAAAAAGAATTCACTCCTTTGAAAGATGACCATCGTCATTCAGTTGATAAACTAGAGACTGTCAATGCTGAAGTGCAAGAGGCTCGAAAAAAGATATTAAAATTAGAAATGGAGATCAACAATGAACAAAATGCGCGAATGCAACTAGAGCAACAAGTTCAAGATTACACAGAAACGCTGACGAACAGAGAAGACGAATTGCTAAGTACGCAACGCACACTCCAAGAAGCTCGCGTGCTACTGGAACATAAAGGCTTATCAGTGGATGGTAAAGAGTCGTCGACTGAACACGTGTTCAAGGAGAACCAAAAGCTGGAAAGAGACATCTTCGTGCTTCGTCAAGAGTTAATCAGCACTCAAAGTTTGTTAACAGCTGCAACCAGGGACAGAGATGAGGCTGGAAAAGAGATGTTTGACATGAAGAGGATTGTTACAGAAATGCAAGGAAAACTGGATGTATCGCAACAACGTATTCAAGATCTCCAAAATACCGTCAACGTTTACCAAAGAAAAATGACGACTTCTGAAGAGGGGCAGCAAAAGGCAATGATCGAGCAAGTTACACTCAGGTCACAACTTGATGAGGCCAACAAAAGGATAGTTAACAGTAAGGAGGATATTTTTGAAACGCATAGAGAGTTGTTTAGCCTCAGGGCCTTGGTTGAAAATTACAAGAAGGAACTGGCGAAGAACGATAGCTGGCAAAAGGAACAAAGCACCAAAATAAAGCTTTTAGAAGATGAACTGCGATCGTTAAAGCTGAGGATTGCCTATGGGAGTGAGGACTATAACAGCATAAGCCAAGAACTAGCAAGTTTGAAATTGCAGCTTGAAGAGAAGGACAAGTGTATTTCAGTAACCGAAGAAAACATCAAGAAACTTTTCGAAGAAAATAACAAGCTGCGACTTGAATTATCTAACAGTCAGGCCCTGGAATTGAAGCAAAAGCAAAATTTGAACGATTCCAAACAGAAAGCTGACTTCCTTCAAGAAGAAATCATGTCTTTGCGCCAGAAGCTGTCCTGCCTGGACGCCCAAAACTCTACAAAAGAGGAGGAGCTACGAGAAAGCAAGAAGGAATTACTGTCCTTAAAGAGAAGTAATTTTGGATTCAAGTCTAAATATGAATCGCTACAGCGACAGACGCAGGAATTACAGGGGGAATTATTGATGGCTAGGAAAAAGCGAAGCATTGTCCAGCACGACGAATCCACCTTATTGGCCGAGAAGACAGTTGGATGCATCGACGAATCTGCTTCAAGCCATAATTCTTCTTTCATTTGGAAAAATGAAGAACATGTGCGCGAGATTTCTAGATTAGACGAGAAAGTACTTAATCTCGAATCCAAGCTATCTGAAGCAAGAAGAGACAAAGAAAAGCTGGAGTGTGAGGTAATTTGGAAAGCAAGAAGGATCGAAGATCTAGAAGGACGGATATTGAAAGATACTAAGCAGCAGGACTACTCTGATGATAGTAATTTACAGCTGAATGTGGCCACTCTCCAACAGGAACTTAACGCTTCTAAGAACACCATCATATGTTTAGAAAAATACCGCGACTCTTGCGAAGAGAAGATAAAAAGTACGGAAGAAAAGTTGCGTTTAGCTGAACAGAAAGCCCTTCAAATGGAGTCAGCTTACCTTTCGAGCCAGGAAAGTTGCGATTTAGTACACAAGACATTTCTCGAGACTCAAAAACGATTATCTGCCGTAGAAGCATCTCCTCAGCGCCGCGAATCGCTAGATGGTGTACTGAAAGCACTGCTCAAACAAGAAGATGAAGTGAAGAGATTGACAGACGAGGCAAGACGAAGTAACGGCAACTTAAGAGAGGAACTTGCGATGGCAGAGAGAACTAAGAAAGAATCCGAAGTTATGCTAGCAGAAAATACAGCTACCAAGGGCCTTCAAATTGACAGGCTTAAGACGGAGCTTTCACAATTTAGAGATGATTACCAGCGAGTATTCAAGGAGAAGCAAAATCTTGCTGCTGAATGTCAAGAACTCGAGCTGCAAATTTCTAGCTGGGAAAAAAGCTACAATGAAATCAAGCAGGAGAATGACCATCTGCATTTTCAACTTAGCGTTTTGCAAAAACTTTTTTCCCAGATACAAGAAACCAAAGAAATTGTGAAACAGGAAAGTCGCTATGTTAGCTCTGCTGTTATCACTGGACAAAGTAGCGAAATGCAACAACTCAAGGAAGAAAAAGGGAAGCTAAAAGGCGAAGTTGCTTCTCTTAACATGCTGCTTTCATCTTATAAAGAGAAACTTGATTCACTTTACTCAGAAAAATTCCAGTTACACTGTAAACTTGAAGAATCCAAAAAGAAAGTCTTTACCCTTGAACAAACCAATAGTACCCTCCATGGGGAAAAGAGTAGACTTGAACAACAGGTCTCCATTGAACACATGAAGAGCAGCGTGGGTCTGGAAGAACTCTACAGAGGGGAGGAGACCGCAAAAATGTTTGAGCTTCGAATCGACTTGGAGAAGGTCTCAAGAGAAAGAGATTATCTACAACACATGCTTGATCTTCACAAGTCAAGTGACGACTACGATAAGTGCATTCAGTTGGAGAGAGTTCATGCTCAAACTTTCACACAAAAAGACGGCATCATTCACGACCTTAGAGGCGAAACTGCGGCACTGCAACTTGAGGTTGGAAGACTAAGACAAGAGCAGAGCTTAATTCAAACTGAGCATGGAACACTGAGAACGAAATACATGGACATCTTGAAAGAGCGAGATGGTTTACAAAAACAAGTCTTGGATTTCAAATTGAATGGAGGAGACTACACCACGCTTGAAACTGACAGCCGAATTGATTGTTATAGGCGAGAGATCAATGAAAAAAATGTTGTGATTGACAACCTTCGCACTGAGACTTTACAACTACAACTGGGAATTGAGAACGCCAAAAAAGAACTCGCTGAAAAGTCATTTCTCTCTAGAGGCAGATCTTACAGGTAGAAGATTTTCAAAAGAAAGCCGACTCGCTGAGAGCTGAGCTTGCTGACAGCGTGAAAGAAAACGGAACTTTGAAGTTGAAGCTGAACGACATATGCAAGGAGCGAGACTTTCTCTTTAAGAACAAGTGTTCTTTAGAATACGACCTATCAATTTCAAGGAGGAAGATTTCCGAAGCCCAGAATCTCGCCACGACTGGAAATTCTAAAAAGGACCAAGAGCTCTCCATTGTGCAGAGCAAATACGTAAAACTGCAAAACGACTTCAACGAAGTCAAACATCAAAATGAGACAATGAAATTAGAAATGGAACTGCAAGTAAAAACAGAACTCTGTAGTAAACAGGAGTGCATCTACGAGCTGGAAAAAGAGGCTAGAAAACTTAAGGCAGAAAATGACTATCACGAGCGAGTTATGGAAGAGAAGAACACCAGCTTGACCAAACTTCGCTTGCAAATAGTGTCCGCGCAAATGGAAATCGGAAAACTAGAAAAGGAGCTTTTCGTGACTAAGGAGGCTTACGAAAAATCCGAACGACGGATGAGAGAAATATTCAAATGTGAACACGAGCTATTGACGATTGAAGATCTTCGCTGTCTTGTGAGCGCCTCACCGGTTCTGAATTTGCGTAGTTTGTCTGTAGCTGAACACAGCTTTACTGGTAGAAAACTAACCGAGGACGGCAGCTTAAGTTTAAGCGGCATTCATCCACAGATGAAGTAGACAGGCCTGATCTTAGAAAGAGACTGGGCCCATTAATCTGAATTTCTGTTGTAAGACAGCTTTTCATGCACAATGAAACAATTAACGTAAAGGGTGTGACAAAGCGTATTTCGAATAAATAGTTTTCATAAATTTAAATCCGACATGTGATTAAGTGTCTCTTCAATGAGAACCTCTCTAATACTGTAGCTCGACGGCGATTTGTGACTGAACGCAAAAAAAAAAAACGAAGCCGAATTTATACCTCGGGCGTTTCCTTCCGAGTAAAAATTCCAGCTGGTAGGAGGCAGGCCAGTTGGCTATTAACAAAGCGTGGCCGAGGATTTGAACTCGGGGCTGCCGAGTACCGAGAACTCGTAAATAAAAGACGTCCTCTAAAACTGTTTCATTATTATGTCGACATTGCCTCTACGCTAACTTGTATGAGGTAGCGATGTGTAACTGCTTTAAAGGTAATTAATAATTTTATAAAGTAAACCTCCGCGTTTTGTGGTGCAATTGCGCCAAAAAGTTGAAATTAAAAAAAATTTGGAGATTGTCTTTATGAACCCAGATTCTCACCTCTGAAAGCATAGGAAATACGTAGGTAATTTCGTAATTGTTGGCACGAAATTTCAGCGTTAATATAAGTTATAATTTCACATGGCAACGTTTGGTACGAACTTTCTCGATACAATAAACAAGTCAAAAGTCCACGACTGTAAGTTGTCACACACGATATTTAAAGGTAACCAAATGGTATACTCGTGAAATTAGGAAATACATCCCTTGCGTTTTGTCAAAATGATAATAATTTCTAATAAGAATCAATTAATAATTAAGAGAATTTTAACAAAGCGCTCTAGAAATTATTTCCTATTTTCATTCTTCACCTGCAAATCTTTCTTTTTTTTCCTTTAATAACCTCTACCCTCTACCAGGTTTTTCGTTTTTCAGGTTTGGTCATTTATCGCGTACGAATTTTGATAAAAGACTTTGGCCTTTCACCCTAAAGTTTATTCCATAAGACGGACTTGAAAGAATTGAATTTCGAATTCAGACCTGACTCAGTTAGTTGCGTGTCATGACTGTTGCGTGTCATGAATGTTGTGTGCTGGCTGCAAAGGTGACTCAATTCAAATTGCTTTGTTGCCCGCAATCCTAATCATTTGTTAACTTTCTTTAGGTTATCTTTCAGTACAATCGACTTCCATGCATTGCTAAGCATGAAAAACGTCTATTAACTTTATTCAGGCTTCAAATACTACATTTTTACGACGTGCAGCCTTCGTCGGTCTATGCTGACGAAGGAATTTCATCAGAAACAGTGTCTAGTACAAGCTTACGGATAATGGCGTTGCCATATATACTCTAGATCAAAAAATCAAAAGTCAAAATATAAAGCTTAAGTTTTAAAACTTAAAAAGAAAGCTACAAGTGCGCTTTTTCTAGTTTAAAGACTTTGTAACTTTCTAAATTAAGAACAACAAATTAGCGAGGGACAAAACTAGGCTAGCCTGCCTGCTCATATAAAGCTAGCTAGTCAATGCAGATATCACTTCTAATTGCTCTACGTAATTATGATTGCTCTGCTGTACACAGCTTTTTGAAATATGTAGACCTGTTGGAAAGAAGAGAGTGCCCCAACATTTCCATGTCTCACTAAGAAAATTGCCAAAAATGAACATAACAAAAGAGTGCTTAAGTCATGAAAATAGCCGAAGAAACTAAGCAAAACTTCATACGGAACAAACTAACTAAAATAAACTACAAGTTCAGATAAGACAGGGTGTCAAGACAAAGCTGTTTCTGGTCGAAATGCCACGTAAACAAAAAAAGATGACCCTAGTCTTGGCTTTCGCTCAACTAATATCATCATCTAAAAAAGTAGAAAAAAATTTATCGTCTCTAAAACATTTAGTATTCATTAAACCTGATGATTTATGAAGATCATTGAACACCGATTCCTCCATATTTTAATACTGATCACTTGGTGTCCTTTGTCTTTCTTAATTCCTTTACGCAGAGACGTTAGTAGAGGGAGGTCTTCTAAAAAATCCTACTTCCGAATTTGATATCACAAAGCCCCAATAGCGGAGATGGGAATTTAGTATTATTAACCCTTAAATGAAAGCAACTGTCAAATTTATCAAATCACTCTTCCGCTCAGTCGTTGCCCCTGCGACGGCTTACCCCACATGCGTGCAAAGACGACTAGTGTCTTTAAAATCAAAGTAAAAACCGATGTTAGAGTTCATAGATTTAAAAAACAGGCTACAAGAGCCCTTCACGGTTCCTAATTCTGCTTGCAATCGGCTCTGTTACGATCCTTTCCACGAACAGTAGACAGTGTACCCTTCTCTGCCTCTTGATTCCCAGAATCTTTATCGTATTCTTTCCTTTCAATCTTTTCGTTTTTATCATCGGATGTTGGGCTGCTATTGCTATCCTGGGTGGTACTCTCCAGCTGTGATTTGGTGGTCACTGTAGAAGTAGACACCACTGTCTCTTTGGGCAGGTGTTCTGTTGACCCAGTGTTGTTGAGATCGCCACGAGAGCGCTGCTTACTGAGCAATTCAACAGCCTGATAGTGTTCAGAGGGCATCCTGCCTTCACTTGTCGAACGGTACAGTCCCCCAAACCTGGTCATCAAGCCTTCTTTATAAGAAGACGACAGACCGAGCGGCCGCTGCCTTCGGCGTTTGTCGCTGACATCAATGACCAAAGTAGTCGACACCTTTTCGCTGGATACAGATGTTGCCAACTGTTCGCGGAGCTGCTGAACTTGGATTTCGAGCTTGTCCACTAGATTATCCTTGCCATTAATCTTGTTGCTCAGAAAGTCTTGTTCGGCCTCCATTTCAGCAATTTTGACTTTGTGGGAGTTCATTTCTTCTACAAGCTTGTTATCTAGCTTGACGTTGTCTTCTGTCAAGGTCGTGATCTCTAACCGTAGAGTTTCATTTTGTTTCTGAATATCGCTGAAATTGGATTTTGCTGCCTTTAATTCCTCTTTCAGACTTTCCAACGTCATTGAAATTTCCAGCTTTTCTTGCTTCAGTTTTTCAATTTTTTCGTCATACTCCACATTTCTCAATGAAACGCTCTGATTTCCACCAAATTTAGTAATCTGAACAGCTAGCTGCCTAGTGGTGTCGTCGTACCTATTACTGTATTCATCAAGTTGCTTTTTAAATTCGGCTTTGTCTTTTTTGGCTTGTTCTAGACTCGTTTGCAGCTTGGTGTTTCTGTCGTTCAATGTGTTGATCTGCAGTACTAGTTCTGTCTTCTCAGCTCCCGAATCGATTCCGCCTGCATCAGTTTTTCCTAACATTTCTTGCAGCTCTTGATTCTCCTTCTCCAGTTCCATGATCCTGCTATGGTCCCTCCTGATATCGAGTTCAAACTGGGATAACTTCGTGTGGAGCTCGTTGTTCTCATCCTTCAAGGTATTTATCTTCAATTTTAGGTCATTATTCTCTTCTTCCAGGGTTGACACTTGGTATGTACTCTTTTCAATGAAATGTTCCAACTGTGAGGCTTTTTCCATAAGCTCGCTGATCCTTGTTTCCTTCTCATTGTGGACATCTCGCAAAGATTGTCTTTCGGTAGGTGTCTGGTCGGAATTCTTAATCTGTCTTTCCAATTCTGCTTTCTCCTTAGCAATATTTTGAAGCTGCATCTCCAAACCCTTCACTTCGGTATGTAATTCCTTAGTCCCCTCCAGGAGATTCTCTTTTGTATCCAGCAGAACTTGATTTTCGTTTCGTTGATATTCGTAATTTTGATTCGCCAGATCCAGCTCGTGGTGTAGGTTCTCTAGCTCAGTGTTCAGCTTCTTGATGTCAACTTCATATTCTGTAATTATTCTTTTCACCTCAATCAGCTCGACTTTAATCGTGTCATTTCTCGTCTGCTTATTTTCAAGTTCAGTCTGTAACATCCTAACCTGATCTTCTGCTGCCTCTAGTTCGATTTTTAGTTTATCTTTTGTCTGTTTTATTTCATCAAGGTCATCATCAAACATCATTGACGGGACGCTTTCTACTGTCTCTACCGTAGTCACTGCTTGCACCTGGATAGAGTTATCATTCCATCTATTAAGATTTTCTTTCAGATCCCTATTCTCGTTCTGGAATAGTAACAAATCACTTCGAATTTTATCGTTGTCTTCCTTTACCAGCTTGTGTCCCGTTTCCAGCTCGCGCAACTTGATTTCTAACTGTTGTAGGTCGAGCCTTAGGTCTTTGCTCTCCATCATTAATTTTAGATTTTCACTTCTAACCTCGTTGAGCTCGTCGCGGAGTTCTTGATTGTCCTTCTCCAGTTCCTCTTTGTCCTCTTTCAGTGTGTTAAGTTGGTACACGAACTCACTTTTCCCTGCATCAAGCTTGAATGATCTCTGCTGTTCCCGGTCTCCTTTTTTTAGCTGTCGAAGCTCATCTTTCAATTTGTCATTCAGGCTGTTCACTTCAGCTACCAATTTTTCTTGTTGAGCTCCTTTTGTCTTAAGGATGTCCATGTCGTGCTCCATAGTCCAGATTGTGTTTTTCAGCTTCTGAGCTTCTTTCACTGCATCTGCCTTTTCATCCAGAGCCCTTTTAACCGCTTGAGAATCGCCTCTGATATCGATGTTAACTGAGTCCAGGGTTCTAGCGTCGATAACATCTTGACCTTCAATTTTGTACTCCAAATTAGCAATTCTTTTTTCACGGTCAGTTACATCGTCCTTCAAATCTTCAATTTCGTGGTCTTTGGCTGCGTTCAACTTTTCGAGTTTTTTGATAAGTCCTTTGGCTCTCTGAAGTTCCTGTTCCAAGGGCGAGAAATTTTTTTTACGCCAATCAAGCATCTTGTCTTTGTCTTCTTTATGTCTGTTTCTCGATGTTTGGAGCTTAGTCTTGAGCTCAGTCTCGATGTTCCTTAAGCGATGCAATTCAACTTCCAAAATATGCTTTGCGCTCTTCTGTTCGTTCAGTTCTGCTTCTAGACTTGCCATCTTGGTACGGTAAGCGGCCATTTCACTCCTTGACTTCTCCCTCTCTCTTAATGCATCCTGGCAACGTACCTCTAACTCTTGATACTTCTGTCTGCTTACAAAATCTTGGTTCTGTTTGGAAACATCCACTACGTTCAATTGGTTTTGCAGAGCCTGAAATTTCTTCTTTAACAGAGATAGTTCATTTTCTGATTTGTTTTTCTCGTATTTAAGCTTCTCGTACTCGATCTTCAAATCAGAGTTTTTCTTTTCAAGGTTGGCGCAGTCTTTCTTCAGTTTTTCGTTTTCGTCCTGTACTTTCCCAATTTTGTCTTCATAGCGTTTAATTTCGTTGTCCTTTGCCACCAAGCGGCGTTGAAGTTCTTCAGCATCTCTCTGTGACTTCTGGTAATTCTTCTTTACCTCTTTAAGAGTAGCTTGTAAATTTATAACTTCATCTTTAAGATGGTCTTGCTCTTCGTGTGATGTACCCGAAGGAACAGAATCATGTGTAATTTTTGCGTCTTTCTCTCGAAGTTCCAGCTCTAGTTTCATTTTTTCATTGCTCAAATCTTGCAATTTTACGCTGTATTCTTGAAGTTTGTTCTTCAGGTCATCTATATGTACATTGCCATTTCCAGATTGAGAAGTAGCCCCAGCTGATAACTCTTTCCTTAGCCTGTCAATAACTGCTTGATGTTCACCAATTCTTCCTTCAAGGATCATCCTTGCATCACCAGCAGCCTTTAAGTTTGCATTAGCCTCCTTAAGTTGACTACGTAGGGTGACAATTTCCTTCTTAGATGCCTTAAACTTGTCCCTGCTGTCATTTACTTCACGTTGTGCCTCTTCAAGCGCTTGATTTCGCATTTCGAGTTCTACCTCAAACCCATCGACTTTCATTTTGTATTCTTCTCTCTCATGTTCCGTGTCGTGCAACTTTGCTTCTATTTCTTCCACGCTCACGTGGAGCTTCGTAACGTTTTCTTCAGCGACACGAAGGTATTTCTGTAACTTTTCGTTGTCTCTGTCTTTCGCATTACTGTCCTCTCTTAACTCCTCAATAACTTGTTTCAAGCGATCAGAGTCTTTGTCTCCGCTCTCAAGAATAGCGTAGAACTCGTTGATTTTGCGTTGTTTTTCGACGACAACACTGTTCTTGTCAAGCAGGTCCTTCTGGGCAGCATCTAGCTGTTGTTGCACTGTTCCTAGTTTAGCAGCTACTGTAACTTGTTGTGCCTCAGCGGTACTTAACTTGGTCTGTGTGCCTTGTAACTCTTCCTTTAAGAGCTCGAGTTCGCGTCCCACTGATTGGTATTGGTCAGTCATAAACTTTAACTCCTCGGAAGTTTCTTGCAGTTTCATTTCAAGATCCTTGATCTGACTTTCTGCGTCTTTAAGCTCTGACTCCAGGTGATACTTTTTTTCTTCTGCGTCTCCCAGCCTGATTTTATAATCATTTAGCTGCTCTTGTGAATTGTTGTATTCCATTTCTACCCGTTTCAGCTTCTCTTTAAGATCGATCTTTACATCCGTAAGGTCTTGAAAAGTATCTTGATGTGAACCGAATTCAAAACCAGGGGCTTCTGCATATGTAGCTTCTACATTGACAACTTTTACAGAAGAACTATTAATGACGTCTTGTTTCTCTGCCAATTTAACTTGAAGGTCGGCAACTTCATCTTCTAGTCTCTTTTTTGCTTCCCTCAACTCATCTATATCCTTTTCGTATTCCTGGATTTGGAGATTTACCGTGTCGCTGTTATTCCCTATTTCCTCAATCTTTGTACGATTTGCTTCAATTTCGTTCATCAGATGCCGAATCTCGCTATTTAGATCATCGTTGTCCCTCTCTAGCTCTTTTCGTTTCACTGCGGCCTCAGCTAACTCATTATCAAGGTCTTCAATGCTCAACATAGCTGCCCTGTAGTCTTCCAAAGCACGATCTCTCTCTCCTAGCATGCGAGTAAGGTTTTTCTTCAAGTCAGCTAGAGTTGTCTGTCGTAGTTCGTTCAGCTCCTGCTGGGCCTTTGACTTCTCCTCTCTCAATGCGTCGCATGATAGTTTGCTTGATTTCAAACTGGACTCCAACAGTTCGACCCTCTGCTCTAGATCGAGCTTTTTACCCTTTAATTTCCCCACCGCCGCAGTGTAGTCTTCTTTTTCTTTATCATGTACATCTTTTTCGAGGCGAAGGTGTACATGATCCTCGTCAAGAGAAAGAAGCTTATTATGAGTTTCCTCCAGACGTTGTCGGGCTTGATCCAATTGACTTTGTAGGGATAAAATTTCATTCCCGTCCGCTACGCCCTTGGTTTCCAAAAGCGTTAGTTTTGTTCGAGCCTCCATGAGTTCTTTTTTGGCGTCATCTCTTTCACGGTTACTCCTGTCTAACATTTTTCTGGCCTCTTCTAGCTTCTTCTGAAGTGTATTGACATTGCGCTGAATCTCTTTCACTTTCCCTTGAGCCGCCTTAGCGTCAATCTCTACTCTTGGAAGGCGGTGTTCAAGGCGTTGCAGCTGTTCCCTCAACTCACCCTCTCGACTCTCGCTCTTCTTAAGCAGTATCTCCAAGTCCTGAACCCTTTCGTCTGATGTGCTGCGGAAACCTTCTTCTATGTAGCTTTGTGGTAGCGCTGACTGAACGATATAAGCTTTCGCAACAGCTGTCTGAGTAGTATTACTCATCTCCTGAAGCTGAATTTGAAGCTCTTGTACGCGATTACGGTTGATTTCATTTGTGCTCTTATTTGCCTCCAACTCCTTCCTTGTGGAAGTGACCGTGTCCTCTAGAGTGCTTATCTTTCGTTTAGCCGCTTTAAGCTGCGAATCCTTATCTTTTATTTCTGCATCAAACCGACTTATTATGCGATTTTTATCTTTAAGCTTGTTACGACATTGCTCCATTTCTGGCTTGATTTTCCTCAGTTTGGTCTCCAAGTCGTCGATCTGACTTTGCAAATCACTTCTTTGCTTGGTCAGAGCCTTGCTATTTCCCTCAGCTACAGTTAACTTGTAGGTCAACGAGTCTACTTCTTGTTCAAGCAACTCCTTGTTATCAATCTCTTCTCGTAGTTCCTTTTGCAGGTCTTCGATGGTTTGTTTCTGTACTTTGGTACGAGAATCCAGATCCTTGGTCTCCTTTTCCATTGTTTCATTTCTGTTCAGTGCTGTTCTTAATTCCGGTCTCAGATGTTCCAATTCTTCTTCCAGCGCTCTGCATCTTTGAGTCAGTGCTTGCAAGTTAGCTTCGTGTTTCTCTACTGTCATTTTAAGCGTGGTGTTGACTTTGACCTGTTCCGAGAATTCTAGACTTTTGTCATTGTGCTCTTGTTTGCTCTGGGTGAGTTTCGAGTTATAATCGTTGAGATATTCCTTCAACTTGTCTCGCTCAAGCGTTAGAGTTTCTACCTTTTTCTGCAGCTTGTCGATTTCCAGGTTCAGTTCATCTTTCTGTCCTTGAAGTTCGGTAATGATCCTATTCAGATCATCTTCCCCCTTTTCCAGGATGTTTATCTTGTTCTCCAAATCAGCTGCTTTTCTCTCCCAATCATCATTTTCTGCGTTGGCCCTGTTCAGATCCCTCCGCAATGAAGCTATTTTGTTCTCGCTATCTTTGATGTCACTATGAAGATGTTCTTCAATCGTTTGCAGCCTGTTGTTTTCATTTTCAAGTTCATAGATTCTTCGACGTAGAGGTGCCAGATCACTTTGAAGTTCTCGTGTCTGACTGTTCGAGTAAATCACGTCTACTGATGTGAGCTGGTCTTCGTTATCTGCTCGTTTGATTTCGGAGTGTTGGAGTTTTTCAAGTACGCCAGCAAGTTCAACTTCTGCTTTGTTGCTTTCATTTAGAGCCTTTTCTAACTGAGCTTCGAGCTTGCTGATGTTATTTTCTCGGTCGTAAATCTCAGTTTTCAAGCGCTTTATTTCGTCATCTTTATACTCGCAATCGGCCCGAGCGCTTAAAAGGTCTGTTTGGCTAGTATCGTACTGCGATTTAAGTTCGGACAATCTCTCAAGGAACTCGTCAATCTTGGTGTTCACTTGCATCAGCTCATTCTTGTATTGCTCCACTTCTTCCTGGGCTTGAGCAAACCTCTTCTTCAAGTTCTCAGCTATCTTGCGTTCCTTGGTACTTTTTTCAGACCATTCTTGCAACTGATTTTCAAACACTGTCTTATCCTTAAACGTAGTGTCCAACTCGCCTTCCAGTCGTAACAGCTTCTGTCGGAGATCAGCATTCTCCTTTTGAAGGTATTTCTTTTCTTCCTCAGATTCTCTTGACTTACTCTCCAGCTCCCCAATTCTTATAGACACCTGGTCAAAATCTCTTTGTACAGATTCTTTCTCTTGTTCACTGACTTTGTGATCACTGTTAAGATCGCCATATTTCCTCTGATGTTCCAGAACATCCTCATGAAGCATTTCCATTTCCCTTCTCAGCTGCTCCAGTTTCATTTCAAGCTTGGCAATGGTATCTTCTCGAGCATCGATGTCTTTCTGTAGCTGGGCAATTTTTGCTTTCAAATCTTTTATG
>Ga0126337_10000404_pt1 | contig 21357 bp, 11 predicted proteins | sample DipCmetagenome_FD_92527 | JGI IMG/M metagenome (GOLD analysis project Ga0126337, IMG submission 92527) | Coral microbial communities from La Bocana,Puerto Morelos, Mexico - Diploria C A metagenome | ecosystem: Host-associated > Invertebrates > Cnidaria > Coral | place: La Bocana,Puerto Morelos...
ATGTTTACTCTGTTTCCTTAAAAACAAAGAAAATTCACCGTGTAGAAACCTAGAAACACCGTCTAGAAGTCAGATAGGTTACAAAAACAAGCCAAGCATTTCTATCTGTAGTTGCCATAGCAAAAACATTTAAGTTCTGAAAGTGTCTTCCATACGTAGTCTAAGGCTGTAGGTTTTTATTATTAGACCTTCTACCTAGTGTTATGTTGTAAACATTTGCCAAGGGAGAATTTATTTCTGCACATGTAATATCCAAAGCTTTGAAAAATACTATATAGAGCCACCTTAAACAGTTTATTCTTGACTAAAGCGTGAAATCTAAGTTCCGCCACTGTACTTAAAATTTTAAAATTTAAATATTTATTTATTTATTTATTAATCTATCTAGAAGTTCCGATCATTTTTTATGCTGTAGAGTCTAACGGCGGCGAAAAAGGTGAAATTGATCGCAAAGATCGCAAAACTGAAAGACCAACCCTTACCCTAGTGGGAATTTTTCCAGCATTTTACAATCGTAGATATACTCAATTAGTATTAATGAATTTCCATCTCAGTAGACGTTGTCTAATAGGTCCGCCTGAGCAACAAATGTAAGAAAAGGGAAGACCTCCTAAGGCAATCTGAATAAGGGCATGAGCCCCTCGTAAGACTTCTTGAATTAATTGTCATATTTTGCCCATCGCAATTTCAAAGAGTCGTATGAGATCTACAAGTACACTCAAGTTTTTTAACTGGTTGCTGTAAAGTTTCTTTACGATTCCGGTAGTTACCAGCGATTGGGGTAATGGTTAGCTTAACCCTAACTCTATGGAAAATTGGAAATAGTGGAAGTTAAATAGCTAGGTCTCAAAAACCCGGGCCGGCACTGCGTAACCCTTTGAACAAACGTAATTATAATCAACTTAAGTAGCTTATTTAAATATTTCATGTGAATGTAAGCCAAGGCTTTAACTTAGTATCCTTTTTTCTGTAAGTAGTGTACTGTAAGTATGCGTAGATACGTATAGTAAGCCATAGACTGTTTTGTAACTGTAGTGTAAGTTTGATTGTAATTGTATGAGCAATAAAAAAAACCTTAAGTTAATGTTAATAAACAATATCCTGTAGTTTATTTTAAACGTAGAAACGGTTAATTGTGCAGGTCAAGCACTGAGTTTCCTTCTCTGTGACAGGGTGGAATGTTGTAGACCGTGGTCAGTGTAAAGAAGCTTACGGTCCTCACGTGTATATATGTTATTTGCCGGGTGGGAGGTCCGTATAGTGAAAAACTGTGACCTCGGTTACAGTTTTACCTATACGGACCGACCCTAAGCCGGTAAGTAACTTATTTATTTTTTTTTCAAGCTCTTAAACGAAAAAAAAAGTCACGGAAAAAAACTCACTCAAGCGTTACTGTGACCGTGGTCAGAGATAGAAAAATCCGGACCGCGCTAGAAAACAATCAGATTGTAGGATTCGTTGCCGTGTTCGCTTGGAAAAAAATAACGTTATTTATTGCTCTGCAAGATGTGAAATATACCTACCAGTACCCTGTGAAAATATTGGTTACCAGATTTAAGCAACGGGCAATTAATAAACCTTACTTAAATGCAAATCTTAATGCCGTTACTCCCTACGGATGGTGATGATGATGGTTACATGATCTTGATGATGATGTTGTTGTTGATGAATAAGGCAGTTGCATACGATTGGCACGCCTGAAATCTGAATTGACCAATCAGGGTTCAGCAGCTGGGAAAAAATTTTACTGTCCTGACGTCAACGTAAATGAACATGAAATGCATTGAAATCCGGCAGGCAACATTTCTCGCCGGAGATGACATTGCATATTCCCAAAAAGAGCTCTATAAAAGCCCCAAACCTAATCAGATTGCAAAAGAATGAAAAATTTGAAACATTTTGTGGCTCTTGGGAGTCGGAGGATTCTTTTTTTTCGGGGGAGGGGGGGTATCATTTGATTTCTAGGACAACTGCGAGAAGAGGAGATCGGTCATAACCGATAACTGAGAACCCTAATGGGGGGCACCACATATGGCCGAATTACTACTAATTATCACCTGCTCATACGGACTTGGTCGACGGTCATTTGGCACTCTAAAAAGTATAGCGTTACAGTTTTCACGGACTTCGGATGGTTAGAGATGCTGTAGGGGCGGATTTAGTGAGAAGTTCGGGAGGTTCGGTCCAGCCCCCTAAATTAAAGCAGGGGTACACCTCAAGGCTGTATTTTGGCTTGATATTATCATTATTATATTTTAACACAAATATCTCGTCCACGTTTTAAGCAATCTTTCTGCTCATGCCACATATCAATGTTTTGGGCTTTTGTGGTGGTTTTTGGGTATATTTGGGGATAAATAGTTTTGCTCAAACGAATGCCGAAAATCCCATTTTCGAGGGCCTCAATTTTAAAAATCTTCCGGGGAAGAATGACCCCGGACCTCATTACAGGGAGCGTTATCTGTATCTGGAATCCCCTCTAAAATCCTTTATCCGGCATCCAACTGCACTTCGTAGAGTACAAATAACGCCCAAAACGAGTACAAACCGGTTTACTCGCAACGCGCAAGCGACGAATTGGTTTGATGTTACGAAAAAACCTCAGCGATACAAAACAAAACGTCTAATAAGATATATGTATCCACCCCAGTGCTGGAATGTCAACTAATATCGGGATCCAGACTAGCAGAAGACACAGAGCAAGAGACTGCACCATCCTAGTTAAAAATATTATTAATAGTCCTACTATACACATCGACAGGTGAATATGTGTGCGAAGACGTGAGAGATCACGAAATCTATCTACAGTTGTGAGGGGGGGGGGGGGAAGGCAACTTCAATAAAATAACTTTTAAAGGGGGTCCCTTGTGAGTTTCCTTCTCCATATAGATCACCGGATGGTGATCCAGTGGATAGCGTTATCCACGTTACGGACAACCCGGGTCAACTTTTTTGATGTTGCCTGCGGATCGCGTGATGGGATTCACCGGAAGACAAACAAGACAAAAATGAAATTTATACGGGTCATGAACCAAGTTTGTTTGGTCAACATAGCTGGATATTGGCCAAGCTCTTTTCTGCATGCTCAGGAAGGGCTGGTCAATGAAGGGTTTATTTTTCATTATTGAAACGGTGCGTAATCCCCACCGGGCAAGAAAGCGTTATCTTGCTCGCTCGGGTAGCCAATCACAGCGCAGGATTTGGTTTATTTTGCCCGCTCACGGAGCTAGTCATCAAGTAAACAGCTTGACAAGAATTGATACGATGCTACGCCAGTGAACGATAGGCCAAGTCGAAGTACGAGCAAGGTGCAACATGAATCAAGAGACCATCTTTGTGCAACGGACCCTGCCTTTAACATTGTCCTTGAGTCTCTCATAGAGCTAAAGGGTCAAGATCGTGTGAGGGTGACGCTCCACCAAGCAGAAACTCTTAGAAACATAGCAAGTAACGACGACGATGAAGACCGGAATTTCATGTTCGGTGGAGAAGAAAAAGCTGTTGCCAACTCAGTATTTGGCCGAACGGCATCTGCAGTTGCACGTATGATCATGTTAGAGGCGGCCGGTGTCCCACGAGATTGCCGTCGGTGGATAGCAACACTAGTCGTACCCTGCGAGCAGAGGCCCTTCGATCTTCCTAAATCGAAGGGCCTCTGCTCGCAGGGTAACTGAGGTGAAGATGGCGAATTTAACAGACAGCTGAAAGAGTTAATGGTGCTCGTAGAAATCGAAGAACAGTATTTTGAAGAAATGACGAAAGTCAAGGAAAAGAAAGATATCGATTTAGCTTTCGCCAAATTGAATGTCAAGGACAAGAACGAGTAACACGAGACGATAAATGTTATTTCTTAGAGTGACTCGATAGTATATACTGCTTCAATGAAACTTTAATCGTTTGTTTGTTTGTAAGAGAATTGAGCACCGGGTGAAACTTTTAAAGTTGTTTGGTGTATCTGTGTCTTGTGGCTAGCTGTGACCTGGGCCTTTCGGATTCAGTTTTTCATCTCATCTTACTGGATACCGTCATAAAAGTAGGAAAGTAATAATAATTAAGCGTGAAGTAAATATTTTGGTGAATTTTGAAATATCACTCGCGGTATTTATCCCAAATACCCCTAGAAACCGTGCTATTTCCTATACAAATTTTACGGTTAGCTGGGGATCGAGTCATTTGTAGCCGTTTTCCTTGGACCAGTTATTTTCAGTAAGTTAAATTGTTGTTTTCTTCGCGCTGTCATAGACATAGATGATCCTACTGTTAACATAATATGGTTATAACATATTGGGCACAACATTAATTATTGCAATTGAGGCTATCTGTGTATCTACAATAATATTTAAAATCTCTACCCTGTTAACAAAACAACTAAAATGTCCATTTTTGTAAGCTTTAAAAAGATAAATTATCCATACAGAAAAAAAAGACCCGCACTCCATTTCAAAGCTAAATTCTGTCTGAAAAATATGTAAATCTTTTGACAAACCATCCGTGAACAAAGTGAACTATTTCAGCCTAAATATAGACTCCTACGCATGCGCATTAGATGGTACTGCAGTGAACTATAGTTAGGCCAAGTCGAAGTACGAGAAAGGTGCAACATGAATCAAGATGAGACCATCTTTGTGCAAACGGACCCTGTCTTCGACATTGTCCTTCGATCTCTCACAGAGCTAAGGGATCAAGATCGTCTGAGGGTGAGGTTCCACTAAGCAGCAACTCTTAGAAACATACAAAGTAACGACGGCAAGGAAGGCCGGAATTTAATGTTCGGTGGAGAAAAAGAAGAACTTACCAACTCAGCATTTGGCCGAACGGCATCTGCAGTTGTACGTATGACCATGTTAGAGGCGGCCGGTGTCCGGCGAAGATTGTGGCCGTCGGTGGGTAGCAACGCTAGTCGTAGAAACAAGGCGAAGTTAGAGAATCCGCTAGCGCCGCAGCCGCGACGTTTTTCTCTCGCAAACGACAAGAGTGCAGCAAGACGATATTGGAGCAAATACGATCAACTCTACCCACACTTTCGGATAGAGCATGAAGTCAGTCAAGTCAACTTAAATAGCCGAGTTAGCATTGGCAGTATGATGCTTATCTTCAGGAGCAATTTCACTGAGGTCATTGAGATAACCACTACGTTTACTGCCACGCCAAGGGAAAACCAACAGTTCCATAGCTACATTTATGTCGTCTGCATCGTGCGTGAAATTTCTGAGTCTACCGAGGAAGATGAAGATGGCGAATTTACCAGACAGCTGAAAGAGTTAATGGTGCCCGTAGAAATCGAAGAACAGTATTTTAAAGAAGTGACGAAAGTCAAGAAAATGAAAGATATCGATTTGGCTTTCGCCAAATTGAATGTCAAGGAGGACAACAACGAGTAACACGAGACGGCCCGGAGGTCTTTCTATTTGTTCGATGTTCGTGTTCATGAAACTGATGATAAATGTTATTTCTTAGAGTGACTTGATAGTATATACTGCTTCAATGAAACTTTAATCGTTTGTTTGTTTGTAAGAGAATTGAGCACCGGGTGAAACTGAAGTTGTTTGCTTTCGTTTTGGTTTACACCATGTATCTGTGTCTCGTGGCTAGCTGTGACCTGGGCCTTTCGGATTTTTCATCTCATCTTACTGGATACCGTCATAAAAGTAGGAAAGTAATAATAATTAAGCGTGAAGTAAGATTTAAAGTACTGTAATTCAGCTACAGTTTATATCCCGGGCAATTTAATGAATCGCTGTATCTGTTCAGTATATTTCATGAAAGGAAAATATGTACTGCTTTTCTTTGTAGATCAAATAAAATTTAAAATTTTACGGTTAGCTGGGGATCGAGTCATTTGTAGCCGTTTTCCCTGGACCAGTTATTTTCAGTAAGTTAAATTGTTGTTTTCTTCGCGCTGTCATAGACATAGATGATCCTACTGTTAACATAATATGGTTATAACATATTGGGCACAACATTGATTATTGCAATTGAGGCTATCTGTGTATCTACAATAATATTTAAAATCTCTACCCTGTTAACAAAACAACTAAAATATCCATTTTTGTAAGCTTTAAAAAGATAAATTATTCTTAATGTATCAGGGACACAGAAATGGCTCACAGAATAACTTGACTTTACTCAAAAGACCTGCACTCCATTTCAAAGCTAACTGATTCTGTCTGAAAAATATGTAAATCTTTTGACAAACCATCCGTGAACAAAGTGAACTAAATATAGACTCCTACGAAGACATTCTTTAACTCGTTACGCACTCCTCCCCTCCTTTGGAGATGGCTCCTACTACCCACACGCTTTCTGTCTTATGTTGTCAGGAATTTCTTATGTCAGAATCGGAAAACAGCTGGTGTTTTTCCAGTCGATTTGACAAGCATTTTTACAAAACTCCTCGACTTTCAAATGTTAGTGAAGAGACTGATCACGAGTAGCCTCTTATTTGATAATAATTTATTTTAAAGGACTAACTTTAAAGCGACTTTTGTGTTTTGTAATTTGGCCGAATAAGATCGGCCACTTTTCAAAAAAACTAGAAACGTCTCGTTGGAAAACCAACCGATGGTATATACACGCATGATTGTTTTACGGAAGACGAGGAACCGAAGAAATAGGAACGTTCCGGAAGTAACACAGACAGTACAGCGCACATGCGCTTTATCAACCGTACCGTCTTTGAGGTATGCCTCTTGTGACGTTATGTTTTTGTAGCAAAAAAAAAACCGATGTTTTATTATTTTTTCAGATGCACCTCTTTTATTTTAATTATGGGAGCTGTTGAAAGTTTTGTTCGTTATGTTGAAAATCTTTTAGTGCTGAAGAAAGAAATTATTCCGAGGTAAGAATCAGTATAAGAGTTATTTCTACTTCCGGTTTCTCGTGGTTTTTATTGCTGAGGAAGCAAGATCAAGCTATTATTTTATTTCTATCGCCATTCGGATACAGCCTCTTTCCATCCCTGGTTGCCATGTGCTGTTAATTTATTTCAAATAAAACATGTGGCGATTATTTGGTCAGTTCCAAATATTAAATTTAAACCTCAAAGATACTGGTCAGGTTACGTTAAAACTGCAGGTGCGAGCAGATTATCCTCCTCTATTTGCTCTTCTTTAGCTTACAGTCAAGTATGACTTAGTCATCTTTAAAATAGTTTAATCCAGCAATAGAACAACTTGTGAAGCTAGTGCAGAAATTCGGACGCGCGATACGGGCGATCTCGCGCGAGGGTACTCGAAACGAATACAACGCACATGCGCTATTTAAACCTCGATACAATCGCGTGACTTTGACTTCCGCAATTTCCCAAAAACCATCCTAAAATGTAGCAACAGCAGTACATCTACGTATAAAGTGACTTATACAAGTACATTTAGGCGGTGTCAAAGTATTTATGGGAGAATCTGTAAATTATGTGCGAATTCTGGTCCTTTTTCCGCTGATTTGTTCACTGTCTAGGGAAAGCAACTACTCTGAGGTAAGAATTTACATAACTTTAGAGCAATTTCCTGCAATTTCAACTTCCAGGATTTTTCGTCGTCTTAGTAGAACTAGAGATCACTAGAAGGCGAAAACACTGCTCCCTTTGCTTTCGCACACGTTTTGATACGAGAGACTCGAGTTTTTAGGTGACGAAACCCATTATATTTCAAGGCAGGATTTCATGTTTGTATTTGCATCGATTAAGGGTTTTTCTTGAAACAGTTTGGAATTTCTTTCCCTACTACTAGCCAAAGCTAGACAAAGGTAACGTAAGGTTTTAAAATGTTTCCACTTCCAGTCGCGTGGTTTCGGCTAGATACATGTATCGACGTAAATTTTCCACGCCATATAGGAAGCAAATTAGGCGCGCTGTTTTACTAATCTCGCTGTACGTATTTCGATTTTTCGTGCTTTAATCAGAGGCCTATCAATGTACAGACCTATCAATGTACACCGAAATAAGGTAACTAGAATACGACAGCAACTGATCACGTTAGCCTAGCTGTCGGTCCTGTTTGTGGAGATTCATCACTAAACTGTAGATTCTTCTCGGGCCGATCCTAGGTGGACGCGGTGAGCAATCACGGATAGTCATTTCCTATTTGATAATTTTAAAGGCCTAACTTTAAAGGAACTTTTGTGTCTCGCAATCTCGCGCGAGGTTACTCGAAACGAATACAACGCACATGCGCCATGTAAACCTCGATACAATCGCGTGACTTTGACTTCCTCAATTTCACAAAAAGCATGCTTCAGCAGCAGCAGTACATCTACGTATAAAGTTACTTGCACAAGTTCATTTTGGCGGTATTCGTGTATTCATGTTTGAATCTGTAAATTATGTGCGAGTTCTGGCACCTCTGGTCCTTTTTCCGCTGATTTGTTCACTGTCTAGGGAAAGCAACTACTACGAGGTAAGATTTACATAAGTTCAGAGTAGTTTTCTGTAATTTCAACTTCCAGCATTGTTCGTCGTTTTAGTGGAACTAGAGATCATTAGAAGGTGAAAATACAGCTCTTTTTCCTTTCGTAAACGTTTTGATACGAGAGACTCGATTTTCATAGGTGACGGTCTCATGTATTTCTGACTTCCGTTCGGCGTCACATCTTGGGTGTTATCATGTGCCGGAAGAAACCAATTCCCGATCCATTGGCTATTGGGACTCTGAGGTTTTAGAGGTTGTAATTGTTTTTATAAATACCCAACCAGGTAAAAACATAGTGCCACCCACAATAACAAGATTGGATTGTCATTCGGATACAGCCTTTTATTACTTGTTGCCATTTGTGGCGATTTTGTGGTATTTCAATTCAATTTCACATCAATAAGCAGAAGACAGTTACGTACGTTAAAACTGCATTAGGCTAGAAGATTATCTTCATGCGTTTGCTTTCTGTATAAAAGAAAAAAATTTAGAAAAGAAGAGACAGTCAATAGGAGTTAATAAAATTCTCGCGAGGTTGCACGTAAGGAATAATTTTGTACAACGCACATGCCCGTGTTAAACCACGATCTCGTGAACCTGTGCTTCCGGCATTTCGTTCCCGGAAAATTGAACTGTACTGCACTCCTACTGCATATCTGTTAAGAAATAATTAATTCAATCGATTTCTTATTTACCCCTGTGGCAATACGCGCTTTCCCTCCTTACAAGGTTTAGATCCATGCCAGACAAACGGGGTTTTGTGACAAGCTGCACAACCACATGACCTCGAACTAATTTGGATATAAAAGCCGTCTGATTGAGCAAATTTACTATTAGTTTACTATTAAGACGAGCGAGCAGGGTTTTAGCTTCGCTTCGCATAGGTTCCAACTCTGGCAATTCACACACTATATTTCAAGGTAAGATTTCATGTTTATATTTGTTTAACCATACTAGTCAAAGCTAGACAAAGGTAACGCAAGGTTTTAAAATGTTTCCACTTCCAGTCGCGTGGTTTCGGCTAGAAACATGTATCGACGTAAATTTTCCACGCCATGTAGGAAGGATATCAGGCGCGCTATTTTACTACTCTCGTGGTACCTATTTCGATTTTTCGTGGTTTAGGCCCACATAAACCTATCAATGTACACCGAAATAAGGTAACTAGAATACGACAGCAACTGATCACGTTAGCCTAGCTGTCGGTCCTGTTTGTTGAGATTCATCACTAAACTGTAGCTTCTTCTCGGGCTTGCTTGAACCGATCCTAGGTAGACGCGGTGAGCAATCTCGGATAGTCATGCCCTATTTGATAAATAAATTTTAAAGGTCTAACTTTAAAGCGACTTTTGTGTTTTGTAATTTGGCCGAACTGAAGATCGGCCACTTATCAAAAAAACTATAAACCTCTCGTTGGAAAATCCGATGGTATACTTGCATGTTTGTTAATGGGAGCCGATGACCCGAAGAAATAGGAACGTTCAGAAAGTAATATCACAGACAGTACAACGCACATGCGCTTTATCAACCGTACCGTCTTTGGGTCCTGCCTCTTGTGACGTTATGTTTTTGTAGCAAAAAGAGCCTATGTATTATTATTTTTTTGGGTCTGCATCTCTTTTATTTTAATTATGGGAGCTTTTAAAAGTTTTGTTCGTTATGTTGCAAATCTTTTGGTACTGAAGAAAGAAATTATTTCGAGGTAAGAATCACCGATTAATTAAGAGTTATTAATTTTTCCTATTGCTAAGGAAGCAAGATCAAGCTTATCAAGCTTCTATTTTACTTCTATCGCCATTCTGATACAGCCTTTTTTTATTCCTGGTTGCCATGTCTGTCATTTTATTTCAAATAAAACATGTGGCGATTATTTGGTCAGTTTTTCACCTCGAAGAAACCGAAGTCAGATTACGTTAAAACTGCAGGGGCGAGCAGATTATCCTCCTCTATTCATGTCATCTTAAGACGAATAATAGCTTAAGTAACGTATGATAGTTATCTCTCAAATACCGTAGTTAATCCAGCTGTAGAACAATTTGTGAAGTTAGTGCAGAAATTAAATCAAGGGAAAGCAACTACTTTTTCGAAGGTAAGAATTAATATCAGTTTCGAGCAATTTGGACTTCCGAGATTGTTTGTCGTTTTAGTGGAACTAGAGATCACTAGAAGGCAAAAATTTTGATACGAGACACTTGATTTTGTAGGTGACTATCTTACTTATTCCTGATTTCCGTTCGGCGCGAATAATTTCTCGTTTGTTACTGCACGTGCCTTATCCGCGAAAGAAACGAAAGCAAAACACTTTCATCTAGTGGCTAGCGGGACTCTCGGGCCTTAGTTGTTTAGTTTTAATTGTTTTTACTGAATAACTGAGCCAGGTAAAAATTTAGTGTCATCCAAAACAACAAAATCACATTTTTTTAGTCGGTTTAGGGCAGTTAATTATACGTGCGAGGTCCCACATGTGTGTCGTTCAAGGTGGTTCAAGCGACGACAGCGCGGGAAAAGAGAAGTCACATGACAGTGTATCAGGTGATCATTCATCAAACTTGAAATGATTTGAGCTGGGCCTTTTTGCTGGAAACTGTTGCCTGGGAAATTTCGGTTTTTCGGTAGAACTAAGCTTATGGCCAGAATCGAAAACTCGACCATTGAACAAGGTTCTGAAACCACGAAATCAAGTTCCCAGAGTGCTCTTCATTAACTGGAAGAAGTAACGGTAGTAGTGTTTTAGAAAACTACAGCAGTTTGGCCTACAAGTAGCCTACAAGTGTGGATTTAGGATTCTATGAAAGGGTACTGAAGGTGTGCGCGCTACTCCAGAACAAGAAAGCGCAAACGAATTCTTTAATGGAGGAGGAGTGTTTGTAACCCTTCCTTCATGAGCTGCCTGGTGAGAGCCGAAGATTTCACATTGGGTATTGTTATGCTAAATGATGTAATGTACCTAGCCAATCATAGTATTGAAAAAACCTTTCCCTGGTTCAGAGTATTTACTGATGCAAGATAACCTACACTTTACAAGAACAACATGAACATGCAGCATCATAACCTGGCCTTGATTGATCTCAAATGTAATAGCTTGAAAGATCAAAACATCACTTAAAGGAGTTAATATGTGAAACTGATTCGAGAATCACCAACCATAGTTTTTCACTTGCATTTGTGAACATCTCCCCTCTGGCAAACATTCCAACATCCTTAAACACCTGAAAAGTTTTGAAAATTGTCACTCTCTTTTTTCAGAAGGTTGTTTTAAAATTCTTGACTCTGCTTCCACAAGCTTTCAATTGAAAATCAAGGAAGCCATGCACATCCTTGGGAGCAGCCATCTTTAAATTCTCAGGTCAGACATCTTAATTTATCCCTTTCATACTAATTAGTCTCCTTTCTTTGCTTAAATAGTTTTACTTTTTTCTTTTTTTCACACCTTCATCCTTAATTATTCTTGTCAATATCTCACTTTGTTACACTATTTACATCATATTCTTCTAATATTTGAACAGTCTGATGATGGATGATGTCTCATCTGAAACAGGTTTTGTTGATTATGAACTTTAAAAACATTGTCTGGTTCATCAAAACCATATCTTAACTTCGTTCTGCTACAAAGCCTTAACAAATTATATATGGTGACTGCAGCATACTCTGTGCCTGTGTCATCAAATATGACTTTAATTTCTGATCACTTAAACATAACTTATTCTGTTTCAGAAAAGATTGAGCATAGCAAGTTATGGAACAGCCAGTTAATACAGTAGTTGAGAGACCTAAAGGTTCTAGACCTGTTATTTTGCTCAAGAATGATGACTGTGAAAGAAAAGCCGGCAAAGTGTATTTACCAACTACAATTGAAATGGCACGGATTAAAAAGCCAGACCGGGGACAATATCAGTATGTCAAGTTTTCCAACGACATGGATGAGGAAATGGTGAAGGATGAACTTCAGAAAAAATTTCCTGCCTTTGACTTGAAGAATGGGAGGTATGGACATTTTTGATAGTGATAGTGATAGTGTGCATTACAGTATATGCGCAATTATGCCTCAGTAGTACGTATGAGCTTAAGTATTGTATTGTTGCTTTTAATGGCTTAACTTACCTAATTAAGGGCAAGATTTTTTGAATATGTGTATATATACAGCGTACACGCATATGCCTTCAGAACAGACTTATCTGAAACTAACATTTTGCAATTGGGTAATTAATAGAAAATTGAGTGACTACTAACAGGTAAAGTGTTTTGCCGTTGTATTGAAAATTTACCGTTTTCTGTCGGTTAGAACCTGGGATACTTGTAGATGCATCAGCAATCCCATCTTCAAGAAACAAACACATACAACTGAAAGATAACATTTCTTCAACACAAAGTAAACAAAGTCCAAGAAATCAACTTACCAATGTGTGCGGAAACACAGAACATTTCCTTGTCAATGAAGGAAAAATAACTGCAGTAAACGTGAGCAGTGCACCATAGGAACTTTGATAAAGAATTCATTGGCTAATTAAAGAAAGAGTATTTTACCAATTCAATGAACGATTTGTGTCAAATAAAACCAGAGATATAATTTTTTTCAACAAGGATCTTTGGAACGCTTCAGAAAATAAACATTTTGTAAACAACTTGCCGACTCATGCTGAAAGACAGAACTTTTCCTTTAAGAAAAAGTAACTTGATGTGAGTGGCACAGCATAAAAAACTTTGATTAACACTTCTTTGGTTAAAGAAAAGAAAGAGTATTGTAAGTTTCATTTCTTATTTGCTACATGTACATGAAGAAGTCATTACTGCTGACCAAGAATATGCAGGCGTGGTGGCCTCATGGTTAGTGCGCCCGTCCCCGGAGCGAGCGGTTCGGGTTTGAGCCCTGGCCGGGCAACACTGTGTTGTGTTCTTGGGCAAGACACTTAACTCTCACAGTGCCCTCTCCACCCAGGAGTATAAATGGGTACCAACAAATTGTTGGGGAAACCTAACAAATTGCTGGGGAATGACCAGCGATGGACTAGCATCCTGTCCAGGGGGAGTAGAAATCTCCTAGCTACTTCATGCTACAGAAACTGGGTATAAGCGCCTCCGGCAGCTATGATCCAGTAGGATCCAAGGCTTCATTTATATGTTCAAGGCTTCATTTTTATGTTCTCACCATGTGAGCGTACAGATTTCTGGGTTTGTACTCTGCGATCGTAGAAATGTAGGCACAATAACTTGTAAGTATGGCTTTCGTTTAGTTATGTTAATTTCCTCGTATTTCTATATTGTTCTCAAAGTTTGTAAGCTAGTGTATCATTTTCTTGATGCAGCAAATCTTTCAGACCTTTCAAATGTTCAGATGTTTCAGTTGTATAAATTAAATGTGTGTAAACTTGAATGAATACGAATTATTGGCCTGGCCCAGCGTAGTTGGCTGCTACAAGTATTTTACCATTTAAATGAGCGATTTGATGCAGTTCGCGGAATGCTTCAGAAATTACCAGTAGACATTTGCTGACACACAGATCTTTCCTAGCAAATTAAGACATATATACATGTAAACTAAACATGTGAAAATAAAGAGTTTAGTATATTCTAGCGACCGTTTCAATTTTGTCATTTTTGGTAACTAAAGATCAAACAAGTGTTAATACATGTATATAAACTGTAGTTCCTCAGTGAATTTGCAAAGTGATATACATGTACATGCACATATTATATATATGTATGTATCAATGCTAAATGTGCACTGATTGACATAAGTGTGTAAAAATATGTACCGGTATGTATAATACGTGTTGATGTTTGGGTATATTTGAGCTTCACTGTAGTTGTATTTGTTAAATTAGCTTACTGGTAGTATTAGAGAAACTGCAGATTGGAGTGAATTTATAATGGTAAATATAGCAGTTAAGTGGTAACTACAGAAAACCTGGTAGTTAGCTCATGCTTGCATGAATGAATCTTAGTGAAGAAAAACTTGCATTCATGCGAGATTGGCAAGCAGCCTTCCAAATAGAGTTTATTGCACAAAGGATATGACTAAATGTGAGTATTTGTATTTTAATTTTATAAGATGATAGTGAAAGTAGGTGAATTGTGTTTTCTTTTAATTAAGGTTTTCTTGTGCAGCTGTCAGTCAGGATAGTATCACATATCAGTTCCATGGTACCCCATGTGTATGGGATGGAAAGACAATAAAGAAAAGGATAAAAGGCAATTCAGTCCTCTACATTGTCATGGACTATGATCAGGTATGTTTGAAATATTGCTATCTAAAGTACAGTACTAAACAACAGAATTATTATAATAAATTAAAACAGTCAGCTATTTGACATCATGAAGTTTAAAGGTGTCTCATGTCCTAGGGAATTGTAACATGTCTGGTTTTAACTGCAGATACCTAAACCTTTATGAGTAATAATATCAAATTAAATCAGAGCTGTCTGACAAACTATACCAACAATAGTTGGAAATAAAATGAATTGTAAATTGGCTGAATTTTTTATAACCTATAGATGCAAGCCTCTGAATTACCATTTGTAAAGCCACAGAACATGTTTCAAATAGGGTTAAAATGTGGAGTGATTGTACAAAAATCGATCTTGGAGAAAAAAATTAATTCAAAATAGCAAAATATATGTAGCCATATTTTTAGTTTGTATGGTGTGATCATCCAGGTGAGGGTAGTCTTGAAAAGTCTCTTGTCAACTGTGTGTGGATGGTTCGTCCAATTTGATTCAACAACAACACTAACAGCAAGGACAACACAAGCACAAGAGAGTCTCTTTTGCTTAAGGAAGGCCAAAGAAGGCAAAACAAAATTTCGGCAAAGAGTGTGCCGCTAAATTAGCGGAAAGTGTTGAAGGGCATTTTACAACATACGTACATCGTACACTTGTTACATGACTGCCTTTACTTGCCCCAATAGTATTGCTCTAATATACGATTTCCTCCTTCCAGGTTTACTTCAATTTGAAAACCCAGTTTAAGTACTTAGTAGAGTTTTCAATGTCTCTACTGCCTGTACTACACGTAACCCTCTGTTATGTCCAGTTTGAGTTTTACAATGTTTCCTCTCCTTGTTGTTTTGCCAGGTACCTCATCAACAGTCGCGACTTTATACAGCCACTGAAGGTGGTGGTAGCTCAACAGGTAATTAAATGTAAATTGATGACTTTATTTGAAACACTTACATGCATGTCAGGTGGGCCCAGTCCAGAGTAAGTGAGGAAAAAGAAAAAGATCAAAAATTGAAATTAAAATAAATAAAAATGTTCCAATTCAAAGTCAGGCACAACATTATTCTACAGCTGTCTATTCTATTCTGAACACTGTACAAGTGAAACCTGGAAATTATCACTCAAGCCAGAATTTTTTACATCCCTCAGTTAGTGTTCTGAAATGACTTAGAAGTAGGTATGTCTGCTGAAACCTGTGATGTACTATAAACACAAAAACATTGCAACAAACAAAAAAAACATGAGATATATATGCCACAAATTACTCATGCATTAATAATTGACACCAATATTCTTCTGACTAGGACCATTGTTTTGGCTTCTTTGATTTGTTGGTGAATTTCAGTTTTGGTTTGATTTTTTCCTTAAAAGACTTCACTCTTTGCTAATAAGTAGTTAGTAACAGTGTATTGAAAGTTAAACTCATTACAGAATAGGACAATCAGATGATAATTCCATTTTACAGATACATACCAGTATTTGAATCCAGGTAACAACACAATCTGTCAAACAGAAGAACAGACCAACCCTATGAATATAGATGTGCCTTTGGCTGATGAACATACTCTCTTCTATGAGGTATTTAATTAATAGATAGCAGAGAACATTAAAGTTCAGTGACACAGTTCACTTATACAGTAGCAGACTTCAGAGACAAGTTCAACTGGTTTGCAACACATTGGACAGTACCTTATCTGACAATACCCAGCACCTTACAAATAACTAATTCTTGCCTGACCTCAACAAAACAGAAACAATTAGGCACGCAAGGCATGCAAGAGTTTTTTTTTTTTTAAGTGGAAGCCCCTGGAGGTATTTGAAGGACTCAGAGGACTCTTAACAGCTATGATAAGGTTAATCGAACAATTTTGTTTGGATATATGCGGCATATAAGTGAAACAAAAAAATAGAAATTGTTTTACCTAACAAGGAACTGTTATATCAAGCTTGCAGTAGGTTTATCAAGGTTTGGTTTTTATAGTTGATGAGTGGCTTTGTTTATTAGAACTACATGGAACTGTTCCCTGCCATACAGCTAAACATGGAGTCTGCAATAGTAGCTAATGGTAAATGGCAGATTGGTGTTGATTCAAGATATATTTTCTGATTCATTTTATAAGGAGAATCAATTTGTTTATACGATTTTAGTACACAGCAGCATGGTCTTGCCAATAATGATTGCAGTTTTTTCAGTTTGATATTCCATGAAACCACTCCAAATTAATAGTTAGTATCGATTTCAAAACCCATTTTAATGAGAAGACATTATTGATTTGTGAACTGTTGAGCATTTAGAAACAACCAGATGCATGTTTTATAAGATGCCATGAAATATGCAGAGTTGGGAAGCTGACTTGTCACAAAAAATCAGTTACCTACATGTATACCCTTCTTACAATACACTGGCCTTACATTACTTGCTGAAGAAAAAATTTTTTTCACATCTTTGTCTCTGACAGTGGTCAGTTTTTTTATATAATCAGCACCTCAACAATTGATTAAATATGACATGCAGTTTATTAGTCCAAACTATAGTCCATTATTTTGAACTTGTCCAAAGTGAAAAGGAGAATTCTGATTGGTTCTCTTAGCAGTACAGTACTAGTCCAAATTTTGCATTTCTGACTGCTAAAGAATTACCGGTATTTTTTTTACCAAGAATGGATTGCATCAATTTTAATTATCAGCAGACTAAAAGGAGCCATTATAATAAATACTTTATACAAATAGTTGTTCAGTCCAATAAATTATATTGGAGAATTTTTGGTCTCTTTCTTTTTTTGCTGGCTTAATACTACTACATGTATATATGGACGTGCCTGCCACCTTCAAAAAAACAAAAACTCAATCAACACTTTTCCAATACATGCATGCTAGTTCATTTGAACTGGGTCTTAAGCATTGTACTTTCTACCAAATAAGGCATGGTTGAAAAGATGTCAAGACTGAGTACAACACGCTGAAGATGCTCTCTCATCAAAATGCTCTTAGCTTTGTGTAATTAACTGACATTGGATTACATATCATGTATTTATGAAGAAAACAAAACAATGCAGATGTATAATGTATGTCTGTGTTTTTTCAGACACCCCTTGTTATTGGGAGTGATATGGAAGTGGATGATAGCAAAGAAGGTAAAGGCAATCATCCTTCTAGATACAAGCAGTGTTGAGTCCATGGACTTGCACATGCCTGAAAGAAAAAAGCCTTATTTTTTGACAAATTAATGCTATTGGTTTTTAAGGAAATGAAGATGAATTAGATGTGCATAGCACTTTCATCTCAAGTGTAGACCAGGTAAGCTGATTTTGAAATACACTCTCCGACTGATGAGTGTTCACAACAGTACGTTGGATCATGGATATTAAAGGCATTCGCGGTTGAGTACGTGTCAATCAATACTCTGGATCATCAACATCTTGATCATGATTAACACGAACATCTTGATCAACATTGACAACCAGAAGCTAAGCTTCAAATACAAGTTTCTGGGTAGACTCGCATTCCAACAAATTAGGAAGTGATGTCTGATCATTAAATGATTAGAGTAATGCTGAAACCCTTCTATCATTTGAGAAGCAACTGATCAAAAATTACATCTTAGCACTTTTCAGATCATAGAAAGTGATATGATGGAGCTGACAATTTATAGTATAATGTCCATCTGGAGAAATTTATCTATTGTAAATGAATTTTACAACATTTTCTGGGATTGTTTTCAATTTTTTTGTCAGGCATACATGTAGTTAATGCATCTTGTATGACTGCACCAAACTTTAAAATTATTTTACTTTTTGACTAATGCTGTTAATGTTACCCTTAATAGATGAGCTCTGACAGTTCAGGGATTGACAATTTACTTAGTTACTCAGATACACAGGATTTCACGAGTGGGATATCTGAAAGTGGTGCTGAACCAGGTACATGTATTACTGAATCTTTTCAGTGTTGTGCAAAATGTTACTACTTGATGTACATTATTTGAAACCTTTTCTCTGTTTTATTAAGCATTTTTTCAAATGTTTTGTTATCTGCATCTTTCTTGATATATCTGCTGGTTAAGTTTCAAACTGGATTATCTCTGAGCTCAATTTGTTGCCCACAGTGCACTGTCCTTCTTATTTGAATTTAATTTTTGTTTTGTTTTGTGTCTCACAGATTTTTTAGTCCTCACTATTAACCCATTGACACCTAGAGCTTTTTGGGGAAAAATGGACTTTTTCAGCCTGCATATGAACCAGAATTGCTCTATCCAATCTAGTCAAAAAGGCATTTGCAACATGACAGCATGCCTTTCTTTACACTTGCTCTGCATTTTGTGACATTTTTACTTGGGCATGCACAGAAATCCAAATTTCAAGATTTCACCTTTCCTCCTTCTCTTTTTCTTATCTTTTTGCTGCAGTTTTTGTCCTTCTTCTGGGCTTGCTTCTAGTTCAAGTGAAAAGATAATCCAATTGATCAGTTTCACAACATCAGTGGAAATAGATTAAATGAATTAGGACCATTTTACACTGAATAATTCTCAATATGTACAGGGTTGATACACTTAAAAGCTCTAACTTGTAACTTTATTGTGTGTTTCCACCTGTAACTCATTATGCAGATGATTGGCTCTGTCAGTGGACAACGGAATTTGTGCCACTTCAAGTAGAGAGTGTTACTCCAAATAAAGTTCCCTTACAGGTAAAGTTTTGAATAATACTAGACAAGTATTGATGATGGTAGTGCTTTAAAGATATATGTATGCTTTGTTTTGTATTTGTTTAATCATGTTCGTATCATTTCTGCAAGTATTTTATGCATACAAACTTTCTTAAGCCACCTATCTATTAAATTTATATATATAATGGCTGAAGGTAGTATCATTTGACGACAACTACCAGTACCCTTCACTTTTTCTGTTTTCTACGGCAATTGCTATTTAAATCTCACTGGGAACAAAACGAAATGAGTTCCGGTAGTTGTACTCTAATGAATGCAACATGTAAATCTGCTGGCAGCTCGATAAACACTTTTTGTCCTGCTTTAATAATCAGGGTTGGAAAAAAGTGAATTCTGTCTCACCATTTGGACAAGCAGCTCTCAAATTTTGCTTGCCCTGGGCACGTCTTAGTTGACTTTATTTAGTTGGCAGACACTTGTATTTGTAGGGATAACAGTCATCCTGTTGCTTGAAGTATTGAAAGCATCAGTAGATCATGTTCCTCACTCCACAATTATTTTATCATTACTTGCAGGGTGGGAATTTGTGCTGCTTCACGTTTAGTCAGCTTCTTCCCAGGAATGTTCAATCAGGATTCGCCATGTTTGGACCGTTGGGCACTGTTGATGTGAACAGGTGTGGAGATGACTCCCTAGTTGGAAAGAAGATTCCACGTATGTAAAATAATGTCTATGTTGCTACTTTTATAATTTGATCTGAATGTTAGTTAATTGACAGCCTTCATAAATAAGCTCAAAGTATGTTTTTCTCAATTCTTTTCGGAGGACAAATTGCACTCACTGACATTTACTTAAAATGAAACAAAAATGACATACATGTAAGAACAAGGTACTTATTGTAGTGTTTGCCAAGTGTAGAAACCATACAACTACTGTAACTCAGAAATTCTACTGTGTACAACTTCCTTTGCAATGGAGATAAAATTAAAAGAAGGGAAAAGAGAAAAGGATAATTATGATAAGTGTAGCTGGAGATGATAGCAATAAAACAGCCCAGTTGTTTCACATTTTGTAGAGAAACGACTGAAAACCAGACAGCACTACTATTTGTTCGAGTGCAACCCTAAATCTGAGATACCTTGACAGCTAAAATTAGTGGCATTTTCTTCTGAATACCTTACATAAGTGAAGCCAAAATTCACGATTTACACCCACATGGGCGGGGATATGATGAGCGTCTGTGATCTTTTCACATTGTACCTCACCCTACCCCCCACCCACCTTTATCATAAGTTTCTTCCTTGTTGTCCAGTTCCAGCAAAAGCCGTTTTATTAGTTCATGTATATAACTGATTTCAGTTCTCCTCTTGTTATGTTGACCTTATGCATAGTAATGAATCAAGTTTACAATTTACAAGTTCTTAAGTGAAAAGGTGAATTTCTCTGTTGGGAATGTCCATCAATAGATAGACCACGGCTTAAGGATGTTCGCGCGAAAATTTTCTACTCGATAGATTTTTTTTAACTTCTACTGCGGACAAATAATGATTTACTTGTTTCAAAAATGAAATAAGAATTGGGCGTCACCGGCCTCGTTTCAGAGATAATAAGGCGTGTGGAAAACTAGTCTGATTTTGTTAAATTGGTGCTTGTAATATTCTTCATGGATTCTAGGTCTCCAGGATTTTAGGTTAAAATATCAAAGACAAGTCAAATATTGCCATCATTTTCACAAACCTTAACCATTTGAAACTGCCGCACAGATAAACGAAGACGTCAATTAATAATATAAACGGAATTCAATGGGGCATTTTGCGAAAAATTCAAACTTCTACTTGATAGATTTTCTTTATATTTCACAAAATGCAGGAAATCGGTAGAGAAAATCACCCATCGAAAGAAAAATAGGGGTCACCGAACGTCCAAGATCGTTAAATCCACGCAAAGTTCCCGTACGAAACGAACAGATCTGCAGCAGATCTGCAACAGATCTGTTTTGGCAAAAACAGATCATCTGCAGACTAATTTATGGTCTGCAGAGTCTGTATTCAGTCTGCAGCAGACGATCCGAC
>Ga0126337_10000408_pt1 | contig 21350 bp, 9 predicted proteins | sample DipCmetagenome_FD_92527 | JGI IMG/M metagenome (GOLD analysis project Ga0126337, IMG submission 92527) | Coral microbial communities from La Bocana,Puerto Morelos, Mexico - Diploria C A metagenome | ecosystem: Host-associated > Invertebrates > Cnidaria > Coral | place: La Bocana,Puerto Morelos...
AAATAACAGGTGGATACAAGTGGACAAATCAAATATTTTTACCCACTTTCTAGCTGACAATGTCAACTAGGTAATTTCATGCATGAAAGAAGTCTGGATTGCACAATCTTCAAGCAAGTCTTACTGATTTGGAGTTTTCTATTTATCATTGCTATAGTCCAAACTTAATCCACCCAATTAAGGAGAGAGCGCTAACAAATTAATTTAAAATGTTACGTGCGGCATAGAAAGCTCAAGCTGGAGTCGTAGTGCCATATTCATGGACAAGACACTTGACTCTTCCAGGACGTCTCCCCTCCAAGAAGTGGAAACAGTGCTGACCTGCATAGTGTGGGCAACCTAAAAAAAAAACTGGGGGTACCCTGTAATAGACTAGGATCCCATTCAGGGAGAGTGGTGATCCCTATTCACTCCATGTTACAGAGACCAGAGCTACGTACCAGCACTCATAAGCAATCTGCCTTCTCAATATCCCCAAGGAGTGGAACAGACTTTCTTTCCCTTTAACTGGTGAAATAGTCACTATAGTGCTCTAATTGTGAGCCACAAAGACCAGAAGAGAGATTCAATATATGTAAAACAAACCAGTTTTGAGATAAACAGTTCTGCTAACAGTTTTATTTTTGTTCGATTTTCTGTTTTATTTTATTCGATGTTTATTCAGTTATTGCTTTTTTATCGCTCAATTTTTCACTCTGTTATTTTTATTTTATGTCTCCTAGTTTTCTGACAATATATTAATGTGATTTTCCTGTGAAAATAGGAGGCCAACATAATTCACAACACTTGCCTTACTAGCATATGATAAGCGATGTAGTTTCTGATAGAGCTACAAAAACATTTGTTCTAAGTAGAAAACAGACAGCACGTTTACCTATCCTAAGGAATTTGAGCCCGATGAATTGAACAATTTGACCTTAAGTATGGGCTTGCCAGCGCTTTTACCAGCAAGAAATCTTGCAGTTTTAAAGGCCAATTTTCCTCGAATAATCCTCCCAAAGAGCCAAACATTTCACCAATTGCCGAGTTTTATCGACTCCTTAAAGGTTTGTAGTCAATTCGGATCTAGCATGATGCCTTCTCTCAGTTCTCTGCACAAAGTCGAAAGATTACGAGGAAAAATGTAAACGATCAAATTTTGGGGTTTACAGGACAACGTGATCAAAGGCGACGGATCATAAATGAAAATATTGATGTAATTTCAAGGTCTCTCTTTTTGTTTCGTTGATGGATCAAAAAAGCGCAAAGCCTGAGGCGAGCACCAGGTGAGTGGCTATGCGGTGACGTCACTCCTCAAAGTAGATCTTAGGCCCCTTAAAACCGAGTTTGGTTCGGTGGCAATCCAAATGACTTTTTATTGTAACCAGACTTGACTGTAACAACCTGAAGACTTTCCCCACTCTACATAGAGACAGCTCAATCCCACGCTTTGAGTCCACGGGCGGTAAATTAAAGCCTGTCCGCCTCTTCGTTATTTAAACGAGCACAACAATCGGGAGCCTTCTAATCGACGTTTGCTTCATGAATTGAGAAAAACGTCGGCTTAAATGGCCTGAAGAGGTAAAACGACTTAACATTTATCGCTTTTTATGCTAATTGTAAGCTCAGTTAACTGAGCTTTATTGACTTACAGTTTTTGAGGTTGGTCGCCTAGAAACGTCAACGAGTTTCAAACATTGGCAAAGTGAATAGTGAAGAATATTCACTTCCACTGACGATGTATTTGAATCAGATATGATTTTGTTAGGGGTTTTCTTGTCTTGCACAAGCCAAAACGGTGAACGGCTAAAAAAAAGTATACCACTTTTATTCAGCTAAGCCAGAAGCCAGGTGGCACGCATGCGACTTGCAAACTAGTCAGTAAATGTTGCAGATTGTGTGGGAGAGTCGCCATTTGGCCCACTGATATAAAAAATATAGAAAAAATGAGAACTCATCCAAATTTACCCAGAAAGGACTGGCTAGTAGAAAAAAGTCATAAAATAATTAAAATCTAAAAAGGAATGTAGAAAAATTGGAGTTTCTCATCAGCTTTTCTGTAGCAGATTCATTATATATTATTCAGTGAATTGAACATATGTCGCATATTAATGAATCGCCAAAACAAGTGTGAAAAAGTCATATTTTATCCTTAACATTATGCGATGACTGATACTAACCTCTTCTTAAAAGGTAAGACGGGCATTTATAGCCAGTTTTTGTCGCCGGACAAAAGTCCGGCGAAAAGTTTCACATTAATAAGCCTTATTTACTTTATTTTTGGTAAAATTCATTGAAATCTTGCCGTAATCTCCGACTTGCTAGCCGGCCCTAATTGTTTATCGGAACCTTCGCCTGATCTTCTTGCCCCAGTTCAATATTGAGGGGAAAGTTGACTGTTCACTGTTCTCTGTTGTGAAATTCCAGCTTGAGAAAAGTGCAGGCGACCGAGTGGAAATGTATATTGTCCATGCAAAGTGACATATTTGCTTGAGTAATCAATCGAATGTTCTGTGCTTATGCAAAGTACTTTCCACGCCAATTTTAGTCCTCAACTATCAAGCTTTATCCTCGAATTCCTAAGTCTTCGTCTTTCACTTCCAAGCGCCTCAAAAAGGACAAAAACACAGTGAGATAACTCACCAGCAAGCAGTTGAAATTAGTTAACAGATAAGGAGCAGATCCAGTCCGGTATTTTAAACCCTGTACATTATTTCCTTGTCACCTATGGTGATGACTCAATAAACTCACTTGCAACGGAAATTGTTCAGATTAGAAGCAGGGTCCTTCTCTGTTTGCCTATACTCGCCTTTCCGACTTGCAAAACCGACTGAGAAGACTGAGCAAAGTTAAACGATCACAAAACCTCTGAAGCACCGGCCACGACGCATCAACCATCAACAACGTGAAAATCCCAAATTTTGGAGATTCTTGAATCAAAATCATCTGCGAATTCATCATCAATGGCAGGAAGAATATGTAAGACCTTACTGTTAAATGAAGTGGTTCATAATTAATCGAAGTTTGCATATGGTAAGCCAAGAACAGCCCAGATTTTCCCTGCGTGCTGTTTACTCTGAAAATGAATCCCGCAAAGATTGTACTGCAATGCATTACGTATTCAGTTAAATTGAACTTGCCGAAGGAAACAAAGTTCGATAATAAGACATATTGCGAGAGAGAAGTAATGCTCTTGTCAATGAAACGTCGACAGTTGGGCTGGTGCTTGCGAGTAAAACACTAACGAATCCAATCTTTCACAGAAAAATAAGTCGCCGAAAATAATATTTACTTTCACTTTTATTTCAGTGAATCTTCAAAGAAAATTCCCTTTCTAGCCCATATTTGCTAATTGTTCAGTTCTACTCAGTCGCTGTATCAAAAAAAGCCTTTCGTGATATTAAAAACAGGGCTATTCCTTCAGTTTCTATAAACATCGCAAGGATAAAATTAGCATGCCCTTGTTTTTAACTTCGCTAAATAGAGTCACGAAATGAGAATTAATATTTCATGACTGCTCTATCGCTTTTGGTTAGAAACTTCATTGAGACGTGTCTTGAAACACTTCAAATTAGACTAAATATTTCGAATATGCGCCGTTTCGACGATGGTGCTATAGCTCTCATTAAAATCTTTTTCCTCAAAAGTCAACTAAAAATACAAATAATGAGAATGCTCCGCCCTTCGAGGACAGGTCAGGACAGGTGATTGTGTTATGGTGGCAAAGTGTTCTGTTTTACTCGCGCACCAAGCGAGAAAATCTTATTTGCTCAGCGTAAACCGACCAATGAAAATAGTTTTAGACAATGCGGCCATGGGATGAAAACCAAGTTGTGTTTGCTCTACCACGCAGTGCAGTGCTGTTTTATTTTCTTTGTTTTTTCGCAATCCCTGTGGCCCTTTTTTCTTAGACGAGCAACTTTTCTTATTTACCTGTAAATATTTCGTGATATCGTGGATAGCAACAAAATCTTACAGGGTTAGGTTAACATCAAATTAACGGGTTGTGAGTCAGTGGTGTTTCTGAAAAAGCACGCATATTAAAAATCTCTATGATAGCACTCGATTTTCGGAGCAACTGCGAGAAAATAAGCAACGTGAGACCAAGCTATAATTTGTTTAGCTTTTGTTCGATTGCCAACGCATTTACTTTTTATTCAGGTCAATGGGTGGCATTGAACATAAAATTCTAGCAAGCGAGCAGGATAACCTAAAATTTCAAGATTTCTGTACCGCGTCATTTGCGCTCGTTCAGGTTAGAGGTAAGTTTTAAGCCAGATTTTCAAATACTCTATCTAGAGTATTAGAGCTTTAACTTCGTCGCTACCCTCATTAGTAGGAGGTTATAACATTTGAGAACTAGAGCTCTATCATAATTCAAAGAGGTTTTTACTCCAACAGAGACACATGATTTAAATGCAAGCTCTGGTGTTTTTTACTTCAACAACGGCCAGCTTAAAATTTTAGTCAATACCCTAGAGTGCTTTCTCTCACTGACTTAATTACAAAATCTTCAGATAGAAAAATCGTATTTTTCCAGTTCTATATAATGTAGATTTTTTCTCGGGAGATGCATTTAGTGTGAAAATCGACGTCAACATCAAGATTGCGCAGAAAATAATTTAAAACACGGCATAAGAAATTTCTAACATCCTCAAATGTCGGAATTACCAGGTAAATTGTATTTCAAAAGGCAGGATACACTCTTAATCAAGCTTCATTTTCAAAGTCTCATGGAAGCGACACAAAAGAGTCTCGAAAATGTACTTTTCTTCACCTCATTTAAGCGCTTGAACATTAATGAATTTCGACGGAAGCGAAACTGAATCTAATAACCGGTGGAACAAGATTTACATCTGTTCCGCTTTCACTGATAATTAAAGAAAGGGAATGTTATAAGATACGAAATAACCCTTAATCTGTGCTATGAAAAGAATGACAAACACTAAACTATAAATCCAGGCAAAAAGACAATGCGGCGCGCGGACTAGGCGGCCAAAAATCGCACTTTTTTATTCGAGAACATATCCTATTTTCATGGTCATAATATAAGAAAGCTGTGATGATATCTGAAGTCATTTGGAAAATTTTTGGATTGGATAATCCTGCTTTTCATAATTTTTTTTTTGCTTCTTTTAGAGATCGTTTCTAGTTATGTACTGGTAACATAATTTGTTGCCAGGATATCCAAAATATATTCGGACAACGAAATTCCAAGTAGTGATGAAGCAGTCACCCAGTAGTAAATGTTCTAAACCGCGAGCTTGAAGCAAGAAGAAGCTCACAGATATGTACAATGTATAATCGGCTTAGTGCTATTTGAGAATATGCCGAAAGCCGTCAGTAGTACCATGATTTACTGTGTATTTACTTATCTCTCACTGCATCACTACTCAAGTGAACTATGACACGGGGCTAATAATCTAATATAGAATGCCTTATTTGCATTATGCACCTGGTTTATTGATAAAATGCCGCCTAAAAATTATTACATCACATATTTCTTACTTTTTCTGTTTTTCTTGAGAAAAAGCCATATGCAAATATTAAGCAACGCGCGACTCATGATTAAGGTCCAAATAAAGCGATTTCAAAACATGGAACTCAACGTATAATTTCAGTGCCTGCCATTGGGTAAGCCATAACGATTATCTGAACAAAGAAGATCGCAGATGGCACTTCATGGGAGATTCAAGAAGTCAAAAAGCGCCTCTCTCGATGATGAAGCTCTCAATTGAATGTCTAGACGCTTGTCAAACTTTTTAAGCAGCGCTGGTTTACTGATTATTTCTAGTTTATTGAAGACTTAGTTTAATGGGATTTCTTTTCGAGGGTCTAATCTTAATTACACGAATTTCCGGGTGCAAAATATGTTATCCTAATTAATTCTAATTAGGTCCCAAATATAATTTTGCTAAACCTCTTCGTAGAACTGGAACTTTGTAGTTTGAACTGCCGATTTAAATTGTCAAATTTAACAATTCATTTCACAAAATTGATGTTTGACTTTGGTTAATTTAGTTCTCTCTATAAAAGTAATTTTTTATTTCTATAGCTTTTTATAACATAACATGAATTTCAAATATAGCGAGAAATACTATGGGGAATTTTGGAGTCGAACTTGAACATCAATTGACTTACATAAAATTATTGAATTGTTCCAGGTCCGGATAAAGTTGAAAATGTGCCAATTCTACCATAAAAAATGTGAAATTTGTCTTTAAATACGTTTGTTATTATTATTAAATAGTATGCATGATTTCTGAGAAAAGAACGTCAAATTATCTAATTAGATTTTGTATTTGACACTTTCCACTCGTCCTTTGTATTCCATTTTTCGGGCTATGTTTTCTCAGTCCATATTTGTCAATTCGTTCAAATTTGGTAGTTTCTCTACGGATGACTTTAAGATTCTATACAAATGGAGGCACTATTTTGTGATTTGCGACACTAAGTAGTTCTGAAAACACCGAATATAATACTGTTAATAAGATTTCCATTTTGAATCTCCTGTAATTAGTTGCACACGTTCATCCACATTGAGGTCATACAATCCGCACTTGATTACTCCTCTAAACAAGATTTCTCTAAAAACTGATAAATTATTTTATTGAAAAAATGCCGAGAACACACTGTTAATATACAGACTTTGTCTTACCGCTCGGGAAATTAATCTCAGCTAAACCACGCCTCCTTCGTGAAGACTTGGCTCAACTGTGGTGTCATCTAGCCATTTATCGAAAATTGCATATCCTGTTGCTAGGCTCGACACAGAATCGCTACATCATAGTCCGCTTGATTACTTTACTTACCTTTTACAACGGCAATTCCTTTGAAATTTCCTCATCTAAGAAGGAACAGGCATTGTGGATTCCATATGAGGTATTTTGACCTGATTATTCTGATGTTTATGCTATTTAGCTCTTAACGTTGTTGGCGTTCGCTAAGGGCGAAAACTCGATCTGAAATTATATAGTTTCATTACTGCTTCTTCAAATTACGAAAAATTAATCCCTTTGCTTCTAGAATTTTTTTGCCTTTGGTGCTCAGTTGCTCCTGTGTCATTCTTCGAGCTTTTCAGCCATTTTTTTTCGTGAAAGTAACGCCGCAGAAATAAACAATTGATACAAGACACAGCAAACGTCGCCCACGAAAGCTGAAGCAATCATATTAAACTGTCACTCAAACTCCGGCTATAGGTTCAATTTTGTGTCAGCCAACTAACTTCTTACCGTAAGAAAAAAAATAACAATTTTTTTTCAAACAAATGAGAAGCATTCTGGTGAAAGTCATGTATTTTCCATATTACTAAAATCCATTTTACGTATCAACAGAGATTGACACAAATCGAAACTCCTTCCCAAAATTGATCAGCCATCCATACGACATGTTGCTTGAACTAATGATTGTTCCTGACTCAAAAACGACTATCTTAGAGCGAAATCGAGAAACAGAATATGGACAATTTGAATAAGAGGTGCAAAATATGATTTTGTATCAGGAATATTACAATAAGGTAAAATAGTACCTTACTATAGCTGTGCTTTATTAGGTTGGGAATTCTGTACAGAATTCCGGGAGCGTAATTCTGAAACTCATATTCACAGTTACCCGTAAAAATAATTTTCTTTCCATTAACACCTCTGCTTTATTGCACTTTAAAACAGCTCGTTGGAATGACATTGCGATTTCTTTATTTTTTGCGTCCCTCACCCAATATTTCTAATTATCATTTCAATAACACTGTATGCATTATTGAACAAGACATATTGCGAAAGGCGAAATGTTTGGTAAAAATACGTATTTTAGGTTCTCAAGAATATCACGCTAACCGCAAAACTGCTAAAAGCATGTTTTACGGCTTACAACACGCAAGTGACGTGACACTTAAATAAATGAGGAATATGGACGATTTTACTTCGACTTATCTCTTTTCACGTTGATATCCCGTTTATTTACCTAGGTTGTTGACCGCGGAAAGAATATTGCTTTTATTTTATCAATTCCCGCCAAAAAGCGAGGGAATTATGCTTGAATTTTCAGCTGCTCGTTCAATTTGAATCTCTTTGAGGTTTTTCTGATTCCGTTCCCAACCCCTTTCGAAAATTTGTCATTCTGAAGGCGTTTGAAATTGAATTTGAAAGAGGACGCGGGTTGTTTATGACACAGCTACTTGGAGACGATAAAATACAGTTCTATTTTGTCGAAAGCACCAGTTGACGCCATTTTGGTAAGTCATCTGAAAACATTCGGTTAACTTTATGGGGAAATTCACAGGTTCACTAAGCGAGAGCGTCAATAGCATGCATTTTGGGGAGTGGTTTCCGTCGCAAGTATATGTCAGAATGCGGATTTTTATTTGACTAAATATATTTACAGCCTGTGTATCTAAGTTGAAATGTTCTTCCGCCGGGTTTTCATGTAATTCTGTAGGTCAGACAATTTGCAGAAGTTATATTAAGCTAAACTCGGTTAAAAGAGGTCGGTTTCTAAAAGCAACCCTCACGTTTTAGAATTTGCTTTACTAACGAATTTAAATGGCGATTTCCGATATTATAAGCCAAATTGAAAGTAGTTTAAGCAGTTTGTAGTTTTTCTATGAAAACAGTGCACTCAGTGGTTAGAATCCGTTTATACCATAAAAAGTAAAAGTATATTGTATTTGCTTGATAAAATAGTTGCAGTACTAGCCGACGCCAGGCGAGTCGTTATTAATACGAGAGAAGCTCTCTAACGAATTTTTGACTTGTTACCATTAAACGTTAAGATTTCAGTTAAACTTGCCGCTTATAATACGAAACAATTAATTTATTTTTGCAGTCTATACGTCCATAATTCACCACTGCATTAGGTAATGTAAATATCAGTGAATAATCCATAAATGAAGGATGCTAAACAACAACAGGAATAAAAATTACAATAATAATACTGTCACTACGCGTCGTAAAAGGCAAAGCATCGTTTGTTACCACATGCAGTTTCACTGAACATAAGCTTAAGGAGTTTTCGTCTTAATAATTTATAATACACAAAATTAAGACCCGCAAACATCAAAAATATTAGTTTACTTTGCAAGATAGGAAGAAAAGCACCAAGACGTAAAAATAAATGAATAAATTCATAAAAGCAAACAAGTATGGTTTCGTCAGACAGAGGAACAGTCAAGAACTGAGAATTATGAACGACGACCATCGAGGTTAAAAGGATTTAAGGAGGTCTGTCACGTTATTAATTTTGGGTTCTTTTGGCCTCATCCAAAACTACCTTTGAATAAAAAAAAACCATAAAAAAGTTTCGTAATATGAAAAACACTAAAGAGATAATAATAAACCATAAAGGAACAAGGATGGTTAAGGATAGAGAAGATTAACACGGATTACAAACGACAAACTTGATAAACTCAGTGAATCTAGGCTAAGATGCGCAAGCCACGACGAGGCTCTATTAAGAGCAAGTAGTTGCACCGAATGTTAACCCCGTTATCTCGACCTCTCCTGGAAAACGAAAAACAGTTTGAAAAGATGGGTATTCAAGATAGCTAAAAGCCAGTGACTGAATAGTATATCCGGGGAAAAATGATTTAACTTGGACATAGCGAGGCTCCACCGTGCAGGAAAATCTCAGCCGATGGCCTTTGCGACGCTGGAGCAAAATAGAATGTGCTTTCTTTCGCGTATCAGTTTTCATCAGAGCATTTTGTACCGGACTGTTGTTGTGCAAAGTCGCACACTCGGATAAATCTATTTGTTTGCTTGACTTCGAAATTTGGATGTACTGCTTCTTTGAAAAAGCAATACAGTTAACTTGATTCGACGCCACATTTACCATAAGCTCTAACCGAAACAATAAGTGTAAACTAGTAACTTCACAATAGATGTAAGAAGCAGGATTTTTTTTTTAAATTACTTTCTTCATACAATGAGCGTTGTCTTATATGTCAAATATTGTCGAGTCCGGATGCAGTGACGCGGGTCAGGTTATGAACGATAATCGGTGGCGTTAATGGCTGTTTTTGTGTTATCAATTTGTAAACGAACCTCATAGAAAATGCTTTTAGCTTGTCTTTTTTTATCAGATGTTGCCCCGGTAACCAAAATTCTAATATGCCCAGAGTGACACATAGTTATTTCATAACAAAGGGAGCAAAACATACTTGAAGTAGTGTCATGTTGAAAAGTAAGCGGTCTGCTGGAGCATAACAAGTTTTCTTGCCTCTCCGTATGTTGTAGTCAACATTATCTCAACGTGGAAAGCTCTTTTTTTGAGTCCTTCCTTTGAGTATGTCTTACTTAATGTACGAAGAGCACAGCAACCTTGTGAATTTTTTTGATGCTGACATTTATTGGCACTGAAAGCCCCGTAAGGGGAGTGTCAATTTCATTAAAGTTCATTCTCTTTTCACGCAGAAACAGTCGCGGATATAAGCCAATGAATATCTATTGCAGGTCCTTGGTTTTAATTGAACTTGACCCACGCGACATGATCTTAACCCTTAATCAATTCTCCGGAATGATCAAAGTCTTATTTCTGGTTGCGATACTTATAAATTATCAAACAGAAAGGTGACGAGAATTAAGAAAATAATTAGCTGAGAAATACTGTCTTGATGAAACACCAAATTCTCAGAATTGACGTTAAATAAAATGTATTGGCTGCCAGTAAGAAGAATCAATGTTTTCAACTTAGGGCTTAGAGGGTTAAATCCATCTACTAACATTATTTGTACTCTCTGACGCAGGCTTTTTAAAATACGCGACGTAGACAACGAATGACTAAAGCTTTCACGACGCTAGTGCTTCGCCGACTACCAAAAACACTCAAAATAATTTGATCTGCGCAGAAACGTTTACAATCATTGTCAAGGAAAGGATATGTTTGGAAGGCAGCCAGAAACTTAAAAGACACAAAAGGCTGTTAGTCGCTTGATACATTGCCAAGTGCTTTTGTTGCGGTAATGGAATTCGTCTTAAGTAAGTAAGACACAGCGTACAGTCATGTCTCGTTTATTTTAACATTGACCCTTTCTTCACTGGTCCTGTATCCTTTATACTTACATGACGAACCACACTGAACCAAATAGGATCGTTTTCTTTTGGCGATGTAAAACGCTCAGCTTGTGGCTACTAACATGACTGTAAGCGGTGGAAAATCGGCTTCAGTCAAGATCAGTACGAATAGTCGACATAATGTACACAAAGGACTTACCTATAAATATACAATCGGTACGAAAATCCGACTTCAAGACGAACTTCTGCTGTTACAAGCGAATACGTAACTTAGATTTTTTGGAGAATGCTTGAAGAACGAAAGAACGAACTTCAGTGAGTCAGCTAAGAAGTTCACAGTTCAACGAGAGAGTATGAAAAGTAAACAATATTCCTGTTTAGTTAAAAGGTGTTCGTCTGCAGACTCGGCACATAGCATAACTAATTAGCTAAAAAAAAACACTTCGGTGTAGAAAAGCCTAAGAAAACAGATGAGAAATTGAAATGAAATGAAAATGCCACAGACAATAGTTTTCATTTGAACAGCCACACACAAGGGCTTCACAGGCTAACCGACTTGCACAGCAAACAATAGTTACGCGCTCGTTGGCGTATTCGTAAAATACTGTTTTTATCACTCGGAAATAAAATTGATATCTTCTCGCCACGTAATATCGTATATTTGTCATTTAAACCGCAATTTTATCTGATATTCAAGATTATTATACGTTTAAGCTTCAAAGTTTAATTTTGCGCTATCATTTTAGGTGGGGGACGAGCTCACAACTTTTGGATTACACAAACGGGGAGGGTCAGGGTAAAAATTGCTGATCTGTCTTGGAGGGAAAGTCATTGCATATGTTCAAACTCATTATAATTCATCAAGTTAAACAAAGGAAATAATGACTGTGGTTTAGACACCTGGTCTTAACAGACCAATTTCAATATATTAAAATTCAGCTGAAACTAATAGAACTCAGCACGAGGCTCTGGGGAATAACTACAGAGTTTATTCTCCAGAGCCTCGTGCTGAGGTCTATTAATGTAGGCTGAATTTTGATATATCGAAATAGGTCTATTAGCATAGATTGTGATTTTTTGCTTACCTTTTTGTTTCCATTGAGAAGATTTATCAAACACTCGAGACAGTGTTTCATTGGCTATCCAAACACCTCGAATTTCGTCAAAAACACTCCACAGCACGTCGTATTTTCAACTCTTGATGTTTGGATATCCCGATGAAACACTGTCTCAAGTATTTTTTATATTACTAATAATATATCTATCAAAAACCGTAAACGCATGAAAAGATTGTTTAACAGCTTCCACTAAATGCATCGTAGGATTTTAATTACACACACGCTATAGACGTGATGATGATGAACGAGAGAGATGTCTTCAATAACAATCTATATATATATAACCTTCAGCAAAAATTTCACTGCAAGGAGAGAGACGGCTGACACAACAATAACAAGTGATTTGTGAGTGGAGTCAGTTTATGAAATTCATATGAGGGGCCAACCTAAGCAGCTTCTTGTTTACGCCTTTATTTTACCTGAGCGGCCTTAAGCTCACTAGGTTAATCTGTAAGAATCTGATGTCAGCAGAATTGTAAAATCTCTTACCATTCACTATAACAAGGCTTTGTTCACGGGAGGGAAACTGAGGAGAATTCTCAGACTGGGTTTCTTTAGTGATATGGAAATTTGAATTTTTTTCTACTGCACCTTGCAAATGTTACAAATGTCTATTTTCTTTCAGAGGCGTTTAATGCACAGCAAACCTTATATTGAAAAACTGGAGCAAATATAAATATTTGTTAGAAAAGCTTGCTGTACTTTGATACCTTTCTGCATGCGGGTGGTAGTCCTCAACTTGGTACACGGAACCTGTTACAGCTCTCTAACATGGCGGATCCATACAAAATTCTTTCTTCTAGATCTGTTGCCCAAAACATTACTTCGCCGAAACATTCTTCCTGAGACACTTAACATAACATATGCCACATTTTTTATTTAGATTTATGATAAAATCTCTGCGCATCGATCACGTCACTGTAAGCCACGCATTTCGATTTTTTTTAGGCATATTACACACGCCGGTCTATTTGTTATACCAGACATGGTCACGTGACTAAATCAATACTCCAGAATAGTTCAAAAACATGATGAATACTGTCTTCCTGTAAAAGTTGTGGCAGTCGAGACAAAGGTTAATATTACCTCTTATGACGTACGGGTTTGAACCACTGACCTTTGTACAATTTTGTACGCGAATTCATTCAGTGAAGTAAGCTTTATCAGCGACCTTAGGAACAGTTATTTTTAACAAGAAACGATTTCGTTTCAGGTTGAATTTGGAAAGATTTGCGTTTGGATCAGCTCTGCGGTAAGTGTTATCTGCTTATAGTAACTTAGTGGGATTTATTAAAAACAATCGTGGGGTTGCTTTATGCAAATTTCTGTGCCGTTTGTGGTTGTTGAGCTAAATAATATTCCGTGAAAAAAGCGAATCGACATCCATATTATATCTTTGAGATCGGGCGTCAAATAAAGCAAAAAAACAAGTTATTCTTAAATTAGCTGCATTCTTGTCCTTGTTGCGAAAGAAAAAGCTATACGAATGATTTTAAAATATAAAGAAATGAAATGGAAGATCTTTTATAGATCTCAATCTTTCTGGCAAAGCTTTGTCTCGTCGGAGACACCTTATACTCACTGTAGGCCCAATAAACATGTTTTAATAGGCTGTTGAAAATGTTAAAAATTTTCTACTAAAATGCCTTTTATAATAATGCCATTTTCTACATTCAGCCGGTCTCAGTATACTTGTTACGGTTTAAAAACCTCAGTTCTAGAGGTTAGGATTTTTGAGCACAGAATATTCTCCAAACATGTCAGATGTTTACGCCTCGAATCAGTTTCACGTCCGTAAACTGAACCACATTACAGATCTCTGAACTCGAATTCCAAAAAATATGTTGGATGCCAAGATGCTAGGCGTTAAAGCTATGCTTTGCTCAGTGTTTACACATGAAAGAAATAGATAGCTTTGTCATTCGTTTAGCAAAATCGTTATATTTCCTCGGTAAAAATATAGATCACAACCACTGCAATATCCAAATGGCCCTTAAAGATGAGATTCATCGAATCGTTTTAATCCAAACATTCAGAAAAACTATTTTGTAATTTTTTTTCATGAAGAAAGATAAACGCTGTTAAGCACAGGTGACAGAAATTAATAAGTACGGGAAACAAGTGACAGATAGGGTCGGGACTATTACTCCACATCGCTAAAATCTTGTCAGTTTTGGACAGTTTACATAGCTCTTCCTGTTTAACGAAGTAATCTCGAGCCATTTGGTTTAATTTATAAATGACAGCCCTTATCCTGTCGTGTTTAATTGTCTCGACGAAATAGTTTGCCGTAACACTGACACTGAAGTAGCTGAATTCAATTATTTTTTCAAATCCTGCTATTCCTTCCGAGGAACTAGGTACACATAAATAATTTAGCATCATGTCACTGGTCTTTAATGAAAAACATGCAATGTTATTTTCAACATTATCATTAATAATTCAGTTTCCCATATGCTGTTCACTGATGCTACTGTTCTGAGCTTTTCTTTTACCTTACTGATCCATACTACTTGACAGATAAAACAGATAGAGGTTCACGAAAAAAGAAAAACCCAATGTGACATTGTGACATGTAAATTGACAAGAATGAAAAAGGGAGAAATTACAAAAAAAATACTGAAGCATATTGCACCCGGGTCGAAAGCAAGTATAGTAAAACTTTCAAAGTATTTTTACAGATAATTTGTGGATATTCAAATCCCGTGTAGCCGTTCCTGATGAAATTGTTAATAAATTATGCAATTACAATGTGGGTGCAAGCAAGCGATGACTGCCTAGAGGACAGAAACCTTCACGAATCGCCTATGTACGTAAGCGCTAAATCATGTCTGCAGGAGTTTGAATTATCTTAACATATTCTGAATAAGAAAACGCTGAGTTTTACAGTGAATGAAAAGTTTCACCGGCTCGGAGCCCGAAGATGGTCGCTTTGATGTCATGAAAACGCTTAGTGTATGAGGCAAGAAAGTTGATGGCGATCGAAATAATAAGGGATTATTAAGTAACCATGGCTGCGACGCTGAGGACAAAGTCGATTAAAAAAATGAATTTATATTATACCTACTCATATCACGACACTCTTTAGTCATTTAGTTTTTTACTCACTGTATCTCGAAACAAAATATGGAGCACAGCGTTAAATTTGAAAAAGAAACTTCAAAACGTTAACTGTCGGGGTTCATGTTTTTCAGATGGCGCAGAATTTGTCCATTATAGAATTATATCATGATGTTTTTCACAGGACGGCCAAGAAATGCACCAATGCACGAGCTAGCCATTTGACTTTCCGCTGCTGCTGTAGTCCGCTTAAACTTCTTCTCTAATTAGAGGGGGCCGCGTCATGCCGTTCACTAATGAGCCCTGTCCAGGTTCATTGTGTTGCGTAACTCTTACCTTGGCCTCTTAAATTTGGAAATGGACAAAAAAATTTCGTGTGAGTTATCGAAACACGAGTCTAAGCGTAAGAGGACAAAACATCCATAGCTTGTGCGGGTTCTGCTGAACTTGTGAAAGTGTTTCCTTTCTATACACTGAAGATCTAAAACGTCAGTAATATTAATAATTGGTTATTTGACGGTCTCCTTTTTTGAAAAATAGTTTTATGGTATTGGTTTAAAGGTGGGCTATACGCCTGTTAGCTTTGCTTTTATTTGTCCTCTGCTAACTCGGGAGCTTAAGATAGGCCACACCGTTGCTATGACAATAGTTTACGTAACAAGATTTAGGGTAATTATAAAAAAAAACATGTGCTTTTCAGACAAAGAACTGTTGCTAATGCCTTTCTGGTATAATTTTACATTATTTTCCTTTTACTAAACTCGTTAACAAAATAAATTCACTTTTGCACAGTAAAAAGTTTTTTCTTTGTCCTGGAGAGATTTATAATGTGAAGGGGGAAAAGCAGGAGACTGAGGGGGCGGAGGCCCCCTTTTATTGTAGATTTTTTCTTCTTTTTTAAGACTAAGGTTTTTTTTTATATCAAGATGTAAGTCTTGCGGGTCTCAACCGATGTTGTGCTTTCGGTCCTTTTCTGATCTGACTCTGTGACATAGCTTTGAGTTCGTATGCAGAAAACATACATACATTTTTCGCAGGTGTAATTGATTTCGTATTTCTGTGATAACTGAAAATTACCGAAAGAAGGCCAGCGCCTGAGCCTCTTCACGACTTTCACTTTTTACGTCGGCCTAATGTGAAACTAGAAACTGAAACAAAATGGTCTGCAGTAATATGATCTTTCTTTGCGCAGCTGTTTGCTGACTGTCAAAGGCCAATTTAATTAGTACCTGCCGGATAAAATATATCTAGGAAAATGTCCTGGGTAGAGAGTTTCTCTTGACGAGCTATCGGTGAAGGAATATTTGGAAGATCGTACGCTTTCGACATGCTGATTCGAGGCATCTGTACCGCAACACGGCGACCGAAACACGCACTTCTCGAAAAGGCCTTTAATATCATACTTTGAGGCTTAGCTCACACATAAAAATTAAGCAAAGCCGACACAATGTAGCATTTAACTAAGCCATAAGGTTCAAAAGTTTTAACTTGGATAATTAATGTGACATCCCTGGCTTACGAAGAGATTCTCTCTGTCCCCTTATTTTCTCATGAACGGAACTGCATAACAGTAGAAGTTTGATCATCTGGAGAAGAAAGAAAGTGTTTAGAAATCGTGGTAGGTTTGGATGCAATGTTAGGTTTTTACGACTGTCCTGTGATGTTCGTCAGGTAAATCTTTAGTTCAAACGCCTCTAAGTTTCTCCTTCTCATTGCAGATTACGACGGTTGCATTGTATCATGTAGATGAGAATTTTAGAAGGGATTTTTGGAGTGGCCAGCCGAAACATTACTGTACCCAACTCACAATTATATTAGCTAATCGGGAATCGCGTCTACTGTTCTTATGTTCTTCTACATCAATTGACTGACCTGATTTGGTCACTTTCAAGTCACTGAAGTGATCAAAATCGAAATGTTTTTGAAAATAGAGTGTTAGCCTCGGACAAGAGATTAAATATTGGGAATTTACTTTCGGGGCTTACCAGTTGTCCACAAAAGTAAGCTTTTTTTCGCGCACCACATAGCTTGAACGCCGGACGGATTACCCGTAACTAGGAAGACACCTTCAAAACTTTGGCCGAATTTAGGTATGGTCCCGCCGTGCGTACATAGGCTCGACTTTTTCTCGCCAAATAAGAGTCATGGCTCATCCAAACTAGCCAGCATGATATGCCGCCGAAGTGTAACGAAAAAATACTATACGGTACATGTTAAATCAAGCGAAATTCTACGCTGTGTCGGCTATGCCGTGATTAATTTTTCATGTATCTCTTCAGCCGACTTGATCAACAACCACTGTTACAACATCTACCGGCAGGATTAGCGTACAAAATTCGTTCGATAGAGTAGAATTCAGTGTTGGATGAGATTTATACAGCTCGAATCAAAAAGTTTCAAGCCATACCATTCAGTTGTCAAAAGGTCATAAAACTTCAACCAAAGTACAGTTATTAAATTATGTGTCAAATAGGAGAGCACTTTGAAGAGACATGAAAAGTGGCATGGTTTGATTGTCAATATAGGGAACACTAATGACAATAGAACAGCCTCATAAAGTGAGTATTTGATATTTCCCATTTTCCTTCACGTCACTGAATTGCTGTCTACGGATAGCACGCAAACCGTCCCGTTCTAATCAAGTCACGTCAGTTTGAATTGACCAAAGTATTATTTATAGGTTCTGTAAATACTCAAGTTGCATGTTGTTACATAAGAAAGCCACGACGGCTAACGTGAATGCAAGAAAACAGTGGTCTTAACAAAGTGGCTGTTTGTTAAGGTAACCGATTTTGATTTATACATTTTGCAAGACCGGGGTGTCTCTCGTTGAACATAATTCATAGACACTTCAAAGAACAAGTTACCGAAAACTACGAGCCGCCTCTTAAAAATTGGTGCGGCGGAGGCTGCTTCTCTAGTTAAATGCGTAATTTCTCTAAAATAAACACATTTCCTCAAGTGCGATACAAAGGAAGTAATCAACGTTTTATAAATCGAATCAGTGTCGGTTATTTCAGAAAAACAAAATCGCCAGTGTGGTTTCTCGCCAAACATTGCTTTCAATAGTTTCATTCATTTGCCTCTTTAATCATGCTATTGCATTTTGTTATGCAAATTTACTCTTTTTGTAGAGTGATGCTGAGAGAGTCTAATTTAGTTGTCGCTTTGGATTAGGTTCTTACAGCCTATCGATTTTTTCTTTAAGCTTCGATTTGTATCAGTTACCGGTGTCGGCGCTGTTTGTCTTCAAAGCGTGCCGATAAGTAAAGGACAGGTGTTCGTTAAGATTTAAATTTTTACAATAACATAAGGCACGGTAAATGCCCATTTTTGCTTCTAAAACGAGCCTACGAAAACGTCGCAAAGAAAATTCACGAATTTGCTTGTTTCAACAAAGGAATAAAAGTATAGGCAAACGTGACTGTCAAACTTCAAATAAAATAGCGTTATTAAAATTACGTGTCAAATTTCGGAGTAACTTTAGAATTCTCCACATTGCATCAATTTTAAATCATGTCTTTTTGCGACAATTATTTTGTTAAGGTACAAGAAACTGTCTAATTCTAGTAATGTGTCTTTGGATTTCTGCCACAATATTACAACCCACTCTGAAATTAATTTAAAATTATCTTTTTATTTTAATTATTTGATAGATGTGTGTTTACAAACACTGTCACGTCGGCAGTTTTTGGCAAACTTTAACCACAAAAATATGCAAATATTTTAACATTAACAACCATTTAAATGAGAATAAATATCCTGTTAGAATTTCAAATTTTTCGTATTTTTGAGCTAGACATTTCCGATGATACGTCTTTTCTTTCTTATTCCACAGCCTCTGATCTGTAATTGAACTATTTGAAGAAGACTTTCATCGACTCGCAGATTTATTCCTCGTAATGCGTAAGTTCCTAACACATAATATTTATTCAGTTTTAGCAAAGTGTGACTTACATTTTGGGCGTTTTTGCTGAATATACCATGTTAGATCTGAAGTTACTTGCAAAATCAAACTGTCCGATTCGACAAGCGGACTCGCCTGGACTTAAAATGCGTGCTTAAGTCGGTTTTTGTAACCGCTTATTGAATGTGGTATTGTTTATCACGTTTATATTATCATTCAGGTGTCCCTTTTTACAAGTTGAAGCTAAACTAGATGAAGTGTGAGTTACTTCAATGAAAATCGGAGTCTGTTTTTCATGTCTCCTTACAGTTTTGCACTATGATAAGTTCCAGGTTGACGAAAATTGTGAGATTTTTACATATCAGGGAATAATATTGATTTGAGTCGCCACAGAACCAACTCGCGAGTGTTCTGTTACAGCATGTACAGTTCTAAAGAATAGACTCTAACACGATTAAGGTTTGGGAAGCCATTTTGGTGGGAAGGTAACCGCACACATCAAACAATTGCAGCTTTTGTATAGAAACCAATGACAATTATTAATTTTGTAAAAATCCAATTCTGAACAATTTCTAAAGAGCAGAGCTAAGATACAAGAAAAAGATACAGGAATGTATCTTGGAAACTGACCAGTAGCGTTTTAAATTTTCCACGTATTAGTCCACAAACATTAAAAAAATCATCGACAAATGTATGGCAATTTAAAAACGCTTCTTAGCACAGCTACAGTCCGCAGATTGCTTATAACAATGCAACACCTGTACGAGACTGACGTCGTGGGCTAACTGGGGCAAGCGGTTGAAGCTCGTTGAAATATGTTGTGTGATTATGATCTTCCCTCAAAATACTTACGTCAGGAGATTCTGAGTCGTTTTGCTGATTTACAAAATTGTTTTCAAATTGAAGGAAAACTTAAAAGCAGAAAAGCGCAAAAGGAGAAATAATAAACCGAACATAAGACAGATGGTCGTGAAAGAGCCGATGAACCAGTTCAATGATGTCACGCTTTTCGGATTGTTTCATTAACACATTTGGTAATTTCGGGATCCTATTTTTTCCTGATTTTACAACAGAATTTTATGAGACATCACATTTAAACAAAATTAACTTATGCGGGTGCTATGTTTCACCATTTTTTGTTTTATATGAAGAAAAAACACGAAAAACTGTTGATATTGCGTGACACAGAGGTCCACAGCACAAGACTGCATGAAGTAGAATTAAGGGTTATGCACCTTTCCGGCCAAAAATTACCGAAAAGTGGTTGAAAATTTCCGTGAAAGAAAAAATGAGCTCCATTTGAAGTAGCCCGAAGGAAATCGTCGACGCCCGAGGCCCTGAGGGGCCAACCATGGGACAGGTGCCTAAGCTGTAATACGATAGATGAAGAACGTCGAATTTCCATTGACAACCGCCCGGCAACGAAAACTCGCGACTACCTTTTTTGAATTTCGTTATATCAACTAAGTTGAAAATGTAAATTGACCACCGTAATGAGTTATAAATTAGTTATAAAGCTTAGCTTTATAACTCATTACGGTGGCCAATTTACATTTTCAACTTAGTTGATATAACGAAATTACCTTGTTACCCCCACCGACGCAGCACCACAGTTTCTTTAGAAACTTTCACCCTTTATTACCTTTTTTGAAGTTTTGTTTCTCCCCGTAATGTGTCGATAGAAAACGTACAGTGAAGTTGTTCCCAGCCTTTCAATACTTACTGTATTTTAACTTGATTTTCATTCGTCACTTACAATCTGTAAAGGTACCTTTACTAATTTGAAAGAAACTGCAGGCAACAACTTACCTGCGTACCAATCAGGGCAAGGACGTGTAAGGCTAAATATAATTAGAAGGATTCACAACAACCCTCATATATAAAAAACAGACATGAAGAAAAACAATGGTCCATTTAGCCCCCAGGCTTACCAGTAAGTCTAACCAATAGCATCATTATGCTAAATATAGGTATAGTAGTAGTGTAGTGTAGTGTAGTGTAGTGTAGTGTAGTGTAGTGTAGTGTAGTGTAGTGCAGTGCAGTGCAGTGCAGTGCAGTGCAGTGCAGTGCAGTGCAGTGCAGTGCAGTGCAGTGCAGTGCAGTGTAGTGTAGTGTAGTGTAGTGCATTGCATTATTACATTGGAATTGCACTGCAATACAACAACAACAACAACAACAAATTTATTTGCCCTAAATATTACAAAGAGATAATACCAATATATAAACAATAAATAACTAGGGGTCTGGCTGCCTGAAATAACTTTAGGGTTAAAAAGGGCA
>Ga0126337_10000409_pt1 | contig 21329 bp, 13 predicted proteins | sample DipCmetagenome_FD_92527 | JGI IMG/M metagenome (GOLD analysis project Ga0126337, IMG submission 92527) | Coral microbial communities from La Bocana,Puerto Morelos, Mexico - Diploria C A metagenome | ecosystem: Host-associated > Invertebrates > Cnidaria > Coral | place: La Bocana,Puerto Morelos...
AGAATCCCGCATTTTCCACAATTTGCCATGTTTTTATCGAATAAACCAGGAGTCCCTCCAGGAATAAACCTATTACAAAAACCTAGTCAAAAACTAAGCCGACCCAGTGGGAATTTGGCCAACACAGTGACTTTTTCTCGAAAACCCGGCGAGAATAAAGATTCCACTGGGTCTGTTACAGAGGGGTGTACCGATAAAGGTGTACTGTAACCCCGGGACAGTAACCTTAATTACAAAAAAGAGAGGCAAAGAAACAGGGCGCTTTACTGCGATACAAATACATAAGGCCCATACTAACACTGACTTGAATGCCCTGACTATTATTCCCACCAACAAATCCAGGATATCATAAAGGAGCGAGCAAGCGATGAGAGATTGTGATGAGTGTTATGCATGGCACTGCCGCTGGCCATGATACACGATTGCCCACGAGGTCTAAGTTTCAATCCATGGCGCTTGTGTTTTGTACATGTAGCATAGTATTAGGAGTGGGATTTCGAACGCCATCAAAAAGAACCTACCGGGCGAATTTGAAATGGCTGAGGGATGTGCTAATGTGTCGTTAAACTGGCTAAGGATGTACTGGGCCGCATTGCACCTAAGTAGAGAATGGGAGCGGTTTCATACACTGCACCGGAAATTATTCACGATCGGAAGACTGCTCAGCAAATTCACTGTCCGAGAGCTAGAAGGAGAAAATCAGCAACCTAATGAGCTTTGTCGACACAAAAGGCTGGGAAATTCATCTTACCCTCCGCCCTCCGGTGGGAAACTGTGAAAACAGGAGCAGGAGAGGACAGACAAGACGTCAATGAGAAAGCCATATTCGAAAGATTCAAAGCAGACCTCAAATATGAATATGTCTAGTCTCATTGTAGCATGTAGCTAGTGTTGGTTTCATTTGAGCAAATGTTCAACTTGAACAGTGTTTTTACCATATAAACCCATCCATCGATGTCGGATTTGTTTTACTCTCGCCACAGTCATCAATAAGTACAAGTTGTAGATTTGTTTCTTGGATGTGCTGTTAGAAGATTTAGACAATACGTTATCTAACTAAAACTTTTCGTTTTACCGTCTACTCTCTTAGAAGAACTGATATATATTTTCTTGTGCAAACCTGCTTCCAATTCTTATGGTCGTTAATTTAATTAGTGTTTTGTATGCAAAACTTGGAGAGGGACGTAAAAGCGGAACCTACAGTAAGTGATTTTAGACGCCTGGTGAAAACAGCCTAAACAGTCTCCATTTGGCCCATTGTTGATCACTACTGATCGCTTTTGAAAGGTAATTTTTAAATAATACAGACAAACAAATAATACAGTCTTTTTTTCTTTAGTTTTAATAGTTTGAGATTGCAGGGTATGACATTTCTGTTTTCGAATGTACATGTAGTTGGCGTCCGAGTGATGTTAATATTACAATATAGAGTAATTTCGAAGCCAGCCTCGGCTGACAGGACGTCCATGCACATAATTTCCACATAATTTCGCTGAAAAATGTTAATAACATCGAACATGCGGCTACTACTGTTTTTCTTGCTTTTTGACTAGTTTTGCCGTCCAGTAAAAGGGAACTTTTTATGCTATATGGTTCAATTAAAATTGAAAACATGTAATTGTATCAAGTTGTATGTACAAATGTTCAACACAAAATCATATTCTTGTCAAATTCTCGACCTCAATTCTTATTTAAAAATTGTGCATTTAATAGTAGTTCTTGTTGTTTTTAAGTTTGCAAGATGTTAGCTTCTTACCTACTCTGTAAATTCGAGATAAAATACAGTCATGTATATGTATGTATGAGTGCATGTAATACGTTGCGAAGTGGAGAATGTTCGCCCAAGGACGTTCCACTTGCACAGTATCAATGAAGCAATTTCTAATATGGTCGTATTCGGATTAATTCGACATTTAATCCTTTATATCGTCAATTATTTAAAGGTAGTTCTGTTAGAATCATGCTCCGGATTCTGAGATCGTTTGTTGACTTCAGTCTCTTTTCTCAAATTCTAGGTAGTCGTTATCCCCGGCATGCTCATTGTATATATAATGTAGAGATTTTTCTTGATTTCTGGGTTTACTGGACACAAATCAAACTAACTCAGTTAAAAATGAAACTTAACTTCTCTGCCCGAATTTTTTTTATACAAATTCAGACGAATGGCGACTTTTTGTCTCCGGAGTCGGAACCTTCGCTCCGGATGTTCAAAATGGCATAGATTTCCTGAGCTATCACTAGCTGAATCAGTACGGACAACTTGTCGTGGCTTCCTCTCTAAATATAGTAATTTCGTTTTAGAATACTCGAAGAGAAGGATCGAAATACATCACGTATAATTCTGACCACGCGCGTAGGTAAACATAGACCTTTTCGAATAAATCGCCTACTTTACGGTATTAAAATTGCTCAGAGTTCGAAAAAATATCGCTTATTCCGTATAAGAGCACATCGCAGGAAGAACTGAATAATTCTCATGACGAGATGGCATGATTAATAGAAATATCGACAGGGACTGCAATAACCACACCCCTTGCCTTCACTTGGCACACAAATAATAATGTTATTGATTCAGCGCTTTCTTACAATGGCGCCGAGGTACTTTTAGATTATTTTGTCTCATGGTGGATTTGTCGTAGTTCACGATGATGTCAAAAAAAAAAAGACACCATACAAACACTAACGCCTGTAAAGTACTCCATGGACAGACAGGACAAAGTTCGTTGTCGTGATTTTGATTCAGAGTGACTGCCATCACAAAGCGCTTCGTGAGATGATGTTCTTCCCTCCCCGCTATCCTTCATTTACCCGAGTGCTTACTTTCATCGTTCCGGAATGAGTTTTCGAGCAAGGGCGAACTTTTTCGATTCAGGCTATAAAATCTTAAAGAATGTACACGAGCAGTTGATAAACAGTAAACCCTTTTGAAGGTTTTCAGCACTAGGGCGAAAAAACTACGTATTCATCATAACTCGGCGTGACAGATTAAAACTTCAGTTAATCAGTTCCGAGATTTGTTAACTTGAGCTAAAAGATTTCGTTCATTTTCAAGCACCTCTTACCTCATCATCCTGCAAAGCGGAGGACGCCATCATTTCCAATGAAAAAATGTCTATAGATGAGATTCAAAGACGTGATACTGGTGAAGTGGTTATTAATACCTTTCTCCACGGGTGCCACGCGTGTCAAGGAAATCAAAATTTTGACGTTGGAAGGGTCACGTAAAAATGACATAAATAGCAATAATTGGCTTATATTAGAAATAATCGTGACACGTTCGTCAAAAAGCAACGTTATCATCAAAAAACTCTGTTATGAGAAAACACGATGGCTTTGAAAGATGAGAGGTAAAACGAAAATAGAGAATAGCTTCTTTACGCACCCCGAGGTTTTTATGCGCTGCTACAGATCTGAATAAAATCATCGCAAAAAAAAAAAAAAAATCGATCCCGGAAGGGTGCCTCGCTGGCTGAACGTGCGTTTAACTGTTATGATGTAGTTTACAGCCAAGGTTATCAGGGTTTTATCATCGAGACCACGCTTGGAGTGACTGCAGATAATGGAATGATTCCAAGACTGGACGTTTCGAACAACGCATAAACGTGCATACAAGCCAAGCCCACGTGACATGTAGCAAGCGTTGGAACTGGCCCGGAAGTAATAAAGAGGTCAGCCTGAAGGCGTTGTATAGTTACAGGTTTCTCTACAGAAAGACTGAAAAAAAATGGTTAACTGACTCAACCCCGGGAATGCAACAAGCCTTGTCGTGGCAGCCGTGTCACCACCCCAGTAAACAAATTCATCGGGATCTACCCTGTTACAAGGACAAAATGTCAGATAGTTTGCTGAAGTTCCAAGCAGACGTTCTTATGGCTCGCCACGCAATTTTTGCTCCCAAAGTAAGATCGCGTTACGAGCAAAACTAAAACAAGAACGTCTGCTTTATGGGAAGCTAAGGCTGATTTCCCTGTCGGTGGAATTTATTACTACACTTATTATTTTTGGCCTTTAAAACTTCAAATTTTCCTGAAGCTATCACTACCGTTAACAATGCTACCCCCAAAGCTGACGTGGTTTTAATTCCAAATTTGACCGTTAGAGTTGTCACAAGTGCCTTGGAAAATGGTCGACTTGACCTCGATGCGGCACTGTTCATTTCCACCGTCGTCAAGGGATCCGGAAAAATTCTTCTCAAACATTCAGACGTAATCCGTGATCAATGACAAGAAAATTTTATTAAACCACAGCATGGAGTGTACGTCACTCATTTGTGTGAGTAAATTTAACCTTTATCTTAAATAAATCGGGAGTTCATAGCATGGACCTCGTTACTTACTAAGGCCAGTTTACAATCGAGTATCGTAAAATCAAAACCAAATTCTAGCTAGCCACAAGGGATACAGACAAAACAATGAACCAATAAAAACGTGAAGTAAATGCATGCTACTGACACAAAACGCGAAAAAAACTTGTGCGAACGAGTCACAATTAGTTTTGGGTTTACTTCTGATTGGACGAAAAAGTAGCGCGAGTTTTTGACGCCACTGGGCCAGCACAGTAATGTAAACCAAGTACTTTTCTTTTAAGTTTTTGATTTTCACTTATTCAACGACTGTTACAGTCATAGGTCCAGGACCATTCAATTTCAGCTAAGAAGGAAACATCACGGGGGGAGGGGGGAATAAGGTGTAAGACAAGTAAAAAACGGCGTTCAACGTCAAATAAATTCTAGTTTATCTCTTCAACCCAAGTTCCTCTACGACTTCTAAACAGCATTGAGATTGGAAAAAAATTGGACATCACAAAATTCTCTCGCCACGTACATGGGTTATCTATTGTAACTGACCCATCAAGAATATGAGCATTTCATTTTACTTCTAACCCTGTCCAAAGCCAGGATTTTTTTTTTTCATCGCATTGACATTTGTCATAACCGTACCGGGTAAGACGTTGCTGATTAAAATGGTACATGTAAATCATTGGATACTCATCCGAAAAACCACACGAAAGACAACAATAATTTTTGAGTATTATTGTGCCTAATAGGAATTAAGTTACCTTGACAACAGTTTCTTAGCAACCATTCTCCGCCTCTTGCTATTTGGGTTGTGACTAGAATCAGGCTGGTCACATTATGTTTATTACACAACGAGGTTTCCTTAGAGTATGTGACTAGAATGGATACTCCAAATAAGGTTCTCATCTTTACTCAAAGTACATGACAGGAGTCGTAAGATAAAGCAGAAAACAGAGGAAAACAGATGCGTTGTGTAATAAACATAATGTGTCCAACCTAATTTTAAGATATCCATTCTAGTCACAACCTTGCTATTTGCAGTCGCTCTCATGGCTTCAGGTCACGCAACGTATGGGAACAAGAGTTATGTGACGAGAAACGACCGCGAACGAGAAGAAAGCGTGCACGAAGGCAATACAACGTATTTTAAAAGAAATTTAAATATCATGAAAGCTACGAAAGGTGGACGGAACCTGTGGGCACAGATTACTCCGTCAAAGTATATATTAAAGTTTAATTTCGTGAAGCAAGGAGCCACTTAAAGTTCTCAGTTACAACCAAATCAACTCGGTCATAGGTGAACAAACGCCAGCGGTTTCCGTCACCTAGAATGCGCCCTGGTAAACCTTGTCAATTCTTCATGCCCATATCATTCATTGTTGTTTGATTTATATTTGTCCACAGACAAGTGTGAAACTTCACGTTTTGTTGTCGTCATCATCAAACTGCTCTTGTGTGTCCTGTTCGGAGTGTTCCTCGTCAGCTAAAAGCGCCGAGAATTTACTTGCCGTGTGGAAAACCTGTCGAAAAGGGAGCAACAGCTTGTAATCAGACAACGGGCAAAGAAATTTTAAGCATCAAACGGCATGAAATTATTGCGCACAATGGGTAAAATAGAGCGTTGCTTTGCGACTCTCCTCGGGTTCGTCCTCAAAGAAACTTTGACTTCAGTGGCCAGCAAACAAATTAGACTGATTTCAGTAACGTTGTTACAGCCTTACAAGTGAATATATGAACGATCATGTATTTGTGGTTATAGCCTTGTCGCCACTCAATTCAGATCTTCATGCTACAATTGTATAGTCCCATGTAATCTGTTGTGTGTGGCCTGAATTGCGTGGTAACGGTAGCCGAAATGAGGCCATAAGCCTCTCAGATCTAACATTTAAAGCAACCCATGCAAATAGTAAGGAGAATTAACAATCTGAGCACTAACCGGCTGAGGGTTTTCCTCGTATTTCTTCGGCTCGGCGGGTCTCCTTTCCCGCCTCTCTTTCTTGACTCCTCTGACACCGCCTCTTTCCGTATCATTCGCATTTGACCTTTCGCTTCTTTCTCCCCGGTCATGACGGATCCCTCTTCCCCTCCCCCTGGGGGGCCCGCCTCCCTCTCTGGACTCTCTGAAGTCCTTCTTGGGACCCCCCGGCTTGCCGAAGAAACCCTTCCTATCTGGGGACGTAGGAGAGGTCGGAGATGTCACTGTCATACTGCTGCTGTCCACATTGATCTCCACTCTGCGTTCCTCTGTGGGACGCTTCGGCTCAGTCTTGTCAGCGTTTGCCGCACCTGTTGATACAGCTTTCTGTTGCTCCATTCGTTGAGCCCACACGTTCACGGCTGGCGCAGGAGCCTCTTTAGGAGCCTCTTTGGGTAATTCCTTGGTCTCTTTGCCATCTCCACCTCGTGGGCTCTCACGCGGTGGAGTCTCGCTTTCCTTGCCTGACATTCCCTCATCACTAGACCTCGCGCTGTCACGACGGTTGCTGTCCCGTCGTTCCTTTGGGCCCCGCTCTCCATCACTTGATCGATTGCTGTCTCGCCGCGCTCGACCGCTGGGACCTCGCGGCCACTCATCGCGCTCGCGTCGCTCCTTCTGTTTTTCTTTTTCCTGCTTGAGCTTCGCCTCGTCTTCGAGCTTTTGGCGAGCGAGTTTCTCTTCGATCTCTCGCTCTTTAGCGGCCGTGTCAACAGGTTTTGCGCCCCCAAAGACAGAACTGCCCGATACAGGTTCATCTTTAGTTTCTTCCACCGGTTTAGTGCGCGGCTGAAGTTGGAGCCTTGGCCTCTCTTTAACTACAATTCAAACAAAAAAGTTTCAAAATCGAACAAATAATTCCGTTTAGATGGAATTGTAGCAATGTTATGTTCGCGCTCTGATCCAAAGGGCGCACGTCTACCAGCAAATAGCAAAATGCTTTTTTCCTGAACGTTACTTATGTTATCAATACGACACTGACATTTGTCCAGTGAAATTCTTAAAGTCTTCAGTCAGAAGAACAATAATTCGGCTAGGCAATGGCCAAATCCTGTCTCTGGTTTTCGACACCGAAAGTCACTAAGCAACATAACGCGTCACCATTTCTCCAATGCTAGCGCGATTTCCCACAAACACTAGGTACTCATGGATATCTTCATTAGAAGGTAATACAGTGCTTCGAAAACACATCGCGACAACGGTTTCTCTTCACTAATTCTCCAGCAAATCAATATGCGAGCAGTCAATCTACACATGACCTCTTTTTAACTGATTTGTCCTCCTCCAGAAAAAAGAACCGTGCAGTGGAGAAACTGGTTCGTCAATGGTTTGTTAAGCAAAAATGCCTCTGGTGGTCAGTTCCGTTCAGATTGGCTATTTACCACTTACTAAAAAACTACCCAAATTTACCGAAAGTGACTAAAACGAATTTCACCTGATCATAATAACAAGATGGCGGATATTTCGGTTGGAAAGTTTGGACTACTTTTCAAGACGTTCCGTTTGTTGCGAAATTTTCCTGACAGCCCAGCAAAAATTGTCTCACCAATTACCGAAATTTCCCGAATTTTTGGGTTAATGGACCACAAACGATGTGGCGGTCATTTTCAAATCGTGGGGCTGGCAATAATCCTTAATCTCTCACCTGGCTCCCTCTCGTCTCTATCAAAATCGCTTCTTGCATCTCGACTGTCACGCCATGAGCTTCGCTCACGGTCACGGTCTCGGTCACGATCACGGTCATCAGAGTCACGTCTCCGATCTCTGTCACCAAAACGGTCCCCACCTCGACGATCATCGTAGCGATCACGTTCTCCGTACCGACGATCATCGTTACGGTCTCGGCCATATCCGCCACCCCGATCCCGATCACCACCGTAGCGCTCGCCACCGTAACGATCACCTCCGAAGCGATCTCCGCCGTAGCGATCACCGGATCGACGATCGTCGTATCCACGCTCTCGGCCAAATCCACCACCCCGATCTCGATCGCCGCCAAAACGATCTCCATAGCGACGATTATCGCCTCGGTCTCGGCCGTAACCGGTATCAGAGCGCTCGTAACCTCTGTCGTCTTGCCTGTATTGGATTAAAGAAAAAGAGAAGTGTACAATTAGTGCTGAATCCTTCGAGAAGTAAATCATCGTCATCCATCAGGGCCAGGTTGTTCGAAAGCCGGGTCAAAGCTATCCAGCATTAAAAGTTAACCAAAGTGTTAATTATTCTTGCATAAAAATGCTTTTCACTGCTTATGGCTTGCGTAGTTTTAGTTCACTCAAGCTCAAAACGGAAGGAAAAGCAATACAGATAGAAAACCTCACCAAAGAGTTACAAAACTGAAATCAAAATTCTCGCTTATCCTGGGTTAACTTAATCAGGCTTTGGGCAATCCATCCCAGGAGGTCAGTTCCGCATGTAAGAGTTTCGGAAACTGAAACATCTCGTTCAAAAAACATGTAATATCGACAAGGAGTTTACTTGTTAAAAGGAATTCACTGTACTCGATCACTACAAGAATCATGACAGGTAATATTCTCGAGAAAGACCACTAGCCTTCAGTTGATAAGATGCAAAAATATATATTAACTTTCATACAGGTGTATGTTTTTGGTTCTCTTCTCTGCTCCGAGAGGTTTTTCACCGGGTACTCCGGTTTCCCCCTCTCCTCAAAAACCAACATTTCCAAATTCCAATTCTAGCTTGGAAAAGTGTCCCCAAATAGCGCGAAAGCGCTAAACACATCGACACTTGAATAAAGTAATTTGAATTGATTTGAAGTGTCAAATTTATTTAGCACTGTTTTGCTGATAGGAACACCGCAAATAAATAAAATAATACTGCGAGTAGAACATAAACTATTCAGAATCCCAACTGGTGGGAGACTGACCAGTTGGCTATTTATACAAGGCGGTCGAGGAGTTGAACTCGGGACTGCCGAGAAACAACTCCAGAAAGTGGAAGGGAGGAGGATTTAAACCAGCGACCTCAAGAATTCAAATCCAGAAACAAAAACTACCCGGCCACGCCCCTCCTGGTAAGTTTTATGAGGGTAGTTCCTTTTCTCTGCCATACCTGTCTCTATCGCCATAATCCCATCCACTGCCGAATCCTCTTCCTCGGTCACGCTCTCCGAAGCGATCATCCCCCCGACGGTCAGGGGGCCCGAAATCTCTTCCCCGCGGGCCGTCATCGTATCCACGGTCTCTACCGTAGCCCGATCTGTCACGAGGGCCATCGTCGTATCCTCGGCGAGGACCGCTGTCGTATCCTCGTGGCCCCCAACGATCTCGTGACCCCATGTCGTCATAATACCGATCTCTTTCGTTGTAACCGTTTTGGTCCGGTTGACGATCGGGTTTGCTTCGCCAGTCGCCTTCGGTGCGGTCAGGTTCGTCTCTTCGGTCGCGGTCACCGCGTTCACGCTCTAGTAACAGAATGGTTTTTGTTTAAACAGACAACGACGCAATCTGGGATAAACCTCACTAACAATAACCACTTCTACATTACTGGCTTGCTCCAAGGAAAACAATTTTCCTCTTAGAGCTAGTTTGGAGGAAAGAATTGGTATATTATAGGAAGCAGGAACGGCTGCAGGAAAGAATGCGTTCATTACAGGAAGGGAAAGAACAATTCGAAACAACGAGAAGAACATCGACAAAGAAATAGTTGTGGAGAAGGCTAGCAACCCCAGATACATTACTAGACACAGAGTGATGATTTTTACCTTGTTGCTGCTGTCCTGCAATATCAACTCGTATTTTTCTGTTCTTGAGATGCTGTACATCACATGCAAAGACAACAGAAGACATTTTCAGTCAACAGGGGCAATTGGAATACAAAATAACAATAGTCACTCTCATCGGGATCCTGATAGAGACCCGCATGAATGGTAGCAAATAAGCCGCAGTTTTCAAACTTACAACTCACAATTGCAAATCCCCGGTTCCCCCCCCCCCCCCCCCCCCCTGTAAAGATTCCCACATAAAAAGGCCTGGATGCTTATCATCTCGCTTAGGGTATAAATCAAGGACTTTGGTCTCACTTAGGGGGTTCATGATGCAATTCCACTATTTTTAGCTGTCAAAGTGTCTTTTATAAGGGTGTATCTTTTTGAAGCTCAATTTCCATCGGCCTCTAAAGCTTATTCTGTTGTAAATGGCATCGTTTAGTGGATAAAACCTAAGTGCATGACCATTCAAATGAAAGCTACGGAGCAGTATTTTCATGTCGCACTGTTATGCTTTGTTAGGTGTTGAAATCCTCATTGGACCATACTTATGGAGATTTTAAAAACTGCTTCAATTACTTCACCAAAGTACCTGGAGGCTATTTTCAACATAACTGTGGTTATACAAATGAAAAAGTTACCTCGTTGTTTAGAGCAAGAGCAGCTAAAAGTGAGTCCTTGTCCGCAAATTCTGCATAACCAAATCCTTTGAGACGCCCATCTTTGTCCTGAGGCAGTCTGACTTCAGTAATCTGTAATTTGGTATTGGGAAGGTTAGCAAAAGGAGAAGTATTCTCTTAAAAGTATTGCTACAACAGGATTTTGACATCACCAAAAATACAAAGCAGCTAGACATGATCAACTGTTAACAGTCTGTGAGATTTACAGTAGCACCACTACAGATCATTATGTCCACCTAAACAAATGAGGAAGGTTGGGGAGGGTACAAGAAAGTCATTGCACCGCAAATAATATTAATTACAATAATTAAATGTTTGTACAGAAATTCTTCCAGGCTCATGGGCTAATTTTCATTGTCAATGAGCTGTCAGACACATGATTTCATAACTTATGCAATAATTTATTGTTTATAAATTGACACCAGTTTGTCATACATCTGTCCTGTTGTGGACAGTAAATTTTGGAATAACATTGTCAAAGTAGTCTGTGGATCCACTCGGCAATTGCCTCCTGGATCCACAGCTACTTTGACAATGTATGACAAAATTCATGATTGACAACGATACAGACACAAAAAAAAGAACAGTGGAAGTGCACAAAGTTAACTATGAGCTCAGTGCATAACAGAATGTGCAGGTCCAGGGTGGGTCTCGTAAACAATTTTTTTTCTTAGGAAAGTATGAACCAAAACTGAAATTCTAGATGAACTGGGTGAGGGGGGTTCTGTGGTATGGATATTTTCTGGAATAACACAGTTTTGACTCAGGCTTAGAAAGGCATAAGCACATATCACATTTCATGTCAAGAACACAGTATGTATGTATACTTTATTAATGTAGTTTTACAAACTCTCAGAATGTCTCTCCACGCAGGTGTATAAACTTAGTGCCGTTGATAACTCTGTGATGGATTAGTATCCTATCCAGGGGGTAGTAAAAATACTCCTAGTTCCTTCGTGCTACAGAAACTGGGAGATGCTCCAGCCTGATGGGCCACTTGGCTGATATGCAGACTTAACCTTCTTTACCTTACCCAGATATACTAAGTAGCTCTATGAATAATCCAATATGGCAGATCAGTAAAAGCTAGAATGGTGTAAACTTGTCTTTTTGAAGACACGAAATCATTGTCAGATCTGGTTATTTTCATCATTTAATTATTTTGTTATAAACACATTTTTCACTTGAGCCTTTTTTTTTTGTAAAAGTTACTTTCCAGCATATATTGATCACTTACTTCTCAGCTTGGGTAAGTATTTCGGTTCATTTTAGATTTTTTTGTTATTTTCCAAGAAGTAAATTTACTTTCCAAAGGAAAGCATGTAAGTGTAAATTAATAGTAGTAACAAAAATTAAAATAATAATAATAATAATAATAATAATAATAATAATAATAATAATAATAATAATAATAATAATAATATTAATAAGTCAATGAAGATGGTGAATGCTGAGCGCCCGCCATATGTTCAGGAGGTCATGGGTTCGATCCCTGTTGGAGACTGCTTTCTTTGTCCCACGCTTGTGTCATGTTGAATAATTCATCTTTCACAATATTATTAATAATAACAATAATTTTTATCCAGGGAGCCCATTTGCTTAGAGATAGTGTCAAGCCCTGAATATAATGTAATGTTAGAATAATACAGAGTACAAACTTATTTCAAACAGTTAAGCTAAACTTGCTACAGCTATGTTATTACATGTAGTTAGGATCATATACAATTGTCATAATACCTTTTTGTCACCAAAAAATTCTAATATGTCATCTTTATCCACATCATATGACAGATTTCCAAGAAACGCTGTAAATGGGGGACCCTCAGGAATTTTTGTTGTGTCTATATCAGGGCCCCTAGCTGCTCTCGGGGCAGTAGGAAGAAGAGCTCTGTCCCGAGCTGCACGCAATCTGTTTTCCGTGGAGATACCGCCATATGCTTCCTCTGGCCATGAAGTATCCACTGGCGAAACAAAAATTACATAATCATTAATCAGGGATTTCATTGAAAATGTTTTGAGCAGTAAGACATCTTGTACTAAACCTCTTAATAATAAAATCTTTCCTGTACAAGAGATGGGCAAGCCAGGCAGGTAAAATCGTCTTCATGGCCAGTCAATTTGCCCAGTGGTCAGTCCTTATTGAAACCAAAATGGCGATTAATGTGTCGAGCTTCTAGCAAGCCTACCAGACTAAACGTAATCCAAGAAACCAGATAATACTGGAATTTTTAAGGGTAAGTTTATGAAGATGGAGGGAAATTAGCAAATCCAGAAAAAAGAAAGCCTGTGGAATAAGGGCAAGAATAAACAACACAATCAAACAAAATAGATTGCTAGGGCTAGAACCTAGAGCAAGAACTCTCACCAGTGCATCACCCCTGCTCTGCCTATTGTAGTAGGTAACTAGCTGATTGTACTGAATACTGGTCAACAAACAGAACAATACAGAACACTTGACAGTATAATTATCAGATGCTCCACAGTTTTCATCAGTCAATTTCAAAAAGAGTGGTCTACAGCTATGAGACTGCAAAATCCTATGCAAAAGGAAGTTCACATCTTCTTGAATGCATAAATTTATAAAAGCATAAGCACAAAGCAATACAGCTTGCCCAGTATGTATCATCAAGAACTGTTGACTCACGAACACCCAAACACCATAAACAAGAATGATGAAATACATGGACACATTCCTTTGAAGATGTTGGTACTCATTTGCAAGTTTTTAAAGCGGCAAAGAAACAAAGGAAAGACTGTTGTAAAGGGAAAGCGAGTACACGGCTTAGAAATTCCTTGCCAGTATAAGAGTGTCTGTAAAGAGAGCTTCAACTGTCGATGCCAAAAAACACAATCAGATGCAACTTAAAGGAACTTGTGGAAAGTGTGAATCTTCAGTGAGTGCTTTCAACACTTCTTGAATGACAAAAATGCCACCAGATAAATGCATGTATTTATCCCTAAAACTTCAACAGCAGTTGCAATTTTGCAATTTTTCTCCAACAGCTATGCTGTAATAAAGTAAAACAAAAATCTGCCGGAAGTCGCTACATTGCCACTAGTTTTCAACTAAATAAATACAAGAATGAAAATTAATACAGTTGTTTGTATTGTGTTTTGAGTAAATTTAAGAACTTGGTGCAAAATTGTGCTCAGTTTAGCTCCTGGGGTTCATTCGTAACTTGTTTGCGGCATCACTTCTTGGTCAGCGCTATTGCGGGCAATCCTTGTACGTCATTTAAGGGGACAAATGAATTTAAACAAACATGGCAGTTGTTGAACATGTGCAAATTGTGTGCTAGCCGGATATTGTTAATTTGAAGCTGAACTTTACTGCCTCCCAGTTATGAAACCATCAACAAAGGATCAGTGTCTGTTCAGGAGTGCTTGGAACACGTGCAAAGGTAGTTTTTTGTCCGATTGACTTCAAGCTTTTGAAAAGTAAAGAATTGATTGTGTGACAGCCAAATTTGTAAGATAATAATTCAGGAGGTAGAAATCCATTACAATTAACATTATCAATTTTGTGTTAAATTCTATGTGAAATTTCTAGGTTCTACTATGATATACTTATGACATTTTGATCAATGTTGCTGTAACCATACACTGCAAGTTACTAAGTTTGCAAGTTTTCATTCCATGTACACCTCACCAAATAGATATGATACAACAGTAAGTAATAAAATAATGTGAAATGTTTTGTGTCCACAAGTGAAAAATCTTCTTGTGACCTTAGTCTTTTGCAATTTTATTTTTATTAATTTGTTACTTATGTCTCATTTTCCATAGCAATCTCATGACAGTCGGTCAAGTGTTGTTTGTTCATAACTGATAAACATCTTAACAAAAATCTTTTCACCTCTCAATTGGTGGCATCTTGAGAGTGAAAAATCAAGCCATGACCTACATGAACATGTATGATCACTAAGAAAACACCCACACAGGTCAAAGGGAAGTTGTTTTCAATAAACAAGGAAGGAAGAATTAATCAGAAGGGTGACCCACTTTCAAGTAATTTGCAGAATCAAATGAAAAAACTTGCGCAGGATTATTCTTTTTCAGAAATTGGGTGAAGATTATGCATCAGCAAGGGTGCAGTTTCACAAATCGTTAAGCAGTATAACTTGGCTTCCAGTTGAATCACATTTGAACAGTTCCTATCTGATAATTTCTTCCTTTCTCTTTGATTGACAACATCTTCCCTTTGACCAGTGTGGAGAAGTAAACCTTCACATTTTAGTGGGAAAACTTCAAACTTTGACACCAGACACTCAGTTGTTTGATGTCATGTGAAAACATGTTTTGTGCATGTGTGTTCACAGGTAGATGCAATCAACAGTAAACCACAGATGGTAGATCAAAAACAAAGAAACATTTAACCTTACCTTTACACTACAGGGTCTGAAATTATGCTTTCCTGGTCGCCAATGCGACTAAAAATTCTGCACTGGTGACCAGAATTTTACAACTGGTCGCCAGAAGGCGATTAACTACGCTATTTCATTTTTTTTTCATTCATTTCATGATAATTATACAAACAATAGCTTTGATTTTCAGCCAAATTGATCAATATAAAATTCAAAGCCACCCGCCAATTGGTCACTTACTTTTTACCTTTCCATTGCTTTGGAAGTATAAAACCGATTTCCTTTTATTATAAATCTACCACAATGTTTTACAGCTAAGAACAGTGCAAAGGTTCGCTCCCATGTTTTTTTTTTTCCCAGCAGTTTCCCATAGCACACATATTGCAGGCACAAGAGGACCCATGCATTCTTTTGCCATGAGTATTTATTCAGGCGATGTGGTGTCCAAACACGTTTTGAAATCTTTTCATAATTTATTACAAGGTGGAGACGGAACATCCGCAAAGAAATTAGATAAAGATTTGGATATTCTCTGAGCATCAAAAGGTGGCAATGTAGATCTGTCAAAGTGGTCAAAAGATGATTTCAGCACTGGTTTGATTCCTGATTACATCAATTGCAAATATTTTGCCGGCAAGCCTGTGGCGACCAATAATTTTGGCATGTGTTTCGCTGCAAAGGAAAAGTTTTACCGACACTTTTTGGCGACCACATTTTTTCCATTTGGCAACTGAAAAAAAAGTTAATTTTGGACCCTGCACTAATATTAAAAAGTTAACACTACAAATTGTATTTAACTTACAAAGTTACTGATATGTTATTTTGAAATCAACCACAAAGTTATACTTCTATAAAAATATAACAATAAATTTGCCTCTTATTTTTTAAGGTAAGCAGAAACAAAATAAAAACTCTATTGTTAAAGCTAGTATCCGGGTCCTTAATTTATATTCTGACAGTAAATTAACTTAAGTAAAACAGATGTACATATATAGACATGTGATCTTTTTGCATTGCACATATATATAGTTTAAAATGTTCAGTTTTCAGTTTTATATTTTTCTCTTGTTTGTAGAACTGACTTGAGTCCCGACTGTATACATGTCCTACAGTCAAGGTGGGATTGCTTTTGGCAAATTTTCTGTTGCACTATATTATTTTGAAACCACACATAAATATTTATGTCTTTGTCAAAGAATAAAAATAATTTGCTTCTTATTTGTTAATGAAAATCCCAAAAAATCATTTAAACTCTATCGTTTGAGTTAGTGTCCTAGTTCGGAGATAAAATTAACTTGTTAAATAGACACGTCATCTTTTTGATTTTGGATAGCACATGCAAGACACTTAAATCAACATTCATAGCACAAACTAGTTACATGTCCATGTTTTTTTATCCTTTCTAAAATTGGATCTTTTATACATGACGACGAAATCTTGTTAGCCCCTTCGTCCAATAAAATTATCTTACTGGACGACAAGTCATACGATTTAGTCAGATCGATATTTTCTTTGTGTACAATGTGTCTCACTCACGGTAACGAATTCAACGGCCTTTTCGATACAATTCGTTGGGATTCGAATTGTCTAACTTCAAGAAACAAAATGTGAAGGGACTCGATTAATTTACAATCGATATCTTCTAAGACAAAAGCTATGTTGCTTGTTTTCATCCGATCCAGGGTTTCACAATCTGCTTTCTGGCGAAATAAAAGCTGTTCTTTCGTTCGATAGTGATGTGTTTACGAGTCCCCGGTAGCGATTTATTAAAGGTCAAACAAATAAATTGACATATAATTGCGGTTCTTTCTCGACAAAAGGAAATCGCTGCGCTCTTAAAATGGGCCACTGCTCCACTCTTAAAATGAACCATTGTTCAACCATTGTTGCGTGGTGAAATGCACACGTTTCTACGACGCTATTTTTCCAAAACAACTGCCACTAGAAATCACAGTTAAAATCGGTACATACCTTCCGTGTTAAGATTCTCACTTTCGTCGGCCCAGCTTGTAGATCTGGCTGAAAATACTGCCGCATTTGAAGGCCCGTTTTCGCCATCCTTGGCCAAGAACGCGTTTAGGGCAATAGTCTTCCCCTTTTTCTTTTTAACTTTCTTAGCTGCGAGGAGAAATACAGCATGTTACAATAAAGCATTAATAAAGAGGATATTCTTCGGTCGAAATGATAGAAAACAGGACCAAATTGCAAATGTGATCGAGGAAAAAGGGAAAGAAATGGCAAAGTATGATCACCTGTTTCCGCCATCTTGGACAACGTGAGGGAAAGTCCCGGATGCAGTTGCACCGCGAAGTTCGCGGTTCGCGCCAACGTACAGCTCACTCAACTCTTGGCCCCTCTCGGTCCTAAATTGCTCCACACCCCCTCCCCATTCCGCGGAACCCATGTCCATCCATGGATGATGAACCCATTTATTACGTCAACTTGTTTCATGATCAGTCTAGGATCAGTCTAAAATTAAAAAATAAAGCAATTGAAGCCGAATCGCTTCCCTCCTTGACGTGCTGTCATCATTGCGTTCGGTAATTGACCGACTGAATTTCAACTGTTCTTAGTCCATGGTATTGATGCAGATTCAACTTCGTTTTATTTTGAAGGTTAGTTATTTTTTTTAAGAGACAAATAAGAGATCTTTATTTGTCAAAGGAATTTCAAGAGGGTTGTTGAGTTCTCCGGGAGCCTGGGTCCGAATTAGCGTAATATTGATATCAATAAGATGCTACTATACTTTTTGAGTTTTCCTAAAATTGTAACAAATGTTTTCAATGGCGCTCCGCTGAAACTCAATCTTTTGTAGGTATTGTCTCTCTTACACATGACAAGAGAGGTTTAGCCTCGTTCACAGAATCTCTGTTCCGGGGGAGAAGGACGGATAGGCGCCAACCTTGTTACCAGGGTCTCTCATCTCCCCGCCCTTTCATTTTTATTGTGTTTGGTGGCGAGTAGACTTTGCTTGGTGGCGAGATGGTTGGTGGCGAGATGGTCTCTTGGTGGCGAGTTGGTTGGTGGCGAAACTCCCTGGTGGCGAGATGACCGGTCCACGCGCCACGCGATGTGAACTTTGTTGTTCCTGTGTCGTGTGGCGAAACCGAAACTAAGAAGGTGATCCCAGCTCACAAGTTTGTGCTTGCAATCAGCAGTCCTGTGTTCTATGCTATGTTCTATGGCCAAATGGCGGAGACTAAAAACTCTATTGAACTGTTGGACTGTGAGTACGAGAGCCTGTTGGAGGTGTTTCGTTTCATGTACACCGACAAAGTGAATTTGAGCGGAAGCAATGTGATGCAAGTGCTGTACTTGGCGGAGAAATACATGGTCCCTTCACTTGCAGAGAAATGCAAAGAATATCTGCGAGATAACTTAGAGGCGTCTAACGTGTTTTGTATTCTACCGTATGCTCAGAAATATGAAGATAAAGATTTGGAAGATCGATGCTGGAAAGTGATTGAAATGGACACGGAAGAAGCTGTGACGTCAGATGAGTTTGTTACACTTGAGCGATCTATTGTCGAGACCGTGGTGAAGAGAAAGACGCTGAACGTAAATGAAGTGGAACTATTTAAAGCTGTTGATCGCTGGGCCACTAAGGAAAGTGAAAGGCAAGGGATAGCTGCTGATGGCGAGGTAAAGAGACGAATTCTGGGAGAAGAAATCGTGAAAGCGATTCGGTTTCCATTGATGTCACAGAAGGAGTTTCTCTCTGTTGTATTTGATTCTTACATTCTTTCTATTCAAGAGGTTGGCGACATAATGAAATACTTCAGTGGTCTGCTAACATCTCCCCTGCCATTCATTCAAGCCGAAAGGATTAATTCAGCATTTTATCGATGCCAAAGATTTAACAAGTATGGATGGCCTGGCCGTGGTAGTTGGAACTACACTGCCTTGAGGAAAGACAGTATTGGTTTCACTGTCAACAAGCTTATCAAGCTACACGGAGTTCAGCTGTTTCACTATCGAAGCAGAAGTCAAAGACACCACGGACGGCTCTTCGGTAATAAAACAATCAGGATCATACTCCTGCATAAAACTCGACACTGACAACTATTATGGCTTTGATGTATTGTTTGATAATCCAATTTATTTAGTGGAAGGTAAGGTGTACGAGATAGAGGCTCTTATCAGTGGTCCGAAATCATGGTACGGAGCAGCAGGGCAAACAGATGTTGAGTGCGAAGAAGTAAAATTTAAGTTCATGCGCGCGAACTCTAGCTCTAACGGAACCTGTGTTACGGGAGGCCAACTTCCAGTTTTTATTTTCAGCAAAGTTTTTTAGCCCCCTCAGTCTTCCATAATGCTTACTTAGTTCCTTTTAATGAAGCTCCCTAGGCTATTGCAAAAATATCTTGACGTCCCTTTATTAGGCAGATCTAGTTAGCTTAGACCGGGCTCAAAGTCTTTGTAATCAGAGAAACATTACACTATTTTAATTTAGCAACAAAAGTCGTTTTAACTTTGATTTAAGGAATTTAGACAACTGGAGAAATTTAAATTATAGGGCTGTAATACGTTCATTATTTTGTGGAAGAAGCTAAGATGCGTGTTTTTTGGAAGACTCGTCCACAAAATGATCATGAAAGTAAAAGATTAAGAAAAGTAAGGAGAATTTATAAATACAAACCTTAAATCGCTGTTAATATACACATGCCTGTGAACTTTAGTAATCAAGGGCGGGAGAGTGTTGCTTCTAAAAGTGCGAGAATTTGACTAATCCTGATGCTGGATGGTATTTTGAATTGCACTGATATTTGAATAATAAAAGGCTCCCAATTATTGCATTATTAAGAGTAAAGCATCAATATGGAATAATAATTATAACCACTTGCTAATCAAACCATAATAAGGTATTTTGTAACTGTTTGATCAATGTAGCGGATCCGGGGGGGTCCGGACTCCCCCTTCCTAACCGATTAATTTTTACTACTTGTTTGACGATGAATTCTTGAATCGACAGCATCGCCTATTATTACTCAATTGGTTGGCTTCTTTTTGATGGAAAGACATTGCATTCCACTAATCTAAATTCAAGGCAAATTCCACAATGACATGTTTTTGGCGGTATCCCTTGATGGTCACTTTCCTCTGGCAGTTGCAAAGCAGTTTTGTCCGACCGCGTTAAACACGTGATCGTCTCTGCCTTCTAAGAATAGTCGACGTGGCGATAACTCGGCCTATCGGCCTCGTTCTTTCAACGTGATCAGTGAAATCCTGTGAAACTCAGAATGAAACAGTTGTTAAAGTTCAAGAAGCCGAAGAGGGGAGGGGCCAGGGTTGGGTTGGCGTTTGTCGGACGGGGTTGCGGTGAGAAGTAATTTGCCCCAAAACGTTTCTACAGTGTTTTCTGTATCAAAGTTTGGACTCACCCCAAACAAAATTCCTTTGAGCTGCTCCTGTCAATGTTTAGTATGAGTGAAAGGTATTTATAGTATCATATTGTTTCATCACTGCGCTGCGTTGATATGCCACTGTTTTGTTGAGTGATAAATCTTTGTTTCGATAGACAGGAAACAGTTATTTCTTTAAGACATCAGTGTGTTTGACGTTTTCCTTCTGGATGTAGCAGTACGGAACTATGGCCAAGTTGACCTCTCAAGACACAGAGCCACCCCTCAAGACACTGCCAGCAAAAGTCGGCATGAATGTTTGATCGAACAGCTGGACGACTCTAAAAGGACGTTCGCGCCAATTGTTTCTGCGCATCCTTACTGCGCACGAAATTCACATGCCGCGTCATGCATCGAGCGCGCGCGCTAAGTAGTAAAGTGAACAATAATAGGGCAAATGACCATAGTTGTAACTTTGCGTGGATTTAACGATCTCAGACGTTCGGTGACCCCTATTTTTCTTTCGATGGGTCGTTTTCTCTATCGATTTTCTACGTTTTGAGAAAAAATGAAGAAAATCTATTGAGTAGAAGTTTTAATTTTTTTCAAAACGATCCATCGAATTCCGTTCATTTGACCTCTTGGTTTAGCCGTGCGGCAGTTTCAAATGCCTCTTTAAGGGTTAAGGTTTGTGAAAATGATGGCAATATTTGAAATTATTAACGCCACAGATTCACTTATACAAAATATTGTTAGGGTAGTTTGCCTCTGTTTACTTATCTTTGATATTTCAACCTAAAAATCTAAATTACGCGCACCACTTTATCAAAATCACACTAGTTTTCCACACGTCATATCTCTCAAACGATGACGGTGACCCCCAATTTTTATTTCATTTCTGAAACAAGTAAATCATTATCTGTCAACAGTTAAAGTTTATATAA
>Ga0126337_10000412_pt1 | contig 21319 bp, 12 predicted proteins | sample DipCmetagenome_FD_92527 | JGI IMG/M metagenome (GOLD analysis project Ga0126337, IMG submission 92527) | Coral microbial communities from La Bocana,Puerto Morelos, Mexico - Diploria C A metagenome | ecosystem: Host-associated > Invertebrates > Cnidaria > Coral | place: La Bocana,Puerto Morelos...
AACTTTGTTTAGAATTGAATTTCATTCAAGATAAAGGCAAGAAATGCATTCAAATGCGCCAAGATATCGAAAATTTCGAACTCATGCAAATCTGCATGCGTAATTAATTATTCAAATGAAATAAAATACTTACCACCTATCGCGTATCGATCGTGACTTACAATGAACTGCGCACGCGTGCGCAAGCTTGTCCTGGCTTATCGAACAAGACGAAAAACGTCCAATTCTCGTCAACTCCATCTTTCAGAAGAGCGCTATTTAGAGCGATTTTCGTGTCTTAAATTTATAATTCGTTTCTTTATTCTGCTGGGCCTCACAGTAATGTAAGTCCTTCAATTTTCTCCCGGATTGTCCGGCGGTTTTCTTGTTGGGCAACCAGGCTTATATTTTTCCTAAAAACTGGTTGCCCGAACGCACTTTAAGTCGTCTCGGACGACCGGACAACCGCTAATTTCGAGCACTGTCATGCTACAGGAACCTTGGTTAAGATCTGGCAGCTATGAGCCAGTCGGCTCCAAGGCTTCATTTACAGAGTCCAGAGTCTTTGAGGTATCCAGCAGGAACTTCTTTTACAGAACATTTTTTGGCAGATAGTGGAGGAAAAACACCAAAACTAGAACCCACAAAAATTTAGTGCTACATTGTAGGTTATGCCAAAGACCTTTGGCATGCTGATGGGAGATTTTCAAAAGTATGCAAGATTCCATGCAAATGATTACCTTGCATAGAATTTTGATTTTGAAAACCTTGGCATATTTTTGGCATGGAGTTCACCCCAGCATACTGTATATTATACCACATTGAGCAAATTATCACCTAAACGTAGTCAACAAATATTCACAAGTTTCATGCATAGTTTGCCAAAACTCATTTGACAAAAAGATTTTAACAGTGTGTGCACAGCAACATGCCTTGTGTATTGTCATTTTGCTTTTCAACATGCCTTGATTTACCTTAAAGTTATTCAGTATAATTTGATATGCTCTAGCCAAGTATCTCTCAATAATAACTAATTTTTATACTCTCTTCAACTTGTGAGCTTCAGAAGCTCGATTTTTCAGATATTCCTCAAATTGTTTTTACGTATTTATTCCATGAACACGGAGGAAAACTATCTGGCAACAAAATGTAAAGTTGAAAATACTACTTACAAATATACAATGCTAAGTTTTTCCATACCTCCATACAAAAACTTCTCATCATCTTCGTCCGCCATCTTGAATGAGCATGTGGGATGGCGACCTTTTGCGCATACTATTAGGTACAAAACCGCTGATCGTCCTTTGCCGGTTGTGTTCTGTCAATATGGCCGACAGTGATAGGTCTTTGTTTTGTGATGACGATGAAACATGTGAGAAAAATGTCAGTGAATCTGAAGACGACGGGGAAACTTATGTTTCAGCACCAATAGGTTAGATCATGTAACTTTTTTTCCTGTGGTCTCTGTGTTTTGTAGCGCTTTTTTTGGTGTAATTTGCATTTCTGTTGTCCCGCCCGCTTTTGCGATGTTGTTGTGCTTTTGTATGGACTCACAGCCAATTTTGCCAATTTAAAAGCTGATCTTTTGATTTACGGCTTTATCTCTTCTTTAACTTAACTATAGACAAGCTTGGACCTGTTGGAAGATGGCTTCGACACCGTCTTCTCAGCTCTATACTGATTGGAACCCCGCCTCTAGTCGCTCTTCAGGTAGATTATGCCTTTTGACGCTCAGATACCGTACGCCATCCGGCTTTTTACTTTCCTGGCTTCGCCAGATGTTTTATAAGCATTTCTTTCCTCATTTTGAGTTCATACAGCTTTCCTTTGCTGTATTTATGGGAAGTGGAATCGATACGATTTATTTTTAACCGCCGTATAGCGTATGCTTGAACGAGTGCGTGTTTTGATTTGATTTTTAAAGGCCATTCGATTTCGCAATAGGTGAAAAAAATTCAATTTCGTTGCACAATTTGATATATTCACAATATGGGAAGCCTGAGGTGATGACAAGTAGAGCAAAGTACAAATTCTTTCGTTTTATTTTGTTTTTCTTTCTACGTGAGATGAATTTAGCAAAGGGTGTCCAAAATGTAGAATGCGAATGTGGAACGTTCTCGAAGGATTAATTAATCGATAGGCCAACATCGACCGCCTTCTGTGGAACAAGAGAAAAACATGTGCTGCCCTCGAGGAATCAAAGAGCAGAAATTTTCAGTGATATTTTATTTCATTTTTTGATGTTGATAGTTTTGTTTTTCGATGCAATTAAATACAGCTTGATCATAAAGCGCGCATTTCACGAGCGCAATTGATTTGATCCAATTTTCTTCAATTTCCTCAGGATAATTTTTTCATATTTTGTCTTTTTTTGTCTTTATTCTATTTTTGATCAGAAGCGATTGATAAACCGACTTGCAGTAATTATGTTGTACCTTGTATGTTTCAGCTCAGTTGCTTGTTGTGTGGTGGAGAAAATATTGTTAGCTATTTTAAAACTCAACAAATCCATCGCAAGACTTGCATGTATAACAGCTGACAAATAATGAAAAATATTGTTTACAATGTATATTTTTTATATTGGTTTCTTTATCAAGACCCTATCAAAGCTTATCCCACAGTTTTTAAAATTATATGTTTTTTAATGTGCTCTTTCAATCTGTCTTTGGTAATTATGTCTACTCTCCCAAGTTTATCAACCTTGAAATATGTACTTATTTTTCACAAGCTTTGTGAAAGGTGCTCTCCAGAAATGGGTTCATGTAATGAACTTGAAGTCGGTGACATTGTTATCGACAACAGATTGGTGATATTAGTATAACAGAGTGACAGTTTTCTAATGAGTTTTGCAAATCCTAATTAACAACGTGTTGAAACAGATGTGCCTGCTGAAAAGTGAAAATTTTGATGACAAAATAGATTTGAACACCACCTTTCTACATTTTTCTTTAAGAAATATGTGATAATTATCAAGTCTGTGTATAGAACGGTACATATTCTTAAGTGTCAAATTTGTTTGTCAGGATTCTATTCAATACTACTAATGTGTTTTACATGAGTTTTGTTGATTAAGGTTACCTTGGGCTAAAAAAAGTGTATCAGAGTTCAGGATAAGCAACTTTTGAGCAGGGTATGAGCAGAATATGCCAGTACATGCCAAAAGATATTTGTATTTTATTTTAAAACCAAATAGAGTGAAAATTAGAAATCTTTAAAATGGTCTTACAACACAACAAACTTGTTTCTTGTACAATTTCCTTGTGGCAAATGTATTTAATATACAAGATTCTAATGCAAAGTCTTCCAGGAATAATCAACAATTGAGGCATAAATTGTGCTGAATAAAGAATTATGTAAAATATGGTGACTAGTGAGCTAGTTTCACTGAGAAGAATATTCATAAGCAGAGCTTTACTGCATTTTATTATAGGAACTTATTCATGTCAGTTGAGTAGGTACTTTCCACAATGACACCCTCATGTCCAGAAAAGACTAGTTTATGAAAAGAATTTATCAAAGGTAACACAGAAGAAGACTACTGGTGATTTCATGACCAAAACAAACTAAATGCTAGGTTGGTAAAGCAAAACACACTTTTCTAACATGTACAAAAAGTCATCAGTCCTCATCGCCCCATCGGATGCATAAGGTCTCTTAATGATCCCTTGCGATGTAGTTTTTAAATCGTTTTCTTTATTTAACCATTAAGAAATATACCTTGTCATGAAGGTAGAATCCTAACTAATAATTTTATATTCCGAATGAACCTCTCTACCTTGGACTAAAAAACTGTTGGAAACCTCTGTCTCATTGAAAATGCACGGGTAAACATGGTTCTTGTCAGTCAGTGATTTGCAAAAGATAATTTATGAAACATATATTTGATTTCCAGATGAAAGGGCATAAAGATGTCAGAAATATCACAGTTATGTACCCAATTGCAATAGCCAGCTGTGAAATAATTCCTGAAAAAAATCCAGCTTTTACAGGATTTAAACTCATAACCTCTAAAACTGTTGCCAGTGCAGTGCTCTCGCAACTGACCTGTTGATCAAGCAAACTTGCATTGTGAGTTTGCAATACAGTCACCCAGGGTTGTCAACAAATGCTGGATGCAAACAAAATTTGCCAGCTGAGAAAGAGGTGATGGCCGGCTGGATTTTGGCGGGTGATCACTCAGTAAAGAACAACAAGTGGTTTTTAGGTTGCACACACACAATCATTTGATTTCTGAACCATATTAAAACATCTAAATGAAAAGTTAGGATTACATTCCTGACTACCTTGAGTATCAGTGCCACTATATTATCATAAGGATTCATATTGGTTTTTTTCTCCAAGTCCTCAGTCGAGCAAGTGTGCCAAATAACATACTTGCCCTGGCAAAAATGTTACTTGACTATTCAATAGGGAATAATGTTAGAGCAGCATGTAAATGTAGATGCATAGGCCACTTTTTTCAACCATATTTTGACATGCTCTGCCTGTATGAAAATGGCTGAAAGACTGTACAACTATGAGACTGCCAATTTTCCTGGTTGTTAGCAAAAGAAATGGCAAAAAATATAAGTATTTCTGACCTCAAATGGCTGAAGAAGATTGTGGACTTTGCTTATTTTACTGGTTTCGAGCATGGAGTCAGTCGGTTGACAGTAGTGACTTCCTGAAGAAACAGGCTGCTGCCTCTTTCAAAATTTCCCAGGTGTAAACATTCAAAACCGTTGATATGTCTCTCACGGAATAACTTCTTGATTCTCCTACATGTAGCTTTAGTTTGATGGCAAATAAATCTGTCTTACACCACTAAAAGTAGTATTTGACTGTAAAGAGTTCCAATGTTCTTTCTGTTGCAGAACATTTTGCAGGAAGTAATTCTTTTTGTGATATTTGAAAGGCTATATATATTTTAGACTGTTTTGTACTTTTTACTATGGACTAGCATCTCATCCAGGGGAAGTGGAAATATTTGTAGTGGCTTCATGTTACAGAAACTGGGATGTGTGCCAGCCTAGTGCGCCACTTGGCTCATATGCAGACTTTACCTATGTGCATAATATTATGTACATGTATGCTTCTAGTTCGATTTTAAACAGAACAGTTTCTCACTACTTTCTTTCTCAACAGCGAAGACGCACCCCACTATGGACAAAGATAATGAAGATAAACAGTTTTTTTGGCACAGAAGACTTTTATATACCCATGGGTATTTTTATACTTTGGTAGGTGGATCTTGTATTTTTATCATAAAAGGCTGAGGGAATTGCATGCACCAGGCAGAGATGCCAACGGAACCTGAAAACTCAAAACCCAGAAGATTGTCTATTTTGCCTCTTCTCAACCTCCAAAAAGGAGGAGTCAAAATACCTACTAGTAGTACATGTATGTATAAAATTGAGTTTTTCTTATTCAGCCACTTAAATGCATCTAATATCCTGAAAGATGTCCGAAAATTGGGCAAAATAAGGGTAAAAATATAATACACTTCCGTCATATCCAGAGATTAAGTGACCCATTTTTGAGACTGGGAGATTTTAAGTCTGTATTCACTTGACTCCCAGGTAATCCAGGAGAGTTGTCGTAGATGACCTGGATGGGTCAGTTTAATTTAATTTATTACAGCTGGACAGTGCACATAATTTGCATCATCACATGTATACTCCATTAAGTGACATATACATGTACCAGGCTTACTGTGTTAGTTTGAACTCAGGTAATTTCTTCAACACTTTAGTTGACTTGCCCCTCCAGCATTGTTGGGCTTATGTCCAGCAACACTTATGAATTTTTAAGATCATATATTTTAAGAAGTACATATTTGAAAAACACTTGCCATATCTTGTACCTCTACAGTGCAGCTATACACTTCTAACCTGTTCTTTAAAAAATTCTGCATGCCTGTACATGTGTAACTCGACAATGCATTTATAGTATTCCTGACCAATATTGTGCTTTGCAAGGTAGTTTTAGAGATGCAATTAGAGCTTTTGTCTGTGGGAGGTGCTTACATGTAGCCCCAGTGTTTGACCAATCAAATGCAAGCTATGGAGCTTTACTTAAATACATACATATAATATAAAAGACAAATGTGCAATTTTGGTTCAATTTTGAGCTTAAGCACCTTTAAGGTCAAACAGAAGAACAATATTGCCCAAACTGTGATCAATCATGACATGTTTTGCTTTGCTGTGTGTGTATTTGTTGTTTCTTTAAGCACAGCATTTCCAAATTATGTCTTTCAATACTAAGCAAGGTCTTAGGGTACCAGTATCAGAGAGCTTCTTTATTATTATGAAAGGTTCACATTATGTGTATGTCATGCTTTATTTGGTAGGATTATTGATGCCAAACTTGGGAGATTGTTGTGCCTGCTGATGGGTGTTGGTTTTTACACAGCTGGATTCCTAAAGGTAACTATATTACAGTTATAGTAGTGACAGTAGGAGACACAGTGGTCTTGTGGTTAGTGCACTTATTGCTGGATGTAGCAGTCAGTGCTTGAAGCTCTTGAAGCGTCTGTGTGCCTCTCTCCACCCAGGTGTATAAATAGAGTTAATCCTGCGATTCACTTGCATCCCATCCATGCATACGTTATTTGGTGAAGTACATGTAGGTTTGAATTAAGGAAGCCATAGGCTGATGTGGACATAGTACAATAAACATTGTACAAGCTAAAATAGGAACATGAAGGAGTCATGTAAGAGAATAGAATGCATGCGGGAAAATTGCAAATATCAGTAGATAATATGTGATAATACGATTTATTATTAAAATACTACAGGCAGTTGAAATACACTCAGACCTAATTTAAAAATATTATTAAAATAGTAGTATTAATAAATAAATAACATCATTCTTTTAATTTCATGGCAATTAAACAAGGTTCAATATCCTGGGAACTGGAGAGCCTGCACATTTGTATAACGATCACCTGGTTTTCAGTGATTCTAATAGCTATACGATAAGCAGTTTGAAACATTTTTTCTCTAATCTACCTTTTGTCAATATCACAGGATGTCCTTTGCCTTCCTCGACCATCAAACCCACCAATAGTTGCCCTGGAAAGTGCTTCACAAACGTGGTAGGTAAAAAATAGACTGCTTCTTGAGCTTTATATTGACCGTGTTGACTCCTCAGACTCATCATCATCATCATCATCATCATCATCATCATCACTGTCATGCTTATCATCATAGTCAGCTCTCTCCACTCCAGTAGGCAAATGAGTCTGCAATATTCTATGTTCTAGCCACTCTATAGCGTGCTACTCCTTATTTGTCCCTCATTCACTCTATAGTAAGTTATTGATAGAAGAGCTTGACATTGCGACTTTTCACGGGTGACTTCTTTTCCATGCTTTTCGCTGATTGAAATACCTTTGCTGGTGACTAATCTAGCACTGCAGCGGCCAGCTGGCACCAACATTTTTTCCTGAAAGTCAAGCCCTGTATTGCCAATGATGTTATACCTGCAACTTAAGCATTGCTTTTAGCTCTACCAAGATACTAACTAGAGCTGTATACATGTAATCTATATATCTTGTATTTTTCTTAGGGGTCTTCCTAGTCATCATGCAGTCTTGGGTGTACTTATTCCTTGGTAGGTACTTATTCTTGCATAAACATGTATATGCAGATTGAATAAATGTCAGTGTTTTTTCAGAGAGATAACGGGGACTTCGGCTGATTTTTTTTCTTTTTTTTTAATTGTAGGTATATCTGGTTTTACTCTTATATACACTTCTCTATGCCTCAGTGGGGATTTACTGTACTCTTTGTGTTTATTGTAACTTGTAAGTACAACATGAATTTAGTATTTTTGTGTTGTTTGGTTTTAGTGAATGTTTGAGTACCCTTTTAGGTCGGCACACAACATGGAACATGTTGTACAGTAGGGATGTGGCGAAGACCAAGCCCCGGTGTATGTGTGCAAAGGTCGCATGTTGCAGGGTCAACATGTATGCTAACTGATGCTCCCAAAGTCAGAGCATATTGGATCATCTCTGTGTTGTAGCTGTGTGAAAGAGCACACAATGTGACATTGAAAATAGCAGTCATATATTCCCTTCTTCTTAATGCACAAATTCAAACCAGCTGAATCTACATGTACATGTAATGCAACATGACTTTTGTATCTGTAATAAAAATCTTTTCCAAAAATGCACAGGGAAACTGTCGCTGCAACATGTGCCCACTTCATGCCCCCACAACCTCTCGTGGCACCTCTGAATGTCTCTTGGGGAAGTATCTGTAGCTCTTCTAGACTTAATTGACTGTCCTAGAGAGCTGAATTTTTAATTGCTAAGTAAAGTAAATTATCCAATAGGCTTTACTTGACTTTACTTGAATAGGCTTAACTGTCTTAATTTTTTTCACAGGGTCTGTCTCAGTGATGTTTAGCCGACTATATTTAGGTGTCCATAGTCCGGCAGATATCGTCGTTGGAGGAATTGTTGGATGTGTTATACTGGCATACTGGATAAAAATTGACTCCATTGTGGATAGATACATTAGCGTTGGGGATAATGGTGAGTAATTATTTGTAAAATTGTCTTAATCTGGTTTGTCAAGATTTCGCATTTAAAGAAAATCATAATATAATGTTGCATATGTTTCAATATCTGCTCTCTTATGTGTAATAATTATAGATTTTTTACCAGATCTTTGAGAAACTTTGCAACTGAAGGTTTTTTTGATGGTTGCCAAAGTGGCAGACCAACCTGAATGTTCACCTAAATACTGCATTGTCTGTATTAAATAATGAAGATTAATACAACTGTATATACTGGTGTGTGGGCAAAGTGATTTATAAAGGTCCTAAGGGGAAGTCTGTAAATGGTATGTGGATGGTAATCAGTAATGCATATGTTGTAGTTAAAAATTAAATTCAAGTAAAAATAATTTTAACCTGGTTTGATCCTCAATTTCCTTTGTCTTTTAAACCCAATTATTCATAATCAATGAATAAGTAGGGTTAGAAGACAAAGAAATTTAATTTTTACCTGAATTTAATTTTTATCTACAACACATACATTAATTGATAAGTGAAATTGTGACTTGGATAAAGTGAAAAAGAACGAAGAAGTCAAATACGCGGAAAAATATTTTTCGAGTTCCCCCACGGGAGTCAAACCCATGACCTTCGAGAATACCGGTTGGTATTAATTGGCTGTATCTTAAGTACACTCCTTCTTAGCAAGTGCTATTTAAACAGTTAATATTAATGTAAATACTGGTCATGATATGTTTTTTTTTCTCACTTTGACTGACAGTTGTTCTTCAAGCCATTGTTTACTCCTTGTTGTTGCTGTTTGTTCACCCTCGCCCAGAGCCACGTACACAGTCACTGACTGAAACAGTACGTATGAAACTGAATTACAGTGCATGTTATTAATTAATTAGTACTCTGACCGTACTCATTTACCGGTAAGCTTGTGAATGCAAAGCTATGAACAAGTTTAAGGTTTTTGTTGAGAAAATACTTTTTTCCCCCTTTTTTCTCAGGTTGCAATGATTGCTGTCACAGTTGGTTTTGTAATCGGCAAAGCCACTTCTCCCAGACAGTCGCCAATTTACAAAGCAGTCCTGGACCTTGATACCGGTACATGTGTTCACCTTGTGTTTGAACTGAAATGTTTTCCTAAACTACTTGCTAGGTCGTAAGACACAGTGTACATGTAGCTTTTGATAGGATGTGATCATGTGCTAAGTTTTGTTCTCTTTTTTTGTTCCTATGTAGATGATGTTTCCAATTTCACCTTGATTTGGGTTTCTACTGTGCGTTTATTAGTTGGTGAGTGAAGATGTTGTGGTTCAACAGTACCTTTCAAAAAATTGCACTCCACTTAAAAAAATCTTTTTGTTTATGTCTTCCCAAATGTGCAGTTCCATAAATTATCTTTTTTCCCCACAAAAGGGATTGGAATTAAGTCAAGCTTAACACAATTCTTTAAAAGAAATGTATGAAGCTGGACTGAAATTTTCAGTTGGGTGGGGGAATGGATATTCTGTGGAACTACACAATAGTTAAACTTTTAGACTTCTCTGTTTATAATAATAATTATTGTTATCCTTTTCTTTTCAAGGGTATGCTCTTGTGTTGCTCACCAGGCTGCTCTGTAAAATTGTGTTCAGAACCTTTTTGAAAAACCTTTTCCGAGTAATGGATCTGGAATGCTTCGAGATCAAAAAGGTTAAATACGAGTCAAGTACCAGATTGTACAGTCCTTCCTTCAAACTCCCTCCAGTGTTTAACAAGGTGAGAATTTTGCTACAATGGGGAACTTTCAGTGGTATTTATGAAATGTTGCTAGTTTTTCACTTAATATGATTGTATTTTTTATCTGTATTGCGTTGTCGGATGTACACTTAAAGAGGAAATCCATTAGGAAATCAACTAGCAATTTCAGCTTTAAGTGGACAAAAATCTTGTACCAGAATCATTTTAGATATTTTACAGGACTTCTTCTTACGTTATTTTTCTTAAAGTAATGGTTGCCTGAAATAAAAATGAAGCCTTGGATCCTAACTGGATCATAGCTGCCGGAGCTTATCCCGGGTTTCTGTAGCATGAAGCAGCTAGGAGTATTTCTACTCTCCCTGGATGGGATGCTAGTCCATCGCAGGTCATTCCCCCACAATTTGTTAGATTTCCCCAACAATTTGACGGTACCCATTTATACTCCTGGGTGGAGAGAGGCACTGTGAGAGTTAAGTGTCTTGCCCAAGAACACAGCACAGTGTCCCCGGCCAGGGCTTGAACCCAGACCGCTCGCTCCGGGGACAAGCGCACTAACAATGAGGCCACTGTGCCTCACCGTTGCCTGAAATAACACCAGAAAAATTTATCATGGGAACTTGAGAAACTAAATTTTTAGGTTCAAAGATACTGTGCAAATATAGATAAAATTTCACCATCAGTTTCATGCCATTGGTACTTTCAAGTGTTTTATATGAACTTCACAATTTGCTTCTAAGACTTGATGTTATTAGAAATGATCTTTTTTAATTGACATTTAAGACAATCAGTGAAGCTATGTAAATAATTCTGATAAATATTTTCTGACCATTTGTTACTCCAACTTCTGGTAGATTCCTTCTAAACGTCTTTTAAGTTTGCAAAATGCAAGTGTCACCAAATTTTGCCTCTCTAAAATCATAAAATTGCAATGTACCGGTAAGTACTAGTAGGTAAATGTTGCATTACTTCTGAAAAAAATTTCAAGATTTATTTAAGATTTATTGTAGTGTTTCATTGAGCACCACATACCGCATAACACACTACTGCAGCATGATGGATGTTAACAAGGTGTTGACAGTTTTACGAAAGAAAACCCAATACCTTGCTTCACTTTAAAACATATCTTTCTTTACACAGGGAAAGAAACGAAGCAAGAAGTCACAGTCTGATTCTGAAGATGGCAATCCAAAATGGAACATGGAATTTGTTGTCAACTATGTGACATATGTGTGTGTTGGATGGGTGGGAGTAAGTGGAGTTCCACTTCTGTGTCACAGTGTTGGGCTGGTATTGTAGACCAATGTAGTCCCAATATTGGCACTTTTACTAACAATACAGTGCTATATATCGCAATACACTTCCAAGCCAATTTTCATACAATACGATACTTTCACCAAGGATTCTCCTCTGAAAGACTGATGCTGAAATCCAATATATGGGGGATTGATTTTCATCGATTTGTATAGTCTTCAGAGGTAAAGTCAGTTAAGCAACATGCATGAGTATATAGTGTAAGAAGTTTGTTTAGGGATTCTTGGTAAGATTTTAGCCTAACTTAGCAAGTCGAGCCAGCTTGTTCCCATAATATAACAGTACATAACGGTGGTATTATTCTAATGTTGGTAGTGATATAGGCAACTTACTTGAAATGCACAGATCATAAGCATACACTGAGGTACATGCAAAATTCTTGCTTTGCAAGCATAGTTGCCTTTCACTTCTTGCTTCTAAGTTAAGATAAAAGAAGAACTGTGGAGGGTTTGACTGAACAGCATTTTTTTCATTTAGATAATGCTGGGATGTAGATTCATTAAAGGAGGCAAATTTAGGCCAAAAATTGAGGACTTCGAGGAGGCCAGTGAATTTTGTGATCAGTACAGCTATTCAGATTCAAAGCATCAATACAAATTCAACAACATCATTCTTAAGTGCAAGCATAAACAATGAGTTTAGTCCAAATTGAATCCATGATGCCAGCTACGGAGGAAATAAATGATTTCAATTGCCTGCCTTTCTGCATTTATAGGAAACTCGTTTCTACTCCAGGGTTATAACCATGAAAGGGACGTCTCATTTATTTTTAAGGACCTTGATTAGAAATTTCGTTCAGATTCACTTTTTATTTTGTTAGTAACATTTACTTCATTTATACATTAAAAAAACACCATATTTCTCAGTAAACAGTGAATAAGGAGACTGCAAATCATTGGTTATTACATTGCCAGGGCTTTTATGCACTGGAAATACATGTACATGGAAGAAAAATATCTGATTTACTATATGATTAACAAACGATATTAAACGCGATTATGTCTGTACTGGTATGTTGGAAGATCAACCTCGTTCTCAGCCTCCTTTTCCTCTGCTTACGTTGACGCCAAGAGAGACAAAGGAAACAGAGCCTGGGAACGAGGCTTTTGGAATTTCCCTGTTTGAAATTTGTTATTTGTTTAACAACTTAACTTACTAAAAATTTGGGACACTTTATTTTGCACATTTAATTTTCCGGACACTTTTGATCTCAAATCGAACAAAACTTTTGGACACTGCAAGTAAAAACACGAATTAGACTGCAACATTATGTGTGTCAAATCTATGATAGTTTTACTGCACCCTTAAGGGTATAGAGAAACACTGACGAGAAGATACCAAGTTCTATAAAGCGGTCTTATGAAATCAAATATATCGAGGGCTTAAAAATTTTGAACGGTTCCATTTTCGAACTCTTTTTGTATTGCAGTATTGCACTCGGATGTTGGAAACATTAAGAGCGTCACACTTATTATCTAGCACGTGGAAATCAGTTAGCGTTACACATGATGATTTAACAATGACGTCAATCGTATTACCGTAGCAACAAATCAAGGTGTTCTTATAGGAAAGAACCATGCTTTTGTAATGAGTGTTAAGAAGTCGTCTTCGAGACAGGGAGTGATTTTACTGTGATCGTTAAAAACAAGCTTACGAGATTGAGAGTGACTAGTGTTGAGTCTATAACACTCGGATTTTCTTCATGAAGTCATCTTAAATACAGTTAAGCTGAGAACATTTTCACAGAGCACAGGTGGTTGTGTTCGCTTTTGGACGTGGACTTTTGGTCTGCTGTAGTTGTCTAGCATTTCTTTGTGTCATATGTATAATTTTCATTCAATTTACATTTTTGTCAAATGTGTTTGGCGGTTAGGAGACTAAATATTTATTTGTTTCATTTTTCATCCTTATTCATCAAGTTTAGCGACGGAAAATAACGGAAGTATTTTTTTGGGGGGGGAGATGTTTGTTAATCTATGAATTGTTTATTTTAATGCTTTTCGTGGTTTCTAAAAGGCGAATAAGAAGGGAAAAGATCCTTCAAATTGCCTATAAAATGTAATTTTTTTGCGCCAAAATAAAGAAAAATTATGGTCACATTTAAATTCAAGATTCTTGGTTGGTTTTCATTTTTGTGCGGCGAGGTTGAAATGGAGCAGGAAAAATGGAATATGTCAGAGACAAGATATATTGTAGGTTTGAAAAATTTTTTTTAATATAATGAATGGTATCAAATTAGTGTTATTTGTTTACAATTTTCCACGCATTTGTTTATAGTCCTAAATTTCTAGAAAACAGCTTTCCTCTGTATTTATATTTCGGTGTAATTGTTCACGGAAGAATCCCATTATGGAGCAGGTGTCGTTTTAGGGTTATTGTCGTCGGAATACCCGAAGATTCACCGAACGTCACTCTCCAATCACAAAATCGAACGAACAGCTACGAGTTCCCCGTTGTTTGGAACCATATTCGCCGAGTGGTCGGTTATTCCGATTCCTGATTCGGTTTATTTTAACAGAAACGAAACAGCAAAGGAAAAACTTTAGGAGAAACGTTCTGCGTGTGGTGGGATTCTTCACGGCCGGTTCAGCCATCTATTGTCATTTCTCTTGCTTTAGTTATTTTTTCCTTGTCAGTTGTCGTTTGGGTCATTAGCAGTGTTGTGTAAAGGCCCCGATAACGGACTTGAGGGAAGTTTTCGCTTACGTAAAACCAATTAATTAAAAACGTTAGAACCGCAATATAAAATGCTATTTACTGTCACGAATTACAGGGAAAACTATTTAATTTTTTCGGGCGCAATAACGTTTAAATATTTTCACATGTACTTTGGCGGGAGGTACAAGTGCCGTATCTTCGAAAATCACACGAACGGTTGGACATGTTAAAAACAGGTACGAGCAGCACTCGCGAGCTCACACAAAGATTGTGACGTTATTACGACGCATTACGCTACGTACGAACCAACTCATTCAAAACACCTCGGATTCTGAGCTTAAAACACTGAAGTGCTTGTTCCTCCCGAGTGACATGTGAGCTTAAAATTGTCAAAATTATTCAGTAAGATGAGGGACGTTGGAAATTGAAAATAAAGTAATCCCATTATTGTCACAGTGGCTAGCTTTGTCCTTGACTGTTTAAAATTGCACAATTTTTTTGAGCGCTACGAGGAAAATGAAGATACAAATGGCATGGGTTTGTGAAAAAAAAAACTGTTGGCAAATCTTTCGTGACGTTGGTTTAGTGATTATGTTAGCGTACAAACGCGAGGACACCTTATATCTTTGAAAAGCGCTGCGTTGATCGAGTTAAAAAAACATGTTACAGACTCCCGGCACGAACGCTGCTGTTCTGTCGAGTTAAATGAAAAAGGTGAAAATCAGTCTGCGCTCAAAGGCAGTCTCTCATTTTGTGAAACTAACGTTTTGAGTGTTAGTCCTTCGGAAGCTGACGCTGGAAAAACCTGCCGGTTTTAAAATAAACATTGAATAAACTTTACAAGTATCACCCAACTAGTGGACTAATGCAAATCCTGCATTTTGATTGGCTACGCTACTAGAGGACTATTAGTAATAGTCATCGAGTAGCGAAGTTCTTTCGTTTTATTCCCAAATAAATATTTCTTGAACTTGAATTTGCAAATTTTATTATTGCTTTTTCTGTCCGACTAGTTGAGTGATACTAAAACAATTAGAACCTTCGCCCTCGAGGGCCACGGGTCAATAGCCCACGAGGCGAAGCCGAATGGGCTCAGTATTGAGGGCTACAAAATCTTTATTTACCCTAAATATTTACAAAAAGAGAATATATATATAGTATGAGTAAATAATTAGGGGTCTGGCTGCCTGAAATAACTGTAGGGCAGGCAGGCAGGCTACGGGTCTAAAAGTGTTCCAGTTGAACTGTTGTTTCATGACTTGGGCTGACTTAGGCCTAAACAGTCCTTCGCGATTGTTACTGAATAATGACTTATTTATTTCACCTCCGCTAGAGAAACCCTTTGACTTCACATTTGGTAGTGCATTGTGCGTTCGATGGCTAAAATCCTGTTCACAAGAACTAGCCGAGTATTTTAATGTCCCTCAATATAATGGTCAAGTGAGAAGCTTCGCTCTGACGAAGGGCTAACGCTCGAAACGTCAGCTTTTTAACTCGTTACGGTGGCCAATTTACAATTTCAACTTAGTTGATATAACCAAATTACCTTATTACCCCCTCCGATGCAGTACCACAGTTAACAAAACTTTCACCCTTTATTGAGAAGCGCGAAGTTTAATTCGAACATACAAGCTTTACCAGCTTGCTAATATCTAATGCCGTTTTTAATTTGCCCAGTTTACAACTAACCTGTAAACAGATGAACCCGAAATACGCGACATCTGCGCACTCAGGCTGCAAATAAACACGACCCTCTCGGTTCTTATTGATCTTTCATAGAGAAAACAATTAAAAGACATCCCGATGCCTGTGAATAGGTTAGTAACATGAAAAAAAATTAAAATACATAACGCTTTTTTAAAATGTAAACTGAAAAACTGTCACCTGAACTACTTAGTATCGGAAAAGGTTTCACAGTCACATTCACACAACTCTATTATTACCGTATTTTTTATTGTTTCGCGTAATAAACAAAGAAAATCTCACCTCTTTCATACACCAGCTTTGACTTTGTTCAGGCACTTCACGGCCTCTAATGCTGTCCAAGCGAGAGGGAAGAAATAAACCCGTCTAACTAAATCAACAGAATCAGACACTTATAAAGAGCTTGTGATTTTTTTTCCTGCTTTTGCGTCTTCAAGTAATTATTTTGTCTATCATTGTTTCTTTATGTGAGACGAGCAACAAGTACGCAAACTGTCAGTAATGACAAAAATAGGACTACGTGTTTTCGAACATCACTATCTGAATCAGAGAGAAACAAGGTTTATTAAGAAATGAAACAAACTCGAAAACGTATGCGGCTTACCATGAATTGTTAGCAAAAGACAACACCTCTTCTATATTCTGTAAACGCCGATATTTGTTACAAAAAATGGCATAGAAACGCACAATGGCTGTTGGGTGTGAGCCTTTTTGCCTATATACGCGTGCTTAAACAATTAATGAATTTGTTTATCGATATCAGTTTCTATAACAAGCGCGCTACAAAACACACTTAGATAAATCCCGACTTAAACAACGATTTGACATGCAAACTATGATTTATGATGATAACAAGATTACCTTTCTGAAAATGATTACTTCTAACAAACTTACAACTTTCAGATAAACTTCAAAGAATTAATTGGCTTGATGTAAAGCACGTACGTGTTATCTTGCAACCAACAAATTGACAATGCATAATTATAGCCTTGTTTCACACCTTTTTGTTCCAAGAAAATCTCACCTCTACAATTATGCAGAAAACTCGCACCTCATCTCGCGTGGGATTTTTTTTTTTAAGAAAGCAAAATTTGCTCTTTTGTTGTGCTTAGTATATAAGCAACGCGCTCATAGACCCTATCATAACGTGGATACAACGATCGAAGATTCACAAGCGCTGTCCATCATGAAGCTTTCTGTGATGATCTTCTTGGTGATCCTGTTCGTTTTGATTCACACTAGGCAAGGACACAGCAAAACCAGGTAAGTTTTATCTTACTCATAACTCTCAAGTCAGCCAAAATGTCTCTCGATTAAATTTCCGAGATTTACTACACCTCGAGTTTTTTTTCCACGCGTGACGCGCACTCCGCTCGTGTCCTATTCGTGTCCCACACTTTTGTTCTGTTCAGGTTACTGCGAGTGTGCGTTCAGTTATATAGAAATGGTTATCTACGTAGTTGCTAAATCCTTTACACTAAATTAATTGGAAAAGTTGATCAGACTTAAGTAAGCTAAATATGGCGTTGTCATAGATTGGTGATGCCACGCGAGATGTTTGACGGGCGTGGAAAGCCTGGAGTTGTTTTTTCATTTTATATCGCTCGACGCCAAATTCTTTACTGCTTCCCGCTTGTTTTAGTCCTAATAGTTAAAATACTTTTTAACTAAGGTACGTTTGCTTGCTTTACTTTTTTACAGGTCCAGTGGTGGAATGAGTAATGGCAATCTTCGACAAAAGGTACGTTATATTTGTTTTTGTGAGGACAGAGAAAATCAGTTATAGATGTGCGAAAAAAAACTACATCACCATTCTTCAGTTTTAATTTTTTGAGATTAATTTGTCGCGATGCATGCTTGGAAGAAAGGCTTCTACTAAAAATGTGCGTATTGAAAAAGAACCGAAACGTCATTATCACGAAAGCTTTTAGTAATACATTTGTGTGTTGACAGTAGCAGTTCTAATCGGTCCTAAGATCATTATTTGGCTCGAGATCAAGACCACTTTGTAATTAACTTTCCTTCAAAATTACCGTAACAATTCAAGTATCAAGCTAACAAACAAAATAAGTATATAAGGGTCACTATCATTAACAGTACTCCGAGATAAAGTTCGGAGCAAAACTCAAAGCGGATTCCCTTGGAAGTTAAAATTTCTTGCGCGATAGATTACTAATCCCAGTTTGACCACGATCCCAACAAAAGGAGCTACTTGTCAACATCTTAATGCGTCTGTGCATGTTGCTTACGCTTAGACGCTGGTCAAAATCAGCCTAACTGAAATGTTTACTCATTTCGTTTTCAGAATTATCCTTTATTATTACGCATCGTAAAAGAGGGAGGCCAGCGTGGATTGACGGCGTGCCAGCAACTGTTTAAAAACGAGATTTGGAATTGTTCACTGGAGAATAAGAACGTCTACCAACAGTTACCGATCTTTGTTAAGACAACTTTGTCACACGGTAAGCACGATTTAAGATTTTTTGGTCCTATGAAACAACCGAATTTTTCATTGAGGGGCATCTAGGTTATATATTGGCGCGTTTTGTTCTTAATTATACATAAATATTTACAAGTCGCGCAGCATTTAGAAATGTAACTGACGTTTCTAGCGTTGTCACTCTTTTCGTCTGATTGACTTACATCGCGCGCATTGAGTCCGGAAAGAGGTACTGATTTGATCAAATCAGTACCTCTTTCCGGACTCAATGCGCGCGATGTAAGTTAATCAGTAAGTTAATTGACTTGGAGGTGCCTCGTCCATTTTTTGTGTTCGGGAAATACCTTTAAAAAATGTTCTCTTTCCCTTTCTTCCTTTTTGCGGATCGAAACTGATGTTCTGACCTTCCTTTTTTCGGATTGAAAATGTTCTGACCAGGTAGTCTTACAAGCCTAAATTCGTGGGTGACAGTACTTCTTAATTTTGGCGCGAAGTCAGCGTTAATTTAACATTTCACAGTGAAATAACAAAATTGCCATGGTACTGTTTGGCGTGGAGTTTGTCGATGCAACAAACAAGTCAGAAACCCACGATCATAAGTGCAATTTTTCACCCGTGGTATTACTGAAAAAGTAATCAAAAGGTATACTCGTAGAATTAAGAAATTAATTTCAGTTGCGTTTGCGAAAAGTCTTGGAAAACTATATCAATTCTGACAAATGAAAACACGTGCGTGTTAAATTATTTCCCAGTTTTACTCATCACCATTTGAATAACCCTACTAACCTATACAGTGATGTCTAGCTGGTGAATATACTTTTGTTTGAAAAAAAAAACTCCAAAAATCGCTTTTATGTAAAAAATGCCGATAGAAGTAAAGTTAAAGTCACACTCCTCTCATTCGAATTTCCTTCTGTCCATGTAGAATTACGAGTGTAATGATGTATCCTCATTTCATTTCAGCCACCCGTGAAACAGCTTTCCTTCATGCCATTAGCTCAGCCGCCATCACACACGAGTTCACTCGTCAGTGCAGCCAGAACAAAATACCCGGATGTAAGTGCGGCAAGACAAGAAAACAACCAAAAGCAAACAGCGGCTGGCAGTGGGGAGGCTGCAGTGATGACATCAAGTTTGGAGAGAAAGAAACGAAACGCTTTATTGACAGACTGGAGAATGGAAATGACGCCCGTACTGCATTTAACCTGCATAATAATGAAGTAGGGAGGAAGGTAAACCGTCTTTTATACTTTAATAATGAGGATGACGCAATGCCTCTTTCGAGAGTTGATTTTCGGTACCCTGCGTGAAGAGTCGCAAGGTAACTTTTCGGTCACTCAACATAAATGGCGGCAACAGCTCCCTTTTGCGCAATATCGGCATAAGTAACAAAATATGAAATATAGAACGTAATTTGTGTTTCGCTTTTGAAAGTTGACAGCGGTCTACCGTTGGTAATTTAATGTGGGGTTTCACCTGAATTTGAGTGAAATTTTAAGAAATTTAAAGAAGGGATAGAAGGAAGAAAATTATTTTGGAAACACCACCAGACAGTGGACCCCAACGCGAGAGTATCCCAGGCTGTCAGGGGACTGTTTGGGTGTCTATCTACTAATTTTTCACTTCAAATTCTAATTTTAAAATCACATTTAAATCCTCACCATTTCACTAATCCATTGCAAAAAATATTTACTCCCAAATATCCCAAAAAAATCACCCAAAAAGTTCCAAAACTCTGCAACACATAGATTCGTGAGATGAATGAAGAGCTTTTCGATTGCTTGAAACGCGAACGAGATATTCACATTAAACCCAAGTTACGCGACGGAAAAACGGCCCTCAGGTAGAACCCCACTTTAACTTAATCCAATTATCTGATGGGTTGCAGACAGTTTTCTGCATCTGAGACCGGCCTATTGACGATGGGTGAACGTCACAGTTTCACAGCCGTCGGTCCACATATGGATTCGTATTGTCCAAAATTTGCGGACTGTTTTTATCCGACGCAGAGAAGGGATATTCATTTTTACTTTGTTGGCAAGAGAAAATGATCAGGATCGTAATCTCTTGGTTGTTGTTAGTAAGAATGCGAATGAAGGATAATAAGAACAAGCAAGGGTTTTGTTTTGGGTTAGACATTGAAACGATTTCTTCATCCAGTCGACAATTTCCGAAGTTCAAATTTACCTTTGGGAGATTGAAATCCAAGTTCCTGTGCTTCCCCTTATGTCATACGTGTTTCTGATATCTTAACAGGTTGTTCGAGCAAGCCTTAGAAAAGAATGCAAGTGTCATGGCGTCACCGGGAGTTGCAATTTGAAAACCTGCTGGAAGCAACTAGACCCTTTTAATGTGGTTGGATCAGAACTGAAACAGAAATATGGCGCAGCTGTCCGAGTATCATTCCTGGACGACAAGCTTTACACGCGAGTCGACAACCGAGACAGACTGGTGACCAAAACAGGAAAGAAGCTGGTTTATATCGACTCGTCCCCAGACTACTGTGTACGGAACGCGACCGCTGGTTCGCCTGGAATGCTGGGAAGGACATGCCAAAGTGAAAATACATCCATCGAGGAATGCAGATCTCTTTGCAACTCTTGTAATCTGCGACACCGAACAGTAGTACATAAGAAGCAAGTCAAGTGTAGATGTAAGTTCGTGTGGTGCTGTACTGTTAAATTCAAGTTATGCTCCGTGAAATATTCGCTTACAACTTGTGTGTAACCTAAGGGTTAGGTCTGGGTTATGTCTGGGTTCAGATCTACCGATGCGCGAAGATAGTTTCCAAGTTACTGTTTTAGGGACATTCTGATGTAAGACGCGCTTTCTTATAACTTGAGTTTGTAACTCAGCGTCCTGGGAGTTCGAAGGGCAATTAATTAGTTCTTGAAACTTAGATTAATATATTGTACGTATTAATATACACAGACTTATTATAACATAATTAAGGTATTAAGTGAATTGTCGCAATAAAAGTGTGTTGTAAAA
>Ga0126337_10000413_pt1 | contig 21317 bp, 15 predicted proteins | sample DipCmetagenome_FD_92527 | JGI IMG/M metagenome (GOLD analysis project Ga0126337, IMG submission 92527) | Coral microbial communities from La Bocana,Puerto Morelos, Mexico - Diploria C A metagenome | ecosystem: Host-associated > Invertebrates > Cnidaria > Coral | place: La Bocana,Puerto Morelos...
CACGTTACGGTGGCCAATTTACATTTTCAACTTAGTTGATATAACCAAATTACGTTCCTACTCGGGCCTAGTTTCTCTTAGCCCGGAAATCAAACTCAACATGGCTGGTCATCAAGCTTTTCATGTTTCTATCTGATGGACGAATCAATCTCTTGCTCGACATTATTGCAGTGTAATGGCCCCAGCAAGCTTTAGTTAAATGCCTCAGAGTCACATGCACGTTCATCGCGGTTTTCCCTGCCCAGTTACGTCACAACTACTGTTTATTCTTTTTTTTTTTTTATTCCTTCATTCTCAACCTACTGAACAAGACTATATGCTTCCTGTGTTGATACAAACAGTTATCAGTGAAAAGGGGTAATTTTTCAGTTTTGAAATAAGGGTTGAGCTTATTTTTTACTTATATTTTACTGTCAAAGAAGGAAAGAGGGCAGGGAGAAACACCAGTTATTTCGCGTGTAATGAATCCTGTCAACTGCGTTCTTTATAAGAAGAAAGAAACGACAAGAAGACAAGTGAGCCGGCAAGTTGAGAAAGCCGAATGAAACAGCAAGTAGAGCAAAAGTTTTTGAGCTGTGTTGTTGCTGTTTTTTTTGCGGTGAGTGGACTCACGGGACATCTATGACTAGGCAGGAAACTGCGGAATTCTTCAAACACCACCGACACCCCACGCCCAAGGTAATCTGAGCTGCTTGCATTTTGCTCGACACAAAGAAGTCTCTGTTGGTTCACTTTGTGATCATTGCGAACGGACGCTCGTGGGCTGAATGTTTAGACAATGAAGTACCTAGTATTCGCTATCTTGCAGGGCCTTGTAGTTGTATATTTTGCTGCAAAGTCTGGCTACGGGCAAAGACTGAGTCCTCCAGCTATTAACATTGCTCAGGGTAAGAAAATCGAAGCAACATCCACATGTGGCGAGGACGTGAGCGAGCCAGAATTGTTCTGCAAATTGGCGACGGTTCCAGGAAAGCTTGGCATTCTAGGTCTGTCCTGTGATCATTGTGACCCTAGTGTGCCTTCCAGGGATCATTCGATCGAGTATGCTATTGATGGAACCGAAAGATGGTGGCAATCTCCTCCTCTTTCCCGGGGACTTCAGTATCAACGCGTAAATATTACCATCGATTTAGGACAGGTAAAGTCTACAATCCTTCTATAAGCTGCTGAATTGTGAGTGTGCGTGTCTTAAATGGCGAAGATCACAATTTCTTTCAAATTCAGAATTTTTTTAACATTCCCCAAACCCGTAACACATTGCAATGGGAACGTCTGTGAAAGAATGGTTTTTCACACTAGTTACGGTGAGAAATCTCGCTGGAATGCAACTGCATACTGCGATCGTGAAGTGCAAGACTATCTTAATAGGACAATCATTCAACCGCCCTCGATGTTTTGTCTTTAATAGTTTATGAAATGAGTGTTTTCTGATGTAAGAAAATAAGATCGTTGAAGTACTTTCACGTTAAACTTGCATTTAACAGCTATATTAAAAGAAACTTGAAAATAAACCACTTCCAATCTGATCTCCGCGGATTCTTATAACTGCGAAAATCATTTTTTTTCATATTAAACTTATTATTTTTACTCAGGTAGAGAAAAATAATTAACAGGACAAATTCATTTTGAATATGCCACTTAGCCAGAGAAATTATAAAAACTATGCTAGGAATTTAATTAATGGGAAATCCCTTGTTGACCATATTCTTATTCTCGGTACTAGCATGCAATGCAGGCTTGTGCAAGGAATTAGGCTTTTGTACATTATGCTAGCATTTTTATGATCATTTTTGTGAGGCAAAAGCATTGAGCATTATTCGAGCATTTTAGTGGTATTTTCCCGGAAAATTAATTTTTTATTATCCGAGCATTTTAGTGACTTTTTGGGGGGAGACCAAGCATTGTAGTGGGAAAATTGAAGCATTAAGGTGGGGCATTTTAGTGGGGAAACAAAAGCATAATGTACAAAAGCCAACAAGGAATGCAAATAATCATTTCCAATATTGAAAAGACTCCCTGCATTAGCCTCAGTTTCAAGTTGTAGTTCCAGTATAGTACTGGGAATACAAATATGGCCTAATTATGAGATACAGGTAAAGTAATACATGCAGTGAATAAATGCAGTGACTGTTTCAACAAAATATTTTGCACTTAAGTGTAATAGTAGGAAAAACTAACTCAGGGTCAAATTTTGCTCTTATAAGCTTTATTTGGTTTGAATTTGTCAACTCAGTATAGAAAAGTGAAGTTTTGATCTTAAATAACAAGTGAAGGACCTTCCTCTGCCATACTAAGCTACTTTCAACATTGTAAATGCAAGTTCAAAGATTGACTTGGAAAAAGTGACTCTAACTACATGCACTGCAATTGTTTCTTATCTTTTGCATGATTAATTACAGGAGTATCAAGTTGCCTACGTCATCATTAAAACTGGTAATGCTCCACGCCCTGGTACTTGGGCCTTGGAGAAATCAGTTGATGGTGGAAAGACATTTACCCCATGGCAGTATTTTGCAACAGATAATGGCGATTGCTTAACATACTTTGGACACTCGGCACTGCTGCAGTCATTTAAAGATGATACAACAGTGACCTGTACAACAAGTTATTCACAGGTTCCACCTTTTGAGAATGGGGAGGTGAGCGCTATGGATTCTCTCTTGAACAGTTTCCATTATTGTTTTGCTCTTTTATTTTGAAGGATCTATTTTAAATGGAAGATGTATGCCACTACAGTAACTACTGACAACTGTAGTCTATATATGACAAACATAACTGATACTGCTAAAATTGAGCCCAAGATAAACATGTACTAATTTACTGCTTACAGTTGATTTCACATTACTTTACTTTACTTTAAGGCAATGTGTTGACCGTATAATTATATAGAATTTTTATTTTTAATATTCTGAAAATAGTTTTAAATTGTAATTAGTATGGAATTGTAATTAGTAATGAATTTTTATTTTGTTTACATGACCACAATGATCAGCTCTTTAAAACAAGTTCAAACATCGCTAGCAAAGATCTCCTGCATGTTTACAAACTTGCAAAGTTTGGTGCAGTTGAAGTTGGGAACTGCAATTTGATTGTCTAATTCACCATGTAATTGGCTACTTCACAATCTAGTTCCCATCTTTTTGTAACAAACTTCTACAAATGCTCAACATCACCAATAGTATGGCGTAGACAAAACCTAGATTGGACCGGATCTGACCGGATTGGATCACCAACTGGATCACGGATTGGATCACGGATCGGATCACAGATTGGATCATGGATCGGATCAGGGATTGGATCACAGATCTGATCACGGATCGGATCACGGATCGGATCACAAAAAAAACAATTTTTAAAGAAAAAACAATCCAAAAAATCAAATTGTTTATAAGATAATAATAGATAAAAAATAAAAGTGGAAAACTAAAATATATTATGTCTGCAAGACATAATGGAGCTCAGGCCCCTGTGAAAGGTGTTTTGCTAAGTGACTTTCATAGAGGAGTTTCGTGAAGTTTGTGCCATGGAGGAAGGAAATGGAGAGGTAGGCATCATTTCATCAGTCAGGTATCTCTTTTTATATGTATCATCTCATTTGCTACTTTTCCTTTGTTCAATATCATTTTAGTACACCCAAGAAACTATGAAAGTCACAAAGCAAAACAACTCTCAGAGGGGCCTGGGCTCTATTATGTCTTGCAGACTTAATCTTAGCTTGTAATGCAACATGTCTTATTTTAATTTAGCATATTTTAGTTTTCCACTTTTATTATTTATTTATTATTGTCTTATAAACTATTTGATTTTTTTGGGCTTTTTTTGATTTTCTTTTGTTTTTTTCCATGATCTGATCCGCAATCCAATCCATGATCCCATCTGTGATCCTATCCATGATCTGATCCATGTTCCAGTCCATGATCCGGTCCGTGATCCGGTCTGGTCCGATCCAGGTTTTGTCGACATCGCCAATAGTATGTGTTGGTGGCTTCCAACTGATAGTTGATTGGTAATAATTGACAAACAATCTTGGTCAAACCCTGTGGATAGGAATAAAGAGAGTCAGACCCTACATGTATGTTACTCTGTGTTAAAATCATGTGCAGTATATAATTCTATGGATTGTGCAGTGCCATTTTGAGTACTGTAATTATACAAGAATAATTAAAATAGGGATGTCAACTGCCAAGTCATCAACAAATTGGTGTATGACGTACAGTTTAAGTTCCTTTGTCAGATACTAAACTGGGATGACCTTCAAAGTACATGAAATAGTACATGTACATGACTTGACATGACATGACGTGACATGAAATCATACATTAATGCAAAGGAAATCTTTGAATATGAAACTTACTGTTATCTTTACCTTTCAGATTCATATTTCTTTAGTTAATGGAAGACCAGGAGCATCAAACTTTTCTTATAGTCAAGCATTGCAGGTGAACACATTATTTTGTCACAAGAATTATTTTATTAAAATAAAAATTCAGTTTCTTTACAGCAACAAGTAGAATGCAAGTTTAAGAGAAAAACATATTTTTCTTTAAGTTCATAGTTTTAAACCTTAAACCACTTAAACTTAAGGCCAGCAACATATCACCACTATTTTATTTGATAACAAGCATATGCATCAAGATCTAGGGGTGAGGGTACTAGTGGCTGGCCAATATTTAGTGTTAAGGTGAAACTTGCACGAAGTCCAACTTGAGGGGGTGGTGATTTTCAAAACTACACATTCAGAAAGGTGGAGTTAGAACAGCTGGTGCCAGTTAGTAGTCGAGGGTCAGTTCATCTAGGGCGATCAAGTTTGATATTATGGCATATCACGTGATCTGGCTAACCCTAGACCTAGGATCTAAGCCTATGGTATCTTAGCTCAGGGAATATAATCCGGAGTACTGCTTCACAAATCATGGCAAATATTCTTTAAGTCTTGAATCAATCACCGCAAGCCCTGGGGAACAAGTTGCTTTCCGTTGAATGGGAAGCTTGGTTCTATAAAATAATCTGTTAAGGTTTAGTTAACTGAGTTCACTTAAAAATTCAAGAAATATCGACTTAGCTTTGGATTCTTCAAATCGACAAGCAAGTGCAGCCATTTTGTAAGTTTCACCATGGACAAGATTGTGCTACAGATGTCAGAGTTCACTTTTCCAGTTATATCTGCTACATCTTGCAAATTATTGCAGCAGCAAAAATTCAAGGAAATTTCTTTGTAAATTGCTTTGAACTTAGATACTATTAAATAAAGAACATAGACATAAGAATATGTTGAAAGAACTCAAAGCAACCATTGGCCTTGAAATATTGATGGCAAGGTAAAAAAGAAGCAACATATTTCCCGCTTTGTTACACTGATACTTGTATGTGTGCAGTGGGAAAGGAAACCCTGTTTCTCTCTGTCTACTACATTCTCTTTGTCTACCACAGCAACTCTCACTTACTAAGCGTCATAATGCCTCAGATCTGTATGTAAGCAGGGACTTGACTCAAAGCTTGTGCACCCTAAAAAACTTTCTGATTTGTTTGGATGGCTGCATGATAAATTCAAACCTTATAGGCCCTACAATAAACTTGAGAATCCAAATTTGAAGAAATCATATGAAAACAAGAGAGGATGTATCACGCTTCTTGCATGAATACAACCAGTGTTGTTGCAGGGTCCTTAAAATTGGGTCCTGAGCCTGGACGTGGTTTTGATCTAAAAAGTCAATTTTGGCAGCTACAAACAGCACTTTCCTTTAAGATTTGACAAAAATATAGTTCACCATGATTATAAGCCTGTTTGAAACTATGTATTGGGCGAATAAAGGATGAAAAAAGGATTATGTTTCAGTGACACTTTAAGAGCTGGTTTGCTCTTTTATTAGTGAAAGAAATGTAAGTTCATTAGTGAAAATAGCTAATATGTGAGTGTTGACACTTGTTATGGAAGGTAGCAAAAAGGGAAATGATTATTTGTTTAAAGAAAATTTTATTTAACTATCTTTATATAGAGAGGTGGGAGCATGGAACCAAGGGTATTTGTTTGAATTTGAATGCAAGATGGCATCTGTAACTTCTTATTCATGGTTGGTCATATAGTGGATGTTGTGTTCTTGATTAATCAATTTGTAAACTTAATATCTGTAATTAGAATTGGTTTACTAAATGAAAACACACATGATTCACTGCAACTTTGCAAATCTGCCTGATGAGTGCATAAGCACGAAACTCAGAGTGGCAGTGAATCGTGTGTTTTCATTTAGTAACCCAATTCTATACACCGCTCTACACAAATGTGTATTGAGCACTCTTAAGCAGTGTTATAACTACAACTTCTCATGATTATATCTGTAATTAATGATAAGGGAAAATAAAGAGGATGTTTGTTTGTTTTTTTTTGTTTGTTTGTTTGTTGTTTGTTTTGTTTTTGGTCTTATTAGGGTTTGCTGTTATAATGGGTAGATTGAAGCATAGAAAACTATTTTCTTTAGGTTTTGTATCATAAAACAGTGTTTTATTACAGGAATGGACTCGTGCAACACACATAAGGCTGAGATTGTTGAAAGTGAAGACGTTGTTAGCTGATTTATTACCACTGGCAGGACAAGATACTTCTGTTACAAGACGGGTATGTCTTTTATCATCAACACTGTGCTGCTCTTAAGGAAGGTCAGGTTTCTTTTTCTTTTTAGAAGAGCAGTTGCTACTGCAAAATTTGTGTACCAAGTTCAAGGTGTTCTTAACAGGGACACCTAATAGCAAGTTACATGGAAGCAATATCACCTACTGCAACCAGCTCTTCATTAGTCATTTTAATGCATTATTATTTTGGTATTCATTGAAGAGTTGTTTCTCCAATTCTTCATTGGCATTGGTAACCTTGTTAATAAACCAGCCATCTAATATAAGTGTATGGAAGATGGATCCCTTGAATCATCAAGGGGCCTTCAGTGTGGTCAGCTACTCTCCAGATAGGCATGTACTAAAACCTGAAACAACGAAACAAAACGAGCAAAATGAAACCACCGAAACAAGTGAAACGAATCCACCAAAACAAGCGAAACAATCAAAATGAAACACAGATGTGACAAATGCGATACAAAACCACAAGCCAGCAAAAGACAGAATTATTTTATATTTAAGACTTTTCGCAGTAAGGCTGTCTTGTAAAGACTGAAAGAAAACATTGTTATATTTTTGTATGTATTTTAAGGGTGGAATGCTGGCCAAGGCAGGGAAAAGAAAAAAGGAAAATGATAGAAAAGTTTGCTACTTTTCTCCTAGCTTAGACTACCTTTAAACTGTATAGTAAGGGAGGAGGGGAGATCAGCTTTTTAGGGTTCACTCAGCAGAGGTTAGTTCATGGGAGTGAGGAATGAAAAAAGCTTCAATTGGTAATCAAACATATTGATCTTTTAATGAATTTTCTTGGGAACAACTCATAATTAACAGTTATCTTGTAATCAGGCTGCCATAGTAACGTGCTAGAGATTAACAATGTTTTTTTTAATTTTCTATTTATTTTCTTACTGTTTTACTTGTTTCGGTGGTTTCATTACCCTCGTTTCAGTGGTTTCGGTTTGTTTTGCTCATTTCGTTTCGTTATCTCATGTTTAAGTACATGCCCTCCAGATAGAGCCACAACAGTGTACTTAAAATTGTGAAGTACCACCATGACATGTCCAGACATTCTGTTCACTCTGAATTTCAGTGTTTCAGTGTGGAAATTTTATACATTACATTCTTGTCTGCAGTATTTCTACTCAATCAAGGATATCTCTGTTGGAGGGATATGCATGTGCAATGGTCATGCAGATGCTTGTGTTCAGCGGCCAGGCGAATCACAATTTAGATGTAGCTGCAAGCATAAGACATGCGGTGTCAAGTGTGAAGAATGCTGCCCAGGCTTTGTGCAGAAGGAATGGAAACCAGCCACAGCTGAAAGTAGCAATGAATGTGAACGTAAGTCAAATCTGTAAATGGATATATGAAAGATCATATATTTGAACTGGGGAGAAAGATATGAAGACATGACTGATCATCTCAGACTTGTACACGCAACTTAAGAAGTTGTGAAATTATAGTCGTAAAAGAATTAACCCTGAAAGAGGCATTTCAAACTGCCTCACAGCTAAACGAAGAAGTCAAATGAATGGAATTCAGTGGAGCGTTTGGAAGATTTTTTCATATTTTTGGAAAACGCAGAAAACCGGAAGAGAAAATGAACCATTGAAAGAAAAATAGGGGTCAAATCCAAGATTATTAAATCCACGCAAAGCTTTAGCAATGACCATTTGCCCTATTATTGTTTATTTTGCTACTTAGTGTACACCTCAATGCATGACGTGGCGTGTGAATTTCATGCCCAGAAAGGATGCATAGAAACAATGAGCACAAATGTCCTTAAGCCGTTACCCATTCACTCTGAGCCATTCAAAAAATTTCTTTAACCATTCACTCATTCACCTCTCCGTTTCCAATAATTATTCTTCAGCAGCCGTTCACTCATTCACTTCATCCATTTCCAATTTTTCATCAGCTGTTCAGCCGTTCACTTTATCCCTTTAAAATGTTTCAAAAGCTGTTCAGCCGTTCACTTTCACCGTTTCACACAGTTAGTAAACCGTTTTTCATTTGTTCACTAGCCATGCATTTTTGCTGTTTGAACAGATAGTTGCTTAAGTCACACGTTCTTATTATGAGTTTCCCTGTTAACACAAATTTATCGAACACTGTAATCCAAAATTCACCCCTAAATCTTTTTTTAAAAGCTAGAATTAAAACCACTCCGCTACATCAACAAACAGCAACTCCCAGAGTGCATTTTGCTTACACAGAGGGATAGTGTGTGACAAAAGAGCAACAGACAAAAGCGCAACAAAATAACTATCCAAAGGAATTATTTAGCACACCAGCATAAAGCGATGATGTCACTCCATACATCATCACTTAAAAATGTTTAGTCATTATTTGGTGCCCACAAGAAATGGTAATTTGACATATGACTGTTTTTTCTTATTGTGTGTTATTTTTGTAGCCTGTAACTGCCATAACCATGCAACAGAGTGCTATTACAGTGAGCGCATTGCTCAGGAGAAAAGAAGTCTAGACATAAATGGAAATTATGAGGGAGGAGGAGTGTGTGTTGAATGTAAGGATAATACTTATGGCATTAACTGTGAGAGGTGTAAATCAGGCTATTATCGTCCTACTGGAGTACCCAAGACATCTCGTGATGCCTGTCAAGGTAATTAAGCTTAAGTACTCAGTTCATTTTTTTTATTTCAATAAATGTCAAATCATTTTCCTTGATTTCACATCAAATGTTTAATATATCAGTGTGTACTGATGGCCCAGGGCCAGTGGATTCTTTTGTGATATTTTGTGGGAAAATGTCCCACATCAATTAATCCTGCTACTAAGAAATTGTGGGAGAGAGGCTGGTGGGTTTCTTTGGATTCTGAATAAATTACAGTTCCAGGCTTTCCAAATGTGGGACTGTAGTTATAATTGCTTCAATGTAGATTAGCCCACAGTGATGCTGTCTGATTCTTTATTTAGATGTTAAATTCAAATACATGCATAGTGATAGTGTTCTATACTTGCAGCCTGTTCATGTGACAGACGATTTTCCTCTGGACGTTGTTTTGATGGTGATGGACGGTGTCAGTGTCTAGAGAACTACAGTGGACCTGACTGTGACCAGTGTAATGAGGGATTTTATGGATTTCCTAACTGTAAACGTTAGTATCATACCTGTCTTATGACTACAACAATGTAATGAGACTATGTAATAAATTCTTTCTAGTATTTAATAAGCAAGCATTTACAAACATAAGTAAAATGCAGTTAATGGAGCGTGGAGTGTAACGACACAGTGGTGCTTGCATGCAATGTTGTTTTTCTTGTAGTAATGAATGCTGAATGCTTTCTAGTCATAGAACTCAGAACAGACATCTTTCATGTCTGGAACTTTATTTATATGTAGCACTTACAACCATAGTAGCAATGTAAGCACTTCTGGGATTGGGTTAAAGTGTTGAAGCTCTCATTCATGGCTGGTAGTTCAGCACGCAATGTCCAAGTAGTTCATAGTACAAGCTCACCTATTGGTAGTGTTTACAGACAGTGTCTTGCCCTAAAAGCTGCTGATTGCTTTCCAAGTTCATTATTCTAGCAGTCTTTGCACGAACACTTGTTTTGCTCTAGAGCTGTTTTCGTATTTTTTCCCACCCTCCCTCCCTTTGGAGAAGGGCTTTAAGCTATAAATAAATATGTGTCACACTTTGTGGTTCAGTTAAGTCTGCATAGTGACTTCCCCCAAGCTTTCGGCATTGTTTTGCCTTGCAATTCTATACCTTTGCCTGAATCTTGTCCGATCCAGCCAGTGTAGCGCTCAGGGAGATAAGTAAGGCTCTGCCAATACTCTTATCCTAATCCCCAAGTTTGTGGGGAGATAGGTGAGGCTTTTATTTTCCGCGCACAGCCCGAAGTCGCGAACTAACCTGCCACAGAGCTGTATTCCCCCTATTACGTAATCTTGTTGTTGTTGTCTTTATTATTGCGTTACTTAACGTGAATGTCCGGAACAATGACATTAACAGTTCTATTAATAGTAGGTGCTACCTTGAGTGCTGAATTTTAAGTTATTGTTCTCATCCAACAGCTTGTGACTGCCACCCCTTGGGTACAAGTGGGCGTGTGTGTGGACCAACTGGTGACCAGTGTCCATGTAAACCCAATTACACTGGTGCAAAGTGTGATCAGTGTGCCCCAGGATATTTTGGTTTTCCAAACTGCCGCAGTGAGTACAGATAGTTTGTCAGACATTGGGGTGTGCATTGTTGTTGTATATTTCTACAAATCTTGCAAAACTGTGGTAAACCTTTTGAAATGAGTGAGTAAAGATGTCCTGTAATTCTACAGACAACAATGCAGTGATTTCAAAATTAGGGTATAAGAGATATATTATTTAGCATAATAGATATATTATTTAGCACAGGGAGCATACAACCTTTTTAAGTGTGATGAGAATAAATAAAGCAATGAACAGAACAGAATGAACAGTCTTTATTTGCTTTATTGTATGCAAAAGTACAGCAATTTACAGAAAAGATGGCTAATAATCTACATGTACTTGTCCCCCAAAATGCTAGCATTTAAAGTATATATGACATGACTGAAATTCCCAGTTTTTGTCGTAACTAAGGACCATTTACTTCAGTCTATCTATTGATGAGAGTTAAGACAATATGGTAACCATGTCAGTTCCAAGCCAGACCCTCCTCTTTCCTCATGGCAATGATACTATGGTTGTCATTTCATTTCTTTTGCCAATGTCTGGTGCCAAGTTTGAAGAACACTGCTTCAATATTGCCAAAGATATTGTTTATTCAGTATTTTACCATTTTAGTTGCAAACCTCATGATGTCATCACTTTCATAATTTGCAAAGTAAAAAAACGTCAATATCTCTAAAACAAAAAAAGAGATATTCCAAAATGGAAAATGGCATTCTTCTGTATTTTGAAAAGCCTTCCATTTATGCAGCAATTATTTTTCATGTCACATATACTTACACTAGTACCCAGACCTTTGCACTTTCATATAATAGATTGACAAGGAAGGAAGGCAATCTGAAAGCTTGCCATTATTGCTAGATTGCTTTGCTTTCTACTACAAATAAACAAATTTGAAAATCTCTAAGTTTGGTCAATTAAATTTATAGAAACAAAGCATTTATTGAAACAAGTTGGAGTACAAAGTTAGTCCATATAGCAAAAGAAACAGCTACACACTAAAATACACTAGAATACTTGCTGTAGTCAAGTAAACTATAACAGTGACATGTGCTTTGTTGCTTTAGGGTGCAACTGTGACAGAGTAGGCTCACTATCAACAGATTGTGGCATCACATCAGGGCAGTGCAACTGTCGTCGAATGTACACTGGAAGGCAGTGTAATCAGTGCAGCAAAGGATTCTATAGCTTTCCTGAATGCAAAGGTTGGTTGGTTGGTTACCCCTTCCTAAGGGGTGTCAGTGTACTGTCTGGTGGTGTATAAGTTACTTATCTACACTGTAGACTGTCTTGGTTCAGGTGTTGTCTAGAGAAGGACTGGCAACCTGATGGAAGTAGTTATGACAGTCAACCCATGCAGCTTCGACTTAAATTTGATGTAAACCTGTTAACCAGAGTTGAATATCATTTCTTAATATGTGTTTTATTCTGAAGACAGCTGACTTGGAAAATCCTCTAAATGCAAATTCAGTAGTATTATTTTATTTTGGATGTTGTTATTGTTGGCCTAGTAAAGCCATAATTGTTTCAGACTTTTAATTCCAACTGCAACCAGTAGTACTGATAAGTTACGTTATAAATGAACTGGTCACAGAAGTTTAATGAATGCGAACAATGTTTCAGCACCATGTTATGCCATTATCAAGTTAAAAGTAAAAAAAAAAGTATAAGTTGTAATAAGAATGTATACCAGTAGTAATCAAACAATTCAGTAGTGCATTCACACATGTACTTTGTATTTTTGGTCTACTTTAGTGGCGTTCAAAAACTACATTTGATAGAAAACGATCTAAATGTGAAGCTCAGCTAACAATGAATAGGTTAAAGCCTGCATTAGACATGTTTTTAATTAATTAAGTATTGTATAGGACAGAATATTTTCCAGGAAAGGCATTTGAAATATTGGTGATACTTAGGGGTCCTTAGAATTAATTGCCAACACCAATATTTCTTTAGAAAATAAAGATTTGACCAGGAACCCTGCAAGACAGCACCTCACCAATGTTTTAAAATTTTGTGATTGTATTCGTTTACATGTACATTGCTTGAATTCACAAATGAAAAAGGTGAATTAACTATTCTGACCACAAAACAAGGCCTTATAATTTTGGTGAGTTACACAACACAGTAAGTTTGTTTTCTGACATCCAATCATGGCCAGAATTAATTTGCCAAGCTACAAATCGGAAAAATATTATTTTCTGACCACAGATTTGAGGGTCATCATAACCAGTTTGCTGAGCTACAAGGAAGATTTTTTCTTACTGCAACTTGCTGAGCTGAGAAAGCAGGCTTAAACAGTTTTGCTACCCATCTAGATCTTTCCTGGATAAGTTGGGAAAGATCAAAGTGGTTCTGCTAGCAGGGTATAGCTTTGAAGACATCATTCACACTTTCTTCAAATCCAGTAAATACATGACCTTATACTTTTTCACTTTTTTACTTGATAATGATGTAATGTAGCACTGAAACATTGTTCACTTTTTATGACTATTTTGCAGAATGCGAAATAGGAGTTTAGTGAGTGAGCGCGAATTCACTCGCTTGGTTGATCGGATAGTCGGTCAGTCGCTTCATCGGTCGGTTGGTCGGTCAGTCGGTCGGTCGGTCGATCCTTCCTTCCTTGGATTGTAAACTTTTGTTTGTATTTCCTTGACGAAGAGAAAAATGTTGTTGAATGCTTCGGCAAATGTGAAACATAGTGAAGCAATGAGTAATGAGATAGTTACTGCTATGTCAACAGCATGTGGTGCGAGCATTTTCTTATTTGAATTGTTTAAAAAAAACCTAGAAAGCATTTGTTGTCCTAGTTATGAAATGAATGCAAGCTCCTGGCAAGCATGGGTTGTAATAACATGATGCATGCAATTCATGAATATCGAGCAAAATAACAAATTATTATAAATGGAAAACACTTATTAGCTTCATGAGGGAAAGAAAAAGAAAGAAAAAACACGTCGGAGGGAAAAAAGAAAAGAAAAAAAATTGTGCGTTTGCAACCCTGAGACTCGAACTCACGCCCTTCACGCTTTCCCAGCTTTCCAATACAGTATGCCAACGCATTGAGCTAACTTAACACATAGGTCCGCAAAGCGTGTATGTGTCTAGAGTGTTATGCATTATTGTATTGCGGAGTTAGGGCAGTGATTAAAGGATGATTTTAAGAGGCTTAAATAAGGGAAAGAAGAAAGAAATTTATTTTTGAAACAAAGCCAAAATATTTGAATATTTTCTGCTTATACTGATGCATGTACTTCATCATGCAAATAGTCGTAGCCTCAAAGAGGCCTTTGATCTAAATCTCTCCTGTTACTATGTTATAAATGGTATCAATATTTTTTATGAGGGTAGGTGTGAAAATGATATCCCACATGTGTCAGTCCATATAAACTTGTGAAGAGCATTAGTAGCAGTTGTATATGTGGGATTATTGTTAGTAAATTATATTTTACACACTGATGCACCATTACTATGTATATTTAATTATCTAGTTTGTAACTGTGATGCAGAGGGTACTGCTCGGGATATCTGTGATCCAAATACTGGCAAGTGTATTTGTATGAAGAACTTTGCCGGTCCTCGCTGTGATGTTTGCAACGATGGATATTTTAGATTTCCAGTGTGTAGAGGTTAGTGAGTAGGATTGTATCTTGAGATCTATTGAAGTACACGGAAAGCTCAATGCAACACAAACCTCTTGACTACATGTATCTGCAGACTTTGATGCCATCTGTTTGTCAATCAGTGGAAGACTGAGAAGACTGATTGGCTACATGTAGAAACAATGTCAAAGCAATGTGAAACAGGCATGAGATAAAAGTAAAGGGAACCATCAACACTAGCATTGATGATCTTGATGAGTCTCCAAATCTCAAAACAAACATTGACACAATTGTATACAACCAGTAAAGAGAATGATATTAATATAAAGCTGGAGACTAAAAGGGTACCAATTTATTGTGCTCAGGTTGTGGATGTTCCGCAGAGGGTTCAGCTTCTCCTAAATGTGATCAGTTTGGCGTGTGTACGTGCCAAGAGAACTATGATGGTGCGCGATGTGACCGGTGCAGACTGGGTTACTACAGCTATCCAAGATGTGTCAAATGTTCTTGTGACCCTAGAGGTTCAGTTCACCAGTTCTGTGATCCAAACACAGGGCAGTGTAACTGCAAAGGAAGTTTCCGTGGTCTTAACTGTAATCGGTGTCTTAGCGGATATTATGGGTTTCCTAATTGTCAAGCTTGTAAGTGCAATCCTGCTGGGATTAAGCCGCTTCCAGATGGACAACTGGTTGACTGTTCCCTATCAAATGAAGTGAGTCATTTAGTAGCTGATAGTAATTAAAAAAATACACTAAATGATTGCGTGCTCTGGGTTTTCTGACTTGGGCTGAAGTGAAAATATATCTGATAAACAAAGACATGAAATTACATAATTATGATATTGATCAAATGTCCTGCTACTCAATGTTTCCCAGTATGCCCAATCAATGAAAATCAGTCATGATATAATCAATATAATTGATAATAATTGATTCTTATTGATTGCATCAATTAATCAATGAAAATTGATACTCACAATTCAAATCCCTGTAATTGCTTTTGATCACATAGATTGTCATTGATTCTAATTTGCAAAGAAAGGGTTCTCTTCAATTTTCACTTATAGCTTTTGAGTACTGAGGGCATGTCAGGCCGGTGATATGATGGGTGTGTTATCGATAGTGGGAGTAGAACCAAGATTGTGGTTTTACTGTAATGGCAGGAAAAGCATTTATCTTGTAGATGAAAATTGGTAGCTGTGGCAAAGCATTCCTGGTAGTGAGTTTTAAAGGACAACTCAAACAAATTCAAAAAGAACTTGTCAAACCCCTCTGGCCGCTTGAAGTGACTATCAAATAATAAGGGTTTCCTAATTAAGTTTCTCTTCAATTTTTCAATTCTGAATGATAAAGCCAGGTAGAAATTAAGCCAAAACTGTCACAGAGGGTTACCATAACATAAGCTTTTGTACCTGGCTTTTGTTGTGCTAATTGGTAGGGTGCAATGTTTCATTTTCTTCAGCACTGTTTGTGTTCTGAGTGTTTAGATCCAGCAGGGCATTATAGGGGTGGAGGCAGTTTAAACAGACCAATGAAGCCACACTTGAAATGAAAATTAAAACTGATAAAATAGATACTCACATTTCTCTTGATGATTGATTTCCATTGACTTCCGACACAAATCAATGAACTGATTATATTGATTCTAATGTTCTACATCAATAATTGCTTTTCATTGATTGGAAATGGTGAAAAAATGTTTAGAATGAGAAGTAATTTTAAAAAACAAGTTTTGGAATGAAAATCAATTGAAAGTGTGTAGTCACCAGGTCTATTTATGTATTTCATTCAGTGTGTTGCCATTAGTTATTAAATGACTGCATGAGTTTTTTTAATATCTGATGTATTGCATTTTCATCGTTACAGGGCCAATGTAATTGTAAGGATAATGTTCAAGGTCTTGCCTGCACAGAGTGCAAAGATGGTTACTTCTTTCTTCAAAGTAGTAATCCTTTAGGATGCAACAATTGTGAGTGTAACATGGATGGTGTGATCGGTGGTCTGCGCACCTGTGACAAGTTTACAGGGCAGTGTCCCTGTAAACTGTATGTTGCTGGTAGAAAGTGCACCTCGTGTAAAGCTGGATTCTATGGTCTGGCAGGCAGTAAGGTGTTTGGTTGCACAGGTAACATTACTGTAGACATTGTTAGAGTTATTTTTTCAGGTACACTAGCGTATTAAAGTGGTACTATGATCAAAATTTTACCCCTTGATTTTTTAGGTGTATCACATAGAATTCCATGACAATAAAAACACAGTTAACTGTTTGCAAATATCTGCATAAGTCCTTAACACATAGGTCCGCAAAGTGTGTATGCATCTAGAGCATTATGCATTATTGTATTGCAGAGTCATAGCAGTGATTAAAGCGTGATTTTAAGAGGTTTAAATAAGGGACAGAAAAAAGAAATTTATTTTTGCAACAAAGCCAAAATATTTTCATCTTTTCTGCTTATACTGATGCAAGTACTTCATCATGCAAAATAGTCGTAGCCTCAAAGAGGGCTTTGATTATGTTTTAAAATGGCTTGGATCAGAAAAATGCAATTTCGTCAGAGTACCACTTTAATCATGATCATTCATTTCAATTAAAAATCCTGATTGTTTTTCTTCATACTTCTCAGCTGGGCAAGTATATTAGATATTATGCTTGCCCTGACAAAATATAACTTGTTCTTTGCCAATTTTGAAAAATTTTTCTTATATATGGGGACTATCTTTAGGGCAAATAATAAGTGCAGATAATTTATCAGCGATTGGATATAGTCCTTTCCTGGATTGTACTGCAGTGGGTGTACTCAATAGCACCTGCAGAAACAGCTTGAAGTGGACATTTTCATGCAATATAATTTTGGTTACTCTAAAACTCAACACAGTCATGTTGGTGTACACAGTCTTCGTCAAGGTGGGGAGAGGCAGTGCCTATGAAGTAAAAAATAATTTTGCCCAGTTTCCTTGCTTGTGTCTTGATGAACACAGCTAAATGGTTTTAATCAATCAAAAGCACTTTCTTGTTGTAGTTTTTAAACCTCAGAGTTTGGATTTTGTAATCTAAAATGGGTCAGTTTGGCATGTCGTCAATTGCTCATCTTACACAGGAAGTGGCATAGTTGGTGGCTTGTGTATGTAACATTGGACTCGTGCAAGTACCTCCATTCTTGCAATGAGCCACTACTAGATTGCTCATCGCTTGACTTAGATGCCATATATAATATCTGATTGTCGCTATCAGATGTAGTTGTGTTTAAGGACAGGAAAAATCGAAGCAAATAGTACTTTGAAGTAGAGATTTTCGTTTTGCAGCACACAAAACCATATGTAAACAAAGCACCAGAACTGCCAACTACATCATCAGTGCCAAACTAGTTCCCAGTTTCTGGAGACACTGATTGCTTCTAATTTTGAGACTTTGAGCAACCAAAAAGCAGATTTCTTTTTGCTTTCCTGAAATTTCTTGTGGTATTCCATAAAAAGGACATAATAAGCTACAAAACTACATGTATGGAAAAAAAAATTACTTCATAGACACTTTAAAATGATATGTACTTGGTAAATTGGATCCTAAAGTGACCAGCCCCAGCTCCTTTTCTAAAACATCTCAGACAAAGCACATGAAAAGAAGGAAATGATTGCTTACTTAATTTTGTAGGTTGTGACTGTGATGTGGGAGGAGCTTATGACCAATTTTGTGACAGCACATCTGGCCAGTGCAGGTGTAGAGCCAACATTGTGGGAAGAGACTGCAGCAGGTATGGAAAATTGACGTAATTTGGCAATACCTTAACACAGTAGCTGTTATATGCATCTTAAAAGACATGAAAAAATCCACAATACAACAGCCAATTTTTCATCATTCATATGCTCCACACAAGTTACTGTCAGCCATGCAAGTCTATGTGTGTGGAGGTGTTTCTTTTTTTGTCCTTAATTTGAGATTTTGTGACAGGCCTGCCCCTCGGCATTATTACCCCACATTATTGCACATCATGGCAGAGCTGGAAGATGCTACAGCTGTTCCTACTAAAGAAGGATCTGTCCCAGGTCAGGATGTGCTATCACCTGATGTTTCATCAGAAAGTGATAGTAATCCAGCGAGATTTGGCTTTGATGAAAATGAGTTTCCTGGTTATTCATGGAGAGGATATGCCACAATGTCAGATCTTCAGGTAGGGTAATAATCACAAGAACAGCTGCCTTGTAATTAAACACGAATATTGAAACTTAACCCATGTGCTAAGTTTAGTTGTCTTCATGCAAAGCCTTTGCATATAACATGTTTATCTTAAACTGGGAGAAGTACAAATGTAAACAATACAAATACAACTTCCCTCTTTCGCTTTTATCGTGAATATATTTATCAAACAGACTTGATCTATGTCTTATGAATTCTGGGTTATAAGGCTTTTATCAGACTAACAAGTTAAATTGTACACATAGAGAGCATTAAAAGTTACCTTGGATATTCCAAAGACGACACGTTACCACCTCATCTTCCGTTCTATCACAAATGAGAGTTTACCGGTGACGGGCAAGGTTGTGCTCACTCCTAAAGGAGGTGTAGGAAGCAAACAGAGCAGTCCAGTCACCTTTCCAGTTAAACAGGTTGGCTCAAGAAATGTTGAGGTTTATCACACAGTGGGGGACAAGGATATGGCTACTCAGTTCATGCTGACTAAAGGACAGTGGGATCTGATGTTAGTTTTACCTCCAGCAAGTGTTCTCTTGGTGAGACTTGTCACTTAATGTATCAAGTTCTTCCTTAGAAGTGTAGCAATTATTATAATACTCTCAATACTCTGAATAAAAAAGTCAAGCCATTTTATGTAACTCACTGGGAAATTGGACCTTGATTGAACAGTTAGATTTTAAGACATGCTACTGTGTTGTGTTCTTGGGTAAAATGCTTTACCTTTACAGTGTCTCTGTCTACTTAGGGGTACAGTTAGCGAGCAGGTTTAAAACCTTTGATTAATACTCCTGGCTACTTCATTCTGCAGAAAATAGAATACAGTATGAGCTCTGGCAGTTGTTTGCCACTCAGTTAACTTATTCATTTTATTTACTTACAGCTCCTTTAGTCCTTGAGATAAATGTGGTCCAGTAGCTTATGATTTAGCCATGGAGAAGTACCCAACTCTTGCCAGTCTTAACAATACTTGAGCTCAAAGCAAAATGTTACAATCAGAATACAAGAGAAAACCTGTTAGCATATAAGCGTTATCAGTAACTTAATATACATTTGTTAGTTGCAAGTGCCATTCTGCTAACTTAAGGTTGGCAATAAAATCTTACATTCAATAACCTCTATTTTGTCTATTTGTGTGCAGGATTATGTAGCTGCTTTGCCACAAGAATACTATGAAGCATATCAACTTGAGGATAAAGTCACCAAACCCTGTCAAGTCAATGGTATCAATACTCTATGTAACCAATTTTCCTATCTGAGCACAAAAAAATCTGGAGTATTTTCGACAGAAATGGAAACAGGGTATATTATCAGGAATAGTGGCCTTGAGCCGACTCAGTTGTTTGAAGACGAGGCAGTATTACAGCAGTTGGATTTCAGTGCTATGGCTTTGTTAAATGACAGACAGGTTAGAGTTTGATAACAAACTTAATAACAAGTTCTATTACCTCATGTCTGATGAAAAGGGTGACTTACTCTCACACAGTGATTTCTGCTTTCAAGGCACTACATGCTAGCTTGAACCAGAAAACATTCCCTAATGCTTGAAGGTAACCTGGCCTAATATGAAACATCTTTACAGAATGCCCTTGTAAAACATTCAAATAACTTGAATGCTTTGAAGAATCTAGTACCAGCGATTTTAAAGGACAGGCATTGTCTGTTTGGTTTTATAATATGTTGGTGTACTACCATAAACACTTGTGTATAAGCCGCACTTTATTTACGTTTTGGGCCAAAAATCATGGGTGCAGCTTATACACGAGACCATTGCTTTCAGAGAGAGTAAAAGGGCTTGTAAGGGTCATAAATGAACTGAAAACCTTCAGTGAAAAAAGATTAAACATATTGAAATCTTTTGTTTATAATCATTGCTTTTGGTAGAAATGATGGCTCCTTAAGGAGCCATTTGTTTTGATCTTCAGGTTCTAAACCTGGATCTTGTCCACCAATAGTTCTTTCAAGGGTTTCATTTGCAGTATGTTTGAGGAGGTAAACTCCAACTGGCATAGAGTTCCTCCACACCGCTGCTTACAAATGTCATCTGCAACCGATCACTTCAACACTGATTTTGCCACTATGTGCAAGAAAATACCATGCTATTCGGAAGAACTCACAAGGCAAATGGCCAACCATTTAATTGCCCAGCACTACTTTCACGGCATGCTTGTCCATAGAGTTGTCAAACTCTTGTTTAGTAACAAGTTTTTCTTAGATTGATGGTTTCCATACGTCTTGAAATGCATGATATCCATGCACAGCTGATGCAAAAGTGAACATTTCCATGTTGCTTGGTTATCAAGCTATCGTTTTGCATCGTTCTCTTGTGCTTTATTTTTGTTCAAATTGTTATCATTTTCATTTCAACTGTGGGCCTTAGCAAGGAAGACAACTGTTTTCAGTCAGAGAGAATAGGGAAATCGATTAAAAATCAAAGGAGACCTATGGTCAAACTCGTGGAATTAACAGTTCACAGAAACAGTTCACTTGTTTTTACAAGATGTTCTCTGTTTCCAACACTTTTCCCGGTCTAACATTGTGAAACTGATAATGGTACTTCTAACTTAGCTTGCTTTTCAATTTTATAGCAATGGTTTGTGATTCGTTTATAAGTTTTGGCAGATTGTTTACAACTGAATTCACATCAGCTGGTACATTAACAGCATTGCCATGAATAGATAATTGTCTACCTCTAGGGAATTCACATAATATTATTTGCATGAATGGGATACATAGGGATTTTAATC
>Ga0126337_10000414_pt1 | contig 21283 bp, 9 predicted proteins | sample DipCmetagenome_FD_92527 | JGI IMG/M metagenome (GOLD analysis project Ga0126337, IMG submission 92527) | Coral microbial communities from La Bocana,Puerto Morelos, Mexico - Diploria C A metagenome | ecosystem: Host-associated > Invertebrates > Cnidaria > Coral | place: La Bocana,Puerto Morelos...
GAAACGAAGCCGGTGACCCCCAATTTTTATTTCATTTCTGAAACAAGTAAGTCATTATCTCTCCGCAGTAGAAGTTTAAAAAAAATCTATCGAGTAGAAAATTTTCGCGCGAACGTCCTTAAACCGATCAGCACGCGTATTTGCTTTGGGCTATTTTCTAAATAATAATATTGATGATGTCAACTATTGATGTTGTTAATGTGCCAAGCAGAGAATTATTGGTTGATGAACAAAAAGTTCGTTTGTTTCATGGCCTTGAAATTTTCCAAACACCTATTTCCCCAATTTACAGAAAAACTTTGTCAAAAAGCAAACGTCTGACTACTGGAGCCTAGAGCTGAGAAGGAAACGTGACCGCCATGTTTCCTTCCCCTCTGTATTTTAAGCTTTTACACACAACTTTCCTAGCGCTCTGCACCACACAAATTCAAATGTTCATGGTTACTTTCCTGACCTTTGTTTTCCCGCTTTTTCCTCTTTGTTTCAGATTGCAGTTGGGTACTGAACAAGCAGTGGTACGTAACAATTTTATAATTTTATCCAGGCTTGCATGCACTTGAGGAATCTCGGGGACTCTTTATGAAATGCGCAATCCGTGATGCAAGGGGTCTGGAACGAGTGACGACTTTTCCTGGCCCAATCCCAAGTCTTTCCAATTCGCGCTCAAGTGTTGTGCTAACTCAGAGAACGTTTCAAAAGAAATCTTTGATACTTATTTCTCATTATGGATATGTTTTCACAACTTTGATGTTATATCGTTCTGGGTACTTTTCAGATTTCTTCCTGGAACTCTGCTCCAGTGTCAATGTTACAAACTTGTTTCAAGTCAGAACTCTGCTTCTGATGTTGCCGCCGTAAGGCTTGACAATGAAGGTACAAAACCACATTGACTTGATTCTGAGGCGTCTTTTTTCAAAATATTATCCCTACTTGGTGTGTGAAAGAAGTAAGGGAAACAGTTTCACTGAACATGTCTTAATTTTAAAGTAGTTGTAGAATTTTGGTTCTTATAAGGGTGTAAGGTTTTTTCTTAGTTATACAACACGCAAAATTTTCTGTAATTCAGGTGTAGTAAGGTTTAAACGGAAGGGTGGGACTTACGTTTGGCGGTCATCAAGGCCAGTTTTTTTGGTAGAAAATGTAAGTGAAAAAAATCAACCCGACTCCCACTCCAGAGTCCAGATGCACCGCGACTCAGGGTCATTGTTTGATTCCTGAAAAACAAGCACATGATTAGCACGTGGTTAGCACGTGCCTTTTTAGAGTTTTAATCAAAATTAAAGGAATTTTCAAAACTATTGACCCATTGGAACATCGTGACGAGAACTTCCTCTACATATTTGATGAAGAAAGTCAAGTAGCATTTCTAGACTCACTGTGAAAATCTCCCCATTCAGTTTGTAACAGCATACAGTGACACAAATAGAGCTGTTTTTTTCGCTGTGTGCTCCAAAGGTCTTTAACTTGAAAGTTTCTTCAATTTTTGTCCCAAAGGACGTAGATATAATGCTGATTAGTGAGATTTGTAGATCAAAAAGGAACGATCATGTTGGCGTTTTCTCAGACAAGTTAACGCTACTGAAATAGATAAAATGCACGGTTCTGCACAAAGTAAGGTATGAAATAGTTAAGGTATATTTGGGTATCAAGTTAAACTACAGTGTAGCAAGATAGGACTAGAAAAACATGGTGAGCTCTTCTCTCACACCCCCAGAGTATTCGTTATTCTGTGTATGTCAATGACATCAAATGTCAGTCTCTGATACGTTTCTTTTTCTGGTTTTTCGACTGATCTGATATGTTGTATGAAAAATGTGTCGTTTTGTTTGTCAGTTTCAAAAACTGGCCTTTTACGACGAGTAGATGAAAGCACACGAGACATCTTCAGTTTTACTAAATTTTCGTGGCCCGCTTAGAAGTACGAAATATGGTTCATTTTAGTCACGTGCAATGAGAATGCGTCATGTTGCTAAGCAACTTTGTTGACAGACACCGCGAACACAGTGAGATCCTAAATGCTTGTTTCCTAGAATTAAAATGAAGACTTGCAATCGTGTGCTTTTACCTGCTCTTCGTAGCTTTGAGAAAACTTAGACGTCAGCATTTCATCGCTGACTTTGTGAGGGAATTTAATATCACTTGTTGCGCCACTTTATAAGTGACGGATGCAATCATGAAACGAGCAAAAAATAGTGCACTGGTAGTGTGTGAAGTTATTTAAGTTTTCTCAAAAGAAAAATTAATAATAAATCCAAGAGATTATTCGTGAGCATGCGTCGCGCACAGCCAAGAATGTGAAGAGAGAAACAAGTAGTTTTGCCACTCTAATAACTTATCAACTGTTGTAGATATTTAAAGTGGTGAAACTTAACTGCCATGTTAGATGATGTTTAAGTTAGGTCCTGATCATTTAAATTATTATATATGTTGTTATATTTCACAAAATAATTGATTCACAACGTTCCCGTTTGCGATCTCAACGTTTATATCTTGTGGTCATTGAGAAAATGTCCGTCTTGAGTGTCGTTCATCAAATGATCAGGACTTGACGAAGTAGAGAGGCCAAACATTAGAGGCCTGGCTGAAAAAAAAAAAGAAATTGATTCACCAATCTAAAGCGAAATTTGAATGCGTACTCACAGAGAAATCGAGTACCCTATATTTATTCTTATCTGTTATGTTTCTTGATATCTATTATTTCTTAAAATATATTCCCATTCTTAGTGTTATTTGGCGATCCGTAGTTCGTATCACGCTAGCACCAAATTGTGTTACACAGTTTCGCCGTATTAGTCAATTCTGAACTAAGACATTTATCCAAGAGAGCTAAGCAGCGTTTATTTTTTTCTATGTAATGAGGAAAGACGAATTAAGAAACTGCACCTTACATTTTTTCTCATTCAAATTAGCAGCCCTGTAAAAAAAAAGGTAATTTGAAGCTCTTTATTTTTTCTTCCAATGTGTAACTCAAATGGTTTTGGATAGAAAGAAGTCTCCTATAGATCTCGCTACATCGCTGCATGATGTCGAGTGAGAGGAAGTAAATGTAGAGAAAGCCCAGGAATGAGCTAAGATACCAACTTGTCGCCAAATCGTTTTTTCTTCAGTGAACAGAAACGGAGTAGTCATTTCTTCAGTTTCAACTTTTTAGGGGGTGTCTTTTTTTTCCTTTTGGGGAATACGCTGTGGCTACCTAAACTTTTTGTCTTTGCTATAAACAAGTCCTTGCTGTAAGAATCATGAACCTAAAACCCAATGTCGTTTATACGACGTTTAAATTGAAAGGTTTTTTTTGCATTTAATGAGACTGCAGAACGTGGAGAAGACGTTCCTTTTTTAATTTGAAAAACCTGGCTTACCTGATCTTGATTATCATTTAACCCTTTTTTTAAAAAACGAAGTAGCATAATCATAGAAATGATAATGATATTGTTGTGAACTGTACTCAAGCGACAGCTTTTAATAGCCTCCTTGGGAACGTCACGCAACGCCACTCCTAGTAACGAACTGTTGTGTGACAACCCGGACAATGACTGCAAAGGAGGTTCGTAGAAACCCCGCTGAATTTTATTTGACTAGTTAGATTACAACCAGTATTGCTTGTAAAGAGTACCGATAGTAGGTAGTGGATTTTTAAACCGTAAGACCATTCAAATGCGTAATTTTATAACAAATTTATCTTCTACCACATGTTTGTACTTATCGTTTTCCTGTCTAAAATAGTCAACAAAACAAAATACAAAGTTTTTAAACTAAATTTTAATGTGGTAAACTTAACGTAAGCAATGACTGTTTTACGATTCGTGATTTTTACTTGTTGGCTGTCGTACACGGGAACTCAAGTTTGTGATAAGAGATTATTGAACGTATTTTATTCGAAAAAGGAGAGTAAGTATATATTTTCAAAGGTTTCTTAAAATCGTTCAAAACTTTGAAAGAAATCTTAATACAGAGCGTGATGATTTGTATCAGTCACGATCTTTATTTGTAGTGGTTGGTACCGCGCGTACAGCGATGAGCGTCAACTTGTTAATAAGCTTCATCCTAGAGTCAGCTTCAATAGCCATTATTATTGTATAGGCAGCGTTGTAAGGTACACCAGGCAAGATTGGTGACGCTGAGGGCCAAACCATGGATGTGTTAAACATCAATATTTCTCACAAGCGAATAGCCGCGTGTGTCCACAACTCAACTTGTTTCACGCAGTAGAGTGATAGTGTGAACAAACGCCTTGCGTAGGTGCACAGTGTGTCCATAGTGCCTTAAATACATTCATTCTTTTTTCATTTCTTTACTGCTAGACGGTAAACGTATAGCGTAATCTTTTGCTAGCTAAATGTATTGTGTTCATCTATATGTGCTATAACCTTATTCAGACCGATGGAAGTTTTGGGAAGGAGGGGACGGTAGGGCTTAACAACTTGGCATATTATTGTCTTGATTTTTTCATTAGCAACCTTGCTGTGTTTGGCGCGTTTTTCAATTTATTTTCTTTTGTTTTTAATTTTCTGTATCGCTTTTGACTTTTTTGGAATCGTTTTAGCAGTTTTCTAACGTTTTACCAAAAACCATTAAATACAGCATGGAAGCTGAGAAAATCGGACGTGTTATAGGATGAGGGCCCCAAACCCCCCCCCCCCCCCTCCCGTCCCTCTGTTGCCTCATAGTGAAGCAAATCAGCGTCACATTCTTGTCCTGGTGTTACCGAATAAAGTGATACTGAATTAGTTCGCTGCAGCTCACGCCATAAACCACTTTAAGAGCGAATTATCATAGGACGGTATAGGTTTTTTGGTCCTCAGGGGTGCCGCACGCCCACACAACAGAAGATTCTTTGTATTAATCACGCCCGGGGCTGTAACTGCCACGAGAACAAGTTCGATGTTCACGGCATACCTGACGTTAATTGCAGACATTTTTGATGACCCAAGTTAGGTCGAGAATTGAAGCAGAACTGTTGTGCGTGTCGACATCCTTTAGGAATTGGGTAAATAGTTCATTTGTTACGTGGATTTCATCAAATGAAACCACATTGCTACTAGTTTTAATCTACCTAGTCATGCTGTGTTTAACACTCGGAAAATCTAGTTCTTGAAACATGTATATGGCTGTATTTCAATGGATAAAATTTGTACAGAGAATTTGTGGTTTGTTTTATCGTTTCTCTTAAATACTGCAAACCCCGCACACTCATTGGCTCACACCGATATTTCACAAATACCGGAGTAAATTTTCATGAACAAAAATACTGTACTCTTTTTAATGAAATTCACTGGGCAAGCCAAACGCTCCTCTACAATCTGAAGAGAAGTAAGAGAGTCAAGTAATTCACATGAACTCGAGAAACGTCTTTCTAGGGGCAAGCTAGGGGGGTATGTTCAATGCCATGAAAGAGGGTGCCCTACTTGGCTGAGGTCGGTTGCATAAGAAGAAAAGGGCGATGTTGGACTAATGATTTCTTTGTCCAACCTCCTCCCGTTTTCTCTTTATGCAACAGCCATTTGCCAAACCACTTACCTTGTTTTACGGAACTGAGCATCCCTCTTGGCCTCTAGAAAAATTCTCCGCTTCGAGCTCATGGGAATTACACTTGATTCCATCCAAATGCAGGCTAGCATTCCCGAGGAAAAGTTAAGCAGGGCACTTGAAATGCTTTCTATGTGGTCTTCAAAAAGGAAATGTTTCGTTGTGTGTTTGCCTGTCACCTGGCTTACTTGATTAGTTTTAAAATCATCGTGACATGGTAATTGCGATGAGATCTATAATCGCAAAATACGTTTAATATAAGGTACCCGGCGTTCCGTCTAGAGCCTGATTCTCAGACGGCCAAGATCGCTCGCGCCCACGCGTTCTCTCCCTTTCCCGTTAGGTAGAGTGAGTGGCCGCGAGCGACCTGGGCCGTGTAAAAATCAGGCTATTCCGTCTGCGGTCTTGAAAGTGATCAGTGTATTGCACAATCAATGAGCACTAGAGAAATATGTAATTTTCAACCTTTATTTAGGGCTGCGCCAGTCAGTTTTGTGCCAAAAGGAAAGGGCAGGCCATGTGCCTTTCATTCACTACATTGCCAAATGTTCCGGTCAAAACTCCCCGCCCACCAAGCCCATCACTCAGATTTTGTCGCACTTTTGACTGTCGGACTTTTGTCTGTCGCGCTTTTGTCGCGCATTTTTAATCCCTCTGTGGAAGCAAAATGCACTCTGCGAGTTGCTGTTTGTAGGTTTAGCGGAGTTCTTTTAATTCTAGCTTTGAAAAGAAGATTTAGGGTTGTATTTTGGTTTGTACAGTATCAGATAAATTTGCATTCACGGGCAAATTCATAATAAGAACATATCCTCCAAATTTGCGCTTATCTGCATGTACCAAACTGTCCTGTGTAAATGAATTTGTGAAAGATCGTATATTTGAACTGCGGAGAAATTTATGAATTTGATTGACCATCGCACAAATTAAGCAGTTGTGAAATTAAAGCCTGAACGGCTGACGATTTTTTATGAACGGATGGCTCAGCCGTTCGAAGGCATGTACTAAAACCCGAAACAGCAAAATGAAACGACCGAATTGAACTAGTGCTGTCAAAGCACTGTATGAGCATTGTATAAGCACTGAAATATCTGAACTAAACTAAGTTTAATGGGTAGGTAAGCTACCTGAAGTTGGACTACCCTAAATGTAAACCCCTGCTAACCTTATGTTCCAATCTTCTAGGAATAATTTTTAAGTGTCATCACTTCTGCATGCACTGCGTGCCGTGTATTTTTGTGTCATAATCTTCATCCATTTCTAAAAGGTCATTCCCTAGTATTGCATTGCGCATCCCCTACTGCGCACAATTTCACACGTGATTAGCGCGCGCGCATTAGAAAATGGCGGCTTTTTCTTTACTGCCGTAGAAGTAAATCGTCATTTCTTCGAAAACGAGTATGGGGACCCATAACAATAATTTTTTAAATTTTTTTTCTGTTGTTTTGAATTGAATAATAAATTTCTCTATGTAAAATAAATATGGCTCAATTCTCAGGGTCGAACAAGAAGCAATCGTGGGAAACGTGAATTAAGCAAGTAATCTGACTATAATCATGGTGCTATTATAAGGATTTATTGGGTGCAAACAAGGTGCTGTTGTTGCTAAATGAACGTCATTTTTTTTTCAAAATTTAAGTTTCTATAATATAAACAATCAATAGGCAAAGTTTGACAAAAATCTCAGTGAAGGTTCTATTTCAGTGGAACGACCTTAAGGTGGCTCCATAGGGTAATCATTTATGGCGTTGCGCGCGCAAGCGTTATGTTTTGAATGCTGTTTTTCCATTCGTGTTTTCACCCCAGTCCTCTCAGTCCCCTTTGACAAAAATCTCAGTGCAGGTTCTATTTCAGCGGAATAAACTTAATCACCTTTCAAACACTCAAGCTTAACTTACTCTTAATTACTAAAAGTCTGTCTCGTTTTCAGATGTCCCGCTTTCATCTCACACATCTCAAAATTTATTTGGCGGTAGTAAGCAATCTACAAATTTAGAAATCAGGAACACTTAAAAAAATCTATAATAACGAGAAAAATATCTAAATATGAAAACCAGAGAAATAAATAAAATAATAAAACAAACTGGTAAGCAAAAAAAAATGCAAATAACTTCAACGAATAAAGGCTCGCAGTTTTCACCTGCGACGTCGTATAAGGAAATAAAGAAACTGATTCTCTGATCGATTTGGTTCACTATCGGTTTAATCACGTGATGGTGCATTATTTTTCCGTGAGGTTAAAGAAATTGATTGCACCTTGTTGTGTTGTTGTTAACGAAACCTCAACTGGTGATTTCAATTTTCCAAACATTGATTGGAACATTGGTTGCTGATTTAACTCTCACCCCGAGGCTGAAGTTTTCTGCAACATCTTGGATGATTTCTTTTTTGTTCAGAAGAACTCATGCAACTCATGACTCGAGGACTCCTAGCTCTCTTCGAACCATTCTGGATCTTGTTCTTACGAGTAATGGCTCCCTAGTTGAAAAGGTAGTGGTGAAACCTAATGCCTTTTATTCAGACCATCATTGATCATCGCAGTTAAAACAAATTCAGGCCTCAACGGGATTAGAACCAATGAGCTGCCCAATACCGGTGCAGTGCTCTACAAACTGAGCCATCAAGCCATCTGGGAGCTGGTCGCTGCACCGGTACCGTAGGCTTCCTCGGTTATGTAACACTTCCTCTCATCGTTTTACGTACGAGTTGAGACAAATGACGCAAGAGCGTATCATCGGCGGCTGACACAAAAATGAATGTATTTTTGATCTTCCAACTATAGCAGTCTCTCTTTTCCTAGAAAAAATAAATGGAAAACCATTCAGTGTCAAGAAATTGTTATGTTATAGCAGATAGGTAAAGAAGACATTTTTCGAAGTTTTCGGTCTCTGCGTTTTTCCAAACTGCAGACTGATTTGTCGAAATGTTTTCCGCAAATTTACAGAGTCCAGTATGGAGCCGCCATGTTGGTGGAGCTCTGTGCTCCACCAACATCTGGAACTTAGTTTGACTATCTAGGCGACTGATTATCTGAACTAAACCAACAAACAGTTACGGAAGCACTTTTCCTTACACTTTACTTGAACTCCTAAAAAGGCTAAAAATCACTAGATAAGTGCACATTTTACACAAACGCGATCGGAGCGGTATGTCACGCGCGCCTAAACTATGAACTTTAAACTGTTGAGCTGAAAAGTTGTAAAGAGATATAAATTTAGATCCTCTTATTCCTTATTCCCTTAATGACATCACGTGAAAACGACCGTTATTTATGCTTGTCACACAAAATGTTTTGGTATTTGACAGACACCTCAACTTGAAGCCCAAGCGAGAAATTATAATATATAGATTTAGCCAAGCCTAAAGGCGGAGCTCCTGGGTCAATTAAACCCGATTAAGTTAGCCCAGGATAAGAGAAATTTGGATTTGTGTTTTGTAACTTTGCAATGAGGATTTCTGCATAATGTTTGGTCTTCTGTTTTGAGTTTGAATAATCTCAGAACTCCACAAAACAAAAGCAGCGAAAAACATTTATATACAAGAAAAATTTATTATTCGGTTGATTTTTAATCTTGGGTTAGCGTCAACCCGCCTCCGAACAACCTGGCCATGCATGTTTACAACAAGTTAACCAGACTGTTTCAACTCATATTAAACCAACTGTAAACAACGATGTCTTGTTAATGGTTCTCTTTCTAAAACCTGTTCAGTAAAATGTGGGGGGTATCTCAAGGAACTATCCTAGGTCCCCTATTGTTTCTTATTTACATTAACGATTTGCCTAACTGCTTATCATCATTTCACCCTAGGATGTATGCTGATGACATCCACATCACATATGCGGAAGCTGATCTGAGCTCTATACAGTCTAATCTAAATCAAGATCTAAGTAATTTGAGTAAATGGCTTACTTCTAACAAACTTACTTTAAATGCGACTAAGACTGAATTTATGTTGATTGGTTCAAGGCAAAGATTGAGTACCCTTCCAGATACACTTGAGCTCTCGATTAATAATGTTCCAATAAATCGTGTCTCCTCTGTCAAATCGCTCGGTGTGTTGATCGACGAAAATCTAACTTGGCAAACTCATATTGATAAATTGTCTACAAAGATTGAATCTGGGATTGGTGCCATAAAACGAATTAGGTCTTTTGTTCCATCAGCTACACTGCTTTATATATACAGCGCTCTAATTCAACCACATTTTGATTCAGCTGCAATCTTGTCTGGGGTACTGAATTGCGGTAAAACTTTGTCAAGCAGGCTACAAAAGCTTCAGAGCCGCGCCGCTCGCGTGTTAACTTTCTTTAGTTATAATACTGATGCCAAAGGTCTAATACGACAACTGGGTTGGAAAGATTTGTATACCCAGCGTCAAATTCAGAAAGCCTTAATGGTATATAAATCTTTAAATGTTTTGGTTCCTGAATACGTATCGTCTAAATTTCTACAACGTAGTGGAATGCGCTATTCTTTAAGGGATTCCGAAAACAAACTGTAATAAGATAACTTGAAAACCGAGACCAGAGTGACTTTCAGTTTTTGTAGGTGCAATTTACTCTCACCTCTATCCATGGCTACATTAGTAGTGACCCTAACAAACAACGAATCGATGTGACACTACCGACCACTACCAGTTTAAAATGAATGCCTTGTATCAAATTTGATATGATAGTAATGGTCATTCAAACCCCTCCCCCCCATATTATGCGTTATCAGTATTTAATGTGTAAAATGAGGTTGACAGGCCTGCACGACTCTCAAGCGCGTGTTTTAGCCTATTATAGTTTGGCTTTCACGAGTATGTCTTTGAGCGAACGCCCTTTTTTGTAAGAAATGAGGGGCGGGTCCTTGTAGATTTCGCTCAGTAATGCCTTGTTGTTCTATTAAATGCCATTTTCTCATGAGGATTTGTTTTAGGTTTGGTACTGATGGTTGATATTGTGTGACAAAAGGCAAGATTCGTTTGTTTTCTCTCTGTTTTGGTTGGAGGGCTAGTTTCCTCTCTTCAAATTTCACTTCAGAGAGAGTCGCTTGAATAAGATTCTCTGGGTAACCTCTCTCAATAAGGTGTGACTTGAAGGTTTTGATTTTCTCTTCGAATACTTTCTTAGAAGAGTTTGTCCTGAGAAGTCTTAAAGCCTCTCCTTTGATGAAACCTCTTTTAACTCCCGGTGGGTGGAATGAAGTATCTAGGAGAAATGCCCTTCCGGTGTGACAAACCACGTGACCCGAAAATATTGGCCGCTGCAAAATATTGAGGCCTTGGAACAACTGTGCTTCATAACCGAGGAAGTCTCGGCATGACTTCACCGAACAACATCAATATGGCGGCCAGCGAAGATTGGCGTGCTCCAGCTTTTCGCCAGAAAGTTATTTCTCAAATGCAAGTACTAAACTTAATCGCGTGAAAAATGCCTGCTGTTTGAGAATTTTTTCGAATGTTACTTGCTGCCTGAACTTTGTTAAATTTATAAGGTTTTACATTTTTTTAACTTACGTACTTCCGTTTGATAGCGAGGAAGCAGTTAAAAGATCGGGCAACCCAAACGTTATGATGAAAAACCCCGGGGAAATGGAAAGCCAAGTTTTCTCCAAGGCTAAATCAAGGGTAAGTGTACTTTTCATATTTCTTGGGTTTTGAGAATCTGCCAACTTTACTTTCAGTTGTGTGATACTGGCACTTAACGCTAACAGGCAAGTTAACCTTACTCGCTCGTCGACATTTCTACACACGTCAGGAAAATGCTTTCAGTTTCGTATCAACAACTCTCAAACTACGTCTAAAGAACATTTCTTCAAATAGAACAGTCATCTTTGCGCGTTAGCGCGTGATATTTGTCAGTGGAGCAATAGAATAAACAGAAATGATCGAATATTATGAACAACTGACCGTGTCGTGACACAATGCACGCGGAATTTGCAGACCACGAATTTCTGTGGTTAAACTGAACAGGATGTTGTAGTATCACGAGAATCACAGAATACCCAGCAACTACCAAAGCAACAACTAGCACTCTATTTGAAACAAAAGGCACTAACTGTCATTCAAGAAGATGCCGGTCAAGTCTGGTTCACACATGCGACACAAGAACATAAGCATAATTACATAAGGATGTTATGCCATTATCTTTGCATAATGGCATATTAGCAACATAACAGAAGGTACATGTAAAAGTGAAGAACAGTTCCCAAAAGATACTGATGGCCATCTGTCAGTTGACTGTTGGCCATTTGTAAGACTGTCATCTGGCTGTTGCCTGTTTGTCACTAAGTTGTTGTTTGTTTGTTGGCCAACAGTTTTTGTTATGTTTTAGACCAGAACCATATCACCTAGTAATTTCTCTGTATGTTATAAAAGTTTGCTTGTACAAACCAAAACAGAAGTGAAATTGTCAGTCTATGCAAATTGTGCTGTTATCCAAATTCATGCATATCTGCCAGTAAATTAAGTGATAAATGGACTTAGTATACAAGAAATGTCATTTCAAAGAAACAAACATTTAGAATTTTTAATTTGGACCTTGGGCCAAGACAGCATCTGCTGAAATATATCTGCTCTGCTGTGAAGTCGGACTAATCTAGAAACAAGTTCCTATTCCAATGTCAGTAAAATGAATAAGCTAAGCACGTATTGATGCCCAGTGAATGTTATGGATAGTTGTCTTGTAACCATCTGAAAGCATATACAAGAATCATTTTGTCCTTGCATCACATCATGAACAAAACTATTGTGTAATTAGATAAATTGGTTTTATCAACCAGGTTGATAATATGAGTTGGCCACCTTAAAGAGATTCTTTATGGTGGCCAATTCACATTATCAACCCAGTTGATAAAATCAATTTATCTTGTTATTCTCCCCACCAATGCAACAACACAGTCTCTAGAAACTTACCCCTTTATTTTGTGATTGTTTTACATGTACATTATACAAATCTGGCAAATATATTTTTGTGAAAAGTGTTTGCTTTATCTTGATAATTTTGCATTGTTAATGTATGTCCCTGGGTATTCTACTGTTGAGCATGATTACATGTAATTCTGTTTTGAGCAATTAAGAAGGAAACAAATATTCACAGTCATGTGACATTATACATATTTATTTTTGTTTTTGCTGTAGGTTGATTACCTGGCATATGTTGCTCGTTTGCTGGTATACATCCGTGACATAAGTAAGTAATTTTGTATATGGCATAAATTGAATTCATGATTAATGAGGTTGTCCTAAAGATGAAGGGGAGGGGTCTAAATCTATTTCTCAGCCCAGATTTTGTTCAAAGAGTATTTCCCAGCTTATGTTTTGCTGAGTCTGCTGCCATTTTTCTTTTGTTAACAGTAATTTACAATCCCTGTGACCCAAATTCAATTTTTGCAGTGAAAACATAGGTCAATTCCAGAGTTCTTATTTGATCCCTCCAGACCCATCTTGAAAGTTAGGCACGATTCGTCATGGAACAGCAGCATGGAAGCATATAATATAACTTCATTATAGAAGCTAATCCTTAATTTACTTTCTACTGAGAAAAGCTGCATTATGTTCAGTGTCCTGCTGTAGAATTACTTCTGTTAGTGTACATCATGTCACATTGGGATATGGCAGGCCCAAGCATAGCCTTCCTCTAGCTGTATTATACATGTATGTTTGTGTTATATACTAGCCACACTACATGTAAGTCCGCATCTGAGAAGTTTGTCAGTTTACAAGAGCATAATGGGCAATTCCAGAAAATATCCATACACCATGACAGATGGCTTTTTGGAATTCGGAGGGCAAGGGGGGTTCTTTGAACTGGATTTCTGAAGGCATGGGTGAGTACTTACATCTGGAATTCTGAAGGCTTAAAAATGCTTATTTTGAGGACGTTACCAGTTTGTAAATGAAGCAAGACCGAACGACACCACACTGATGATGCCTGCGAAAGTGCAGGATACAGAAGAAGCATCGATCAATCTGGCATGTGTTTAAGAAAGCTGATAAAACTTGGGTTGTATGTCTAATTCATGAATTTCTTGATGATGAATATCAGATTGATAAAATAGGAAGAGATCTTTGTTCGCGTATGTACTGTAAATATTGATGCTCCCATTGGGGGTTGGATGGATGGCGAAAACTCACACTAGTCCCTTGCTTATTTAGTTAGAAACGCCTACTAGTTTTTTTTACTTTGAGAGTGACACAAAATTACTATTACACTGAAAACAACCTTTTGAATTATGACGAAGCTTATCAGTTGTCTCCCATTATTTTATATTGTTATTATTACAGATACAACTTCCATTCAATTAGTAGAGGTTAGGGACATTTTTTGTTCGAAAAATAATCACTTCTTACCCAGGAGCTGACATTTTTGAGAGCATCTTGTCCCTCGGATTTTATTTGTTATTTATTTGTGGCTGAACATTGACTTGCGAGGTTCGCTTGCTGGCCCGCTTGCTAGTTCCTCCACAAGATTTCCTCTTTTTGGCTTCTCTTCTTCTTAATAAATGTCTGGAGAACAAAGAGGTCTAAAATTGAGCAACATAATACCAATTCTGCCGACGAAATCTCCAGCGTAAAAGAAATCACGGCAGTTTACATACAAACCTTTTTAAAGCTCTGGTACTTTGTCCTTCAAACGATAACACCGTGACTGGTTTTCACGCCAGAATTGTAGATATCTGTTTATTTCAAGTTGTCATAAGCCATTGTTGTTGTAAACTGAACCGTGCCAACTTGTGTCAGTGCATCATCTAATCTTATTTACATGCAGGGATTTTTAACACCTAATCGTGGAAATCTCATGAAACGTTTTTCGTCTTTTTCTTGATAAAAGAAAACTGCATGTAAGGGTGAACAATTTAAGTTTGTTTACACGCATCTTCTGACTGAATTAGCTGAAATTCGGCAAGAATACTCAAGGATACTTCATTCGAAAAAGTGTGTCAGGCTTAATTAATTAATTAATTTCGCTTCTGTTTCAAAGTTATGGCCTCTTTTGTAGAAAGGAACATCCGCATTGACAACATCAAACTTCAGGAGGTTGTAAAAAAAAATGAAACCACATCTGGAAATTGCAGACACACTTTTTGAGGGTGATGTGTGAGAAACCTTTTCTGCCGCTCCGACAATTCACACGTGGAAGCGAACCAATTTAGGCGAGGCAGTGTCTCTGGGTACTTCTTTTAATATCACTGTGACATTGATGTTTTAGAAAATTTCAAAGATATGATTGTATTCTATAACTATTAAGCTTTCAGAAAATGTATACATGTAGGTTGATGGGGTGTCAGCGTAAGAGTGGGATTTCCAAACACTGTCAATCCACCTACCATGACACCTTAATATAGTTTGACCCAGATTGACCACATATTCACTTGCACACAGCTCTATGCTTGTAGCTTCTTAAAGAGTTTTTGCTAAATTAGAACTTAATATTCCTTATCTATTGGTGCTAGCTATTAACTGATGTTGACAATTGTTAGGAGGTCCTGCACCTGGACAGCAGCAGGCACCAGCAACAAACATGAATCAACAGCCTGGTATGAGGCCACAGTTCTCTTCTCCTCAGCTTAACAAACCACAGACAGTCAGTACCGTGGGAGCTCAAGGCAATCTGCAACAGGTGCCCCTTGCGCAGGTGTCACAGACACCCCTGACACAACAACAACCTGTCTTCTTTGACAGATCAGGACTAACACAACAAGAGCTTCTTGCCCAACATCTACGTGCTCAGCAACAACGACAACATCAACTGCCAAATCAATCTATTATGACACAGCAAGGTCTCAGTGTTGCATCCCAGAATCAAGGGGCACATCACCAGATGACACAATCACAGGCCCATATACCCCCCAACCAGGTAGCATCTCCCATGGCACAACAGCAAGTTGGACATCCAGGTTTGTTTAATTTATTATTAATTTGATAAGGCACTACAGTCAGGTAGCACACAAACAGTGAATTCCAAATTGCAGGATGAAAAATTCCAGCCCTACAATGTAGTGTGAATCTTGCATTAAAATGGACAAGACACTTTGACCATCACATTCATTCAAATCTCTCCAGTCACAAGCCAGTTTACTGTTGATGGGTACTGACAAGTTATTTTTTTTAGAGTTTCTAAACCTGACAAAATGCTGGGTTGTAGAAAATATCAATGAAATAATACTCCTAGCTTTCTTGGTGTGATTATTACAGAGATAGAATAATTTTCTGGAGCCAATGATTTAAATACCTAACAAGCTGTTCTATGGAGGCCTACGGGCTAATAAATACAGACATGTCAGAAATATACCTGCTTAATGCAGACACCTGTTGAAATGGACAGCAAATACAATTTTTCCATCCCAACCAGGGAATTCATAAACGTTTTTCAGCAGGAGGAAAACTGGTTTTCATAGGTAGGCAAAGCTGGTTGAACTGGACTTTATGAGAAAACCTTCCACTAGATGGTCAAACAAGGTAGGCAAAATTGTCCTCACAGCCAGTCTGGAGACCAGCCCTCAATGAAATCCCTGATCCCAACTGGACTCAAATTCCTAACAGTCATCTTTGTCTAGAGTGTGTTCATAAATTCATGTCTTCTAATAATAACTTGCAGTACCACAGCAAGTGAAGCTTGCTGGTCAAGTGAGAATGCCACATGTCCCCTCTCCTGCTCCTGGACCAACCAGCATGCCATCCAGTTCAATGCGAGCACCTACTCCATCATCTGGCCAGCTTTCATCTCTTACAAACCAGGCCACAGTGGCTCCATCACCGGCTCCATTTGTACCTTCACCAGCCATGCATCCTTCACCCTCCCCTCAGGTGAGACTTGGCATAATTATCCACAGCACTGATCGGTCTATACCCAGGTGTGGAATAGCAATTATGTTTTGGTTATGTGATATCTGGTCTAAGCTGTAATTTTGTATGAAATTAGCTTTTATAAATTATTATAAATTAGTATGTTGAAATAATTTGCACTTTAATTTGGCTGACGGACTGTTACCCATCTTGAATTCTAGCTTTTGTTATCAACTTAGGGAAATGTGCAAAATACTGGGAGTAATTTACTGTATGGTGGACTTTTATTGTTTCCATGTAGACAAAGTAGTGCCATACTTTGTACATCTTGTTACTTTTTGCTACAGAAGTTTTATATAACAACTACCTAACTGGGCGTGGAAACAAACTTCTCCCTATAGTTTAAAATTTATTAGATGTTTCATTGATGTACCTTTGACTCAGTGGATTTAGCAATGATTTGTGAAGGTGTGGATTTAACAGTGATTTGTGAAGGTGTGGATTTAGCAATGATTTGCGAAGGAAAAATCCTTGAAACATACCTGTGTGTATGCCAGGTTTTCACAAATCATGTATTAGTAGTCCATTTTAAGTACATAGTTCAGTGGTTCTTGAGAAAAACAAGATGCATCTTGTTCTTACAAAGCAGGGCTCGTACTTACAAAATGCATCTCATTTCTGGAAGGTATGATTCTGGATGAAGAAGTGTTCTTAAGTCAAATTACTCAGAAAATAAATTTCCGAGTTCCCTAGCACTAGTCGAACCCATGACCTTCCAGAATAATGGTTGGACCCTGTAACCACTGAGCTAACCACTTTATCAAAGTCATCATTTCACTTGTCATTTATTTTATTCACAAGGTATGATGCTGTAGCTTACTTTTAAGTGGTACTGTAGTTGGGCAAGATGGTACAGGGCAGAACAGGAGTGATGTTGAAAAGCTGTTTTCATTTAAGGTGGCTGAACACAGTTTTCAAGAGCCTACACCTAATTCACCATTACTTTTAAGCTATTTATCCTTTGGCGCCCATTTTTTGCAAGAGTCAAGATTAACCACAGAAGAATTTATTCTCGCATTTTGGCTAAGGTGTGAGTTGTTGCCATGGCAACGGGGCTAGTTAAAAACAAGGCATAAAAATGGTTTTTGTTTATTTAAAATAAATCCAGTCGATAGATTTTTTCCATCATTTGCCCACTACGAATTTACATTAAATTCCTTCTGTCAACACTGTTTTAATAAAATTATGACATAGGCGATTTTTGTAATTCTTCGTAAATCATATTCACTGTTTGTTAAAAATTCCCTATGTCAAAATTCAGATTTCTTGCGATAGATCATTTACGTGGTTTTCGAACTATTGTTCTGCCAAATTTCTTGGAATTCTAACGACTGGATCGTTAGAAATCGGCAGGTTTCTGCAAGAGCAATCGGTCTCAATTTTTTGAGCAACTGCGCATGTGCTGCATTTATGTAACTGGGTTCTTTCGGTAACAAAGAAAAGCTAAGAATTTCTGGGTTGTTTGCGTCGTTACCTTTCCTAACATATCTTTATAATAAAAGAATAAAGGTATCAATACACTCCGTTCAATAATAGAGAAAAATAGCGCAGATAGTGTGGGTTTTGAATAAATAAAATGATCGCTCTATTGACGACATGTTTGTTTTTGCAATCCTTGTGCACGTGCTGAATCAGATCAGCAAAAGCGGGCGCGAAAACTGTGTTTGGCCACCTTAAGAGTTAAACAAAAAGTACAGCTGAATACTGCTATTCAACACCTGTAGATAGACAGTTATTGTAAGCAAACACTTGGTTAGGATCCCAGCCACATAGAAACACTGCATTATTTATTTTTAAGCTTCCATTGGCAGGCACCCCTCCTAAGTAAATACTTTAAATTCCTGGTCCTTATCTGGGGAATGCAGTCATGAATGTAAGATTTAAATTTGCCGATGGGCTGAAGAGGTACAGTGTACACTAAATAATCTTTCAGTGAGCCATAAAATGTCTTCAACACCATTTACCCACTGTATACTGTTTGGTTGAAGTGTACCACACTGATAATAATATATGATTGTTTTTCTCTGTATAGCATTACATAGTAGCATCACCAGCACCCTCTACATCAGTCCCTACTCCTAGCACCATGAGTGTTCAGTCGCCAGCTTCTGTACCAAACCCAGCTTCTGTTGGGGCCCCAGCTGCCAGCCCACTGAACCCAGCTGACGAACAAGCATATTTGGACAAGGTGTGTGTATAAACTTGATTTACCCAGAGAACATTTATTTTTGTTTTTGTAAAATTATTTGGAGAAAGTCAAATGAAGTGATAACTTCATGTTATTCAGAAAGCATAGTTGACTAAATAAATATGGCTGTAATTCTAATGAAATGGCAAACTTGAAGTATTTATGACTGCATCTAGTACGCTTGTAACTATGGTTGCAGAATTAAGGTAAATTTTGATGTGGTATTGCATTTTTTGTTTTTCTACATGGTTTTGCAGTTTTTGGATCCCTCCTACACCCCCCTCATTATTATTGCATAATTATCATCAACCATTATTGATTTAATGGCATCTCCTATGCAATAAAACATCCTTATAACTGGTCAGTGTGAAGTTTAAAATGAATTCTTTGATCTTTGACATAGTTAAATGAACTGAAACCCTATGTTGAACCACTTAGAAGGATGATAAACAAAATGAACAGAGATATGAGAGACAAAGGTTTGTGATTCCTAAATCCTGTATCAGGTTATTCTGCCATGAGAAATCCATTTCTTTTTTAGTTTCATTTTAAACAGCTAAGCTTACACAATATTTTATCATTTTATGTGCACATATTTTGCGTTCCTATTAACTTTATCTGACATTAAGAGCTCCTTAAATATAGGATTGAAAATTGATTGATGTTTGGACACACTGATTAGTTACAGTACCGGTCAAATATAAGTTGACAGTCACTCGAAACTCAAAAGACTTAACTTGATCCTTGATCCTTGAAACTCGAACATTTTGAGGATCGAGGCCGTTCGAGAATTTATCGAGTCGAGTTTCGAGACTTTCAAGTCGAAAAAACAAAGGACTTTTCGCGCGATTAACTTTTGACACGTTTGAATCTGAAGGATAGCATACTGTATTTAGCTTTCTTTACCGGCAGATCTATTTTGAATTCAGGTCCATGATTTCTCACCGAATTTGTTTATCAGAAAATTGACGTCAGAGCTTTTCTTTCTTTGACCTCTTTCACCGAAATCTTTCTTGGATAAGTTTTGCAAAATAATGGCTAAGAAAACCCGTAACTACCCCACGACTTAGTTGCTGTTTCGGTCAGTAATACAGTCGTAGATTTCACGGCGTCGGTTTGCACCGAAGTACCCAAGTTATCAGGTTTCTTTTCCCTCATTAGAAGTTTTTTTTACCTTTTAGTGAATGACTTGTACATCCTTTTAAGAATCTTTAACATGTTGCAATGAGACAGTTTACTTTGGGAGCCTAAGGTCATTATTTTTCGCGCGAGACTTTGCTGAGTTTATCGCGCCGCGCTGTGAGAGAAATATTTTTGTCTTCTCTTAATTTATCTCTAAATCTCTAGTCACAAATTGTACGGCCTCGTGCTCCGTATGGTATGTAAATCTGAAAGAAATGTCATTATTTTTTTCTGAAGCATCTCAGCAGTCCGGAATCCTAAATCCTTGAATGTGATTGGCTAATTCCGCACACTCCAGCGGTCCGGATTTTCCCATATGGACCCCGCGTACGGACCGCTCCGAGTTTTCCAACATTGCGGCTATTTTAGCAGCTTTTTGTCACACTAAAAATCTCCATGAAATGTAAATCCTTCATTGCTCAGTTCTAAAATCAAAAAACTTATGTAAACAACACGGGTTTGCTTGACTGAAATGTGCACGGTCTTGGGTACGGTCTCGGTCTTGAGTACGGCCCGAGGCCTGTGGCCAAAAAACACTCGCTTCGGCAGGTAAAGCTATAAACCCATTTTGCTGGAACGTTAGCCTGCTGTCATTGAGTTATCTGTTTCAGTGTAGATACATATAAGCGAGCCGCATGTGCTTTGTAGAAAATGCACAACACAAAAAATATTTGCATATGTTCAAACCGGGTTTGCGCGAATAAAGCCATGCGTCAATTGCTTTGTTTATCGCTATTGTTTTGTTTTTCGAGAATTTAATCATTTCCTCGAAATGTCTGTTTGAGATCCTCGAAAAATTCTTCGAATGTCTCGAAACTTGAAACTCGATCCTCGAAACTCGATTCTCGATCCTCGAAACTCGAAACTAGAGCCTCGAAACTCGATTCTTGATTCTCGAAAACTTTGAGGATCGAGAATCGAGTTTCAAGTCAAGACTGTCAACTTGCATTTGAACGGTACTGTAGGGTACACAGTCAGAGTTGGATATATGGAATTGACATATCATCAAGAAAACATACCAAATTTCTATAAACAATTGCATGATTATGAGCTCAAGATTTCTATGAGTTGATGAGGCCAATGGCTGAATCAACTATCACCTCAAAGAAATCAAGAGGGAATAATTAAATTGTTTTGGAAGAATTTCAACTGAAGTTTGCTTCAAATAACAATTCCAATTATTTCTGGTCTTATTAAATCTCACACTTTCTAGAATTTGTGTGGACTGAAGTGTCCATTTGACATTTTGTACTTGTGTATGCACGCCCACCAGTTTCTTTCAAAAATTTCAAGCTCATAGTCTAATATTGTCTGATATTATTGATAAATACGATCATGTTGAACTTTTAGGAAATAAGAAATGCTGTGGTGATGTGAGGTGACATGTGGCTTTTTTGTCTCCCAAACTTTCACGAGCACTAACTTGGTTTAAAATGTATATGACATGAAAATTTTTTTCTGCTTATTTGAAAGACCTTTCAAAATACAGAAGAATGGCATTTTTCTTTTTGAAATATCTTTTTTCATTTCAGAGATATTGACATTTTTCTATTATGC
>Ga0126337_10000415_pt1 | contig 21277 bp, 9 predicted proteins | sample DipCmetagenome_FD_92527 | JGI IMG/M metagenome (GOLD analysis project Ga0126337, IMG submission 92527) | Coral microbial communities from La Bocana,Puerto Morelos, Mexico - Diploria C A metagenome | ecosystem: Host-associated > Invertebrates > Cnidaria > Coral | place: La Bocana,Puerto Morelos...
ATAACGTTGCGTTCTCGGGCAAGATACTTTCCTCTCACAGGGCTTCTCTGTAGTCAGGAGTGAAATGGGTTCCCGCGAATTGGTTGGGGAGATCTAAGGTCAGCAAAAACAATACCCCTAATCGCGTTCTGTGCAGAAACCTTTAAGCACCGTCTAAGTTTTAAACTGAATAGACTTTTGAAACACTTTGTTTTTTTTTTCTGCGAAATGCATTTATTAATTTGCTTTTAGTCTACCATACATAAATAAAACTCGAACAACATGACACAGGGAATGAAACCAAACTGTTTGACTGAGCCAAGAGAGGCGTGATAAAGGTAACGACAGTTACTCCCCATATAGGCCACGAGCCGAAGCCTCATTCTTAATGTAAATCAATCTCAAGTTACTTTAAACATGGTATCCAGTCGTCTCCCGAATAATATTACCGCGCGTAAAGTGAATGTTTTCTTAGAGAAGAAAAATTCGTGTGAAGCCCCTTGGGCTGTCCAATCGAGTAAGATTCGCGTTATAGGATTGCTTATTTCCAGACCCTCTCAGGATTTCTAAAGCTGGAAGCGATCTGAAAATAAGTTGAGAAGAATTGCTTTGGAGGTGACGCCTATATGGGGGATTAACTATCTTACTATTCGTTCTCCTTTGGCTGGACCGGAGAGTCTCCTGCTGTGACTTGCTCAGCTTGGATACTAACAATCAGTGCAACTGACAACTGCAAAGCTGAAACGTACAAACAAAAAACACGGCTGTTAGCTGCCAGGGGATTTTTTTCCTAACAATTTCATATTGATATTCGTTTTAAATGAGTGTTAATTTAATTTTTTTTTAACTATTTTAGCTGCGAATGTGATAAAGATTGATCCTTAAATTCCTCAGAGTTGGTAAAAAGTCCCACATTTTTATTACCATGGAAATGATGTATCTGTATATCTATTCATTAGGAGTCTGAGAGGACAGGTTTTGCAAACACTACTATGAAATCATATTCTATTTAGGTTTGATGTATTGTTAAATTGTAAATAAAACAGAAACATGAGCGCGATCTGATTGGCTGTGTATATAGCTGGTATCAATACTCTACCAATGAAGACTATCCTCGGAAAAACAGAGTGTATAGAACGCAAGAATTATTTATCCACAACTTGGAAATTCACAATGTAGTACAATCGTTTATTCAGGAAGTAGATGGGATTGAGTAGATATGACAAAACTGAAAAGTGAAAACACAGCAACGACGAATTAACAACGACAACAAAAGTAAAATATATTGGCAACCTGAATGAATTACTTTTAATAGGAATCAAGTTAGCAAAACATAAATTAGCCCTGTGCGAAAACTCTCTTGAAATTACAAGAAGCAAAAGAAGTACAATAGTAGGACAATAAAATCGTATAGAGGCATTTGCAAACTCAAAATTATCTTATTGCCTTGGTCAACTGCGATTTCACACTAGCTGCTTCCACAGCCGCAAGTAGTACATGACTTAATTATCCTGGTAAAAATTGCGTAATTATATGCGTTAGACTTCCTGCCCTGATCATAGAGCTTCTCCCTGAAAACGATTTGCTCTTGTTGACTTGAGTATTGTAAATTCAAAAAGACTTAACGCTTACGATAAGTTAATTTAAAACATTCAATTACGGATTGATGTTCTCCACGAGCATATAACTTCGCCCATGCTAGTTGTTTATATTTTTCGTCGTAGGTCATTTCACCCCTTTTGGTCAAAGGGCTTATCTTTAGCCTCTTCGTTGTATGTTTATCGACTGCGTGAATAACCTTTGCAAGATATGGCGACCAGAAGGCAGTGTATTCTAATTGGACTCCTCTATTTGTTGAGCACTACTTTGCTTTCAGCTTGTTTCCACATATGACCATTGTGAGTCGCCAAGCCGCCTAATCAGAGTTATTTTCTATTAACTTGAAGTAGTATGCTAGTTTTTCACTCGTCAAATCATAATATTCAAACTGATGAAGTTTTCCAATAGCAATATACGCCAGCGACCTCAACCATTCAGTTAAACGAGGACTATATTGTCAATAGTGATATATTTACATACAATGTCATGGATTATTCTTTTACGCGGTTTCAGAAGCGCTTCAGAACCCAATAGAACTCTTGCATTAAACAGCCTTAAGTCGTGATTCGTGATTCGCGCAGGCGATCCTACTATACAGTACGGAATACGCGCGTTTCCTTTCTGCTCATGTTTGGGTTTTAATGGACGTGTTTCAACCACAAACGTTTATTTCGATTAGAGTCCAGTTAGAATCTTCTATCTTAAAAAGGGAATAAGACGCACTGACTTTTGCCGCAAATTTAAAAGACGATGGGCGGTGTGACCTCTAAATAAATTGACCATTTCTACAGCGCACTCCCACCACAACTGTGGGAAGTCAAAACGGGGCGAGTTACAAATTGCTGCCGCGCATTACATACATTATGATATAGATCAGAATAGCAAAACATGAAATTTTAATCTTAATCGGTCTCCCAAACTCGTTGTTTCTTAACAAAGCCAATGCAGAACAATTTATTAATGTGCGCGTTTAGCGATAAAACAAATGCCAATTTTATTTTAGTGAGCGCCAACGCCGAGTTGGCAAATTATCAGTTTATTTGGTGGCAAAAGTTTCTAGAAAAGGAATTGCTTGAGTTCGGTCATTTTGAGCCTACGCGAAATCAGTAGTTTGTTGTATTTAAAATTTAATAAACGCGATCCTTTGCAATTATGTAACTTGCCGAAAAAAACTGTCCATAGGGTGAACGCGAAACAGAAGATTGAAAAGCTTAAGAGCATTAAAAGAAGGATTTCTAGTCGAATGAAAAAGGAAACAACAATTTTATTTTGGAATTTTCGCGCGTGGATTATAGCTAGCCAAGCTGAGATTTCTTAGTCTCTGCGTCGTTCATAAACCCCAAATAAACGAACGTTTTTGTCCTTGATAATTTCAATTCCGGCGTTAGCGGCACGTAGCGAGGCTTAAATCGCTCTACTTGCGATTTGCCATTGATTTAAGCAAACATACGATATGTTGATATTTTGTGGGCTTAAGAAATAGTTAGTAAGTGGCTCGGATCAAAAGCTACTTGTCTTCACAAAGAAGTGATGCCATGAAAAAACATTGTTATGATGTCACGTAATATTGAGTAGACTTTGACGCATAAAATGTCATGGTGACATGTATGAACGCTAAAATAAGGACTAGAAATAACGTGTTATACAAGAAAATATTCCAGCAAGGAAAACTAGAAAAAAAGACTTCGATGACTTTGTAATTTAGATCATGTTTTTCTCGCGTTTCACTTACGTTGTCAACATTATGCAAATTTCAAGCGAAGTTTACCGTGGATATGCAAATTTCCATTAACATGGACGCATCTATTATGTGAATGACTGAAAAATGAGGTTACCAAAAAAGTATTTTTTCTTTAAGGTAAGATTAAAAGATAGAGCATTAATCCTACTTGGCTAAGTGTAAACGGATCTTAACAATGGGATTACATGTGACACTTAGGTGGAAATCATTGGGAAAAGACTAAGTCGCGATTGTCTTGATCAACTGAAGGAAGACGACAGAACAATTTTCTTTCAGAATCATTGTTTGGAGCCTGCGACGAGAGCGTTGCTATATAAATTTTTACCGCTAACGAGAACCGGAAATAAGATCGTTTAATATTTCCTGTATTTGAGTCACAACTCATAACAAAGAACTGCGAAATATGGAAACAACCTCGTTGGAACCAAAATTGTTGATTATGCTGCAAAAAGGGCGAAGAGAAAGCTTTGATAAAATGTTATCTCAGAGATAGACGGGATAGACGGGAATTTTTATTTTCGGCTGGGAAGTAATATATCCCTTCCATTGATATTTTGCACCTAAACAGAGAAAACGTTCGACTCAAAAAACGTCACAAATTAGCCAATCACAATCGAGGATGGCTTTGTTTGGGTTTAGTTATCACGTGTAGTTGTCACGTGGACACAGTTGATTTTCTTAGAAAGCGTATGATTGGTTAAAACATAATTGGATCTGTCAAGACTAATAATTGCCATGATGAAAGCAACAATAAGCTGTCAATTATTATTTTTAGTCCCCTCCCCGGAGAGTTGGGCCGGTTAAACTTGGGAATATGGAGAAAACGAAGCCACGCGAATTAGAGGAAATTTGTAAAGCAAGTTGTTGAGTTGTGTTCGCGGAAATTCCCCCCGCGCTGAACGCGCATGGAAAACCGTTAAAAAGCCCAGAATTATATTGGCGGAGTGCGGTCTGTCTGTTTGGTGAAGCGATCGACGGAAAGTTCAGTGCGTTGCCTTTGTCACCGATTGACCTGAAGTTTTGAGGATTTTTTGTGTGGTTGAGCTTATTATTCAAAATCGATTCGACTCAAGCCTGCGTGCATTCATAGAAGGTCGTCGCGATTTCTTCTACGGACGGAGCTCTCAATACTGGAAGATTTTGACGAATGAATCCGCACGCGGGAGATAAGGAATTGAGCGATCTACTAGACTTCAGCGCGGTTAGTATAAGCTGGAAAATTTCTGACACACTTACATTCGCAACTTCTCTTGATGTTGCGATTAGCGAGCGCTGTTGTCTGCAGTTTATTAACGATCGTGTTTGCTTTGTGTGTTGGCAATTTTTTTGCTCAGATGTTTTCGCCGCCGGGATCCATGGTCGGCAGTAAATCTAGTGGCTCTCTGACGGAAGCTGGGTTATCGAGTTCCATGCACGCATCTCGAACAGGTGCCGTTTGCGTTTTGTTTGTCTGTCGTTCGCCATGAATTAAACTTGCTGTATGGAGCTGATAGAACCTGCTACTCGCACTACAGTACCTCGAGCTGGTTCTTGATTCAAACGCATATGCTTTTCAACTTCCAGGACGTAAAAATCTTCACTTTGATGGCTCTGTTTTATTTTTTCTTTTGTAGGTTCTTTGGACGAGACACCCACGTGGCAAGCCAGTTCAGTGTCGGCCTACGAAGCTCGGGTAAGCTGTGAATACAGCTAAATTTGCAATGTTTTATGCCTTGAAAATTAAAACAAATCTTCAAAACAAAAGTCGTGTAAAACTCGCTTTACATGTCAACAGGAACATTTGTTCAAAATTAGAACCACTAATGCCGCACGTGCCCAAACGGAAACTCTATATTTTTGAGCGATAATTTGTTACTTTATAAAGATGCAAAATATTTTACTAACAAGTGGCTCTTATAGCCGTGCATGTTAGCGAAGCCGTGCTCGATGAATGTTGTTTCGGTGTAACTCTGAACTTTTAACACTTCACTGATCAAAACCTGAACGACTGAATAAATATAACTACATATGACCGATCGCCTTTTAATTTCACTTATTTTTATATTCGCTTTTTTTGTTCTTTTCAGGGATATCACACAGATAGTCACGGTGTATACAGCACGATCGACGATGTTGAGGGCGACTTTATTTCCCGCAAAGGTTCTGGCTTTGCCAATTCGTATCTCGGTTCAAATTCTCTAGGAACTTTAGGTAAGAAATCGGTTAAAACTGGCAGGAGTTGGCGAAAATTTAAATGTAAAATTATTCTTTGGCACTTTAATGGTTTGGAGATAAGGTTCTACTTGTCTTTGCTTTGTTGTTGTTTTGTCGCAGGCATCACAGCCATACCTCGTTGCCTTCTTGATATTGCTCGCATGATCAGGCCTCTTCTAATCTAAACATCGGCTCGTGCTAGCTTTAGAATCTATTGAAAATATGCGGAAAAGCCTTCGTCGACATGAAAGGCGAGACAGCACGAAAGCAATCGCAAATTTGCATGGATTCTTTTTTAGAAAATGATCGGTTTGTTTTTTCTTGTTTATAATACTTTTCGATGCATGACGAGATCCCTTTCCGACACCAAAATTCTTTTTCGCATGATCGATTTTAACGATTCTAAGCTATCAGACGGTGGCGAAATTAACGCAAAACAGTTTTTTAGAGATTTAGATTTCCCCCCCTTGAATTTGTGATAATTTTAATATTTTAACGCGCCATGCTTGGTAAATAGAATAACCATATTTTATTTTCGTTCACTTCAAGTATTGAGCTGGTGGAATAATTTGTTTATATAGAAGTTTGCTACGTTGAGGAACGTTTTCTCTCCAAGTTAAACTTTTGTGTAGGACTTAATAAAATGAGCGATTAAAGCATATTTTCATTTTATTTCATGGAAAAATGTTTCCATTCATCCTTTGTTCGTGCCAAAAGAGAAGATATGATAATGTAGAGAACATGCTTACTGGTGTTAGCCCCACCCTCCCGAGAGTTTACGGCTATGAAACCTTTAGTTTCGTGGCCAGCAACTAAAACTAAGTAATTGATACATACCCACTGTAAAATTATGGCCAATTCATGGATCTACTTCAAACTCGGGTGTCCACAAGCGCATACTTCAAAAACATCTACGTTATGGTTGATTTCATTCAATGAACAAGTGCAGTGTACGTCTAGTTAACTTTATGGACAATTTCACGTATTCAGCATCACTCGGTTCACTGACCAAGCAGATTTACTCATCATATCAAAAGGTTTTCACTCATTTTATTGCCATTTTCGTGGCAGATGATGTTTCACCAGGTGAAAATTTGACTTTATTAACTGTGCATATATTTAGAGCATAAAAATACACTTTTTTGAGTGGTAATTGCGTTACAGCTACAATGTAGTTGTTTTGCAGTTCTTTTTCTAACTTCCTGCAGCCAGGTCCGACTTGAAAAATAAATCTGCTATTGACGCTTTTGGTATTTTACCTGCATCAAGATCTTGGAAAAGTTAAACAAGAAGTGTCTTGGTGTATGTTTTGCATTGAGCCAGTTCTCTCAAGAGTGACATTAGTTAAATACAGGCTTTCCAGCTTTCATAACTTCATAATTTTATTTGAATTTTAAAATTTACATATGCACTGGTAAGAAATAGAGTTAAAACAAGTTACTGTCATTTCAATTCATGTTTACCATCTCAAGAAAAGACAAAAAGAAAACAAAGATAAAGTGAATTAATTACTGGGATCTGGTTAAATTGACTTGCAGTTTTTGTGATGTACAGGGGAGCAACTAGATAATTCTTGGTAAAAATCAATTATGTGATGTACAATAAACATGCTACAGTGTGAATCTTTGGCACAGATCATGACTTATGGACCGAGTACAGAGGTGTCCTGATAAGGTGATGGAGGGCTAGGGCAGTAAGTGCTCTGTCATGAGTTGGGTCCCGTCTTTACTTTGATTTAGTTAGAAAATTGTACAAAATGTCTGTTAAGTAATTACACAAATATGTTGAGTAAAGCACACACTAAAGGAGCAAAGTTTGTAGTTACAGGTGCACAGATAACATTTACTAAGCCATTTTGATGTGAAACCATTTTTACATTATTACCGATATGTTGTCATGCAATATTCTATGACTTTGATCATTTTTGGTAAGATGACATTTTACAGTAAAGCTGCTTTAATTTTATATGTCACTTTTCAGACATCATAGTTTTCTTTCATGAAGAGTAGTGTTGTGTTTTAGTGCAGTTCCTTGTCTGATGTGTTTTGGTTAGTTATTTGATTTCAGACCTATGCCAATGTACACAAACATGGTCTCACAATTTGTGAAATGCTAGAGAAAACATTTTAAAAAAATATTATTAAATTATAAGGTGTTCTAGAGATTTGTGCAAAATTATTTCAAATTGATATTTATCTCTAATACAGTTTTAACATACCCTTTGTAAAACATCGTTCCCAATAGTTCCATAAGCAGTAAATGGATAAGTCAATCTTGTCGAAACATCTGAATGTTGTTGCAAACTAGTATAGTTGTCTGAACAGCACCTGTGTATCTTTAAATGAATGCCTTTCTGGTCTTGATATCTGTAGGAGGAAGTGTGAAATTATTAAAATAATGTAGTTGGTTTTATTTTTCATTATTTACCATAAAGGCATGGAAAAAGAGAGCCCTGGTATCATTATTCACTCGAAGTCTTTCTGTTTTTGTGCTAAATCCTTCACTAAGATAAGGAAGAATCTTATTAGATGATTGACATCACATTAAACGGAAAGCAATGGCTTGGCAGGGTAGAACTAAAGAGGCTGAAAGTATTTAGCAGATTTCAAATGATTAGGATGACAAAATACCAGAACTGCCCACTGACAAAGACAGCAAGAAAAACAAAACCTATGAAATGATGTGGACTGCTTTTAGACAAAAGTCTACACAAAAATTCACTAAATTTATTGTACCTTATGAATGTAGCAAGATGTTACTGAATTAAGTTAAGGGTCATTCCATAGTATTCTCCAGTTGCAGAGACTACATTCAGAGATGTTTATTATGAAATATCTTAAATTGTAGACTACAAACCAGATGCAGACTACTGTTGTGTGGTAGATGTCCATGAGAGCTATCCTCAACAGTAGTTTAATTCACTCTGTGTAAGATGAGTAGGATGCAGCAGTAAGTTATATGACTTTTGCGAAGACAACACGGAAATTTCATTATTTTTGTTCTACCAGACTTAAGTGAGAAGTTCTCTGAATCTTGGATAAATTAAAAAATATCTTCCTGCTTGATTTGTTAGGGCATTACATTTAGTTAAATATAATTGCTAAATCATTTTACCAATGTTTCAAATGTTTCCAATGTAATTAACAATTCTAAGCAATGGCTGTTGAGGAGACTAGTTACATTGCAGATACTATATCAGGATACTGCGAATAAAAATGCTACAAAAAATACATAATGGACAAATTTTAGCACTTGAGCAACATAATGCAGTGTTGTACACAATATTCATTGGATAGAATAGTTCAATTTACCCCTAAGGTAAATTTCAACTTATAAACTTCTATCTAGGAAGCTTCATTTGGTCACTCACAAAAAAAATGCTGCAGAAACTACATTTTGCCAATGGAAAGCAAACATTATATAATTCCAATGATAATTTTTGAATCAGCTGTTTTAGAAAAAAGGAATAGTAGTAGAGTCTATCTTGAGGTCTTGCCAAAAGTTTTACAGCTTTTAGTTTTCTTCTAAATTAACAGTTTTTCTGTAGTCTCTGCAACAGCTATTTCATGATTTGTTATAATAAATTCCAATTTATGCAGCAATGCTGACTTGTCACGGCATAACATCGTTTGACAAGCAAAGCTGAGACTCTTTTACTATATTGTAAAATGTAACGGTGGCTAAATTGAAGACTTTTTAAAAACTGACATCCAGGGACAAAATACGGTGGAATAACCCTAAAGTTCATTTTGTCAGAGGTGGCATCACCTAGTGGTTAGGGCTATGGATTTGTAATCCGGAGGTCCTTCATTCAAATCCTGCTCCCTGCTAGTAGATGGATTTGTGTTTTGTGTCCCAGATTCAACTTCGCCAACTGGTCAGCCTCCCCCCCAATTTGGGATTTTAACAAGTTTCTGTTTAATTTACAATATTTGTTTGCTTGTTTCAGTGTCCTCAATTAGTACAGTAGTGCTTAAACACTTCAACACTTAAATAAAGTAATTCTTTTTCCACTTTAAAGCTGTAGATAAGAGTTTTAATAACTAATATATATATAAAATAATTATTGAATCCTGCTTCTGTGTGAAGAATTCTGCAGACGGTTGACCTATGAGCTCTGCATAATTTTTCATATCATACCTAGCCTTGGCTTGTAGTTCTCTCTTAACATTACCATAAGAAATTCTCCTCACATACAGGCTTAGCCTTGCATGGGTATAATTACAATGATTTCAGACCTATTGTTGTAGTGGCATAGTGGAATTAAGAGTACATATAGCCGGCTTCAGCTTGATCAGTGCCACATGCTCTGGTACAAAATTGACCTAACATCTTACTTCAGAGGCTAATGGAAACTATTACAGCTATTACAATGTTACAAATTCACTACAAAATGAGAAATTACAATTTGTACTAGTCCCTTTTTACCTTAAGTAACAGACTGCCTGATTATGCAAATTCTAGTTTTGAGAAATTGTTGCATTGCATGTGCAGCTCATCCCAAGAACAAAGGACATGGAAAATACCTACATCCTGAATACATAACTGCAGTTTTAAAAAAACATATTTTGGTGTTTTTAGGAAAGGAAAATAAGTGCTTAACTGCTTTGCATCTTTGTTTACAGTGACCAAAGTAGCAGAAATGTTTGATTTGTAAATGAAAAAAAGTAATTTATTTGCCCACAAAACACAGTGATAGGACATTTCTACGCTGAAAATGAATTAGAATTGTCAATGATTTATCGAAAGTGTTTTTACTCAACCCTGGATAGGATGCTTATCTATCACAGAGTTACCTCAAAACAGTAAATTGTCATTAGCTGTTTAGACACCTAGGCATTGTGAGTGTAGGACACAACACAGTGACCTCAGCCCGGGTTTAACCTCAGACGGCTGGATCTGGATCATAGATCCAGTGTGCTAACCATTAGCCAACCATGCCTCAAGAAGAGATTGGGCCATGAGTTAGGTCAATCCCTGGCTGTTGTCCAGCTGTAACTGACAATGGACAATTAAGAGAGAGAAATAAAAGGAACTTCATTTGTTTTCCAGGTTACAGAGACTCGGGACTGTCAGGAAGCCAGGTGGGGTTTATTTTGACTTACATAAGATTATAGACCATTGTAAAGCAATTAGTATGTAAGTTCAAGAGAAGCAAAAACAAAGTGCTGCCACTTGCCATGCACTATCTTTGAGTGGTCTATCTACAAGAGCAGCACTTTTTTTTATTCAGTATATTTTGTTTTTTATTATTGACCGGATAAGGCAAAAGGGAATTTTGTGTAGCCTACTTCAAATTGAGGCAGCTAGAAGATCAACAAATTAATTTAAAGCAAATTCCCCGAACTCTCACAAGTACTGGTTTATATACTGGTAATGATAATTGTGTAGCCATATATGTGGTACTTTTTGTCTCAGTTTTCAAAATATCCTATTTTATTATCCTACTAAATTGCTTATAATCATAGTGGAGTTATTTTTGCAAATACGTAATGCAAAGTCCCCTTTGTGTTTGTCAAAATCAACTTTCTGAAGCCAAACAGATTCCGGTCACAGGAGACTTCACTGGTTGTATATAATAGGTCACAATTCACTGTAGATTCTCTCCTAATGTGGCTTGAGTTATTCTTCGTACTGTTGTGATCTTTTAGTGTTGTGCCTCATACCTTTTGCCCAGATGTAACAGAAATTCTACACGTGGCAACATTGAGAGAACTGAAGCATTTGTTATCTCTAAAATGAGTCTAACAAATAGGGAGACTACTTAACGGATTTGACAAATGCCCATTAAGAAACTTTACTTATGCTTGGTGAAAAAAGACTTTCAACTTATTTTGCAAATGTGACCATTCAGGGGAAAACACTGGAACATTTTTTCTCTTGGGTTTAGGGTTAGGGTTATGTGTAGTTGCTGTTGTCATGAGTAGCAGATTGTAGATAATATCACTGGAAGGTATAGCAAGTATAATGTCTGTAATGCAGTATTGTTGGCAAAATGGAAAGAACATTGATAGCATGTGGTCCCAGGTGTCCGGCTGTGCATCAGTTTTGCAAGAAAGCAAGCAAAACTAAGACCTTTGAATAAACAAATAAGTTATTCTTGAATGCTTCAGTGGACTGCCTGAGGGAGGGAAGCCAAATGTGACCCAATCATAAAAACTTTGGAAGACCAAACCTTCCTGGTCAACCGAGACCATAGCTCAAGGCAGAATTTAAGATTAACTGTGTAGTTAATTCTTTTAAAAGGCTGTCTGTGCTATTTTTAAAAGTTACTCCCTCTGGAAATTATGTCTCTAGTTATATTTTTAGTTTAGAATATTGATCATGAATCAAATCACATTTGTTAACCTTTTTGAATATGTCCCTTAGTAAGTTTTCAATTTGATGACCCTTGAAGAACTGTGTATACTTATCTTGATGTCTGGAAATATCCTGGAAATATTCAAAATCCCATCTCAGTACACAATGAAAGTAATACAACTCGTCATGTGATGACCCTGCAAAGCTCTTTTGGTTGCACCAAGATGGCTACCAATTCTGGGTTAAAACATCTGGACTTTGAACAGCTAAAAAAGCAGTTTTCACATATTGTCCGCAAAAAACGTTGACAATATCTTAAAATATTACTAAAAGTATTAGGTTCAAACCAGAGCTACGAAAATTCATTTCAGTAGCACCATAAAGTTCTATAAATAATGTCACATGGAAACACTCAAGACACTGTAAAGAAAAACAGACGCCTTGATAAGCTAGCTGCAGACTCCTTTCATTTATAGTGTTGTCTACGGACAACGACTCTCCTGTTTACCAGAGGGTAGCCTCCTCTGAATGTTATGAAAAGTATAGTTAGCATGTTTGCACCTGTCAACGTATCCTGAGGCATTGCATACTGAACAGTATATGTAAGTTTTGTAAGGCTGTTTGGGATTCACATATGAGAAGATGGACTCGAAGAGAAAGGTCATCACTGAATGTTCCCTGTTATTTTAGCTGTTAGTGCCTACAGTACATATGTAACATATATTTTAAGTTAGTGTGGAGTTCAAAGAATTTAATTAGAATGCTGTGGGTCTTTTTGTTTTTGGACAACAGGTCACAATACTTAAATGGTACTGCCAGTGTAAAATCTAACTGATAGGATATTAAGGAAGTGAAAGTATTTTCCTGTTGATACAGGAAAGTTACTTCTTTAAAACCTGAGTGTCCCTCTTATAATATAAGAGCTCTGACATATATTGTTCTGTTTTGTAAATCAACATGATTATTTTTAATCAACAGGCTGGTCTTCCTCCACCACTGCAGACTTCTCATGATGTATCTTTGTCAAGTCCAGACTGTAAGTAAACTAAGTGGAATGATTATCAGGGAAAGAATCATATCTTTAGAAGCGACGGAATGCTCTCAAGGAACAACCTGAATAGTTCACAACACCCAAAATACTTACCCAACCAGACATTGCTGACAATATGCCGGTAACTGTCAACCAAAATAAAATGAAAAACACCAACCCTAATCCTTACCATTAATCCAATCCTAGCCCTTAGCTAATCTGATGTCAAGGATGTCTGTGGCAGGTTTTGTTTGATTAAATTTGTACCCTGAACTACTTTTCTACAGGAAAGTGTAACTTCATTTACTGACTGTAGGTTTTTTATTCAAGAAGGGACATAGAGATTGACCAGTTCAGTTTAGGTACTACGTGCGTATACACAAATACCTCAAACCTATATACATGTCTAATATATAGGGAGTGGGGAATGCGCGAGGCTATGTCCATAAGTGTTGTTCAGATTGATGTTACCAAACTGTGTATGTGAAATAGTTATGTAATCACGCAAATAAATCTAAGGTGCTTGTTCTGTAAGGAGACGAAAGTAATTGAAGGTTATCATATACCTTCAGAGGTGTCACACATCCATGCAATGTCAAATTAAAACGTGTTGAGCTGGCTATCAAAATGTCAAGAGTTTTGAAATGAATTGTCAAATTTTTAGTGACCTTTAAATGTGAACATCCAAATCATTTTTTTTAAACCCTTTTGAAAGCTACAAGTCAAAGGGAATTATTCCTTTGCCCTCAAATTTAGACATTGTTGAATTTTTAGACCTCTAAATGCAAGTGTCTGAATCACCTTCTGAAAGCTACAAGTCAAAACAAATTTCATTTTTCGCATTTATAATTTGCCCCTCAGTTTTGGAAGGAAAGTCATAATATACCACCAAAGAATCTTGTAGCAACTACACTTCAGTAGAAGATTCAAAGTCTACACAAGAATGGGTCAAAAACACTTAAAAAATTATCCTGTGACGTGACAGAAATAATTAAAAATATTTTGGAACTTTTTGAAGGATGTATTTTCTATCAGGCAGGCTATTCAACTGGGCAGTCTGAGCCAAAATGGTTCACTTACTAATTTATTTTTGTGATTTGTCAATGACCACACCGTTGCTCCCAATTGGCAAACTCTTCCAAGAGAAGAGGAGTTCGGTAGTTTGAAAGCTAAGATTCAGAATTATCTTACTGTGGTCAATATCAGTAGACAATTTCATGGCTTGTGTTTGTAGCCAATATAACATGCATTCGGATTGGCCACTTCAAGGGCATTATTCTCCTGTAATGCCCACAGGCAATTATGAGCCTGCAAAAACAAAGCAAAAAGCCATATAATCAACAACTTATTAACCTTGAATGGTCATGCAGTCTTCATGGAAAAATCTCAACCCTCAGCCTGGCCATATTGACCTTGTTATATCTCTGTCAATATGGCAAGGTCTTGGTTTGAGATTTTACCATTAAGAGTAGAAATTCTTGAGTATTGAATGGTAACTTACATTTTACATTTGCCTGGTGAGGAATTGAAGTCATGACAATGTGTCTTGTTATTTTATGCAAACTGACTCACTGACCATGCATCAAAGTTCATGTGTGTAATTGAAAGAATTTTACTTATTGCATTAACAAGGATCCTAAAATGTTCTATTGGTGTAGGTAAAAAAACACTTTCCCAAAATTTTCTGTTAAAAATGTATAAACTTTGTTGACAGAAACTGATGGAAGTAAAAAATAGCATCATGACCACGAATTGAAAAATTATTAGTGTTTCTAGTATTTGATAACGTTCGTCTTTATTCAAGAAAGCCTTGTTTTGTGTTATCAGGAGTGCTTCCAAACAATAGATATATGTTTATTTGGCTGATATTTCATTTTACAGCTTTCAAATCAAGTATATTATTTTATTTGTCTTATTTTTCAGTGCGTGAAGTAAAATCAAAGTAAAGTTAATCAGGCATAACTTTTCATTAAAGCTGTGATAATAATCAGTTATACCACTTCACAGAAATGTTATTAGTCTAAGCTGCTATAAGTTGATCATGCACTTAAATTCAAAGAGTTAATTGTAGTTTTCACACTAGTGGTTAAATAATGGTGTTGCAGTGGTGGCTTTTATATCAATTGATTGTTAATATTTTTCAAAGTAAGATTTCAATTATGTTTTAACTGTCAAAACTTTGCATATTATGTGTAAAATGGATGACAGTCAAATCAATATTACGATTTGTTTAGTTGCATACAGTGTAACCTAAGATGCATGTGCTTAAACATTCAGTCAGGCTATTTTGTGCTTCTCAGTTAAATGCCCCTCTGTGTTATCATGAATGCTGAGTATTTTCATTGTGATTGCTGTCAAGGTATTCAATTTGACCGTCAGTATCTCGATAACGTTTATCCTACATAAACCTTTGAAGATTACAATGCTATGTTATCAAGGTTAGAGATTCTTGTACCAGGAGTTCATTGAGGCTCATTAAACTAGCAGTACTCATCTCCTAGAACTGAAAAGGGCCTCTATATTGTTTACAATACTTGATGCAATTTGTGTTATGTGCTTGACTGATTAAAGGGCATCCTGTTGCTACAACCACTAACTCCAGATCTAAGCTTTTGGTTAATGTGATTGAGTCAAGGTTTTCACCATAAAACACCTACTATACAGATTTTGAGCTGACTTTCAAAATTACTTTCTTGGTCACATTCATCTTCTTGCCAAATATTATTTGTTTTCTAAAATTTTATATAGCACTAAAAGTGTATTGAGAAAATTGAATAATTAACAAAAGGCTGTACTTTAAATTTTTTTTCTGCACATGGCCAGCATTTCCTAGGGTTTACCATAAAACAGTCTGTGTTGGCCAAAAGCATGGTTTGATTACTCAACAACTAAGCTGAATTATTTCTAAACTATTAGAAAAATTTACAAACTCTTTAAAAGTAGCAGTCTCCTGCAGGGAGTTCCACCCCTTATGGTTTCATACGTTTTCTTTGTTTAGCAATTTTGAAATATACATTTGCTTGAAACAATGCAGAGTTTATAACATAGTTAACGAGAAAAAGAATATACAGCCAAAGAACAGAAGGAGGCTTGCTATTTCTCTTTGCTTCCAGGTGTTTAAAGATATATGTGTTATGTACTGCGTAAACACTTATGAAAATGAAATAAAATGACCCTAGAAATACATGCATGGTATAGAAATATCACCAATTAAGATATTTACTGTATAATTTGGATGTAAGTCTAATTAACCTTGTTTGTGGTTTAGCTGAAATAATCAAAATTCCATGAGTGGCATGAAAATTATGTAAACAAGTGATAATTAACAATAATATTCTTCCTTCCATGGTAAAATTGCAATTATGAACTTTCTAGATTGTTGATCTTGAACTTATGAGAATAGTGTACATTCTCTCTGTGGTTGTGGTGCTCTAGCTGAAACTCTTTACATTATTCTCGAATATTTAACAGTGGGTGTTTCCAGAAAATATCCATACCCTACCATGGGCGGCATGAACAAATTTAACCCCCTCACCTTCGCAAATTCCCAAATGTTTCATTCCCCCCCCATGTCCTCTGAATTCCCTCCTCCCTTCCAGATTTTTGTTTGTTTGTTTGTTTGTTTTTTGACTTTTACCATCTGGAATCCTAGTTTGACTCCCTACGACTTCCAATCAAAGAGATTTTGCACTTTTACATCATCCCAAAGATTTACCAATTGTTTACAGTGCTTGAAATTGCAAGAGATATTCATGATCAAATGCATTTGTGACTTAATGTTCAGTGACTTCCTCCTTTTCAGTGTCAATTTTGTAGCTAGTGCTCGACTAAACTAGTGAAGGAATATAACTGTGTAAAAGTTGCATGTTAATTACTATGGAAATCAGAACATGCATGGTCAAATCCTGTCTAATATACCTTCAGTATTAAGAATGATATTCACTTGTTCAGATTCCATTAAAGCAGTTTCTTTATGAATTTGTATTGCTGATGCATTGTAAACAAACATGGTGGGTCGGCTTTCATCACAAACATTTTCTGACGAGAAATTCATTGAGGCCTCTGGGGATTTTATTGCTTTTCTTCCATAAATGAAAATGAATGCATGCATGATTGATTGATGCTTGTCTTGTATCTTGCTTCCATTGTAGTGAGTAGTGTGGTCAGTTTGTTTGTGGTTGTGTGCAATTGTCTGTCCCCACTGGAACAAAACCCAATGCCTTCAGAATTCCAATTGTATGTACCCCCATTTCCAGTCGAAAGAACCACCACCACCTTTGCCCTGGGAATTCCAAAATGCCCTGTGGTAGGTATGGATATTTTCTGGAATCACCCAATGAGTTTGTGTGGGAACTCGTACTCACTACGCTTCCCATGTAAGTTTCCAAACAAAGTTTTGACATCAAAGCTTTGACAATTCTAATGCCAAAGAGAATGTATGCAGTGGAAATAAAGAGTGCAAAAAGCTTTCTGCAGAGACTAAATTCAGCACTTTGCAGTGCATTTTGGCTCGGTTGTACTTTCCATTATTGTTGATTTTATTACTGGTATGTGTTGGGTAGTACTATGGGAAAGACAAGTGCATAACCTTCATGGTTTAGAGTCATCTGGTTAGTGCTGCTGAGTACCATTTTAAAAATTTAGTTGAGGACATAATAAGTCACTGCAGGACACTGAATTATTTGAATGAAACAATGAAGTTCAGAAGAAAACAAAAATGGCTAAGGCGAGTAATCCTGAGTGCCACTGAGTAGAACTTGGAATCACCTCTGTCAACCGCCAAACTTGTACTTTTAAGAGTGGTTGCACAAGTATTACTAATTTTTTGCACTAATATAAGTCCTCCCAAATTTACTAGTCTCTCCATTGCTGCAGTCCGAAAACATTGTAAAATGATCATTTTGGGGCATAAATCTTGCATTACCACGCTTGTGTTTCCATTGGATACATTCATATTGCCACTGGAAATGTCAGAAACTTTGTGTTAAAACTTGCGTGGTGTCATGCTCAACTGGGAAGAGTAGCAAGTTCTTTGAATTGGTAGTTACTAAAATGCAGCAAAACCCAAAACCATCCAGAAGTACCCCCAATTCAGTCACACCCACTCAAACAAACCACAATGCCTGATGGACCTACAAGGGAAGAGTTTATAGGGAGCAATCTACTTATGTCTCGGTGGCTGGGCTACTCTCTACTTTACTTTTATTACCTGAATGCTATGGAATTTTAGTATGTCTTGTCCAGTTGCCACCTGTTCGCCTTCTTTTCTTGCAGCAAACATAGCTGGAATACAACTAGCAGCTATTGGTTGCTATTGTATCCAGAGTGACCAGGTGTAATGAGTGACAGATGTATTTACAGGCTACAGTCATTCCCACGCTTGTTTTTTTTTCTTGTTATTTTGGTAAAGGTTTCTACATTACTTGTACAAGGAACAAGAAACAACATATCAGAAAGGCTAGATAGAAGTTTTCACCCATCTGATCTACAAGGCTCAGAGCCATGAGAACTCAAAATTCAATCTTTAAACATAAAAAAAAATTTCATAACCAGTCACAAGTATTAGTTTCTATCAGTTGATGGATTAACTTGTTAGCATTTAACTTTGATTTATCTATCGATTTTGACTTTTTGACTGGCTTTCAAATTGATTTTCCACCCTAGGACAATAACTGAATTTCTGTGCACATTGAAAGCTCATTTTCACACCAATATCTGCAATTCCCTTTGTTGCTTTACCTAAAGGCTAGTATGCTAAAGTGAAGAAGAGATGTTATCCTTTCCAAATATTTACAAGTAATTTGGAACACATTCTGTGTATTCGTAGAATTGAGATTGAGCAAATAAATGAAACTTTATGGACATTTATTATAAGGTTTATGATAACCTTCTTTTGTTTAACAATGGAGAAATAGACTGTGGAATGAGGCAACACTAATGCATTTCAAAAGTCTCCCTGTGCATATCTCAAAGAAAACGAAGCAAAATAGTTTTGCTTACGTTACCATTTTAGCTTTGTTTTCACCTGTCCACACTAATGAATTTTCATTCAAAAATGAATTCTTTTTTTGTGAGTTTTCGCCTATTGTCTGCACTAAAGTGTCTGAAAACACTGATGTAGGAAATAGTATATGAAGCCTCTGTTTTCATCCGCCACACTAGAATTTTACAAGACGATGCTTTTTCTAAAGACTGATCCACCTTTGATTTGTTTTCGGAAGGTGTAAAGGTTCAAAAGGTTAAAATGCATCAAAATGTATGTGTTTTCATATTAAAATGCACAATAGTGGGCCTGAGCCTGACAAAATTAATGAAGAAGTGCAGATAAAATGATTGTATATTTTTAATTGTAATTATTCCATCAAATCTGAAAATGTATCGCCCATTATGCCTTGGCTGATTGTGCTCAAACAATACAATTTTTTCTGATAAGTTGCATCATAATTATAACACTGCTGTTTTCATTGTTTTCAGGGAGAGGAAGGAAGTACAAGTCAAGCAAAACTAACAGCTCTCTGTCTGTAAGTCTGCCTTAAAATCACAGTATTTATTGAGACCAATGTTACAGAGAATATTCCTGTTAGGAGAAAACATAGTGTCTAAGTAATTTTGGGGCAAAATCAAGGCTTTCTTAATCAGCGTTTCTTGTTAACATGCATTATTTATGGACTTACCTTGGCTAAGAAGAGTTGAAATGGTTGAGGCAGCCATCTTGTAACCACATGAAAATGTGCAATTCGACCTTGGTATGTTACTGATCTCTAACCAAGTAATTATCAATGAATAACAGGGAATATCTGTTATATGAGAAGTAACCAAAACCCACCCACAAGGGAGGAGAGGCAAAAAACTCCTTGTCACAGTAGGCTATTCACTAACAGTGACAAGCTTTACTAAGCTGTGGTTTTTTAATGCTATATCTTTGAGAAGAGCTGGTGTTTGGAATGATTTTATAAAGAGGTTTTTAAGACATCTAAAGATTTACAAAAATGTTTTTCCAGACTGGCAGACTAAAAAAGAAACACTCAGTAGTTATTGTCATTCCTTGCAGTGCTGATGGATTTAAAACATGCAGCCGAGAATGATTAATCCCTTGCATCACCAGAATTTCTGGCAAATGCAAAGTTATGAAATGTTTTGGTTTTGTAGAAATCCCTCCTTTCTGAAGCCAATCAACAGCTGTGAAGCTTAAAATGTTAAACATCTGTTTAAATAGGAAGGAAAAGCTGTCAAATTCTTTCCCTGACTGTGGAAACTGTGGTTTCTTCTTTTGGTATAAAATTACAAGCAAACAGTGATGGCTCTGTTAAAGATCACTGTCACTCATTGTCACATGATAGCCTAATCAGAAGTTGAGTGCTTGTGATTGGTAAAAAACATGACCAAGATCATTGTTTAGATGCTGGGATCATCTTACAATAATTAGATTATAGTCCTAATGTTGCCTGCATGAGGCACTGTTAGGAAGCAGATAAAATAAGCCAGACAATACTTGGCCTGTTATTTAGTGCAGTGATTTTTCTAAAAGGTTTTTCCATGTGGAGACATCCATATCCTCATCAAAGGCCTTTACTTCCCTACCATGCCAGGGGAAAGGTATTATTGATATCTCTGAGTACATTTGAGGCATTTCTATTGAGCAGTGTTGTTTGAATATTGGGTTTATTTACACGGATGTCACATCACTTTGACTTCAAGTTGTGTCCTCAGAGATGAAACAGAAGGTCTTAAATATTACCTGCGTCATTTCTCTCAGCTAAGATTGTGAGCCTAAATAAGTCATAACAGGATGTAGATAAGCCTTGTGGAGATTTCAGAACTTCCAAGAGCCTCTAAAAGCGATTTCTTGATCCCATATGCTGAGTAACTTGAAACAACTGTTACTCCACTGTGACCCCCTGCGAAAAGACAATTTACATGTGCTTTTCCTCTGCAATTATTGTTTAGAATATGTGTAAATATATAAAAGTATGGTGCATAGTGAAATGACAAGCCAGTGCTTTTATAAGTGACTGCTGTCGTCATTTGCCTCTTGATCTTGGTTTATCTTTCTTGTGTGCTTTGGCATCTAATATACATCCTTTTCATTCTTTGGAATGCTAAAATTAAACATTGTTGGTTCTTTTATAGGTCTATTCGCCTGGTGCTGATGACATGATGCCTCATCCTGGGGATGCCCTAACTCAATCTCATTATTCTCCAAAAGGAGGAATATACGCAGACACCTACTACATGGGTAAGAAGGATTATCACTTCGCATGTTGCACAGCACATCATGCCTTCTTGCATTGTGCTCTTTGACCACCATTTTGGAAGAATCCTTCTCTTGTTACAGTCTACCACTATCCAAGCCTTTCTCTTTTCCTCCTTTGTTTGAGCAGAGCTCTCTATTTCTTGTTTGATTGCTGGACTAGTTATATTATGTGGTATGACAT
>Ga0126337_10000416_pt1 | contig 21273 bp, 14 predicted proteins | sample DipCmetagenome_FD_92527 | JGI IMG/M metagenome (GOLD analysis project Ga0126337, IMG submission 92527) | Coral microbial communities from La Bocana,Puerto Morelos, Mexico - Diploria C A metagenome | ecosystem: Host-associated > Invertebrates > Cnidaria > Coral | place: La Bocana,Puerto Morelos...
TATGAGGAGAAAAACCTGGTGGACAATTGCTGGAAAGTGATCGATGAGAAGGCAGGAGAGGCTATGAAATCAGATGGATTAGCGACAATTGAGAGATCCTTACTTGAAGCAGTCGTGGAGCGTGACACTCTGGAAATTGAGGAGGTGGAGTTGTTCAAAGCGGTAAATCTGTGGGCGACAAAGAGATGTGAAGAACAAGGCTTATCAACGGACGGAAGCGAAAAAAGAAAACTTCTTGGAGAACGAATTGTGAAAGGAATACGTTTTCCAGTGATGAGCCAACATGAATTTGCTGATGTTGTTCTTGACTGCAAGATATTGACACAGGACGAGGCTTTTAGCGTAGTCAAATATTTTAGTTCAGTTCCGGACACTCCAGTAGTATTTTCTGAGAAGCTGAGAATTGGTTCAAGGAGATCTCTTGAGCGTTGTTACAGATTTAGTTCCATGGTTGACACTGGTTCGGGATATCCCTATGGAGTTGATAAAAGAGACTGTCTTCTTTTTAGAGTCGACAAAGACATCTCCTTACTTGGGGTAACACTCTGCGGAGGCAAAAATTGTAATTATTCTGTGGCTATTACGATAGCAAATTTGAATGATCATACTTTCCCTTGTACTATATCAGGAACATTTTCTTCTGCGTGGCACCAGACATCAGAGCTAGTGTCCTTCCACGCCTTCAATGTTTTCTTCGACCATCCCGTTGTTATAAGGAAGGATTGCCTCTACCGGATTGAAGCTTCCATCCGTGGTGCCAATTCTTGTTTTGGTGTTGATGGCAGGAAATCTGTGCTGTGTTCAGGAGTTAGATTTGGTTTTGACGACAGTGGTCAGAGTAGCAATGGAACCACAGTTAGACGAGGCCAATTTCCAGAGTTTCTTTTTACTAACTACTAATTCCTAGCTCTCCTCTGGGAGAATAGGGTCATTGACTTGTTTCGTCCATTCTACTCTGTTTCTCGTCGCAGTGACATGTAAATTGTTATGTAAATCTAATAAACCATTTAGTATTAAATGGAATTAGTTTTGTACAAGTTGGGTGACAGTTTCTCGGCACAATCATTGGTAATAAATCGAGGTGTTTCTTTTCGTACAGTCGTGACATAAAAGTAATAAAGAAATGTAACATGCAGACAGATTGCCAACAACCACTCGTGCCATCTATGACAAAACATTTCATAATGTCATTGCTTTTTTGTGGATAATATTTTTATCATATAGAAAACATGATATTTTGTTTTATTTCCCTATTTTTGATTATCTTATTGGTATAATATATGTTAATTATAGGCTTATTAGAAGGTTAAGTTTTGCATGGCTTAAACAATTTTTCACACAGCTAATTATAATAAGGAACTTAAGTGTTCTGTAGAAACTGGCCTACTGATGCAGTTGTTATCTATGTAGTTCAATTGAGTAAATAAATAATTAATAAATAAATAATTTTCTGTAACATCTTTAGACTATTACCTGTTAAAATTTTTTTCATGGTGATCCATTTAACTAAATAGCTGTCTCAGACGTAAGGATAAGGGTTAGGGTCCAGGTAGAATGAATGAAGGCTCCCTCGCCTTGCACTATTTCATGGTTATCGGGCTTTAAACGGGCACCACAAAAGTTTTCTGTATGTAAAGGCGAATTCTAAAGAAAATGTGCGAAGAAATATATTTTGATTTCCTTCTTTTTCAGAAAAATGCTGATGTCGGCATTTTTATTTAGATTCAAGGCTAATTATCTCGGGAGAATGCGTGGCTACCCCAATTGGGATTGCTAAATGTGTGTACACTGGATTTTAAGTCAGGTTGATAACGACAATCACGCAGTGAAACTTTTCTTATATTTTATTCAATTTGAGAACTCCCTGACAGTGGCCCAGTTTCAACTTATACGAAATATAGGTGCAGCCTATATTTCATTCTTTTCATTTTATATTTCATCCTATGTTTCATTTTTTTTCATCCTGTATTTCATTCTACATCCATCCTTTCCGTTACTTGATTATTGTAGAGCGCTTGGAAACTGGGAAGTGATGACGAGTTCACTTCTTCTGACGCCTTATCCTGGAAAAGCAACACGTGTACTGTTAGCGACTATAATGATATTCAACTCTCATTCACAAACTGATTAGCTCCTCAGCCCACAGTTCATGTTCAATTGCAAGGATCAATTTTCGCTCGCAAATTGATCATTAGGCATCTGCATTATAGAAACTGTAGTAGCCTTTAGGCATCGGTCATCGTTTTAACTATATGTCGTTATTTTAAAGTGCGTGACAAACTAATTTTAAAGTGTGACATGTCTCATTGTATGCACTGACTGTTCACTGCCAGCTATTTTTCCATGAGATCATAGATGTCGATTGTTGATTTCGACGGGCGGCCATCTCGGTCTCTTGATGCGAGCAGGACTGGGGACGGTACAAAATCAAAAAAACTAAGATGGTGACCCTTCGAACTCACCGATCGACGTCTACGATCTCACGGAAAAATATGGGACTGTGAACGGTTTATTGTATGCATAACACATCTTATCTTGGTATGTAACTTTTCTAACCATTTTGTATGGGACACTCACCCAACTTTTCTTTCACAAATTGGTAAGTTGAAATGGATACAAAGCATGGATTTTCTCAGTTTTATTCGAGACTCATTCAGCTTGAATTTATTAGAGTTCAGGGATTAAGAGCGTGACTCATGTATTTAATTTAAATGTATAATATGTCGAATTTAAATTTCAATGCGTACCAGCAAAGGAGCTAATTCTGCATTGTCCGCATGTCAGAGGGCACATTGTTTCCAAGAAGGTTCGCATGTTGTAGAACTTGGTTTTACCGCATTGTCCCCCGAAAAGTCTACAAGCCCTTTGGTATACATCGGCACAAGCTACATGCCAAAAATAAAAAAAAAAAGAAGAAACAAGCAAACAAGAAAGAAATATTGCTATTTTATTCTGTAGTGGTAAAGGATTATGTAAATGAATATATGAAAGATCATATATTTGATAAAGGATATTTGGTAAAGGATTATGTCAGAAAACATTAGAGAGAAGGAAAAGAACAACTGGGAAAATAACAATAATCAAGAAACGAGGATTAAGCCTGAAGAAAACAAAGGAGTATAATTGAAAAGAGACGGAGCTAGAAGAAAGTAAAACGAAGAATTTAAAGAAAAAGAAGAAGGTAGAGGAGAAGGGCAGAGTGGAGGAGAAGAAGCAGGAACACAGACAAGTTCGTAAATTCCAATAACGTTCGCCACCATGTTTGCAGAGGGAAAAAAGGATAAACACAGAACCATTCATTTGGCTTCAAGATAATACAGAGTTGATGTGAAATAAAGAATTTAACTCACGCGGGCATCCTTGTTTGTTTGGACCAGTAGCTTCCTGTCCGTTCCAGCAACAACCGTAAACAGGGTTAGTCCACTCACATGATATCATGGGACTTGGTGACTCTAATTGAGAAAGAGAGATAAACTGAAACAATTGTATCAAAGACCTTGCTGGAGTTTTATGTGAAAGGCGTAAAATGCTGGTCTCATCTTTAATTGTTGGTGTGCAGATTGCAGAGTTTGGTATGATGAGTTGGTGATTCAACACAGAACACTTATTTTTTAACCTTTCAAAATATTTTTAAGGTTACACACAAAAAACGTAACTGTCGTCATATTAAGCTGATGTTTGTTTTGTAATCCATCAAAAACCTCTTTCTCACGCGATTGGCTATGAAGCCAAATCTGAGGAATATCAGATGGCATTTGTTTTTCGAAATCGATATTTTGAATTTTGCAATAGTCAAAATAATTAAAATATCTAAGTTAGAACTAAACAAGAAGTCTTCCTAAAAGAGTTTATATAAGTATGTTCGCTTCTCCGAAGTGATAATGTCTGCGCACAAAGATATGTAAAAATTTTCACCCCAAATGTAGGACTGAGTATTGTGAACTGAGTGTTGTGAAATAGAATGTGAACTTCTTTATCGTCATCCACGTCTGACTGTAGCTATTATTTGGTTCTCTTTTATAGTAACGTATCTTTTGGGGGTCACGTGACACAATTTTTAGTCCTTTTTAACAACAACATCAAACTGAAACACTACGGATTGTTGGGTCGACTGGCGGCTAAACGAACTGATTTTGGTTAGGTTGCGTGGCTCGGTAGTACATTGTCTCGTGACGGGGCCTGCATGCGATTGCTCAGTTTCGTTTGTTACAGTTTTTTTTACTTTTCCCACTGTTTATCGCAAAGAATATGTAAGTATGAGGTTTACAATTTCCTTTTACCCAATGTGTCGTTAATTTAGGTTTTCTTCGTTCAGTTTTTACCGTAGGCGTAGATCAACTCGAGATCAATGCAAAGTTGTGGAAATGTCCGTGTACACAATCTCGAATGACCTGGATTCACGCGTTGTGTTCTTCAATTACGCGTCAAAAAAGCTGTATCCAATACAAACTTACTACAGTAACCGCATGTGTTAGGGCAATTTTCTATCAAAAAGTGTTTCATTTGTTTATTCCTCTCTAGGTACACATCGTCATGGCAGAGCATCTTGTATTTGTCACAAAGCCGCAAGTCCACGCACAGTTTCACTATGAAGAAAAATAAAAAAATAGGCATGTTTTTTGTGATCTTCAAGTTGCTTGTTTCCAGACTGAGGCTGTGGCTATATTTCCAATCTTGTCAAGGTCATGTAAATATTTAAATCTAATTTAATCAAGTGCTCTGTATCTGTACTGTAAGTTCATATTGCGCTGTAATAATACTATTTCCTCTTTTTACTTTGTTTAGATTGGTATTGTGTTTGTAAATGAATAAAAAATAAATAAAAACTAAAATTAAAAGAAGCTTTGTACCACATCAAACACGCCAGAACGTGTTTGACCACCGGTTCCAAACACTGAGAAGAGAGTTGAAAATGCGACATGCAACGGAGTATTTTTCACGGATATCGAGGTGTTTGGAAATGTGGTGAAACACAGTCTTAAGTGTTTGATATATCTTCTCAGTCGAAACTATAACTTACGGAAAAACGAAGAACTGAGATCGTAAAAATATATGCTAATTAACATTAACAAACTCCCTCAACATAATGATTTCTTTGTTTAAACTTGATAATTTAGTAATTAGAGTTTCAGAAGGTAATTTTCGCCTTTTGCTGAATGTGAATTGTAAATTTTTCGATAAATCTTAAAATGCCCTTCTATAGCTATTTCGTGGGTCTTTCTCCAGGTCTGCGCTCCTCATTGATCCGGTTGAAATTTTAATTAGATTAGAAATCAGAAATAGATTTGACAACAGGAGACTATAATCATAACCTCCGATTACAACAGAAAATGTACGATTGTCTTTTCAAGTTGGTTGTGTCGTCGAACAGTTTGGTCCCTTCGTTGGAAATGACTTTTTCAAAGGAAATAGTATTCAGTGCGTAATCCGATCGAAAAAAAATCTTTCAGTCGATCGAAGTTTTACAGGGCATATTATTCTTACGCCGAGGGTAAGTGACGCCCTTATGTATCTAGGTCTTGTATCCTGGTTAGCAGGAGCCTGTGGCTAGTTATTTTTATAGATATTACAAATATACTTGCACATCCTTTCATGGCAGGTCCATCTGCAAAATTTTTTCTATCCTCGCAGCATCCATAACGCCAGTCTTTGCATTCTACGTACATGGAGGAAATAATTACACATCAATTTGAATCTATAGCTAATTAAGTCGGCTTTACACAAAAACAGCGACCTTGATGAATGTAAAGGTTAAGGTAAAATCTGTATACAAGCCCAGGTGGCCCATCAGGCCGGAGCTTATCCCGGTTTCTGTAGCATTAAGCGACTAGGAGTATTGCTACTCCCCCTGGATGGTACGCTAGTCCATCGCAGGGTTACCCCCAGCATTGAATTTGCCGGTATCCATTTATACACCTGGACGGAGAGAGGCACTGTGAGAGTCAAGTGTCTTGCCCAAGAACACAACACAATGTCCCCAGCCAGGGCTCGAACCCGGACCGCTCGATCCGGAGGCGAGCTCACTAGCCATGAGGCCACCGCGCCTCCCGACCTTGATGGTGAGCTACACTGAAAATAACTGAAAGAGCTAGAGGAAGCGTTTGTTCATGGCATGCACAATTTACAACCCAAGATTCCACAAAATTTCATTTATTTAAAGGAGAAAATTGCATTAAGAGAAACATCCCAAAGTAGTATATAAGCCTTGCAGACTTGACCGCTTGAAATAGCAAGCAAGATAGTATACCTATTATCTAAACTGTGGACAGACTCATCTTCAGTTTCTGTCACATTTAGGAAGATAGAGTAAGAACAAAATAACAAGAAAAAAAACTTAAAGACAGCAACAACGACATCGATGCAATTTGCACCTCAATCAATATCAGTATAATAACTATATTTAGGGCCTTGGATCTCAAACCCTCTATTAATTCAATAGAGAAATCAGTCATTGTATTGGAGATAATCATGGCCGCCTTACCACAAAATTGACAAGTCTTAGCGCATCGTGATCTCACCCACTTTTCGTATCTCCTGTCTTGACAAGCTCCCAAAGAGGCATAGTACTCACACCGGTTAAAGATATCCTTGCACTCTCCTACGTATGTCAAGGAAGAAGAGTTTTCACCCATTGATTATTGCAAATAAAAATTGTACAAACGAAAAAACAAGTGCCTTGTCTACTGGGCAAATTTCGTTTCTAGAAATACTCGAATACCTTTAGTTTCAGGTTATTAATCATTGATAACGGACAATTCGTCATTAGAGACTAGTTTTGGGCAACTTGTACGTATCTACAGTGTACAACGCATTCAAAGAACCGACTTTCAATTAAATTTTAAAAAAATGTTGGTAGCACCTGCTCTTTTGTAAGAACCCGGCTAAGTTGATTACATTTTCATCAAGGAGGATCGAGGGTAAATTTTAAATTTCAAGAATACTTTAGATATTTAATGAATAAGCTTCAGAATATCTTTCTTGAAAGTATGTTAGAACATACAATTTGCAATGAGCATTGACCTTTGGGAAAGTCTGACAAAGAACTTTATATGGGGAAACGTGAAATTTGTTCATACATCCGTAGGGTATGGGGAACATTACAAAGTTAACTTCCAAAAGTTAGGGAAAAAGAAGGGAAGAAAAGACAAAAAGAAAATGAGTAACCGACCGTCTGAACACACTTATTGAACGAAATGACGCAAGAAGCGATTCTGCCTAATAGGTGACCACTTGACCAGGGTGGTGTGGAAATTCGATGAAGTTCACTTATAAGCATTGACTTGCAAGAAAATGACTTGAAGAGGGGAAAGCTAAATTAACACAAATTATGGAGCTAAATATAGTTTACTCACCTTCCCGTCTTGCAAGAATAAAACAATTCAGATTTGTGAAAAAGAACATAGCAAACAGAGTTTTAAGGTAAGGCATCGTTCAGTGGATGAAAGTAAATGATGAATGTCTGATTCATGTAGTTTCTCACCTTCGCTCATCAACGGCGGAACTGAAATTTGTTACTGCTTTACGAGATTTATATTTTTCAGACACTAGTACAACTGCATGCGCCAGGCAAACAATAAACATATTAAATTAATACATTTGTAAGCATGTCCAATTGAAATAAGGCCGAATAATTGCTTTTTTGACATTTAACGGATATCTTTATGTACCAAGCATCGCACAAATACCGGAAACTAATTCAGTGAAATAAACTTTTGTTGTCGTTTATGTCATAAACCTTTTGTCAACCACCGAAAGGAAATTCATTTTTGTCATTTTGCAAACATGCTGATTTTATTGTGGTAAATTTGCGTCTTGTGGTCAGGATATCAGTCTAGATATAACGGAGCAAACGTGATGGCTGTGTTTAGGTAATTAATTTTTCCAATTATCCAATTTTAATATGTCTAAAATAAAGACTCGATTTACTTATTCTAGCATCAATTTGTTTTTTATCACGTTCAGTAATTGCTTGTACACTGTAATTTCATTTTAATCATATGATCTTTGAAAATACAAAGAATTCTTATCGGAAAGTTTTTGAGAACGACAAAATCTCACAATAGAAATTGAAGTAAATTTAATGAAAAGCGGAAGCATATCAAAAACAATATCCATTGGCAAAGAATTTGGTATACTAAATGTATTGAAAGACGGCATATTAACTCGATATCGTACATATGTTGTGCCGGGAAAAATTCGGTGGAATCGTCAAGCGTACGTGATTGCGGACATAACTTGTTTTTAAGATACGTAATTCCATTACTGAATTGCATATAAGAATATAACACAAACATACGCAATCCTCATAAGGGATAAATGGCGGTTGTACACTTTACCACATTACCAGGCGGGCCTTACAAAGCCCTTCACGTAGAACTGAAGAAAAACCACATATTTTGCAATATTTTTTTAAGTTGCCTCGGTACTTATCGTGCTTATGTTTCTTTATGGGAATTAAAGGTAAATGCACCAGACGCCATCGTTTTTCCTGCTGAGGATTATTTCCGCAACTTACGAACAATTATTGAACCTCCACATTGCAATGCCGGTACTAAATCACAGTCTTTCATTTAGTAATTCTCCCGTAGAAGTTCAGGTGCAAGACTGATGTTTGCCACACAGTGGCTGGTGTTTGTTTTGTTCCGGGGTGGGAGGGGAGTGGATGGCGACGAGTTGTCAGACCTGTCCCGGGATATGGGATCTGTCCTGGGGTATAGTATCTATCCCGGGTTATGAGATCTGTCCTGAGGTATGAGTTCTGTCTCGGGGTATGGGATCTGTCCTGGGGTATGAGTTCTGTCTCGGGGTATGGGATCTATCCTGGGGTATGGGATCTGTCCCGGGGTATGGGATCCGTACGGATTATATATCTACGGATTATCTATCCGTCAGCCGAGAAAAGACGCGTTCAGTTTTCAACTGTATAGCTGAGATCGTCCCATAGTTTCTGCTAGTCTGGCCCTTTGCTTAATGGATTTCTGTTTGTTATGCCGTCTCTTCGCATATTAAAATGTTTGCGCAAGAGCGTTTCAGTGGGCTGGGTTATTTTTAAGGCTAATGGTTAATGTTTTCGATTTTTCCTCGGTTATTATTTTTTTGTTTACGGCTTACAGTTAGTTCCACTGAGATTCTCACCCAATGTTACGCATTTTTACAAAGTTCTCCTGCCTCCTGCATTTTCGAGCCTTTTCCCTCGTCCTCTTTTCTCCCCGGTTGGAGAATCGTTTTTAAATTTTTATTTTATCACTGACAAAAGTAACAGGACATATTCATGTCTTATTCTTTACGCCAGACATGATTTTCACGATAGCACTACAGTGCGGAACACAAAGTATAGAACACAAAGTGTCCCCCGTTCTACGCGGACTTCTTCTGGATCGAAATTACCTCAAAAAGTCGAAAAGAGCTCAAAACGTTCAAGAGCACGTTTTACCTGGGCATGGATAAAGCATTGCAAACAGTCCCTTCAAACATAGTTTCGAACGCAAAAGACTGGCAGGCCTCTTTCCATCACGTAACGCTTCACTCAGGGCTGCTCCGCTCCCTTGACGGAAAGAAAAATGGGGAAATGAAAAATAGACACCAAAGCAAACAAACAAAAACACAAAAACACACATAGAAAACAACAACAACAAAAGACAAATAAAAAATGAACATAACCTTTTTATCTGAGGGGTCCACAGAGCCTGGATCGAGAGCATGAAAACGAGGTTCCTACTGATTTTAAACATGGCCGCGGGAACAGTGAGCATGTTTCGCGGTTTTCGTTGACTTCTTTGACACAGTTTACGGAGATTCTATTGATTTCCGTCGTTATAGCTCATTATAAGGTCAGTTTAAAAGCTCTGATTGAACTTAATAGCTCAAGGATGGTAAATTTACTAATTTTAAAAGACAACAATTGTCTTTCAATCGACAGCATTCTCGCCACCTTGCCGTGATCTACTTCGTTCACCTTAACAGTTTATAGCGCTTCTCCTCTTAAGGTGAGTGTGAGTTTCTTCTGCATTTAAATCATAGATATAGACAGGTATGGTGTTCTTCTCAAAGTATTTGTCTTTCGTCCAGAGAATATGACCAAATTTCGTGAACATGAACACGTGAGACAAATAATCTCCTCCTTTGTTGGTATGTCACGCAACGCTCTTTGGGGAGCGCTGCATGACATTCCTTGAAACGGCTGCGGAGGAGACTAGAAATTTACAGATGGCTTTTTGAATGAAGCAATCTAAACTAAGAGCGGATGAAATGTTTGACTACTAATTGTCTTGTCGACGTTTTGATTGATGCTTTCCTCCCGTTGTTGTTGTCTTATGTTTTCTATTTTTCTATGAACTGTAAAAGCCATTTTCTTTCACCTTTCGACAAACAATCTTACCCACTCTCCGCATTCGAATGGCTTCTGCAAAAGAGTTTCATTTCTTTTCATCTCAATTATTTTCCTCGACACTTCGACGTCCACTAGTCTTGATTGAAATTTCTAAACCACTTATGTCGAATAAAGCCTACAAATGAAGAATTTTCAAACGGGATTATTTATTCTTTCATTAGTTTTGTAAATATGATAGAAAATGTTTCCAAATGTATAAAAGCCATGGCGGTTAATTCAGTCAGCGGGTAGTCCCATTTATAAAATCAGCAGTATAAGTAGTATCAAATATTAGCATACCTCAGTGACCGACTATCACGTGAACGCGCGATCTGATTGGCTACACAGGTGCCATCTGTCGATCGATAGACGTGTCAGAGCGCGCGTGATTTAGCATGCATCAATGCACAAATCTATCAAACTTTATGAATAAAAAATATTTTTTTGCTTGATAGATCGATCACTGAGGTATGCTAAAATAATTAGACGGCTCGCTCTCGGTTTCTATCGCCGCCGGTAGAAACCTCGAGCTTGCCGTCTAATTGTTAAATATCCGGAATGAGCTGGCAGGAAACTACTAGACGTTCTTATGAACGCTATAATATATTTTTTAAAACGTCACAATGACTGATAAGACATTTGGATCTTTACTCTTCTTGGAAACGTCCGTACTTCTAGCGAATACCTATAACTGTTATGTTCTGCCAGGGAGTTATTTAATGCTAGTGAACAAGGAATGAAAAGGATGGTAATTGGCCAAAAGAAACAAAATAATATTTACTTGGATACATCTCAGTTTCTCTCGGACATTGAAGCTATTTATTCTGAACAAATCTCTGGCTTCTGTATATTTTCTGATATTGCGCAAGGCTTATTTGTGATTTTTCATTAAATGCATTGCTTTGTCTGGCACGTCCTTGTGATCTATTCCGGTAAATACTTCGAAAAATTCATGTATTGGTCAAGCTTTTTTTTAGTTAGGAATTGGGGTTTCCTCTCCATACTATACTAGAAATGAGTCGGTGTTGTAATTGAAATCAAAGTCTTCAAAAGGTCTTGAAAAAGTCTTGAAATCAAAGAAATCGGAAAAATGCTATTTGATAAGCCGAAAAGAGGAAAGAAAAGAGTATAATACCTGTGATATTATAGAGCATATTGTTGTTCTCAAGCAACCCACTGCAACAATGGCAAAGAGAACGTCATAACTTAACTTAAAGGTTAATTAAGGGGTCTGGAAACGAGATTAAGAAAGGGGTCTGGAGACGAGATTTAAGACCCCTTATTTACATTTCATATATAGTTTTCAAAAATTGTAACGGTCTTTATTCCACTTTTGAAAATGTATGTTGCGTAGCATACGAAACGTCATTAAAATGTGTAAGTTTAATATGTTTATCACCGCTATTTGTGTTTTATTCCTCCTTAAACTGAGATTAGTTTCGGGAGGGGCTAGGGAGGCGAAGATTGTCTTACGGAAGGGCTAGGGACGTGATTTTTGTCCTGGGGCTGAGAAGACAAAACTAGTTTTTATCCGTTGAATATTAAAGGAAACTAGACGTGTCAATAACATTTTTAATCCTCTGCCTAAATTTCGCTAGTTGAATTATTCAACATCGCAGCTTTACTATCGAACATAAGGGTTCGACGATTCAATCCTAAAAAAGGGCAGGGTTATTCGTTTAAATCCATTACGATGAGGTTTTTTTATTGACTTTGTTTGTGTTTATATGACAGAATTGCTCACATGAGATAGCGTTATCTAGCTGGCACTGCTTCGTATCGTCACGTCATGCGAGCGTGACAGTAGGAGATAATGTTTTACGTCACCGGTCGCTTTCGTTGGTCAGATAAATAAAAAAAACTAAAATCATCCATTTTGATCAAAGAAATAGTGCGCTTAAATTACTAACAACAGTTGCAAAAGTGTAACAAGTCTACAATTTAAGTTTATACAGAGGTTAAATGGTTTTACAACACGATAGTCTAAGGACTTCAGTAATATTCATTGAACATTCTAGCGACCATTCCTTGATTACGAGCACCTGGGAATAAATATGAAAAAGAAAGGTTAGCAAGTATTTAAGCTGACCAAGTACATGAGTTTATTTAAACTGCAACAGCTAAATAAATCTTTAGTTTACTACTTTGTCCCAACAATTTAACGTGTCGCGAAAATTATGTGATAAGGAATCTAAAGTAAATTGAAAACCGGGCTATCAGTTGATTTATTTCTGGTTTCTCGGCTATACGTAAATTTGAAGATCCCTCTGCATCCCCTTCTCCCTCTCTCCTCCCCCTCCACTTACAAAACCAGAATAGGAGTTCAGGGGGGAGGGACTCTCATAGAATGTGGGATTGTAGGGAGTGTAGGGCTCATAAACGTTTTCTGGTAGTTGTTCCAGTAATCATGTGTTCTGGTAGTTTATATCATACAGTGCGACACATATGTCTTTTCTTTTACTTCTTGATAGATGATAAAAGAAACTTATGCATGAAATTTTTGTAGGCTACGTGTATTTTTGTCCTGAGAATGTTTTGTTTTTGTTTTTTCTTTAACGTATCCCTTGGTGCTTTTACGTTCGTCTGTTACAATATTGCTATGTAAATTTTACTATGTTTTGTTTTATAAAACATTGGTTTGTTTTGGAAACTTTTGATCTTAGTATGGCAAACAACAAACGCATGTTTTGGAAACATAAATATTTTGGAAGAGCTCCAGAGACCATTTTCCTATTTCCGAGGAGCAATATTGACTTCTGGTATTACCGGTCGCGTTGCTAAATGTCAACAAAACTATTTCTTGTTTTGGTGAGAATATTCCTGAAGTAATATAATGTGCCTTCCTTTAGTCACACGGACCCCATTAGAGAAAGAAGAATCATGAAGTCATGATATTGTGTGTAACAGCTTTTATTGAAAACTGGATTACTGGATAAAACAATTTAATAGTTTTCACTGGCTTAGCAATTATAACATGCTCTACCGACAAATATGGTCGACCTACGCTTAATTTGTTTTATTTTTTTTTCTTTGTTTTGGGAGCGTTTACAATAAAACAATTCTTTCAGTTATAATCATCTCACATCTAAACCGCGCTTTGGAATAACTGTTAAAAAAGTAAGTAAGCCTTATTTAATCAGCGTTACCCTTTGTCAGCTCTATGAATAAAACTGGTATTAATAGAGTCCCTACTAAATAACTCGACTTACCTGCACCCAGAACTGTAAAGAAAGTGTGGAACTGAAAGTTGATTTCGAACTTGTGCCCGTTTACTTACCGCAGAAGCGACATGTATAAGCGCAGTTTTTCTGCAGGTAATCCTTCCAGCCTTCAATTGAACAGTACCCTTTCTGCTTGCGACGCTCGCAGAGCACTTGTGGCAAAACGTCGTAGCATTCACCTAAAAACGAAAAGAAAAAATGCTGCTACGTTTTCGGTAAAAATTAACGATTACTTAATTTTCTTTGTGTTCACGATGTAGCTTTTGATAAGAATGATTGTAGAGTTGAAAGAGGGAAGGAAGGAGGAGCCTGAATATCCTGCATGCCGCGACTTGCTCCGCCTGGTTCGCGCTCATTCCACCTCTTAATGCTTTTTCTCTTACAACTGAAATATTAAGCAACGTTTCAAAATCCTGCTCCCGGTTCCCTCATCCTTGGGAATACCATCACCCAAGTCGGCTAACTTCTTCTTCCGTCTTCGTAGAGTTCCCGCCCACGTTACATCCACCACACTTCCCCCTCCGCTACTAAATGATAAAGAAATCACTCACTTTCACACTCTCCTGAATCCTTGCAAGGGGAAGATGCCTCTGAAAACCAAATAAGAAAAATATGCCCATGCATTAGAAGAGGTAATGGAGGACACGGTTTTACTACTGAACCAGAGCTTTACGGGTCCATATCTAAATACGTTTGTTATTTGACTGATAAAATTACTTCATTGCTATTGGCCGAAAGCAAGTAAACTGTCACTGATTTTAAATTTGCGCTGCAGCGTTAGAGTTCGAACAAACAAGGATTTGTATTGTACATATATGCATAATATCTTTTAAACTCTTTCAAAGTACACTGATTGGATAAGGGCTCCTGAAATTTTGAGAACATTTTGAAACATTTATCGTAAGGTAAATCCTTTTGTTCTTAAATTTAAACGATAGATAATAATTTGTTGCCTTAATTTCGATTTCTTGTCTCGTTGCCCCATTAAAGATAGTACAGTACAGTTTATTCTAGCTGATAATCGTCTTGATTCTCATAGCCCAGTTACCTTATAATTTATTGATAGTTCAAGGAGAAATTAGATTTTGATCACTCAAATGTATTGATGAGCCCCTGTGTTGGTAAGCGAAGGACCTTTGTGTGCGCACCTGTGTGCACTTCAAGACCTGTGTGAGTGATCGGATATTTTAACTAACATGTTTAGACTGTTTAGCTAGGAGATGAACGGTAAACCCGATCTGATTTACTTGCACTCGACTCTAGGGTTAACTTATGGGAATTTACCTTCTGTATATATAGTTATCTAACGCGATTACTGCGCGTTTCAAACAAGCGGTATATAAATTCAAAGCTCAACCGACAAATGCGGTTTCCTTTACCATCAATCTTCAAATATTCGGCGGCTCCTCCCAGCTTCCGACTACTGCCGAGCGCGCGCTAATCAAGTAAAATCGTTGGGCACAGTTCGAACTAGTCGGAAGGTGGACAGAGCGCCGGACATTTGGTTGACGGTAGAGAAAAAACGCATTTATCGGTTGAGCTTTGAAGTTTAGAGTCCAAATGTTATTGAAAGGCGTAGAAACAGTTAGGCGGGTTAGTTGGTCATACTTCTGCAGTAGCCGCAGGTCTCTGGACAGTACTCTCTGAGAAGCCTGTAGTTTCCCCGAGTAAAACACAATTCCTTCCTCATGGAGCAAAATCGTCTGGACTCTTTGTTTTTGCACGCTGGAAGATATATAATACTCGTAGATAAGCGATAATAAGGTTTTATTACTGGTCACTAGGTGCTTCTATAGGCATGCACAATCTAACAGATACTGATCAGCGACATTTCGAAATGCTTCGTCTTCCACAAACCACCCGAATTTTCCTAGTCTTTATCCGTGTATTTTTCATGTTCATTGACCTATTCTCTCTTTGGAATTTTCTTTACTTTGTAAACCATCAGAAATTTGTAAATAAGTATAGAACATAAAATATCATGATATACAGTCAACACATGTGTAAACTAGTTACCAGGGCATCCCTGTTCATTCGGGCCTGTGGCAGCGTTAGTTCCGTCCCAGCAACAGCCATATTTGGACACCTGATTTTCGTTATAGCACACTTCAGGTGATGGAGGTTCTACAAATTTGTGGTAAACAGTTACACTCGTTTATTATTCGAACGATATTTTCGCATTATGTTAAAATTAGTTTTGCAAATCACTGGAAAGAACTTTCAAAACAGCCCCTTTATGTGATAATGTTTACTATGCATTCAAAAAATGGTTCTAACTTTTAAGTCTTTCGTTAAAACCCTGTGTGTGACCGTTAAATGAAAACTTGAAGTGTTACGTAAGTGTTAGTTAAGTTTATTCTTGTGGGTCTAAACAAGGTGGTTATAGCTCAAAAGTCTCTAATGTATTGCAAAAAATCTCAATCTAGAGCCGAAATGTAGAACTGCTCAATAGCTTTCAATTGAATTTTAATGAACAGTATAACATGGGATAATGAATAGTACCATGCGAAAAGAACAGCTCAAGAGCTTTTTAAATGAATGGCAACACCAGAGTTTGCTATACCTACTCACACTACCTGCAGTAATCTTTGACTTTGAAGTGAACGATTTTAATTATGTCCTTGTCTTTTAGTATTTCTTGTAAACCAATCATTCAAAAGTATACCGGATTTAAATCACCTCCAAACAAGTGAGAAGGTGATTATCTTGATAGCTTTTGAGATTTCTTCATGTTATTTTTATTTTAAATAAGTAGTTGTAAGGTATGAACAGCACACTGTTGAACTTAATTGAGGCATCCTCCGGGGGCATCCTAAACATCCTAATCGGGGGCCTAAAAATAACGAAAAAATGAGCTCTATAATGCTCCATTGTAGTAATCGTACTCTTTTATTTTTTTGTTTTTTAAGTCCCTTAAAATATCGTGATGTAGCCCCTTTAATTCAAAAGGTGATACCGTTAAACACGAGACACACTATTTTAACACATTTCCAAACACCTTTTAAGTTCGTCAAAAATACTCCGTTGTGTGTCGTATTTTAAACTCCATTCTCTGTGCTTGGAAATGTGGTCAAACACGGTCTGTCGTGTTTCATATATTACTTCTCAGTCTAAATTGAAACGAAGGAGATACGGGAGAAGTAAATTACAAAACAATAATTGCTGATTAAGATCAGATATATCCAAACTTGATAAATGAGTGAGAATGAAGGTAAAAGCTCACCGCAGTAGTTGCAGGTTTCCATGCACAGTTTCCGTATCATTCCTTGCACACGGCGATCAGACAATTGACACTGTCCATCAGCCTTCCACATTTCACATTTCATGGGCGCGTAGTCAAGACACCAATCTAAAAAAAATGTTATTTGAGAGAATTTTATCAACCGCACGTCAGTAAGATCGAATGAGGAGTAAGAGAGGTAATCCCCCACACAGGCCTTACTCCCTATGTAATCCTTCTCCGCAAGAGAACTGAGTACCATCTCTAAAATAAACTTAAAATGGATTACATCGGAGATCAAGGCCTGTATATATGAAATATTGAAAATATTGAAAATCTGAAGTTAAAAAAAATCTTGTTCCCTTAAAGTTCTTTTTTTGTTCACTTATAAGTTGAAAAAGAAGACTGAGTATACGGCATACTCATGTTAGGCATAAATTTTTCACATATTCTTTGTTCTTTTTTTAAAATCCAGGATTCTACAGAATCATGTTTCCATAGCGAGGACGGGCGAGGACGGTGTTATTGACATGTTGGTACTTTTTTGTCTTCTACTCGTAAATGCACTGTCACTGTTTTTCGTGCTTATACAAGAGCACAAACCATCACTAAACGTGCAATCGTACTCGACTCGTTATTCTATATTAACATGTTTGCATAATCCCCCCATGAATGTCATCTGATTATAACCAAACATCAGCTCTTTCACTCTTGATAACGATGCTCGATACGTCGAAACGTCCAGTAACGTTACTTTTAATATTTGTTGAAGATAACATAATCTGCTATTTTTCCTTCGGTATGTTGGTTACGTAATCATGCCACGAGTAAAACATTAAATAGTTCAATAGTTGGGAGCCGGAGTTTCCATTCGACCGTACCTTCTGTTTGATCGCGTCCTTCGTTATTTCATATTACTGACTGCATGTCTGGTCAATAATGAGATGTCCCACACTTATATACGTATATTTCGTTACTTAAAATTAGCCCCCCCGCCCCCCCACAACTACCCCAGAGGAATTTGCAAAAGGTGCTTTAACTCTGAAATCGCGTCAAATGCTGTGGCCGATCAGTTTGGACTTGTGTCTAAAAAAAAAAAACTCGGGTACGAAACTCGCATGATCATCGTAAGGTCATCATTTCCAAAGAGCTTCGTTTTCAAAATGGTTCAACTGTCCACATGGAAACGCAAAGCCGGCGTTTTGGAATTCCTCCGGTTTGAAGAGCTGTTTCGAAAAGCTCTGTTTTCTTAGGTCTAACGGTAGAAACATAGCTGCGTTTTCAAACTAGTGAGGACGGGGCCTTAGTAAGAAATAATTTTTTCGTGTCATTGCGTCATACCGATTACTCAACAAGGTTTACTAGTTATGTAAGTATCCTCGAGGATATTTACGTAATGGCTTGAAGAATAACATCAGGAAAAAAGAACTATCGCTGTTATACAATTTAAGTTCTTGTGAAAAAACAAAATTAAGGATTCAACGGGATCTTCAATCTTATGTAGTCAACAAAATTTTAGTTGGAATTAACTTTCTCTCGTTTGCTATGGATCAGTCACCATACAATAACAACTGCAATCATGATTGAAACTAGGTGTTCTTTAGTTTTGTTTATCGCGGTTTGGGAGGAAAAGATTGAAGATACAATAAGAAGTTTTCTCGCAAAAGCCACATTATAGTAATACCGTATTCATGGTCAAAACAATGAGGTGCTTGTTTTGTGAAGGTGGTTTTGTAAACTGGAAGGTAAGGTTTGCCTAGTACGGAGATTCATACCGTTTTGTACCGTTTCTACGTCATGCGTGGCGTCAGCAGCTTGTATCAGCCAATTAGCACGCCCCTGAAGTGAATTTCTGTTAAATGATTAAATGAATTCAAGGGAGGTTAGGAATGACTGCTTTAACTGTTTGATTTGTCTTTGATTTGTCTTGAGAATTTTATTTTAGGCTTAATTGCTTATTTCATTTTTTTAGGTTTCTTTATTCGTTTTCACCGATAAACTTTGGCACACAAAAGAATCTGTGATATTTTTTTTTTTATCTCTACAAAGCTTTGAATTTCTAATAAAACAACGAGAGCAGTAACAAAGGGAGCTTTCAGAATATGAATTGTATTACCTGAAACAGTGTATTACTTGAAACCGAGTTTAAAATAATTCATTATTTAATAACCTAGCCACGGAAGGGTAACCATGCTGTAATGGAAATGGGTGCGTGTGGTTATTGTGTTTTTCTCGCCGAGCTTCCGTGCACTGCTGGCTAAGTTGAAGAGTTGGTAACATGGAAACACATGAAAACATAGGAAGAAATGTAGTTGGATTTTAAGGGGGGATTTGTATTTTCTTTTTAAGTTACGGTTCTGAAACTTGCTACTTATGTCATTAGATAAGGACCGTGAAACATCATTTAGCAAGCAACCCGGCTAGCAGATAATAAACTCTGTCGGCGGACAAGCAGGAAGTTTGAATTCTATAACTTGGTGTTCTCGAGAAAAGTAATGGAATCTCAATATACAGGTACTTAATGTTTGAATTACTATTGTTTTTACCACAAATCAAATCTTTAGACTGCACGAACTTACCAGTCTTACATTTCCTGTTCAAACTGTAAGCTAAGAAAATTTGCGTTAAATAAAAAGGACTTACCATCGTATTCTCCCCTCGAGATTTTTCCGTGTACGAGGAAAACCACAAAAATTACTACTAACAACTTCGAATTCTTCTTGAATTCCATTGCTAAGCTACGAACGGTAGAGGGATCCAAATAGGTTGTTAGCTTCTCCAAGACAGTTTTGGCGGAGTAGTAAAAAGAAGGTTACTTCTTTCTACTTTGAAAGGCAATGAAACAGATGACTTCTTTTATACTACATAGAGCCCTCTCTAGATAAAAGTTTAGAAGGTTGGTGGTCGTGTTTCTTTAAGGACCCCTGTGTCTCCACTTCCTCAACAATTACATTTGCTTTTGTGTCGAGTATACTCAAAGAAATGGAATGAAATGTTTGAAAGTTTCAATACCCTTGATTGATCACGCAACTCTTTTAATAAAACTTGTTTTCGTGTTTAGAAAAGTTTTACAGACAAAATAAACTCGATGCGACTCTTATTGCGTAGAAGATATTTCATGTTGAATGTAAAAAAGTGATTTGGAGTTAGTTCTGTTTCCTGATGAGTCGACGAAACAAACATGATCTAATTATACCCAAACCAGCCGGGGACCCACCTCGAACTTTCACGCAGCGTTAACCTAATTTTTGAAAAACATGACGTTGGCGAATGAACCATACATCGGGACAGGTGGAAAATGCCATGAATCTTTCAGTTCTCGTTTTGTCGTAATTAAAGAAAAACTCATCAGGATTTTTTCTTTTTGGTTTGTCTTTGTGATCCCACGAAAGGAAGTTTCTTTGCCATAATGTCAGTGGTCAGTCAGGTCGTTGATTTGGTTGTAGGAATGAAAACCAGTAGCTAAAGATTCCTCGTGCCGGTTTTCCAGTGAACGCCGTTCACCCGCATGTGAATGAGATATGTCCTGATATACTACATCAGATAACGTTTCAGTTCCTTTCCAAATTACACTCTTTCTATAAGTTAAGTTGAACGAAGGTATTTGTTAAGATATTTCCTCTTTTTTGTTGTTGCGAAATGCAAAGTAACTGGGTAATTCTAAAAACGCGCGGTTTTCGCTCCGGGTGATTCAACACAAAGGTGTCTTTGGAGTTGGGTTTAATTTGGGGCATCTGCTATCATTACGTTTGACAGGTTTTATGAAATGAAACATTTTTCTGACATTTTTTCCGCTGAAAAACAGGACTGTACAGTTTGTAAAAAAGAAACTTCAATTCTGTTGCCATTAAGAAAAGGCTCGGTAAAATACTTAGGAACACTGCAAAGGTTTCCTAACAGGGAGAGAAAAGGGTTTTGATTGTTTAGAAACAATTTAGTGTATTTTGTATAAATGGAATAAACACAAAAACACGGTTTTGTTGATTAGAAACAGTCTTAAACATTCTATAGAAAGAAACCTTAATACTAGAAACGGTTTCTCAGAAATATGATATATAATTTATATAATCTATAATTGTGCTTGCAGTATCGAAGACATTATTGTCAAACAGGAAAGTGATGAGAGAAAGGAAATTACTAGTTTAATGGAACATGTATTCTCTTAATAATTCTCTTTCCCAAGGGCGGGAAAAGGAGAGACCCTGGGACGAGACTGACATCCACCCTGAAATCGCATTCAGAACTGACACAAATCTGTCCATCAGCGAAGAGAAAAAGGAAATTCTTAGTTTTTAATTCAAGAGAACTCTTCTGGCCGTCAGCTTATCAACCATACTGAAACCAATGAATAAAGGGTGAAAGTTTCTAAAGAAACTGTGGTGCTGCGTCGGTGGGGGTAACAAGGTAATTTGGTTATATCAACTAAGTTGAAAATGTAAATTGGCCACCGTAACGAGTTATAA
>Ga0126337_10000417_pt1 | contig 21215 bp, 15 predicted proteins | sample DipCmetagenome_FD_92527 | JGI IMG/M metagenome (GOLD analysis project Ga0126337, IMG submission 92527) | Coral microbial communities from La Bocana,Puerto Morelos, Mexico - Diploria C A metagenome | ecosystem: Host-associated > Invertebrates > Cnidaria > Coral | place: La Bocana,Puerto Morelos...
ACAAATGTCAGTTGTCAGTTATTTTTTGGCCATTTGTCAGTTGTCAGTTAAATTTTAGGCCATTTGTCAGTTGTCAGTTAATTGACTGTTAATAATTAACCGTGTAACTAAATCATTTATTTCTGTCCCAAAAGCTGGCTAAATTGGCACATATAACTTAAAGTATATCGTTAATTGAAGATTGTTACTTAAAGGAGTGTGGGAGGCGCGGTGGCCTCATGGTTAGTGCGCTCGTGCCCGGAGCAAGTGGTCCGGGTTATAACAGGCTGCCAATCAAGGTTCTTCTAATAATGACATAATTCCTTAAAATACGCGCACTAGGGCTCATTGAAGCAGGGAAAGGCCGAGGACATTGCTAAAAATTTTTCCTTGTAAAAATCTTCAATCCTATTTATTTCTTACAATGCAAACCCAGCAATAAAAGTCCCAAAAGAAGCATGAGAAATTCCAATTATATTCTTCCATAAAACCGTACGCTTTCGCTCTTAAGTTACGTTGTTGTATTGTGTTTTCGTTTTGTCTTAATAGAGAGGATCTCACATAAACACTGTGACAATCTACTCAGATCGTTCTTCCGTTCTAGCAATGAAAACGCCTTGTGACATCATCCAAAGAAAACAAGAGAGCTTTTATTTTTTTTCGTAAGCTTTTACATGCAGTGCCGAAATTTCGAAACTTCGGCTTCTAGTCTAAAAAACTTTTTTATACAATTAGTATTGCTTAATCAAATCAAAAATGGTTGAACGATATGTGTTACTTCCAATGGCATCCTTCACCCTCGTGATTAGGCAATAGTTTTCTTTTAATGGGGATCTGTATGTAAGAACTCTATCCCATAACTTCAATAATTCGGGTGCTCTCAAATCGCTGAAAAGTCACAATCTTCACAATCATTTTCTCAGAGCTTGAAAATTGTCGTGAGTTCAAATTTCCTTATAATACTTTCGGTCATAAGCAGTAAAACTGACTGATGCCAGTTTACTAGGCTTGAAAGTGGAGTTGCCTTCCTTAGAAACCGTCTTCGTGTCTTTCCCGATGCGTGGTATCCAGGCACCGATATGCAGATGGTATTAAAAGATCTTCAAGCAACCAGTTCCTTGACGAGTCTGCGCCCAATTTAAAAACTTAACTGCAGTCATCATTGGTAGCCGTTTTTAACACTAAGTTTAAGAATTATCTTTATACAAGGACGCATTCGATTTGTAATGTCATGTCATGCCGTTGCTTCTACTATGTCAGAAGTCAGTTCTGGCAGATCATAATATTTTTTTTTTCCTGGAAAGAGAATATGATCTAAAAAATCAGTTCTGGCGGATCATAATCTCTTGGTTCCGGAAAGAGGATATGATTTAGTTTGGTTCTCATCATCTCCTGTTACATGTACGCTCTGCAGACCTATCGCTGACTCATTCCCAGTGCCCTAGTCTCCAGGCAACGAGTTTGACGTCAAAGCTCCTCCATTTTCGCCGTCAGACGTTCGTACATCGAATTTCGTCGGATTTTTAACACTGAAGCAGTGCTTTCAGCGATTTTCACGGGTAAGATGTAATAACTAGAGAGATATAACAGCCCACCAATACTGATTTCAGAGCAGAGGCTTGTCCAATTTGAATCGCTGAAGCGACCATGTCATTTTTTCCGTGATGATACGGGCTACGTCCATTTTAGTGTTGTTTGCACGTATGGTATTCCCTGTTACTTCAACTTTCAGCCAGTGTTGTAATCTGTTTGTGAATGGAATTGTGGCACTGATATTGACTGTAAACGTTTAACTGAAGCAAATTCATTTGTTTGTGTTTTATCGTAATCCTAAACATAGATCGTAGTTTCGTCTCTGTTCGATATGCTAATGTTTCCGCATTGTGACTTAAGCTTACCTTTGACAATGTGTGTCTTCATTGAGAAGACTGTTTCCTTGTAACTAAAACCTACCATACATCTAGACTCTAATGTGAATCAATCTAGTGGAGCCACAAATAATATGGTAAACCTCTCGTCTTATGTAGGAAATATCAATGCGGCTGTGCTCGCAAAACCGTCCAAATTTCCAAAGCGGAATTAGTCAACCGAAATAACCCGGTGTTTGCAAACTCGCATTTTTAAAATGCGTCAAATTCTTCCGTTTATAAAACGATTGGTACTTGCGGTACACCATAGTCTGCGTTGGCTTCAGTCTATTTTTTGTAGTTTCGTCTGGTTGATCAATTACACAATATATAGCAGGCGCAGAATGCGGGTGATGATATTTAGCCTTACATTTCTGACGCAGTTCATCCGTTCCATCAAGAATGAAATCTTATTCTAATATAAGTCCCGTTTTCCATGAATCATGCAATTTAATGTTGGCTTATAAATTAACAAGTTAATCTAAATGAAAATGCACAAGTTAGTAGGAAGGTGTGTGCTGACATGATGCATAGTGACTCTTTCACTTTGTATAAGAAGGCTTTTCAATTTACACCTGAAAAGGCATGTGATTTTTTATACAAACTCAAAACTCAAATAGTGGTGGCCACCTTAACATGTGCACAAAAAGTTGCCGTGCCTTAAAATATAGATAAAACAATTGAAAATAAGATGAATTGGACAAGCAGGCTATATATAGCACACATGTAACTGAAGTACATAAGTCCTATATGGACTAGGATTCAGTTGCTCAAAGGTGGAATAACAGTATCCACCAGATAAATTACTGTGCAGAACATGTAGATAAGTGTTAAGAAAACAAACCATGCTATCTGCTGGATAGTTATTTGTCCAAAGGATAGTGTTCTCCACCTTTCAAACAACGTGGATGTTACTTTTAGATCATCTCTTGAATTACTTAAACTTGCATCGGTAATCAAATGGTGACAAGTGGCATTAGGAAATAATCCTATACTTTCTTTCCGAACCTTTACATGTACACTTCCAATTGTTGGTTTTTGACCTGTTTATTGTAGCAAGATATTCTGTGCCTTTGATGTGAAATTTTAAATTAATGGTGAACTTTTGTGCCAGAATTAATGAGTGATTTCTACACTTATGATACTGAAGTGTATTTTTCATCTTGATCATCACCACTGATCTTTTCTGGGTCTTACTAACAGTATGGTAAGTGTGCTTATACCCCCCAAAAAATGGTTTCACTTGGATAACCATTAAAACAGTGTACAAGTACAAAAGAGATGGCTATACTTTCTCACTTTATCACTGCTTTATATGTTACTGCATTTTTATTGCTTTAACGCCTCTTGAAATTTGTAGGTTTTGCCATTTCGTCCATTTGATCTTCAGTAAACATGGCAGAAAACGGTATGTACTCTTTAAACTATAAAGAAATTATTAACATTTCCAAATTCACAAAAATGTTTGTTACTTCTAGCTTCCTCATTTAAAGATGAGAGGGAACTTCTGCTAGTAACCATTTGATTGTTTGATTAGCTGCCATCCTCACTGAGGGACATTCAAATCCCTGATATAACTTGGCCTGCATGTCAGGCGCGTTTGGCCAAACTTAAGACTCAACATAATGTAGCCTTAATAAATGTACACAGTGGATAAAAGTGAATACTACTTATTATCAAACTAAGTTTGTCATTTAAATACATTTATAGAAAGGAAGAAGCACATTATTCTTATATTTTTTCACTCAAGAAAACACACTTACTTAGTATTATACCTTATGTACATGTATAACAGTAATTTCTGGTTTTATTGGGAATGCATGTACTACAATGGCATTGCTTGTAGCACGAACTCTCACCCTCAGGCATTCTGTCAGTAGATTTTTAAGACATGGAGTCCAAAAAACTCAGATAATTCGCTCTAGCCCAGACATCAATGTCTGTCTCATAGAGAGTTTTCAGTATTACTCAAAGCTGGCTATGTTAGAGTGCACAAAATAAATTAATTTCAAAAAAATTAAAAGTAATTAATTTATAATAATAGTTTTTTTTTCCATTTTATTGTCTAGAATCCAAACCTCCTCCATATGCACCCCCACCATACCCTGGTCCGGCAGATCCATCAGCCCAGCCCCAGTACCCTCCTCCTGGGCAGGGTTTTGGCTGGAGTCAACCACCAACTTTCCCAGGTCAACAACAACCTTATGCAGGTGCTCCCCCAGTGACCCATCCTCCAGCCCTGGGAGGTGCAGCATCAGACAAGTCAGCAGGCTACCCAGTTCAGCCTGGTTATACTGGGCAACCTCCTCAGCAGGCTGGTTATCCTGGGCAACCTCCTCAGCAGCCTGGTTATCCTGCTCAGCCTGGTTACCCAGGTTCTGCACAGCCTGGCTACCAAGGCTACCCAGGTTATCAAGGGTATCAAGCAGGCCCAATGACAACACAGACCAACACTGTCACAGTTGTGGTGAGTCTGGGTTGTTTTTGTTGATCTTGTTGTGGTTTGTTTATTTTGTTCTGCTTGCTTGAATATCTTTGAAGGGGACGTTTTTTCATTGCTTACTAAGTATGTTTGTTGAAATTTATGTCCAAACTTTATGAAGCTTTTAGCTGTTATTACAGTAGGTAACTTCTATGCAGGATACGTTTACATCTAGAAATGCTTGGCTCTGTGACCAGTGCATGATAAGATGGGTTTTGAAAAAGTATGTACATGTACAACTACTTGAGACAGTCAGTAAAGTTAAAATCATGCTTACATGTGAGTGTGTCTCTTAGTCAGTTTTGATTGTTGTCAAAGTTTTTTGTCTGACCTTGACCATTCCACCACAGGGAGGCATGGGACCTGGTGTTATTTTGGCTCCTCAGATTGCTCCTCCTGATTACTGTGGCATGGCCTGGTTTGCTTGTCTTTTCTGCTTCTGGCCAACAGGAATTTGTGCCATTCTAAAATCCAATGAGGTAAGACACAATGGACACTTTAGAATAGCCAAGGGTATTGTAAAAAGTGGTTAAAACCGCTGAGAGAAGTCACTATTATTCTAGCGCCTTGTCAGGGAAATTCTAAATTTCTGGTCAGATCTGAGCAAAACCTGGGGACGGTTATTTTAGAGATGCTGTAAGTTTTACATCTGGAATTCTGAATTTTCCAACCTTCAAGGAAAACAAAAAAAATTTTTAAAATAGTCGGGAAGTTCAAGAAAATGGAGGTAATGTTACAGTGTTCCACTGAGGGTACGGAAACTACTTTGGATTGAGTTATCGGGAGGTTAGAAAAATCAAGGGTTCAATGTAGTGGTAAGAAACTTTGTTTGTATAGCATTCTACGTATTAAGACCAGCAGAAAATTATTTATCAGAATAGAAGTTCGGGCAAGTTTTGAGTGTGAGTTGGCTACTTCTCATGACACCATTTAGTTACTTGACATGGTCAGTGAAACTTCAAAACAAAGGAAATTAAGCCAGGGGTTGTGTTCTTTTCAAATAGGAGAAAACCATGTCAAAATATAATAATTGCTTAGGGGCGAGGTCCAATGATCTTGCGTTTGTTTTTCAGACCCGTCATGCTATTAACCGTGGAGACTTGATAACTGCTAACCAGCTGAGCATGGAGACCAGGAAGTTGGCAAACATGACAATCGGCATTGGAATCACCATTATCGTTGTTAGCATTATTATTCGCTTTGCACTTATTGCAGTTTACTAACAATGTGGTATTTTCCATATTTACATGGACTAAAACTTCACTTTTATTGTCTTCTTCATCTATCTATCAAACTTGCTTTGTATGTTTGATGGATGGTTGTTAACATAAGGGGACATTTTTAAGTAAGTTTTTGACATGCAAACTTGGAATCTCTGAAAATCCACAGTACTTTTATGTGCCTACCTATTTCACTATCCTGATGATTTAAAGGGATAATTTTGTAAGTTGATAAATGCATCATCTAGAGCTGTTATAAATACATGTAATTTACCAAGCAGTTGTACACAATTGTACAATGAAAAGACACTTCAGTTTGAATATAATATACAATGTAAGTTAGAATTGATCTTTTGAATTCTCCTCACTGTTGCTATAATAGTTTCTTTGTCTCCTGATGGGGTCAATCATCATTCACTGGTAAATAGGTTTGCTCATAGAGCACTTTAAATTCCTTTTGTTATCGTTTAAACCTGGTTGATGGAAGCTAGTGGTATACTGCTGTGGTTGTTGTTGTCATTTTTTCTTTTTTTTTTTTTTTGGGGGGGGGGGGGGTTTTTTTTTTTTTTTTTTTTTGGGGGGGTTTTTTTTTTTTTTTTTTTTTTTTTTTTTTTTTTGTTTTTTTTTTTTTTTTTTTTTTTTTTTTTTTTTTTTTTTTTGGGGGGGGGGGGTGCTTTTTTTTGACTGACTGCTGGTGGATCTTTGTTTACATGGTTTGTTTTGTTTTCCTTTGGCATTGTTATACTTCTTTTCTAAAGCTTTTTGTGTAAGACTTTAAAGTTGCAGTTATTCGAAAGCTATATTTTAAGTGTGTAACTTGAAATCACCATTTTTATGTTCATTTAGATTTGTCTTTGTTTCGTTGTTTTTATTTTATGCTTATTGAGCTAAATAAAATAAAGTAAACAATGATGTCATAAAACATCCACCAGAACAGTTTTTAGTTATTATGAATAGATGTTTGCATAAAAATTGCAGCCATACAATGTAGATATATTTATCAGTACGTGTAACAGTTAGAAAGCAAGTTACGGAACATGTCTTAGTCAACTTCATGCACCAAGTTGAGTACAGAAACCAGGAGTAGCCTCCATTGGCTGTATGATTCTGTTTCAACAGAATACAAGAAAATAAACTTCTGCAAAGCATTCACTTTTCTTTTCCTTTCTGGCCTTGTAGCTCAGTGGCAGAGCAGCGGAAAGTCCATTCCGAGGTCGTGGGTTCAAATCCCACTTTGGCCAAAATTCAGTTTTCTTAGTGCACTGTAGGTAGGAGTCAAAATTGTTTGGAGCACATTCCCAGGTCCTGTTTTTTTTTAGAGAAAAGGGAGATTGTTTTGCAGCCAACACTGAGTAGTCATCAGGGGAAGATGGTAGCCATAATCAGGTTATAAGATGTAATTTTCAGTCCTCTGTAGGAGGGCTCTTTCATCGTTATTAAGAAGTAATAATAGGAAAAAAAAACTCTTCACAGAACTGTTAGTGTTAAAACAAGTACACATGATGTGAGTGCAGTCACAGGCTGACGTGTAAACAATGCATTGCATTGCATGCTTTTGTGGTGTTTCAGCGGTCACCTGATTAACTTACAGAAAGTAATAATTCAACCTATTGGTGAAAATCCATTCCAGTGCATAACTCACTATAAACTAGCTAGAAAGGTTGAGCAGTTCTTGTATGTAGAAGAAGTATTTGTAATAAATTAACCTAAAGCATCATTTCCTGTGTTTTGTGTATTGTTTGAGGGGGGGGGGGAGCAGCAAAGGCACTTGAAGTTCTACCTCAGTTGTGTTTTTTTTTTCACAAATTTCTACATCTCCATCTACATACATGTATGTTTGGTTGGTAAAATCTTACAACATTACAACAACTATGAATGGGAACTTATTCAAAAACCGAATGAATGGCATAGAATTACTTAAGAAATGTTGACAAATTTAAGCCACACATAGTTATTAGTTCTAGTTTATTACTACATGTACATGTATGTAATTAAAAGAAGAGTCGAGTTTTCTTTGCAACGTAACTACAAAACAAGAAGAAATAACTAAGACACAACCTGGACCAGAGGGTCAAGCTTGGTACCATTTTAGTACTGTTTCAGAAAGAAAGCTTCAGCAAACAAACAAACCTCAAGCATTTTGAATAAACAGATAAGAGGGTAAAGAGAAAATAATACAGTGGAATACAGTAATCTGGCCACCAACAGACCATAAAACTCTGGCCAGGGTGGCTGCATTAAAGGGGTTCTTCAAATCAGAAAATGACTGCCTACACTTTTTTGGGGGCCAGAATCAAGTATCTGTAATAACAGGGTGGCTCTATTAACCTGGAAGTAAGGTGGAGTTTCACTGTACTGTGTTGAAAATAGCGAGTGTACAGGTTATGTGAATCATGGACAGAAATAACAAAGGTGAACAAGAATGGAGGAACTTGTGGGTTGTTAAAATACAAAGTCTTAAATAACAGTAACTTTGACAAGTAACTGCTGTGAACTTTTCTTTTCTGTACAAAGGCAGTTAAGTCTTTTCGAATTCCTTTATCCTCAAACTACAACAGCATATAAGCTTATGACTTACAGAAAACTTCAGCGCCTACTTTAGCACACAGCCTTCCACATCCTTGGGATAAAAACTGAACCCATATAATTCACAATCAAACATTAGAAGCAGAGCATATTGAGAGTTCTGCAAGTTTGTTTTTTTTATACACAAGCCACATTTATAGATCCTGGAGATACATGTTACGAAAATGAAACTGTTAACCATGTGCGGGAAGTGATGGAAAATAAAAGTGACGGAAAATGTGTTACAATACAAATTGCGCACAAATTATTTACAAAACCCTAGAAACAAGTTCGACTCCGCATCGCATAAAATAACTTGGAATTGTCTTTTCCGTGTTCTAACGTCCCGAATGCGCAGCAGGTGACGCAATTCGTAAAGCATCTTTCACTGTTGGCAGGTTGTCCATAAAGCTTGTGGTGAAGGTTACTCATGGCTGCCAAAGTTTAAGCTGTCCATCTTCACTGTACGTAGAGATCAGATTGTTGTGCGGGTGATGTTCAACGCCTATCACATCCTTGTCATGAACCTTAAATATAGAGAAGAAAAAACTCAGTTACAGGCACATACCACTAAAGCTGTGACTCTGAAATTTTAAAGAAATTTGTTCTTGTTTATTTATTACAATTTAAAGGAAAAAAATGTGTAAAAATACAAGTAAATGGATAAATGGTAAATGAATTGTCTCACTTATCCTAAGAGTGATCTGTACACAAAAAATATGCAGAACAAAATATTAAGTATATACGGTTATTATGTGAAAAAAGTAAGGAAAAGAACCTTTGATAACATTAGTCACTGGGAGGTTTATAAAAGAGTCGTGGGACAAGATAGAACACTCATATTTAGAAATAGAAACCAAACATGTTAAGGTATCAGTATAGCCCAATTGACCATTCACAAGCGGTCCGCTCTAGCGTTCGTGGTTTTAACAAAACCCATCTGTCTAAAACGGTTTCAAAAATCTGAATATGTTTACAAAGCTTCACGGACACGTAAATCAAGGTATATGCCCGCTGAATTTAGGCCAGAGAAAACAATTAACATGGCATCCATTTCTTCACACATTTACCTCAAAAAACGTGCCTCAGATTTCTGGCACATGAGTTTGTTACTTTTTTACAAGGTGATTAAGTTAGAAAAAAAGAAAATAGAACCGCCCCCGAAAAAAAGGCATAACTTTTTAATGACAGGAATAATCAGAATTCGCAGACAATGTTTTGTCGGCAAACATTCTGACAACATTCTCTCTGAATTTCAGCCATTTGGTCTAGGGGCTGCCGTTTTGGAACTCAAATGCACATACAACTTGCCTATTTTTTACTTTCGAGAAACACAGAAAAAGTAAAATTTGGCGGCATCCAAGATTATCACACCAAGGGAGATACTACAGAGCAATCAACTTAATTCTATATAACAATAGGACTGTGACAGTCAACAGGGAACAGGTACTTTCCCACAACGGGGCGCGGTAAATTATTCTCCAGTGAATAAAACACTTTTACATGAGTGAAGTCAGAATTCCAAGGATAGTAAACATGAAATTATTATTTGATTTACTATATTTATAGCATTCGAAATTTTACGTATCGATCCGCCTTTAAACTTTGTCCACTTCTCTTCATCAATTTCCTCTTTGTAGACAGTTTCTTGCAACAGTATTTTAGCGCTTTTTCTTGTTTGAAGACATCAGTGAACTGATTATGGTGCGCAAATCTCGTGTTAACTTGGCATTATATTGATGTCATGGGACTTCTTGCCTCGATAATGAATTCACTTTGACAGAACTTGTCAACTCTCAATTAAATAATTAATATGCAAGAAATCTTTCTCTCGCAATAAACAGTGGCAGATATAACATTTTTTGTGGAGTTTTTTTTGGACCTTTAAGATTACCTTACAATTTGTCTAATCGCTTAAAAGAGTAAAATTATACAAAATGGGAAATTTTCCCGTTACTGATACCTTAAGCAAATATTCAGTCAACTAAGCAAATAAGCAGATACCTGTAAAGACTGCTCTAGTTTTCCTGTCATGGTGCTAAAACAGTACATGACCATGTCCTCCCCTACACAGTAAATCCATTCTCCCCTCGGAGAGAGGGTACAACACACAAAGTCACCACCGTCTCTCTTACCACTGGTGAAGCTGCGTACAATCTGAACACAAAAATACATAAATATATAAGCCAGCAAGAAAAGAAGAAACATGTATTTGTCAAAGGAGTCTATGGCACCATCGCAGGAACTTGGAAACAGAGATTTCACTCTGAAATGCATCAAACACCGGAAGAAAATTTTTGGAAATGGAGCTTTCAATCTTCGAAACATCAAATGCTTTCCATCCACACCACAACAGAAAATTTGAAAATGCAAAAATCACTGGTCATTTCTGGTTATGTTTGAGGAAAACTATGTATATAAACTCAGTCATGGAAATGATTGTGTGATGCCATCATTCTTAAAATGCCCTGTTTTCAAAATGTTTTCTGTCCACACATAAACAAAAAGCTGGCATTTTCAAATTCCTCAGATTTGAAAAGCGTTTTGAGAAGACTTTGTTTTCGTGACGGATTTTAGTGAACAGTAGGCCTAATTGTAGAAATAAAGCTGCATTTTCAAATTTCTCCAACATACATGTAAAGTGGTGCTGCCTAAATAGTTTAGACTTAAATTGCAGCACGTAACTGTATTGTATTAAGTAATGTGTTTTTTTTTAAAAAAATTAATAAATAACAGAACAGGAATATTGAATGTCTTCTTTTTCGAAAAAGAACTGCCCTTGACAGCTTGCCACCAGAAGATAATCTCTGCATGGTTTTGTTCAATTTTAATGCCTGTTGTTGTTATTTTTCTTGTTTGTTATTGCTGTTTGTCACTGTCGTCGTTGTCGTCAGTGTCTTTGCTCAGTCTATTGTTTGTGGTTCTCTCTCACCTGCCCCTGCATGTTCATGACGAGTACAGTGCTCGTTCTGTTGCACACCACAAACTGTTCAGGATTCCTCGGCATCACGTGAACCGAGTTTACGGTGATGTCAGTCGCAACGCTTCCTACGGATGGCTTAAACGTGTGAAGACACTCTGTAGTTTTTATATTCCAAAGCTGTAAATAAAAGAATAACCATAAAATTATTAAAAGAGCATAATAATGTCTGCTGTTGTAACAACCAAACAAAGTTGTCTACAAGTAAGGCGTCCAAGTCAGTTTACAATGGGTTACTCAGACTAGCTAACAAAAGTATAGCATCTCTCTTAAGTCACACTCAAAATTTCACACTCATCTCAGTTTCTCTTTAGGAAGCAGCCAAACAATTGAGCAGTCCAGGTTCAAGCCCTGGTCAGGGACATTGCATTGTGTTATTGGGCAAGTCACTCGACTCTCCCAGTGCTTCACTACACCCAGGTATACAAATTAATAAAGGGGAATTTAATGCTGGAGGTAACCCTGGGATGGACTAGCATCCCATCCAGGGGCGTGTAGAAATATTTCACTTCATGCTACGGAAACAGGGATAATCTCCGCCCTGGTAGGCCCCTGGACTCATGTAAAATATCTAATAAAAAGCTGGTACCTTGACTGTTCCATCACTACTTGCACTGATGATGTTGTGTGCATCTGTAGTGAATATGGCATCATTAACAAAAGATGAATGTCCACGGAATTCCTTCAAAGTTTTTCCAGACTTAAGACCATGCATTCTGCAAATTAAAATAACACAAAAGTTACAACAGTTCAGCCAGCTAACAAACTCTTTAATTTAACAGGAAATTCAAAAGGAATGCTCTGTTATTAATCAAATTGGTGCAAGGTACAGGATCTCAAAATCAGTATTCTTCAAGAAGGCAGTGATGCTCTACACAGACTGACTATGTACTTGTTGTGTAAAATAGTTGTCAACTTGAAATGCTGGTCATTCCTCAACCCAAAAATGAAATCCCAAACAAGGGTGAGAAGGAAAGTTTAGTTGACTTAAAGTACCGGTAACCTTAAATTTAAACATCAATTTATCCACACAAAACATTTGAGTGACAATTTGTGCATCCTGAACTGTGTACTGCTTGATACATGTATATGTTACAGGTCAAAATTAAATTCAGGTCAAAATTATTTTAATCTACATGTAGTTTGACTCTCAATTTCCTCTGTTTTCCAACCCTAATTATTCATAATCAATGGAAATTTAATTTTGACCTGTAACATATATACCCACCTTATGGTCATATCAAATGAACCACTCAAAAGCTGGCTAGCATCACGAGAGAATGTGACACAGGTCACACCTTTGGCATGTGCCTTTTCAAACCTCCGCAAACACTGGCCAGTTTGTAACTTCCACACCTGAAAATGTAATGTGATTCAAAATAAGTAGCAGCAATGCAGCTTGTAGTATAAAATTTGAATCCCTAAGACCACTTTTCAATGTTAATTACTTTTCATTTTTTACCATTATATTTCAAGGATTCTTGAAAAATCTTTAAAAGATCTTGCTAAGACCAAGATCTTTGAGCAAAATCTTTGAAGATCGTTAAGTCTTCAGTCAAGAGTTGGGTGACAAGGGTCATTAAGGATCCTGGTTAAGTTCTTAGGTCACAAACATTCTCAAGGATCCTTAAGATACTTTCATCTGGAACATGCTCTGATTCAGAACATTGTTCTGATTCTGAATACTCTGTTCATTATATCACTTTGCAGCTGGTTGCAATGCAAGCACTTCACAAGTCATGGTGTAAATCACAACCATTACAACAATTGCACCAAAAAGCACCCAAGTATGTAAATAAGCCTTTATCACTGACAGAACAAAAAAAAATTTGTTACCTTTATTTTGCCATCTTGTCCTCCAGAAGCTAACATCTCACTGTCCCGACTAAACGTCAAACAAAGAACTGAGTCGTCCATCATCATAAAGTTGTCCTGAGCTTGATATTTTAAATCCTTTCTGATCTTTCCTGTTGTAAAGTTCCACACTTCAATGAAGCCGTCAACACTTCCAGTCACCAGGTACTGACCATCAGGAGAAAACTTCACACACTCAGGGTGGGATTTGGATCCAAACTGAACCAAGAATATCAATATATTAATGAAACATTTTCACATAATGATAATTCATACAAGACAAAGTGGTTTAACCAAAAACAACTTCAGAGAGAGTTCATATTAAGTAAACTGTGCAGCATGATCAGGGATTTCATTAACGGTTGGGCACCTGACTAATTGAACGGCTGTCAGGACTATTTTGCCTGGCTGGTTTGACCATCTAATGGAAAGTTGTTCTATAGAGAAGTTCAGTTCTAATAGTTTTGTGTGCCTGTGAAAGCCAGTTGCCCTCTTGCTGAAAACAGTAATGAAACCCCTGCATCAAAAATAGTAGAAGCAGGCAACTGCAAGAGATTAATAAAATATTTTCATCCACTAATTTGCCGGTGCCCTCTCTGAGCACCTGAGACAGACACTGTGTTAGTTTAGTGTTTGCCCGAGAACATAACACAATGAGTATTGTATTAGTTTGAATCCCAAACTCTCTCATCAAGTTTTGTACCTAATGAGTTTGTTTCAGAGAATAGAGCATTATTCATAAGACCACCACATTTATCAAAACCGTATAGCATACATATGTACATGCACATGTACTGTAATGCCACCAACAAATATTTCATATGTCTATCTTCAACATGAACTGCATCAAAAGATTTGGTACTGCATTCAGGAGACCAGGATCCTGATGTATTGTTCATGTCCTACAGATGTACATGTAATACTTTTTGATTCAATCTTTTCTCTGCTCTGACAAAGCACTAATGGTTTAAACATTCATAGCTTTACAAATTCACTGGGGAAGTTAATTCATTATTAATAATCAACTTCAATGTTCTGCTTGCCTTACAATACAGGAAAGCAGTTTTCTCTGAGATGAAACAACTGGACAAAGATGGATGCAGATTATCACAGCAGCAATACCTTGATTGTTCTGTTCATCTGCGTAGGATACTTCTCCTCTTCTTCATCCTTCACAGCAGCTTTGCCACGGAACACATCAATAGTGGTTCCAGGAGGGAGCAGGCCCTGGTACTGCTGCCATTTGAGAGCCTGACTCAATAGGGCCAGCAAACGAGATGGTGGAACCACTGACACCTCCCCTGACAAAGCTGAGAACACAGAAAAATGGAAATTGTGATATTGTAGCCACAAGGAGTGTTTTATATTTTACTTATTAAAAACCAAATCTCCATACAGGGAGTCCCTATTCAGAAAAATAAATTACGACTCAGTTTTACATGTGGAAGTATGACATGGAATGTTCAATAGCTTCTATAAGTTCTTAACATAAATTCAAAACTGCATGCACAGTAAAAAAAATTCTTGTCCACAACTGCTGAACTGTCAAGCCAAAATAATGGTGATAGCATTACATTATACAATATGGATAATTTTCTCTGTCCATGCTTTAGCAAATTAGGGAATTCTTCCCCGAAATCTTAGAAAAGGCAGACAGTGATGGCTCTAGTTTGTTATATTGACAATGTGTCATTGATACAATGTAGCTGTAGAAGAAAATCACATGACAGAAGTAAACTCTTCAAAAACAAAATTATCATATAATTATAGCATATAATTTATAGACCAAATTATCACCTTGTGCAATGGCTGCTCTCCTGCGTTCTTTACTGCCACCTTCAGGGTAGGCCTAAAACACAGGTGGACATATATTGTTATTTATTACATATATAGAGAGAATTTTATGTGATAAACATAGCAAATAGAATTCTATATTTTTATTTCACATGTGATGAAAGCGATACATCCAATCAGCGTCGCATATAGCTTTCTTCACATGTGAAAAATATAGCCAATCACTGTTTGGTGTATGATTGCTTTGACAATCAGAGCAAAACACTTAACTGGCTTCCGAATTTTGAATTTGCGGTTTTCTTGTGTTTGGTTCAGTTTTTCTGAATGATAAGTGATTCATTAATTAAGGCTTATTTCAGCTCTCTAGCATTTTTTTCTGGACTGGAAACTGGTTTTGGGTCATTTTGTTAGAAAAATACGACCCATTCGCATTGTAAGTCATTCTTGTAGTACAGAGAAAATTAAAATTGACTTGAGAGAAATGTTTATTTTTCTTTATATATATAATAAACAGATTACAGCATAGAAAGTGCTTTGTACGGATTTTTATTCATGAGTTGCAAAACTTTGGAAAACGAATGAGTGAGTGCAGCTAACAAGTGAGTTTACCAAAGTTATGGAACTCAAAACTCAGAATTCTTTTAAAATCTCTGCTTGGAGATGGTATATAATAATTCTGATAATCTACAATGAGTGACTCACTTCTCTGGGATCAAAGTATGAGCGAGCCAACATGTTTTCCAAATGAAGGTATCGATCAGGCTGCTGCTGCTTCAACATGATCATAGGATCTGTTTGACGCAACAAAGATCTAGCAGCTCCAAGTTCACGCAATTCAATCAACTCCAGCACAATCTAAAGGCATGATACAAAATACACTTAGTAATGTATTATACTATGCAGTTACGTAGTTGAATTTTGCACACAGTACAAGTGTACAATGAACATACAGTACTGTACAAATGCATGAAAAAGCATTTACCAGTAATTATTGTTGTGCAAGATTATCAAAATACCCAGTCTCATACATGTCCGATTTATATGGAGTACACAGGATTTTAGACTACTGGCAGTCTGCTTTCCTCTTGAGGGGTATCATGAGGCAAGAAGCTTTACTTGTATATTTAGTTGAGATATGGTCACAGTGCACACGAGAGGAAGGTTTTTTCTTGTCTCATCACAGCCCCTACTCTTTCATACACCCTTGGCCTTGTGCATTCATGATTGGTAAACACTTATCTAAGTGACCCTAAGCAAAAAGAGCACCTGCCAACAGTCTACTAGGACATTCAATGATCAAGATGAAAATGACATTTACAAGTAAAAAATCGCAGAAATATTTGTCCATTGTGTTGGAAATTATCAACTATCGGTAGTATAAAGTGAAATTGTAAGAATAAGGACCATGAAAGCGCAAGTCTTGTAACTAATGATTTCCGTATATAGATGTAAAGCTGTATTATTGCGAATTCTGGGAAACCTTTTTTTAAACAAAAGAGCCTGGTGATTTACCTGTTCATACAAGTCAATAAGTTTCTTGTCTGGTAACTTGAGAGGTTGAATAGCTTGCAGCACTGTATCCCAATGGCCATTGTTTATTTCACCAACAAAACTTTCCACACTGTCTACAGTATTCAGGGTGATTCCAGTTTCTTCCTTCAAAAGCAAAAACAACACAGTCATATTGTTCAATTTTAGTGTATGCAGAGAACCTAAACACAAACCTCTTCTATTCAGTTGTTACAAATATTTAACACTGGTGCCAAGTAAGAGTAGTTTCATATAACCTGTGAAAAGCATAATGTATTAATTACTATTCAGAGCAGTTTTCAATTAAATGTTGTAAAATCCAAACCAAACCAATTTGTTATCAATATAGATTACATGTGCTCAGCCAGTCTCAAATGATAGTAAAACCAAGATCAAGTTATTATTGCCTTATTACTTTAAACACTCAGTTGCTCGATATACTCTGTTAAGCGTCGATTTGCAAGCAAATTATAAAAAAAATGAAGCCTTGGAGCCAACTGGCTCATAGCTGCCGGAGCTTAACCCCAGTTTCTGTAGCATGAAGCGGCTAGGAATATTTATACTCCCCTCGGACATGAATAGTCTATCGCAGACCATTCCCCCGCAATTTGTTAGGTTTCCCCATCAATTTGCCGGTACCCATTTATACTCCTGGGTGGAGAGAGGCACTGTGAGAGTTAAGTGTCTTGCCTAAGAACACAACACAGTGTCCCCAACCAGATATACTAGATATACTCTGTTAAGCGTTGATTTGCAAGAAAATTATAGTTGTTCCATATTATTAACATTGTATTCAGAAATTAACACCAAGCTACATGTATAATGGTTAATCTACCTGCAAAGTTGCCAAGGTTCTTGGAAGACTGTTTTCCTTTAGAAACTGCTGGATCAGTCGGATCACACTATTAACAAATCAGAACTCAACATTAGCAAGTAGCAAATGTATATTGCTACTACTACTACCTAGCAGAGATTTGACAATAACTCCAGTAGGTATCTAGTAGTTACCATACAACTTCATTACAATACAAGGTGTTTCGATACACATAGATGTAGAAAGAATTTTGTATCAAATCAGCTTTAGATGTGTATCAAATTGACTTTTTTTGTGTATGGAATCATCTTCACTTTATATCAAAACAACCATAAACTCAATAACAGAGTGTCAATCAACATCATAGTAATGTGGTGATCTGACATTTCCCTCAAGTAACATTTAACATTAAAATAAGAATCATTAGGGTTATGAGCATAAAATTAATACTATCATTTAGTGGGAACTTTACAACATCACTGCAACTAAGTAAATCTGAACTAAATAAAAAAAAAAAGCACTCATGAGTGAGAAAGTATAATTTCGTTGAAAATCTTAACTACTGTCGACATATATTAAATCTTCAAACTGAGCTTGTTGTTTAGGCAGTTCCAAACCAAAACTGCTTTTTACCTTGGGACAGAACTTTCAGTAAAATTGTTAAGAAAACCTTTGTCCACGTTCTACCGAAACAGCTTGACCAAGCTCACTTCGCTACACGTGGCTACTTCCAGTGTGTTTTTTGACAGGATATTTTACTTGTCCAGAAGCATCAAATATCAAATAATAAGCCAAAAGTAGCCCATAATTTGCTTTTATCGTGTGGGAAGTATTAGAGCCGCAGATGCGCGAAACAACAACAAGAAATGCTATGCTACTTACTCTGCAGACTCCACTTCAAGCGCCATCTTGGCATAACAGAACGCAAGCGATGCTGGGTATTTTACAAAAAGAACTAACAGGGTAGAGGTGAGGAGTTAGAGCCTTTCAACGGAGAAAACTCTCCTGAGTGTTTAATTATTTTGCAATTGAAGAAATACGAGCCATTTTATAAAGTTTATTAGATACAAGTTATCTAAGCGTATTCAATCGAAAATTGATCCAGCGTGGATCGTGTGGATCGCTCTCGTGTTTAGAGCCCACGTTACCCCGGTTCTGAGGTATTCCGTTTCGCAGGACAAGGGTAACCTGCTGGGCTCTGGGAACGAGATTTTGCGTGGAAAGATGGCGTCCGTTGCAACACGAGGTCGTGGTATTGGAAGAGGAAGAGGTTTTGGAATACCAAAGACAAAACCAGGGGAAACTCAAACAGCAGATCCGCAAAATCATTCTTCAAACGGAAAATCAGGTGATGGATTTGATTTGGCGAAAGTGCTAAACGATTTGAAAGACGAAACATGGGTTACACAAGTTCAGAAAATTTCGCAGTACATTTCTGACTCGGACTCCTCCACGGACTCCTCCACGAGAATCAAAGAGGTAGTTGACAGTTTAACTCAACAAACTATCAAAAACTATGAGTTTGCACCTCTAGCTGCAAAAGTCGCCAACAAGCTGTGCTCTGATGAATCCTTCGGAAGTGCATTTAGAGGTGATCTTTTGAAAAGCACCCAAGAACATTACAAAAAGAGGCAAAGCATTCGTGAAAAGTCATTAGCGGAGTGGATAGGATTAGCTAGTTTAATATGCGAACTTTTCAATCATTTACGTCATACTGGCGATGCGCCGTTAAAGCCTCTTGCTGGAGCAGTGCAGCAGACCATGTGTGAACTACTGAGAGAAGGACAGGCTGGCGGTGAAGAACAGGAGGTAGATGAGATCGATTGCTTTCATGGGCTTTTTAAAACAGCAGGAAAACTTTTGGAGAGCGTGAATCAGGTGAGAGGAGTGTGATATTGAACAAGGTTCAAACTAAATGGTGGGTGATCTGATCCGATGGGGATCAATAATCCAAGATCACTGGGATCATGGCACATTAAATTATCCTTACCCAAAGTGGATTGACCTGAATGATGTCAGATTCATTGATCCTGATCCAGATTATTCCAAAGGAAAGCAGCTAAAGAAACCTCAATGTAATAGTTTCTCTCATTCCACCCTGAAGTAGAAATGTATAAAAATCTGCTTTGCAAATTGTCATGGTAACATTGAAGTGGAGGAGGAAACCTGCCATGGACAAGCATCCCTTATAGTGGAATAGCCATTCTTCAAGCCGCTTCAGAAACCAGATTTAAGCACCATGTGGCTTGGCTAAAGCTTAGGGGCCACCGTATAAAAAGGACAGGGGTGGTCATCGGAAATTTTGAAAAGAAACCCTAAGAAACCCTAAGAGATCCCCCAAGATCCTGTTTTATGGGTGTGGCTTGAATCTTTTTCCCCTAAGATGTACCAAATCTTACAGAACACATTATCTTCTGCTTTATTTTTTTGACTCAATACCCTGAAAGATACATGTACCTAAAAAAGTATACATGTAACAAGCACTCTCATCATTTTTATATGGAAGTCTCCTGTGGAAGCTAAAGAATCTGATCAGGCTAGTGAGTTCATCAGCTGGAATACCACTGACATACTACAATCACTTTGTCTAATATGCCAACATACATAGATACTGCTTCGCAACACTACAAGTTCAGCCAAGAGAGTAAGAACCTGTCCAACTATCTACGGTGTACTTGATTTTCCATAATTTGTGTGTACTTGCCTACACACTGTATAGTCATTGCAAATGACCCGAATCACTGTGCTCTATTAAAATGTCAATAGGTATTGACCTTGACAATGAACATATGTAAACAAAAAAACAAAAAATTATTATGAAAGCTTGCGACTTGTAAGTGTTTAAAAAAATTTTGGCCATATACAACTGTGAATTTGGTGGTAACAACAAAAGCTCAACTGTTCTATTTTTGCAGAGCTTTGTAGCTCATACAACAGTCATTCAGAAAGCTAGGAATGTCATTTTAAGATGACATTGTTCTACCCATTAAGGATTTCAAGGGCAGTTTCTCTCCATAAACTACTGACACGTTTTTTCTTGCCTTGCAAAACACAAAAACTGTATAGGCAACTCTAGGGAGAATTGGTTTGGTCATAACATTATTGGCTTGTTAAATTCTGTGGTACATTATTTAGCTCACATACCATATAAAATGTTATTCTTTTGCAGGAGAAAGCAGATGAGCTTGTCAGAAAGATAAGAGATACCATACTTGCTAATAATACCACTGCCAAGGCAAGATGCCTGTTGATGGAACTGCTTGAGCTGCGAGCTGGCCAGTGGGAAATCAGTGAAGATGTTGAGAATTATTACTGTGACATGTTAGCGGACATAATGGCTAATGAGCCGTAGGCAGATCTTAAAACAATAGCAAATTATTATAATGTTAATGTACATGTATTAATACTTTGTAGACTGTTGTAGAGTAGATAGGTAACAAAATAAGAAATCTGTTTTTGGGTGGATCATTAAACAGCATGTGAACAATCTTTTCTGTAACAAGGAATTTTTATCGTGAGTGGTGTAATTCAATGAAGATGGTGAATGTTAAGCTCGGTAATTAAATGTGAAAGACGAATTATTCAACATGACACGAGCGTGGGACAAAGAAAATATCTGAGTCCCCGACAGGAATCGAGCACATGACCTCCCGAACACATGGTGGGTGCTCTATCCACTGAGCTACGAGAACTCATGGAGAGCAAGGCCATTTAACTGAGTTCATATGTGACAGGCATCCTGCATACTGCTAGGATCTCATCGTGAGTGGTGTAATTCAATGAAGATATTTTCTTTGTCCCACGCTCGTGTCATGTTGAATAATTCATCTTTCACATTTAATTACCGAGCTTAACATTCACCATCTTCATTGAATTACACCACTCACGATGAGATCCTAGCAGTATGCAGGACACCTGTCACATATGAACTCAGTTAAATGGCCTTGTTCTCCATGAGTTCTCGTAGCTCAGTGGATAGAGCGCCCGCCATGTGTTCGGGAGGTCATGGGTTCGATTCCTGTCGGGGACTCAGATATTTTCTTTGTCCCACGCTCGTGTCATGTTGAATAATTCATCTTTCACATTTAAT
>Ga0126337_10000418_pt1 | contig 21212 bp, 24 predicted proteins | sample DipCmetagenome_FD_92527 | JGI IMG/M metagenome (GOLD analysis project Ga0126337, IMG submission 92527) | Coral microbial communities from La Bocana,Puerto Morelos, Mexico - Diploria C A metagenome | ecosystem: Host-associated > Invertebrates > Cnidaria > Coral | place: La Bocana,Puerto Morelos...
CACTGGTGTAAAAAGATGTCTGGTATAAAAGTTCTCCTTACACTGCTCATATCCACACTGACATCAAACATTTCCTTTATTTAACTGTCTTCATTGCTTTCGGGATATCCGGCGTCTAGTTTTCCTCCTCCTTTTCTTCTCCTGTTCTTCTTGCCATCCTGGGTCATCTCTGACATCTTGCTGTTTGTCCTTTTTCCTTTTGAGCTCCTGCTTCAAATCCCTGAGTTGCAGCATCAAGGAAGTGCTTGCCTTCCTGGGCACACCCAGCAACTCCTCCTTCTTTTGCCCGTCCTCCAAGTTCATGATGGCAGCCTGGTAGGAGATCAGCTCTTGGGGTATGATGACAGGCTTTTCACTTTGGAAGCTGATTTGGATTCTGGTGGTGATTTCCACCATGGTGAGCAAGTTGGGCTTGGGCCTCCACAACACATAGTGTCACTCTTTCATACCAATGAATGTTGGAAATGGCTTGAAAGCACATGGTGCTGGCTTCAAAGCGGATGGTGCTGATTCGAATTATCTTCAAAGCACATGGGTGCTGATTTGCTTCCATGAAAGCAAATGGAGCTATATAGCCTGGAAGCTTTTCTGGTTCACATCAAAACATGGCTGCGCCTTTTTGCTTGCTTTTGGTTGTGATTGAAATTGCCAATGGCAAATACAACATGGCATGGGTGGAATTCAACCATACAAAAAGAACTAATTGGCTTGCTTGCAAAACAATTAATTGGCTTCAGGAGAACGCTTCCTCTTTCTGGTTGCTGCAAGTACTGAGTTGCAGTGGGCAACATTGCTGGCAACTTCTTGGTCTTGAGTTTCTTGGCTGCGAAGATCTCCGGTATCTTCCAAACATTGTGGCCTTGGGTAAACCTTCATGCGGATGGCATAGTCAGTGGGTTGGTGGTTCACATTCAAGACCACTTGGGAATCCTCTGTGGGGTCTAGCTCCACCACATCACCATCCACTTGGACGAGGGACTTGAATGTCATAGGTTTTGTTTTGTTTTGGCTTTGGGCCTGAAGCTGGGTGCTTGGCAGCTTGGTATTGAAATGCCTTTTGGCCAAAAAGGACACAATTGTGATTGCAAAGCTGTCAAGCAGCTGAAAACAAAAAACAAAAAACAGTGGGATTTGCAAAAACACATTGGAGCAGTTTCCAAAATCTTCCATGCAGAAACAAATGTAGAGACTTTCATTTTTTCAAAAATTGACTATAGTTTTGTATTTTGTAGAAAAGGCAGAATTATCCGAATTATTTAACTAGTTATGTTAGTTGTGTTGGTTAGCCAAACATTACATAAAAGTTTCATAATTCTCATCAGTTACATAACTTTTTTAACTCTTTAACACATAGTTAACACATAGTTAACACATGGTTAAAACAAGGTTACTAACTAGTTAATACTTAACATAACTAACATAACTAGGTATAAAAAACCGGACCCTTTAAGCTTGGTACTAGCTCCACGCGAACTCTCGCTGGAAACATAAAATATTTCAAAAAACAAAAGCCAACAAAACAAATTCGAAATGAGAAATCCGAAAAAAACTTCAAACAACAACATCTTAATTTCAAAACAATTCCAAAGCAAAATCTAGACTCCAACATCTACAATCCACCGCTCTGTGGGCTTCACAGATGTCCTGCCATGCGGCGTTGGTAGCCACTCGACGCACGCCGTAAAGACTCCTCAGCGTTCCAACCAGCAGCAAGACCGTCTCCTGTGCCAGGCATCTCTCGTTTTGCAATATGGCTCCATCAGCCAGAAAGCTTGCGATCCTCCCTCCCTCCTCTTCCTCCCTCTTCGAGCGATCCTCCTACCTCCTATACCTCGCTCCTACCTTCTTGGCCCCAGACTTGCCAAACGTTTTGCGGGCGGTTGTCAAAGACAGGCGGGGCAGCCCCCAGCACGACGTCAACGTTCACCCTGCACAGGCGGTGGCTTAGCTGGCTTAGCCTCCCTGGCTTCCGCTTCCGCCATTGGTTTTCTTGCCACTGCCAACCGCAAGCGCTCCATCCTTTTCGACATAGGGTGTTGACCTCTCCAGCTTAGGTCTCCTTTCCAGACTTTCGCAACTGCTCTCGCTCTGTTTTTTCTAAGTTGCTATTTTTGTTTCGCTTTTGCTTGCTGCTTGGTCCTAGCTCCACGCAAACGCTCGCTGGTAACATAAATTATTTCAAAAAATCAAAGCCAAAAACAAAATACGAAATCCAGATCCGAAATCCAAAAGAAAACAAAGTGGTTATATACCATAGGGGCCCGCATAGCCCGTATTCCAAAGCCATCATCCATTAAATAAGGTCATGTCTTAAAAAGGTCTTATTAGATCTTATGAGAGTACAATGAGAGACTGAGCCCTGAAAAAAATGATGGGTCTAGAAACAAAACCAGGTTTTTCATACATCATATTAAAATAACCAGGGTTTCATATCAAAAACGTGGTTTTCTGACAAAAAGGTGGTTTATGAATGGTGCTCCATCATCCCTTAGAAACTGGGATAGTGTGATCGGAGTTTTCTGCCATTATTTTAACAGGAATTTTTGGGGGCGACCGGAAAAATATGTTTTTTATCACCTTGTGATAGGGAAAAGCAGGGGTCGGTAAGTTTACCTGTGGTAGACCCAACCCATGGCCACCCAGGATCTTGGGTTGGAAACCTTGTTTTTGTGTCGTCAAACCCCGCAACCTCTTGGACCTTCTGGATACGATTGGGAAGCCTGACTCTGTCAAATGAAGTGGGTTAGTTGGGGGGGGAACACTGTGACTGGCCAATTCCAAAATGGGGTGTCTAATTGGGGCCGGTTTGTTGCAAACCCTTATTAGCTGGGGGAAATTGGGACGAATACAAAAAACATGGCCTCTGGCTAAAGGGGCCTATCTGATTCGAGCGATTTTATTCCTGTATGGACATTAACTTGAAGAAAACTGTACCCGGTGGTCAGCAAGTATAGAATGATGTGGCCATGCGCCCTGTTGTTTGAAGGCCCCATTCATGTTGAGGGCCCCAATCAATGGATAAATAATAGTTTAATGCCAGCTTGGCGATGCCAAGAGCACACAAACCCTGCTACAACGATCCAATTGCGCAGAAGAACATCCGATACTGCGGATCTCAGTGAGCAGACCAGTCAAATATTAATTTTCATGTTGTCATATATTTGGTACTAAGCGTGAATGCTTTTTGCTATTGATATGTCTCTCCTCCTTTGTTCTAGGAGTGTCTGATCGCGTCAGTATCATCTCACTCTGAAACATCATTTGCGTAGGTCGAGATCTGAAAAGTTTGAACACCGTTAGCAATTCAGTATCGTCTCATTCGGTTGAGGTCGGCGCAGGACTGCGCTCTGAGGGGGGAACATTTTGGCCGAAAGCCGCACGAGCATTGAACTTAGACGAAGTGGGCGCCTTTTAAGGAAGGCTGTCGTCTTCATGTTTTTGAATTTTTACAAGACGCGGAATATTTCACATTGTTTCAGGTTGATTTGATTTTTGATTTTGATATCATCTTCAGGTGTAACAGTACCACATGAGGCGGCGGCGGAAGTTTCAAGAAGGAAACCTAGCGGAGAGATTGGTTGTTGTCAGTCGCGGATGGCAGAGCGCCTTAAGGATTCTTTGAAGTTAATTGCTTGGAAGACATGCAGGTGTCGCTAAACAGTGATGAATGAAATTAAATGGTTGGGTGGGAGGACTGATATCTCCGAATGCTGGTGGGCCATTTTGGCCCAAAAGCCTGATGGAACCGAGCAGCTGCTAAGGAAGCTTAAAATTTCGGGTGGCGCCGCGAATGACCTTGTTTCCTCCATGGGGAGACCTTCCAACTTACGCAACCGTCGCACAGGCGCTCACCTTCTTCCATGTGGAGGATGACGCGTGGAATGCCTTCATGAATCAGGTTGGAAATGTCGGGGAAGACTTGACAGTGTCGCAGTGCTGCCGGATGGATCTCCGCTCAATGTGGGATTAGTCTGGCGGCTTGCGCGTCGCGTGATGGCACACTTGGCTGGAACACGAGAATCCGAAGATGTAGATGTTGAAGTATGGCTGGATAACCCACCTGGCTCGAATGACGCTTCCACGAGAACGACACCAACTACGAGCAGCGTGCATGGGGGAACCAGCATATGTTAAAGAGAAGGTGCTTAAGATGTCTAGTCTTGTCGATCAAGCTGATGATTCAGAGCTTCTACCACCAAGCAACTCTGAGTTGAACGAGGTTGCGGAACCATCGCCAAATCAATTGGCAGCTTTGTTCAAGAGAGTGTTTCCCAACGATCGCCCACCTTACTGTGACTTCGGGGTGTGGCTCCCTGTTCAAAGAAAGATGTCCAAGGCTAACCTTTTCCGAGTATAGTCACACCATTAAGTGATGGGTCATTCTTGCAGAAGGATCTTCCTGGACCAGCTTCTTGTGAGGCATGGACGGCGAGTTCAAGAGTGTTTAAATCTGCGTGCTTGATGCTCAACATTTCAAGTTCCTTGGAGACGTATGCCCGCCATGTGGAGAATCTAATTCTACAGTGGCCTTCGGCGTGGGGGTTGGTGGCAGCAGCTGATGATCAAGCTAGAGAAGATGTCGAGATTGAGGAGACCATACTGACCAATCTTTGGCAAGACAGAGACTCGGGACTGCGTCTGCTTGGAGGGCGGCTGGTGGCAAGGGAGCTCCCTTGCCGGGGTCAGCAAGTGTTGAAGTCGCGGAGAAGAGCTCAAGCGGAGAAGAGCCCAAAGCCTTCAAGAACAGCCATGTACGCAAAGGCTCATCGAAAGGTAAGTCAAAGGTCAAGCTGGGAAACCTCTAAACGGGTTCATAAATGCAGATTGTGCTTGAGCCCCTCCCATCAAGACGCATCGTGCCCGCAAGCTTCAGCCTCACGGCAGCCACCACCTTGAACTCAAAAAAAGTTTTGGTTTCTTGGGGTGTGGTCGCTGAGTTTTGCTGAGTTTGTGTTGGTTTGAAGAGAAACAGTGGTGTAACATACATGGGATTGAAGGGACGGAGAGTGAAGGACATGTTGTGTGTAATGGTATGAAAAAAGGTTGGCTTTCGCCGGTAGTCATGAGATGGCTCACTGGGTGATCGGAGCCTAGAGTAGATGAGATGGAGGGAAATCAAAATGATCTTCCCGGCAGCCGATGACAGAGACTCACTCGGTGGTGGTGACTAATTCCTTTGATGGTCCCACGTCCTCCTTGTAGCTTGGGGAAATGAATGGGTAACGGGGCCTAGCCCGCCATCATTGGTTGTGACCATTACTTCAACTTCCTATCCATTGGTTTGTCCTGGCTAACGGTAAAAGTTGGTGTGTGGGTAGCCGCCAGAGTAGTCACGGTGTCTGGGGTAACCTGGGCCGTCTTCACATAGAACATTAAATGCTACATATAATATTTATTTATACCTGCGTCCTCCTAAAGGTGTCGAATTATGGCCCCTAGAGGCTAAGAAACTGTAGGCAAACATAAAATTCATTTCCCTTAGACAAAAGCTGGTCCAATCTTTGACTTCAAACATTTCTTTTGTGAGGAGACCCTGTATCTCCTTTTTGCAAGGAGATCTTGCACCTCCTGTTGTGAGGAGATCTTGCGCCTCCTTTGTGAGCAAATGTTTCTTCTCCTTAGACACTCCCCCACCCCAGCTGTCATCTCTGTAAGTCCAGGTGCTGGATGGTGCTGTATTTGCTGTAAAACACATTTCGAGAAACATGTGCAATTTTGGCTTGGCTTTAAAATATCTTTGGCCAAGCATACCGAGTGGATGGCTTTTTCAATTCAGCAGCATTGAATTTTTCACTGCTCAGCTGCTAACATTTGTCTAAGGCCACTGCAGATTCGAAAAGTTGTTTTTCCAAGACATCATTTTGGTCCCAAAAATCTCGGCCAACCAGGACAGTGAATGGAATCAATGCCCTGGACTCCCCTGCTTTGTCTCGGGTTTTTGACTTTGCTGCCATCTGATATGTTCAGGAGCATGCTGGGTTTGAATTGGTCCAGTCGAGATTGAATGTCGTGGCCCTGATAGAAAAGCTGCATTCGACTGTAGAAGTGCTGATATTTCTCTGCCACACTGCCAGTGAGCTTTCTGATCGATCAAGTATTTGAAGAAAGACTTAAAACAACCGAGGGAAATTCCAAGATCCACTACATGGAGCCAGTCCAGACTGATGAGATCAATATGGAAGAAGGGCGCCCCAAACGAGGGTGAAACAGATTTCACCTGCTGCAAGCTCTGCGAATGGTTCTTTCTATTGGCAAGCATTCTCCAAGATGCGCTTGTGCCCACCCCCTTCAGATTTCCAGGCACCATGTTGCATTTCCAACAGCAGGAGCCTGTCTCATTCCAACCTGGAAGGTATAGGACATTCTTGTAGAAGGACCAGTCTCCTTTAACCTGGAGGAGAATAGCCCTTGTGAGTGGCTTACCTCTGTGGTATCTCCAAACAAAACAATGTTTCTGACAAAAAGATTTGCCAAACTTAGAAAAAAGAACTCAGTCAAAGGAGATGAAACATGATATTTTTGTATGTGTGAAAAAGAACTTAACACCAAACCAGTCACGACTCAAATATCCAGATTGAGCAGTAGCCTTTTCAACTTGAGTGCTTTCACCCACTTTCTGGCGGTCAGCCCATCTTTGACATGTTTTGTCCACTGTCAATTGCTCCAAGATTTCATTCTTTCCTTCTGAGTCTCTTGGTAGCTTTTTGTATGCTTCAAAGAAATCAATTTTGCACTGTAGTTGTGCCTTCTCTTCTTCAGAAACTGTAACTTTGCCACTTGAAGCTTCCTGTAATTTTACCTTCGCATTCTTTGCTTGGGAAGCCAAGTTGGCTTGCAACAAAGCCTTCTTTTTGGCATCCTCTGCCTTCTTTTTGGCTTTGGGTTTGACTGCGGCTTTGGCTGCAGTCCTCTTGGGAGCCACGAACCCAACAGCGCAACAAGCAACTAGGCAGGTCAGCAAGAACATGGCAACAGAAGCTCAGGGCGAAATCAAAATGATCAACTTGAGATCTCAAAAGCTTCCCAGAATATTTTGAATCTTCAACATGAAAAAATCATTGGACTTGCAAATATTCTTGAATTGAATCCAAATTTTGCTCCATGAATTTCAACCTTGAAAAATATGGATTTACAGAAATCCTTGAAATCCACATGGATGATAAATTCAATATTTTAGAAATGAATTTTATTGAATTTATTTGAATTAAGTTTAATCAATTCATTTTTGCTTTTCTCAAATCTTGTTTTTTCACCTAGATCCCAAACATGTGCATGAATCCATTGATATAGGAGAATCTTTTTTCTCCTTTGTGACTCTTTCTTCTTACCAGCTTGAATCATTGTTTTGGGAGGAGATTTGAAATCTCCTTGAACCTGGTCAAAAACAAAAAACAGGAGATTTCTTATCTCTTTTCTGAAAAGAGTAGCAAGTCTGAGGAGATCTTACACCTCCTTCTAGCCAGTTTTTTTCCATCGCTGGAAGATTCAATCTCTTCAAGGATATCCAGATATCTACTTCTCTGGACTTTCGGAAGGATCTTTACCCTTTTTGTTTTCTTTGCCATCTGCTCTCCAGTAGGTGGATGAGCTTCCTCATCCTTGTCTTCCTCATCATCATCTGCAGGGGTAATGCGCACTGCGCTTTCTCCTGACACGCAGCAATTTTCTATCACACAATGACTCCTTGTTTACATTAGCAGACTTTTGTCTTCAGGTGGCATTTTTTGAAAGATGTAGTTCACGTAGTGATCAAATTGTCATGACATGTTTGCTGAAAAAGAGCAACAGGGGGGTGTAGGGTGCGATGATGGCCATGGTGATTCTGCGGTTCATGCCTTTAGAGCATTGGACCTTTTAGATGGTGCTCGAAGCTCAGACTGGAGTCATTTTTCATCACAAGTGGCTGATGTAGATTCCTCTTTCAATTTTGGTGACGACTCTTCCAGTAGACCTGCGCCGTTATTTTCACCTCCTATCGAAGTTCTGTCAGAGCGGGATTCCGAAGAGGAAGTTTGTGATCATTCACCTGGAAGCATTCATCCCACATCAGAAGGTGTAAGTGACTTTGAACTTGTGCGTGCCTCAGAACCAGTTACCGTGCCTGCATCGAATGTTACAATTTCACCTTCAGAGTGGGACCTGGTGATTGCAGGAGATTTTGCACAGTATAGGCAAGAGCATAGTTCATTGAAGTTTCCGTGGGAAGAGGGAATCCTTGCAACAATTTTTGATGGCAAGGATGATCTGGATTTGCCTGAGTGTCAGGGTTTCATCACTGCTCCGGTTGCGGGTGCTCACGAAACTGTGCCGGCTGGTGTGGATGCTGGACCCTCAGCAAGCCTTGGAGATGCAAAGTATATCAAAGCAGTTCAGAACTTGAGAACTTGAAGGATGTTACATACTTTGAGAACAAGAATCAGAAACTGCAACTAGCATGTTCGCAATGGCTTGACCTGTTATCCATCAACTGGAAAGCATCTCAGATTGGTCCACAGCTTGCTGAATCATTGTTCGAAGATTCAACTGGTGCAAAGGCTTTTGGAATTTTGGAAGCTTGTTTTGGGGTCAAGAGCCCCTCCACTCTGCTTAAGCGAGCCAGTGCTTTTCGCAATTATGTGAAGTGGTTTGACACATCGGGCTACGGGAACATGTCTGGGTGCGATCCTTTTCCTCTGAAAGAAGTTGACGTTTGGGAATTTTTTTTATGGCTTAGGCAGAAGCGCATTCATGAGAAGAAGGGCTTTACAATCACAACATCTTTTCTGGAGAGTGCGAGATTTGCCAAATTTGTCGTTGGCCTGAAAGGGGTAGACGAAGTCCTGGAGGCAAGGCGGCTCATTGGATTTGCAGCTCTGGAGAAGAAGATGAAGGGCCCGACAGTCCAAGCACCAGGCTTGGATCTTGAGCATGTAAAACGTCTTCATGAAGTCCTTGCAGGTAGTAGCAACTTAGTGGACCGGCTTGGTGCAGGATGTTTCCTTGTGTGCCTATATGGAAGGGCTCGCTGGGGTGATGTGAGATTTGTATCACATGTTGAGATTGAGAAAGGGCGCAACGGCTTCCTCACAATCTATACCACAGAGCATAAGACTTGCAGTGTTGGCCTGAGACGTGAGCAGTACTTGCCTATTGTCTTACCTTGGGAAGGTGTATCACAGGACAGTTGGGTCGAAGTTTTTCTGGATGTTTACAAGCAGTGTGGCCTTGATATTGACAAGCGTCCGCTGGGACCTTTGCTACCTGCCCCCAAGCAGGTTTCAGGCTTCTGTGCAAGACCTTTGAGTACAAGTGAGGCAGCTGCTTGGTTGAGGGCCGTGTTGGAAGGCACAAAAGATTGCAACACATTCAGATCCCATTCGCTCAAAGCCACGACTTTGATTTGGTGCGCTAAAGCTGGATTTGACAAAGAGACGAGATCAGTGCTAGCTCATCATTGCAGTGCTGTGAGTGGATCCGAAGTGGTGTACTCAAGGCATCTGCAAACCCGTGCACTTAGGAAGCTCAGCATGCTGCTTAAACGCTTGAGGATCGGACTTGGCTTTGAGGGCGAGGCTATGAAAGAGTTCGGTGTGAGTGTGACACCTGCTCCCTTTACACCTTTTGGGTTGAAGACACCTGGGGCTAGAGCACCAGCTACTCCAAACCTTACTCTGCCTGTAGAACAACAAGAAGCCTTGAAGAATGCCGTTGACAACATGTTGGACCTGGAAGACATTCAGAGTGTCAAAGAAGAGCTCAACGACATTGAAGGGGCAGCAGAGGCCGCTGGCACTTTGTCTGGTTTTCCGATCGAGGTTGTCCACAAAGGTGTCACAGAGATTGACTCCTCTAGTGGCAGCAGCAGTGGTGATGACGAGAGCTCTTCTGATTCTGGCAGTGATGTGTTGCAGGGTTCCATTATTCGCGACTTTCCGAGCTATGTTGAAACTATTCCAGATGGCGTCGATTTTTACAAGCACACTAAGAGTGGAATAGTTCACAAGTGCAATGCGGGGTCGAGAGTGTCTGCATGCAAACTGCAAATGAACGATCGATACAAGTTGTTGCCGAGGATGTTGCACATGAAGCTGCCGAAGTGTTTGCGTTGTTTTCCAAAAGATCACAACAGGATCAGAGGGGTTTCCGATTTGATTGGTGCAGTGGATGCTGCACACAAAAGGGCAAAGACCTCGCTTTGAAATTTCCGTGTCAAAAGCAAAAGTGCTTTCTGTTATGCTTCAGAGCATTCATGCTTTCATGGAGTTGCATTCATCTTGTATTGTTGCATTCACTTTATTTAGACTTGAGAGTCTTGAGTGTACATGTTCTCTCATCTGCATTTGCTTTTGACGTTTTTCGGAGTGTCATTCATGTTGATTCGTGATGCAAGTGTTTGTAACTTCAGACTTAAGAGTCATTTTGGCATTCTAATGCCTATTTATGAGTTGATGACTGAAGAGTCAATTTGCATGGACTGAAGAGTCAAATAAGATATTTGTTTGCCGAAGATTCTGCCTAAGGGCGTCAAGGTGCAGAAGTGCAACAAGCAAGAGTGCTTTGTTTCATGTGCTGAATTCTTTCCGTGCTCATAATTTTTCCTTATTGCATTTGCCAACCGATTCAGATGTTTTTCCAGGACTTGGCGCACAAGCATCCATGTAAATAAAAAAAACAAGCGGAAATAAGACTCTTATTTCCGGCCCTTTTTCTTCCGTTTTCAGTGCCGTGGGCGCCATGACTTCTCTCATTGATAGCACTGCACATTTCGAGAGTCGACTGAAGGAGTTGGGTCTACCCCAGGCTTTTGTCGATTTGATTAAGGCACATGGGGTGACCGCGTTATCTCAGTTAGCTTTTGCTGTGGGACAACCAGGACAGCCATTAGTTGACAACAACATTGACAACTTCGTTAATGCAGCATCAGGTCGACATGCATCTATCGCAGAGATTGCAGTGCTTAAACGTGCAGCCTTCGAAGCGCAAACGTTTTTGGTTTCCACATTGAGACAGAATGTGGAAAAGTCAGATGATACACCACGTAAGATAGCATTTGCTGAAAGGGCTAGCAGATTAGAGGCCTTGCAACGTGCTGTGGTTGGTGTTCAGATATCTGGCGAACATGAACCAGCACATTGTGTTTTGGATAAAGCCTGTCACATGTTTGAGACCAACACTTTGAAGTATCTGGATCCGGCAAGCTGCGTGTCTAGATCTTTGGAGATCCAAGGCACGACGAAGAATCGTGAGTTGACATTTGAAAAGGGGTCCCTTGTGCTGAAGTCAGGTGATGACAAACTCCAATCGCCAACTGACAGCGAGATCAAGGTGCACTATGCTATGGTGCGGAGGGGCCTTGCATTGCAATTTGCAAAGCTGATGTCACATGAGCAGCATTGCGTTTGGGAGACCTATTTGTTTGAGTCCATGCATCGTGAAGCTCCTCCTGGTTATCACAGACCATCACTAGCCCAGATCTTGCAGTGCGATCGTGCTGCATGGAGCCGGCTATCATCAGTTCTTGGTGACTTGAGACAGCGAGCAGATGGAACGTATCCACTGGGTGAGGCCTTGTTGAATTTGAGACCAGACCCCAACATTGCCCTTTTCCTCATGCCTGTTGCAAAGGCTGCAAACATTCCTACAGGGTCTGGTGGCCATGATCAGCGTCCAGGCCCATATGGTAACCCCAAGGGTTCAGGTGGTGGAGACAAAGGACCTGGAAAGGGAAAAGGAAAGGGCAAAAAGCGTTCTCCTCCAGTTCCCGCGGAACTAAGAGGAAAATGGTTCAAGACATCATCTGGTGAGCCGCTATGCTATGGATTTAATTGTGCCTCAGGTTGCTCAAGCAAAGTTCCTGCAGGTGAGCGTTGCAGCAAGGGATGGCATTTGTGTGCTCATAGCTTGCAGCAACACCAATGACACTCAACAGTTTCGAGCGGGGTCAAACACTGGGACAACATGTGTGTGACACAGCTGTTCATGATCGAAATTTTCGCTGGCATAGCAGTGTTGTGCTCGGTATCGAAACAATTGGGTTTGCAGAATTCAATAGCAGTTGACAAGGAAAGGAAGCGTGGTGCCAGAAGTTCTACTTTCCAGCTGGACCTCACTCAGCCAAAAGACCGAGCTTTGTTGGAAGAATGGTTGCTGTCACCGCTCTTACTTTGGATTCACCTCGCGCCTGTTTGTGGAACGGCCTCAAGGGCCCGCAACATCAGGCGTTTTCACAATGGCCCGAAGCCATTGAGGTCAGACTCTCATCCGCATGGATTGCCAGGACTTTCACAACGAGATCAAACAAGAGTTGACATAGCCAACGATCTCTTTTCTTATGCTTGTAAGATTTTCTGATGGCTCATTCCTTAGGAATTCTGGCCACAATGGAAAACCCGTCGAATTCGTTTTTCTGGATGACGCAGTGGGTGATAGATCTCAAAACAAAGATTCAAACATACGCTGCTGATTTTCAGGTGTGCATGTTTGGTGGAGGACGTGACAAATGGACAAAGATTTTGGCAACTTTTTCTGCCATACAAGCTATGAATGTCCGGTGCGACAACAGTCACACTCATGCACCTTGGGGTTTTGCTTATGACGAAGAGGGACGCCAGGTGTGGGCTACTTCTTTGGAAAGCCGATATCCCACTAAGATGTGTGTGGTGCTGGCTTCAATTGTCCTCAAAGTTGCAGCTGATAATGGTCTTCAACTTAAGCCGAACTCCTTGGACGAAAGCTCTGACAACCCATTAGCTGGTATGCAAGACGTACAACGTAGTGCTGGTAAACAACCACGTCCAAGCAAGATTCCACCAATTGTGCCAGATTTCAGCTCCGTTGCAGTTTTTCTTGCGCACGATGCAGCCGACATTTCATGCAGAGTGATGTCAAAACTAACTGAACCCATTCAGTTGTATACTTGTGAAGGAGTACCTCAACAAGTTCCCAAGTTTTCGCGTTTCCTCAGAATTGAACCTTGGTCACCTGACATTCAAAAGGGGGATTTGTCAACTGGTCAGTCTGACCAATGTTTTTCTAAGAAGTCCAAGTTGTCAGCAGAAGTGCTGGTTGGGGAAAGCCCCAAGTTGAGTGATTTTCGTTTCAAAGTCGCTTTTGGTTTGCCTTGGGAATGGAAAGATTTCATAGGTAGAGCATGCAAATCCAGCCATCCCTTCATGCAGTCCATGGGTGTGCCTCATGATGTGAAAGCTGCGGTCAATGTGCATGTGACATGGAGTGCAGAGCAGTTATCAAAATACAGGACTGACTGGTGCAGGCGATGGGTGACCAGAGCCCAGGCTCTTGAGGTGCGTGAACGTGAAGATGCTTGCACTCGTCCTCCTCATGTTGCTGAAGTCACCAAGGGCAAGCGCCTTTTGCTTATGCAAGAGATGTTGCAAGAAATTGAGTATGATGACCTTCAAGCTTTGCAGATTCTGAGGCATGGTTCGACATTGGCGGGTGAAGTGGAGAAGAGTGACATTTTTCTGTCTCAATACAAGCCATGCCTCATGACCATGAGCCAGTTGTGTCAGGATGCACAGCGCAGAAACCAGTTGATCCTTCAGATGACCAAAACTTCAGGTGACTCAACTTTGGATGAGCAGATGCTTTCCGAAACCGAGTTGGAGCTTGGGCGGGGCTGGGCCGAGGGCCCCTTTGAGTTGCATCAGCTTGAAGAAGGGGCTACAATCTCAAGGAGGTTTGCCCTGTCTCAAGGGCAAAAGGTGCGAATGATAGACGACTTCTCGATTAGTGGTGTGAATGATAAAATTTGATCTTCACCTGGTAGACACCTTTGTGGCAACCGTGCGACGCTATTTTGCAGAGGCTTCGCATATGGGTGCATCAACTTCTTTAATGGCCAAGACCTATGACTTGAAAAGCGCTTATAGGCAGGTGCCCATCAGAGAATCCCATTTGAAGTTTGCATACTTCAGTGTCTATAATCACAAGCTGGGCCATCCACAGGTCTATCGCTTGAAGACTTTGTCATTCGGAGCCACACATAGTGTCTACAGCTTTCTGCGGCTGTCACGGATGATCTACGCAATTGCTACTCGTGGACTGTTCTTGCTCACGACCAACTTCTATGACGATTTCATCTTAGCTTCTCCCTCATCATTGCCACAATCTTCCCAGAGTGGCTTGGAACTAATCTTCCTTCTTACGGGCTGGACTTATGCAACGGAGGGCAAGAAGGCGACAGTGTTTGATTTTAAGTGCAAGGCGTTGGGCGTTGAGTTTGATTTTTCTGGAGCTGAACGTGCTGTGCTTCGGATTGGCAACACAGAAAGTCGGCGGGCGGAGCTTCTCTCTATGATTTCAGCTGTGCTTGCAAACAAACACCTCGACAAGCCCACTTCCTTGATTCTCCGGGGAAAACTGGGATTTGCAGATGGTTTTATGCATGGCAGATTGGGAGCATTGGTCTTGAAGAAACTATCGGACCATGCCTATGGTAGAAGTGCAAGGATTAGTGATGAGCTATCTGTTGCACTACAGGCAATTTCTATGCGTCTCAAAGATGGAAGACCCAGGGAAGTTCGTGCAGCCTCGCAGGACAAACTCCTTTTCTTCACTGACGCTGCATATGAGCCAAGTACAAAAGTTGGTGGCCTGGGTGGTGTTCTTTATGCAGGCGATGGTCAGTTGGTTTCCTGGTTCCGTGTTGCTTTAGACTCTGACACTTGCAAGAAGTTAGGTGCTGATTCGAAGGACTCTCTGATTTATGAATTGGAACTCTTGGCGGCAGTGCTTGCTCTGTGCATTTGGAGCCAGGACTCCAGCAAGGTTGTCCAGGTTCATTTTGGTGACAATGACAGTGTGCGATATTCTCTCATTAAGGCGTCTGCATCTGGCTTGACTGGTCAGTTGATTCTCAATTATCAACTGAAACATGAAGCTGCCTGCAATTCAATGACCTGGTTTGCTCGGGTGCCGACGGAAGCTAATATCAGTGACTATCCATCCAGGATGTTGGATCATGAAGCCTTGCCCTCAGCAATTCAATGTGTGGTGTTGGCCCAGACAGAGTTGGAATCGATCTTGAAATTTGTCGAAAAGGGAACAGCTGATTTTTTGGGGGAGGCAGGATCATCTGTCCCCCATTTCGAAAAAGGAGCTTCTTGAGCGCAGTCGTCTCAGCTTGTTTTGACGATGTAGTTCACGCAGTGATCAAATTGTCATGACTGGCTGACAGGAATTCATATTCCGGATGACTGCAGATTCCTCTCAAAGGGTGGGTGGGTGGGCCCGCTTTGACATGTTTGCTGAAAAAGAGCCCACCCACCCACAACCTACATGTCAAAGCTTCAACTACAACGAGAAGATTTCCGATGAAGATCAAGTTTCACAGAAGAAGTTTGTTGGAGGCTAACTATGCCTACCCAACCGTACGGCAGGATCATCTGTCCCCCATTTCGAAAAAGGAGCTTCTTGAGTGCAGTCGTCTCAGCTTGTTTTGACAATATTATTAAGTCCAAGGACTGCGGATTGATATTGCATCTGCTGCCAGAAGTATCTGGTCCAATCTCATCGATGAAGGCAAGCTAATTTGCCCATCCAAGTACAACAGCTGTTGTGCAACAAAAGCAGCCTGCCAGCTGGGTGCACCTGCAGAGTTCCCATCATGGAAAAAAGGGTACAGGAGATTTTACACCTTCTTTTTCACAAAACCTGAAAACAGATCCAAGAGGAGATTTTCCACCTCCTTATCCTTCACAGCCCCAACCTCTCAGCACTGCTAGCATTCCTGCAATGGTTTGTGGCTGCGCTACATAAGTTGGCCCAGATTCTTCACCTTCTGGAGGTGAGGTGAGGTTGGCACATTTGGATCTTCCACTGCAGGCATTGCAGGCGCAAGTTGATTCGGTGGATCAACCCAACATGGCTCAGCACTGGATACTGGAGCTGGTGCAGCTGGTGGCTCATATACCACTGTGCTGGCAAACCCAGGAGAGAGACGTTGGTCGCACTCTTGCCACCTGAAGGAATGTCATGAGGAGATTTAATACTCCTTAAGGATTTTTTTGAATAGGAGATTTCAAAAAACCTCCTTGCTAGCCAAACCATGGAAAATAGATAGACGACCTATAAATGGACCATCTTGTCATTTATCATTTTTTTGGATGACCACCAGACAAGGGACCTTTGCCAGCATCAGGGCGCTTTGGCAATCCTTGCGTCTCAGCCCACCAGTGGTTTACCTTCCTCTTGATACCTGAAATGCTGGAGATCTTGCACCTCCTTTTTGAATAAACATAGGAGATTTTGCGCCTCCTTTTTCTTATCTAAACATTTGAAAATTATACATATCGAGTAACCTTGCAATCAGGCTTGAGGCAGGCATCCTCACGTCTTCGCCACATAACCTGCATTGTTTCAGCCATGAGTCACTTGGTCCAGCTGGACCAGTTGGTGCAGCTGTGCTAGGTGGTGCAGATCCATCTGCGCCATCTGTTGGTGGCACAGTTGTCGCAGATCCATCTGCACCATCTGGTGGCGCAGCTGGCGCAGATCCATCTGCACTTGGCTTAGAATCTGTTTTTTTGCGCTGGTGGTGGAGGTTTTGGAACCCCTATACGCCATGGGGCAACTGGTGGCTGCTTTTGTTGTTGCTGCTGCAGCAGCAGCTGCGGCTGCTGCATTTGCATAGCCTGCCATTGCTGCTTTAACATATACTGGCATTGCTGCTGCATGTGCAGACCATGGTCATTCGACTGCTGCTGGTGCAGCATATTGATGACCATCCTACAAAGGGCTTAGGAAAAAACAAAACATTGGCCATTTAAAAAAAGGAGATACAAAACCTCCTTATTTTTTATGTCACAGACTGAGACCCCCCATGGCCTCATCAATTCGTCCATTGGCGACTCTCGAGAGCTGCTTGCAGAGCAAATTCCCCATGGCGCTATTTCTACAACAGTCTCGAGATTTCCCTTGTTCGAATCTAGCTTGTGCCAGACTTTGCTCAAACAAATACTGAAAAAACAATGACACATGAAGGAACCAAGTGACCCTTTGTATTACTTGCAGGATGACATGAATTCATCCTTGAAGGCCTCCTTGAATTGAAGAGACATGCCACAACCATCCCTGAAACCCTCCTTTTTTACTTAGAGGAGGAATTGAAAAGACATGTCACAACCATCCCTGAAAGCCTCCTTTTTAATTAGAGGATGAATTGCAGAGACATGCCACAACCATCCCTGAAAGCTTCCTTTTTATTTAACAATTGGAAAAATATTTAGAAAAGTATTCCGGAGGCACCCAGGCCTCCTTTGCGAAGTTTTAACAACCCTGCGTGCAACTAATTCATTCCTAATTCCTTTGGAAAGGGTTGGGAATGAGTTTTCATCCGCATATCCAAAATGTTTTTCTTCAGTCTGTTGGTGTCAGGAACTTGCCTTCTGTGCTGTCTTTGCTGGTGCAAATGTGAAACAACTTATATAAGCGACTCAAATCGCACAGGCTTGTATTTGGTCATCCAGCACATCACAAGCCTCTTTCTCTGATGCCTTCTGGGCATTCAACTTGGCAATGGGCTTCTCTCACTTTCTCATGAGCCCTGGATGTTCCTCATGCTTCTGCTCCAAATTTGCTTTTTGTCACCAAATTCTTTTCTCAACCCCAATGAAGCATATTTGCGGGTTTTGGTAACCTTATAATGCTCCAATTTTTAAGTTTTGGAAACATTCGCAGGAGAGGCAGAAACAATTTCTTCAAGTTGGTGATCTGTTGCAATTTCAGCAGGAGAATGTTCTTTCTTGCTGCCAAGTGATTTGCTGTTGGCACCACTCTTTCCCCTGGCAGCTGGCCTTTTGCTAACTGCAGCTTTGGCTTTGGCGACACTCTTTGCTCCACTGGCTGGCCTTTTGAAGGCGCAGGCTTGCATTGATTCCAAGGCTAAGTTGGGAATTTCAGTGGTGTGCTGAAGGTGTTGGAATGTAAATTCCAAAACACCATGTTCTCCAGCTGAAGTAGTGCACACATGGTGGCATCCTGGCATCCTTTGTTATCCACTACCACCATGGAGCATTGGTGCTGGTCAAAAAAGCTTGCAGCAATATCTTCAATTTTTCCATCCTTCTAGGATTTCTTTGAAGAGTCAAGAGATTCATTGAACTTGCTTCATTGATGATTGTTGAGGATGAAAACTAGATCATGCTATGTGCAGGATCGACTTGCCTTTTTTCCTTTTATGCTCAGATGGTGGGTGGGTGGGTGAACAAGGGGTGTCCTACAAATGTCCAACATGACAAAGAGGGGTGATGATGTTTTCGGGTTGGATCTGGGTGTCAGACCCAACTTGAACCCTCCTACGTCAGAACGTTCACTAGATGTTGCTTTTGCACTAGGTAGTTGCCAAGTTCCAAAGATGCCATGGGAGCAAAACCACTTTTTACAGAGCGTGATAGGCTCCTACTGCACCTTGGCTTAGGCCGATGAAGGTGCTACGCAGTGCCAGTTATGTGCCACCTCTTCTTACTGTGCTGCAGAAAAAGGATTCCATCAGACGATGTGTCATGACAAGCTTCGAGTTAGAGCAGACTCCGACAGGATGGCAGCCCTGTTGAGGTGGGTGGATATTTTCATGATCAATCCTGATAAGAGTATACCGTATACCAGGAAGGATGCTCATGGAATGCTCCGAGAACGAAGACCTGGTGATGAGAACATTGATTGATTTGTTGCAAAGAAAGCCACATCCACAATCAAGACAAGGGCCGGATCGTTAGCTATGTACTGATCATGGCATTTGCCTGAGTTTCCGGGAGCATTTATTTTCCTTATCCAGGAGTCTAGGGTCTACCATATGCATGCTCCTGTAGGGACGCTGGAAGATCAGCATCTCGCATGCACACGTTTATTGGGACCCTTAGATGCATTGTTGGCGAGTTTGGAGTGGAGGGAGCAGAGGGAGCATCAAGATCTCCTCGAGTAGTTGGGGCAGCTCATTCTATGATATTTAACAGGGTCGGAGAAGGCGTGCTGAAGCTCTTACGCCCATCATGCTGTGCTGGTTAGAGATTTGCTGCTTCGCATTACCTGATGCGTTTGACAGGATTATTGCTGGCATGTGTATGATGTGCTGCATGGGAAGGCTGCGATGCGCAGACACTAATCGTGTCAGACATGCTGGTCTCGTGGGACGGTTTGTGGAAGGAGCCCTTTCGCGGACCAAGGCGGCAAGGTCCAAAGAGAAGGCGACCAGTTTTATCGCTTTGGTGATTCCTTCTTTTGGTCTTCTAGGCCAGCCTTGGTACCTGGAGTTTGTGAGTGCTCGTGAGACGTTGGCGCTTACAACCTATTCCCAGCGTTAGGTCTAGGTCACGATGTTAACTTCCCACTGGTGCCTGAGCATGCGGGTGTCGCTTACGATACACAGAAGCCCATTATAACTCACGGACAGAATTTGATGTTTCCAAACGGAACAAGATTAAAGGCCGTACAGCCGGCCCTCGGAGCTTTTGTAAGCTATTCAGGCGCCAGTTTTCTAAGACATTGAAGCCAATCCGGCAATGGGAGGCTTACGGCCACTTATAAGACTTTGAGTCACCCCTGATTGAATGTCTGGAAGGTTTTCGGCGGACCCGCGCGATGTGTCGACTTGTGTCGTTAATGATTCCATTTTTACCAGATGTGATGTTTCGAATGAATGACTTTCTTCCTTTTTTCTTTTTGCTGCTTGAGTCGAGTGTGAACAATTTGCTTTGCAATCTTGCACGCTTGGAGTTGTCCACGCTGTTATATTGCTCATTTGAGATTTGAACATCGAGAGTGCAGGTCTTCATCAATCAGTCACCTTACTACCATTTTGAACTTCATGCTACAAATTGCTTTCTCTACACTGACTGACAGGTTTCATTGTTTTTTTCTCGCCAGGACACGTACCACTTGTCACGTCTCTCTTTTTTAGGTTGAATTCAGACACTGCACTTCCGTCCGTTTCGCTATGTCGCGTGAACTAGTTGAACTTCGGTCAAAGGCTCGGGCAAGAAATTCACGTAGTCGAGATAGAAGAAGGAGAAGATCGAGAGACCGTGGACGAGATGACAATTGTGGACGTGATGCACATCCACCATTCTCCATCTTTCCACAGGCTGAAACCAATGAGAGCAGTTCATCTCTTCGATTGACACCAAATACACAAAGTCAATCACGAGGACATGACCAAGATCTTACCACCTGGCGACATATTGTTGATGTAGAACCTCCACCGATTGCTCGACGATACCCCCAATCATCGTGAAACTCCGGTCCTCCGCCATTGACCATGACCATCCATCCTGATCGAAGCGTTCAATATGATTTGAATCGCGCACCACCCAGGGAGGAACAGGATTTCTTCTACAAATTGGTTCAATCAGTTCACCATCCAGGACAACAACATCAGGCAGATCCACCTCCACTCAACATTCAATTTTGCCCTCGACCTGGACAACTCCACCCATCATCCAACAGCCGAACCCTACCAGAACCCAAAGATCTCAGCCCCATGGCTTCGCATGGGCAGGGTTGGGTGGGTGGGGTGGGAATGATGACGTTTCTTTCACTTGCACACATGTGACATGCTATGGACTTGACGTTTCTTCCACTTGCACACATGTGACATGCTACGCAAGTCATGGGGAGGGTTGGGCGGGGTGGGGATGATGATGTTTCTATCACTTGCACACATGTGACATGCTACGCAGTTGATGTTTCTTGCACTTTCAGAGTTGACAGATCCTGCAAATGTTTGTAAATATCTGAATTAAATGTTAAAAACATTGATAATGATAATGATGATCTTGATGTCAAATTTGCCTGTTGGCTTGAAACATTTGTGCATTCCAGGCGGAAGGCCTCCCACTGAAAGTTTGAAAGACGTGAGGGACACTGGCTTCTTTGACCTCTTCCGTCGTGGTTGTACAGTACACGCTGACGGCAACAAAGCTTGGAAATCAGAGTCTAAACGTCGATCTGTGAAATTTGCCAGTGTTTCCCACAACAAAATGCAGTTTACAAAGTGGCACTCTAAAACTAAACTGACAGGGACTCAAGCGCTAGACAAAGCCTGGTCGCATTTGTAAAAACATGTTCCCAAAAGCCTGTGCAGTAGAAGCAAGTCTGATAGACGCTTCAATCCCAGAATGGAACAGTATGTGTACAGCTACATGTGGCGCTTCAACAACCGAAACTGGTGGAAGCAGCTCGGACAATTGTGCCAACAACACTGACAAAAGGAAAAC
>Ga0126337_10000421_pt1 | contig 21156 bp, 9 predicted proteins | sample DipCmetagenome_FD_92527 | JGI IMG/M metagenome (GOLD analysis project Ga0126337, IMG submission 92527) | Coral microbial communities from La Bocana,Puerto Morelos, Mexico - Diploria C A metagenome | ecosystem: Host-associated > Invertebrates > Cnidaria > Coral | place: La Bocana,Puerto Morelos...
CAAGTTTAGGTATATGAAAGGGTAGGAAAATCTTCATTCTGGTATTAGAAAGGGCCTTGAATTTAAACAGATCAAGCAGACGCAACTTATGACTGTTTCATTTTAATTTATTACGCGCTACGTTAAAAAAATGACAAGAAGACTTCCTGTTTTACCGATTTATTCATAAGTCTTCTTAAGAAGGTATATGAAAGGGGTGCCTTTTTCAATAAAAGGTATACGAAAGGGGTACCTTTTCTGAAAAAATGGTATATGAAAGGGTAAGGGGTTGGACCTTGGGGCGGAGCCTCCCCGTATAAAACTTTTTTGAGTACCCCCCCGGGCTTCAGAGTCAAGTGAATAGCATTTGTCAGTCGATGGTGTTATAACTCTGGTCCTGTGAGGGTGATTGGTCAGTTTAGCCATGATGACGGCGGGTCCAAAATACAACCTCGTTCCCAGGGTCCTCTCTCTTCCTACCTCGAGGTAGGAAGAGAGAGGACCCTGGGAACGAGGTTGGTCCAAAATACTGGTAGCTGGTAGTTGGTCACTGGTCACTGGTTACTGGAATTTGGATAAGGTAGGGGGACGAAAATGCATTACTGCCAATCAATGTATCAAAAACTTTAATTCCAACAAAAATAACATGATAATTGCGCTATGGGGTTTTTATTACTAGGTAGACTTGTAACGTTTTCCGTTCAGCCAATTCAGTGAAAGCGTCATTGTGATTAATTTTTCTTGTTTGTTTATTAATTTGTTATTTTTGTTGGAATTTAAGTTTTTTTGGTAAATTGATTAGCAGTAATGCATTTTCGTCCCCTACCTCATTCAGGTGCTGTATCGGGTTTCTGTTCGTAGTGGGTCAAGTAGGTCGCTGAATGTTTCGTCTCAGCGTTGTAGTTGTTCTTGTGGTTTTTGTCACGTAAGCTGTCCGGCGTGCACCCTGCGACCTTTCTTTTTGCTCGGTACAAAGCATATGTACCGTAAGAAAAGGTTCTGCTTGCAGGGTGTCCTGCATGTAACCTGCGATCAGGCAGCTCGCAGGTTGTCCGGTGTGTCACAAGCTTGTCAAGCTGGTCTCGTCTTTATAGTTGGGGCTATTAGACTTCTTACTAGGTGTTTCGGTGATAAAAGTTGTTATTGGGCGGAGGGCAGTTCTCAGGGGCAGTTATTGTTATTGGGCAGTTTATGTTGCGCGCGCGTTAAAGTTAACGGTCGACTCACAGTCGCGTATGAACGATCGCGTATGAACTCGCTCAAGTGGCGTTATTAACCATTTTATTATACGCCTAGCTCCGCGAGCGGGAGAGATGAACGAATCTCGCGCTGTGATTGGCTACCCGAGCGGGCAAGATGGAGCTATCTTGCCCGCTCGGGATACGGGTTATGTCCCGCAAGGAACATTTATCATGCGATGGTGTTTTATCCCGTATAATAAATCCTTTATTGACCAAGCTTGTTCGGTCAAAATGGCTGGATATTGGCCTCGTTCTTTTTTTGCGTGTTTATGTACCTCGACTTCGTCTCGGTCCATAAACACGCAAAAAAAGAACTTGGCCAATATCCAGCCATCTTGACCTCACGCTTGGTCAATAACCCATACTTAATTCAGTTGATCACAAAACTCCGTGCTAACCAGTTATGAACAGATTAGTGTTTATGAACAGCTGAAATCAGAACGAAATCAGTACAACAGTAAACGCCGTACAGGGGCAACATAAAAAGTGAGTTGCATACAGTTTATCATGATTTTTATTAGTTTTCTGCAAGTTGTATACGTTGAAGTTATGTTGTTAGCTAGCGCTAACGTAGTTGATTTATTTTGTATTTAGATCGAATTGTATCTTTAAATATGTTGAACCTCTGTATGGCTTGAACACTGCGGGCTTGTTGACTTGCGTGCTAAGCAACCGAATACCGCAAATTCCTGCGCCCGTTCATTGCTATGCCGCACCGCTCATAAAGCTTCTTGCTTTACTGAATCTTTTCCAGGGCGGAAGACACAGTGCGAGTGGCCAGCTGTTGTGAAAAAAATCTTAAACGAGCACGACGGCCTGAAATCGATGATGCTGGCGCACTGCACCGGTATCGCAGAGGTCATGGGTTCGAATCCCGTTCAGGCCTCAGTTCAATCAGATCTTTCGAATATTCATTTGCATTGCAGAATACCCTTCTATCACATCTTGTAGCCGTTATCAGCGTATGACATGTCAACCCACACTAATAAACAACGATTTATTTGTGCAACCACCTTTACCTTTAATACAGCAATTCAAAAGTCTACTTTCTTTACATCATTTACAATCGTCTACACAACCGCACACATTGTACAAGGCGGCACTATCAGTATTACACAATAAAATACAAAACACAAACCCTTCTGCATCATAACACCTAGAAGGCTCAGGAAAAACGAGCCTGTTAAAATTACATTAAAACCTAAAACGGCAGTAAGTTCCACATGCTTGTGATTAACATGATACACAATCCATACTATATAACATATCTCAATTTTTTTTATTGTTAGTCTATTCCTGGATACATCGGAACAGTGGAACGAACTATTTACCAAAGGAAAACTGCCCTCCCCAGCAAGTCACAAGGACAAGTCCTTATTTTGTGGAGAACCAAAAGGAAACTAAAGAAAATCAATATTACCAGATAGTTGAAAAAATAAAACCCACATAAGAAGGACTTGCCCTTTACGATCGTCAGTGTAACAAGTATTTGCAGGTTCTTTATACAGTATGTTGGTTACAAAGTAATACACTGTATTCAAGGATGGTCATTTACAAATGTACAAAATGTACAGGAATTTCATAAAGTGGCCAAAGGTATACATCTAATAACTTGAAAAATTATTTCTTTATAGTTTAAATTTGTTACAATGTTTTGAATCAAATATATAGAAGCTCGGGTCATTCACGTGGACTGAATTAAATCCAAATATTTAACAACATACGTACAAAACATAGAAACTTGAATGTTCTTAAAACACGGTTGGTTATCAAGCAATGCTTAACATCTCGTTAAGTTGCAGCTCTCACTCATTCAATAGAACAGTTAAGACATTTACCCCTTACTATCCATCGCCGAACTGGCATGACTAAGAGATTTTTTTGCTCGAAACATTTACAGTTCTTGTTCTTAATTATCGAGCAAGAACCGGCTACTTTAGTAGCGATCAGTTGCAACTATTAGAAGGTTGGAAAAATATTAACTTGCGAGTACTAAGCAGATCTCTCTTTATTTGACAACTCTTTCCACCTTTCTCATCAACAATGTTGTGGTTACTATTTGTCACCCTAATAGTCACGTTCAACTGTATCTTTTATCCTTTACGCTAATAGTGTTTGCTACAGAAAGCAATATTTGAGCAAGCAATTTTTATAACCTTCCTATAACCAAACAATTGAAGTGAAAAGGAATCGATTTAACTGACTCTCTCTTGCTGGAGTTACACTGTAGCTTACCAGACAAGGCAAATTTGGAAGATCTCTTCAAATGCAGCGAGTTGGTTTCAAAAATCAGTATCACATGGACTTGCTCCCAGTCCACTACTCTTTTGTATTGAGAGAGGTCTCTATTGAGCTAACTTATTGTTCAGGAAACAAATACGTGAGATTGAACAACTTTGAGTTATCAAGCACAGGCTAATTTTCAGATTCAAATTCACCAACCATAAGAATGTTTGTAAGCTTATTCAAAAGGATTACAATTTACAGGTAACAGATTAACAGTCCTTATATATCCCTACTAATAAGCCATCTCCTGTACATATGGTACAATTGTACACTTACTATTATTATACATAATTCATTTCTTCTTGAAGGGTCATGTTTCATAGTAAAACGTCCACTGCATTATTACAACAATATTGAATTGATAAACGTTTACAACTCCTAAAAACCCCAAATAGGATAATAAGAATATCAAGATGTCTTCGTTCTTCATATATGATCAGCATTTGTTTTTGTTTCTGTTTTACACTTTGTTCAGTTGAGTACATGTATGTGCAACTATTACATATCCAAAAATCTCTTCCTTCCGTTGGGACTATGATCATTGTTCAACAAACATACACAATAAATTTGTAACTTATACTACGAGTGCAAATAGTATGCAATTTAATTTTCTGAGTGTGGCTGTTCTCTTTTACAGCCAGTTCATTGAAAAGATAAAATACAAGCTTGAATCAGACAATTTTTGAATTTGGAAACTTGCCAGTAAGAACCAACAAGCATACTTAAAGCATGGTATAAGGCACTAAAAAAATCAACAATTCACTAGACAGGAGGATAATACAAGCTGCATATTTTACATACAAGGATGAAAACTAGGCTCGATTGAATCAATAGAAAGTAAATCTTGTTCAAAACTCAGCTTTAAGATTCATGTTTTAAGAATGATATTTTAAAACATCTGTTCAAAATAGTTTGATAATATTTGAAAATCATATGATTGGGATATGAAATGTTTCTAAAGTAAAGGACCATTGGTCAAAGGGAGAAAATCAGGTGTAGGCTTCATGGTCATGTAATATTTTTCTAACTTTGCCAAAATGTGTTTTCCATATGTATACTTGCGCAGTGTAGCAACATGAGGTCGAATCCTGTGCATCAAGAGTTTGCGTTGAGGGGGTTCAGCCACATCAATCATCTTCTGGATGACATAATTTGCAAACTGATCTTTCATCATGGTATACAAGGCACTACAAAATCAGAAGATTGTATCAAATATCACAATTTCACAGTAGTCAACATTTTAAAATAAAACTGTAAATGGGCAAGATAAACAGTACAGTAAACTAGTCAACTCAGTTTGAAGCTCAAAATGCCAACCATTTAGCTCTAGCCATTTTGCAAATTGCTGGTGGCTGACAAAGCCCGTGTCTCACCACTTTCACTACACTTAAACTTCTCTTTCACACACCTTGTAGTATTGTATTAAATTATTGCTTTCACAAACAAGTGCTTTGTGTATTCAAGGTATTCCTGGAGGCTAATTGGCATATATTTCACCCATATCTATATGCATCAAATCAGTCGAAATACTGGTCCAAAGTTAGGCATATTTTCACATCTAAAGCGTTATGGTATGTATTTTCTTTAAAAAACAATTATCATTTTGTAAGAACTGAAGTTGGCCCTGAAATTTGATATTCAAATGTAAATGGTCGAAACCCTCTCGGTCTTCTTTCTATATAACTCAAAGAATATCCCTTCCACATAAGAAAAGCTCTCCTTCCATCGTTTAATGGCAGCCATCTTGTCAAAGCCGACAATAACAGTTTCCAGCGCCATATCGTCCAAAATGGCACTGTTTTTTTACCCCTCTTTCCTTTACCAGGCCTTCTGATAGGATGCAATGAAAAAAATGCAAATTATGCTAAATTTTCAGGGCAGATTATGTGATTAGAAAGGCCAATTATGCAATAAATAATGTATATTATGCAATTTTTTCTGAGCAATTTTAACCTTGTTTATACAGTTTCAGGTAAGAAAAACACTTTTTTGCTGCCCTTAAGACATTTTGAACACAAGGGAACAGTGTATTGGTGCACCACATTTAAAATTGAAAGGACATAGCTAACATGCTGAGTTGACTGTACGCTGACTACAGGACATTTTGTCATGAAAACTTTATTCACCAAGTGTTTCAAAAATCTCACTGGAGTTCGGAGTTCCGAAGATGGTCAATCACAATATTGCACGACAAGCAAAAATATCAGTCCATCATCCACGTGGAATTACCTAAATTGAAGCGAGCTAGACATTCAACTTGCTAGAAAATCTCATAGACTAAAACTGAAAAAAAGAGAACAAATTGGAGTGATGACACCAAAAAAACAAACGACCACAACAAACGAACGAGAAGTTGTCAAATGCTAACAAGGCTGGTTCACAATCAAGAATCGCGTTCAATTTTGAAAAGTTGAGGGAAGCTGACTGGACAATCAAACAAGGAGAGAGGGAGTCATTTTTGGGAGTAAATGTTTACTCTTGCTACTTAAACCCAGGTGGAAAGACAAAGAAAGCAATGGGGTGACAGGCCTGCACAACTCTGATCCATGTGTAATAGCCAGTTAAAGCTTTGCTCTGACTAGTATATCCTTTCAGGGATCTACTTTTGTACGAGACAACATGGGGATCTTTGAATAGTCTTCTAGTAAGCAATGGTTGTTGAATGAAATGCCAATTCTGCATAATTGCTTTAAGTTAGGTACTGATGGGCGACATTGTGTGACAAAAGGCAAGATTCACGTGTCTTGTTCACGTTTCTGTTGTACAGCATGTTCCTCTCCTCAAGAGTTGTTGAAATGAGAGTTTCAGGATACCCCGTTTCGATAAGATTTGTTTTAAATTGTGAAACAGCATTTTAAAATGCTGTTTCAAAGGAGTTCACTAGGAGAAGTCTGAATGCTTCGCCCTTGATGAAGCCCATTTTGACCCCTGGTGGGTGGCAACTCAAGAAATGCATGTACTGACATGTTTAGGTAGCTTAATGTCTAGTCTAGGCTGTTGTGCAAATCTTTCGCCTTTGTAAACTTTTGTGTCAAGGAACGTTGTTTCCAAGTCCGAAACTTCAGCTGTGAATTTGATAGTGGGATGGTGGCTATTTGCTTGTTCAAAGAACTGCATGACTTTGTCTTTGTTTAATTCCAGATGGAGAATATATCGTCAAAATATCTTTTCCAGGTGAGTGGTTTTTGAGTGCTTTGATTTAACATTTGTGATTCTACCTTTCCCATGATGATGTTGGCAAAACCGACTGCCATTAAATGGAAATCAGAGAAAACCAGCTCTATTTACCCGATCTCACACTTAGCAGTCACGATCAAATAGGGTAATATCAAATGACAAGGTTTTATTGCGACGAGCTGTCAACGGGACCATATTCAGGGAGTTTCAGAGAAACATGAAACTTTTTTTGACACAGCATGGTGTCTTAATTTTCCCACTAAACAAGCTTTCCTTAGAAACAAAAATTTGTTCGGCTATATCTCAGTAGGTTTTAATCCTTTTCACCAGAAATTTTGTATGTGTACTCCAGTTGTCATTACCTTTGAGCTGGTAAAAAAAATGGGATAATCGTAAGAAGTCATTTTAGCCTCCAGGAATACCTTAAGTCTTGCACCAGTTGTATCTCACTTAAAAACCAACTACTCTACAGATTCTTAACCTCAGCCTTGATTTCTACCTTAGGCCATGACGACGACATGACAATGGCGTATATTACTTGAATTTGTCTTATTGTCTGCATTACTCCAAGTTAGACATTCTAAGGAGAAATACTAATAAGACGACTCAATAGGTACAACAAACACAAGTAGCACACCTGTCACTACTACTGCAAACTTCATCAATAAGCATGGCTCTTTCTGCACGGGATGCGTGGGTTACACATTTTTCAACAACATTGCTGAAAATTAAAGTACAAAAATGAGTTTTAAGAAGTACTCACAGTTTACGAATATAGCTAACCAAGTTGTCTCCCAGACAAAATAGTGCATTTTTACATCATTTTAGGGCCCAAGCGAGCCACACCTTGTTTTTGTCTCCAGGCAAGAGTTAATCCATTCTGTTATTCAGAGTGTGTCAAAACAAAGGAAATCACTGTAAGACTACTAAAGATAATTATACATACTTTCAGGACCACAATACAATTTAAATAATTTTGTTGGCATTTAAAATGGCAAAGGCTTATTAAGATTCTTTAAACTCCGATTTACATTCAATGCTGAATGAGAATTCGTAGTCAATGCTACATAATTTGACTTTGCACCAACGAAAAGCATAAAAAAAGACACTTCTCTTCACTCTATTAACCCATTGGTGCCTGTGCTGGCAATAATTGGCCATGTGAAAACAACCCCAAATGCCTGTAAAAAGCACAAGATGATAATTGCCTTTTGTTGTATTGTTGTGAAGGTCAAATTAACCAATCAGAATTGACTTTCTGTATTTTTTAACAACTTTGGGGTCTTAGAAACACAGTTTTTCATGGAGCATTGCAGATCAAATCTTAAACCTTTGAAAATCTTCTTTTCATTGCTAACATGGAGAAATAACTTCTTTTGGACTTAAAACAGAGAGGAGAAAAACAAACCAATTTTTAAGTGACCCTCAAAATGGAAGATCAGAGAGAAAAGAGACTGTTGTGAAAACAGGACAGTCGATGCATTGAAAAGTTTTGAATACAGCCAATAAAAAGGCTAAAAAGTTGGTGGCAAAAACTCTAGCTTTTGTTCTCACATGAAAATTAATTTGAAGATGCTGTCACAGTGGGGCATGTCTGAAATTTTTAACTTTTTAAACTTTTTTTGGTTCTAAATAGGCTTCTTCACCTCAGCTGGAATGAAAATCAATTGTTATTGAACTTCATTTCGCATTTCTTTCATTTGGTTCCCTGTATTTGTAAACAGTAACTTGCACGCTGGATTTCTGCACATTTAATTCATGGCAACCTTCAGAGTTAGTTTGTTTAGTTTATTTGCTTCATTGAAATAAATTTTTTTTGGAGTTGTCCTCAGCTACTACAAAACTGCTCGGGAAAAAGTTAAGTGACCACAAATTTAGCATAGTTGAAATATGATTTACACCTTTCACCTTTCTTTCACTGCTCTGTAATAATTATTTGATTTCTTGTTTCATAATTGTTTATTACATATGCCTTTCACTTTTTTTTTCAGTTGTTTTCTTAAATGTTACTTGTTATAATAAAAGAATGGAATGAACACAAGAGAATTTGAACTTATTAATTTAATACATGCGTTTTGTTTCAACGTTGAATGAAACCATATCGTTTGGACATTTTTCGAAGCTTTCGAGGACACAAGGACAGAAGATCAATGGACAGAAGATCAATGGACGTATTTATAGTTTTTGAATTAGTCAAGTGTATCAAGTTATTGGATGTTGTGGAATCGATAAATGTTTCTTGTGAGCATAGAAATTCTGTTGTATTTGGTTGTTTTCTCCTCGGACGTCAATAACTCATTTTTGAATATTCAATTTCTCAATTTCTTGTTTCGTATAAGTTTTACTCATCAGGTTGAGTTCTTTTTGTTGACGGTTTTTTGTTGGTCCTTCATTTACTTAGCTTTATTTAGCTTGACACCTGATCTTCTGTCTGCAGTCAATGGGTTAACAACGTGAAAAAAACTTCAAACAAAAGGTCCATTTGCATTTTGCAAATTTCAAATTTTGGGCTTCTTTTAACACAAATTTCTTTGGCATAGCAAGCACTTTAGAGGCTGAAACTTTGGTGAATGGAAAAATCCAATGTTTACTTGTTATAGGTAGAGACCAAAAAGCAAGCTTTTTGGAATGATCTTCTCCTTAATTGATAACAATCTAATTTCCTAAAGAAACAGTACCTTGCAAATTTGTGCTGGCTAAAAATAAGAATGTTGCCTCGAAGTTCATGGACAATCTTGCTCTTGTCTTCAGGTGTGCCATGTTCTAAGACATGTTGAATTACATAGTTGCCATATTGATCTTGAACTAATCTTTCAGTATGCTGGTGAAGTTCATCAAGTATTTGAGATGTCTGTTCTGGCATGCAGTGTTCAAGGATGCGCTGGATGACGCGGCACCCATAAGGATGAGTTGACAGAGCATAAACCTATCAAATGAACACATTTCACTACATAATAGAAATTTTACTCTTTTAATTTTACTCTTTCATTCTAAAGTTAAACCCTGCTATTAGCTACCAAAGAAAATTCAAGAGCTCATGAACATTATACAGAAATGGCATTGTTTTACACTATCATTTATTAGCAAAAGATTTCGGCTTTAAGTGCCACTGAAACAAAATTTCCATATATTTGCTTTGTCTACTACAACAACTCACTCTTGAATCAAAAAATGATGCCTTCTGTATGCACTTAAGGACTAGACTCTAAGCTTGTGATTCATAAATAGCTTTGCGATTGTGCAGATCGCTGATGGGCTTACTGTTTCAGAGAAGTCTCCAATCATGTACTCAACATGTTCAAAAGGTGTTATCACTGTATCTTATTTTTTTCCAAGCAGGCATGGTAACAAATCCTACAATCTGATTGGTTCTTAGCGTGGTCCGGATTTTCCTATCTCTGACCACGGTCACAGTAACGCTTGCATGAGTTTTTTTCTGTGAGTATTTTTTCGTTCGAGACTTAAAAAATGATGCCCAAGGCCAGAGGCCTCGGGTACCATTTTCAAGACCTCAGTCAGTTTTTCACTAAATGGACCTCCTAGCTGGCAAATAACATCTGTAGAACTCTTTGGCTCCCATCAACATCTATAATATGTACTTTTTGTCAAGGCTGGACAGATGTTACGAGGCAGAAAAACAAATTGAGTAAGAATAAAAGAGAACCTATTACAGTTCATGTATGTATACAACTAGTGACCTCAGAAGGTCCTTAAACTCAGTTCCAGACCCTGGACACATTTTTGCTACAAAAAATGGATTTTAGCAGCTAAAAACAGCACTTTCCATTAGGATTTGACAAAAATAAAGTTCACCATGATTATAAAAGCCAATTTGAAAATACATATTGAACGAATGAAATGGATATGAAAACTGTTTGAGTGGCACTTTCAGGCTCATTCCATGTTGTCAACTCTGAACTATTTGGTTTCAAAATGAACTTGCCGAGGTCAGTCCCTGCTACCTTAAGGTACTTAAAGAACCCCAGTGTTGTCAATTTTTTGAACTAGTTTAGGGGAATAAATAAAATGGCTCTAGCTTCCCCACAAAAAGGTTCCACTGCCATATGAACCACTTGTCAAAAGGAAACCTATTTAACTTCTAAATATTAACAGTTTACCTCTGGAAAATGATTTATAAGCCACTTTGTCACTCAACCTTTCAATAAAGCGGGCACGGAATACAAACAAAACATTTTTCTGAAGATGTACATGCATGCACTGCACAGAACTCAAATGATTATAACATGGAACACATAATTACCTGAGCTTGAAAAGCACCAATAATAAACTGAAGAGAGGATGGGTCAACACACTCAATACACTTCTGTACCACATGGTTCCCATTCTGATCCTTGACACACTTCAACACATGTCCATCTAATTCCCTTACCAGATCATTCTAAATTTAAGCCACAGACAAAGTTAGGTAAGGTAAACATGCTGAGAGGTAATAAGACAAAGTCACTAATTCTGTAGTGTGCAGTTTGGTCAAATCAACAATTAGTAGGATATGTACATGTATTGTGAACATCCAAGGACTTTCTACAGAAGATGGTTGGAACAGTCACAGTGCAACAAGTTAAGTTCAAGAGTGAAATCTGGTTGTTAATTGACAACCTTCTTAGTGGTCTTCTCTATCTGATCAGGTATATATCATGACTGCTCTTACATCTTTCTAAGTCCTTGTGGGCAGAGTCACATGTGTACTTTTGAACACTTCAGCATGATTAAAACTTCTACAACAGAACATGACACTACAGCCTTATGAGCCTACTGGCACAGTGAGATATGATGATGATAATAACGATGATGATGAACAAAACATGTTTGAATAACCGTGGAAGTTCATGTTTTTCAGACAAGACCCTTATAACCTTTACCTAGCAACTTTGTTGTCGTTAAGGGCACAGTTAATCAGAGCAGATACAGAGCAGCTCGGATATACCAGAACATTGCACACGTACTATAGGAGTGTATTTTGCACATGTATACATTAATACATGTAAGTGCACATATGTGAATTTTTTTACATGTTATATGTCTCTTTGTTACACAATCCCACAAGTTTCTTTGTGTGAAGCAAAAGGAACGAAAAAATGATAGGCTTGAAAACAAAATTTGCATGTTGTTAAAACACCAATGAAAAATGTCATCCTTTGAGTCTTTGCAAATTCACTGAAACTATTTACACTTGCTTGATCTTCAGCTATCAAAAATGGGAAGAAAATTCAAACAGTCGCTTGAATAAACTAAACTTCTTAATATTTTTATGTCTCTGCAAGGAAAGATCTGTTCAAATGTTCACAAATGTTTAATTTTGTCTGAAGCGTTATGCGATCTGCATTAAAAAACGGCAATTCTATTAAATGTACCTAACAATACTCTTACATTAACCAAAAGGTGTCTATCAAAGTTTCTATGGCACGCTGCTCATGTTTAGTTATATTTTATGCAAGGAAAAGTTTTGTGCTTTGCACACATCAGCAAGTTGTTTACGAATTTTTTTTTTGTCTGAAGCGTTCTGAAGATCCTTGTAGAAAAAACATATTTAAACTGGTTTTATTTGCACAAATTGTTATTTCGACAGTAAAATACTCTTTCTTTACCTAATGAATTGTTTGTCAAAGTTACTATGCAGTGCTGCTCACGTTTTGCTTTTTTTTTGCAAGGAAAAGTTTTGAGTTTTTGCACATTTCGGCAAGTCGCTTGCAAAATATTCTCAGAGGTTCTCTGAAAAAAAAAAAAGAAGATATCTCTGGTTTTATTTGACACAAATTGTTCATTCAAATGATAAAATACTCTTTCTCTCACCAATGAATTGTTTCTATGGTGCGATGCTCATGTTAAGTTTTTTTTCTTTCAAGGAAAAGTTCTGTGTTTCAGCACATGTTAGCAAGTTGCTTTCTTGAACCATGTATACTTTATGTCAAAAAAGTTATCTTTCAAATGCATTTCCTCCTTGAAGGCATTGTTGAAGCATCTCTCCCTGGTTCTAACTGACAGAAAAGAGTAAATTTTTTATTTAACGGCAAAATACTCTCCCCATTAAATAAATATTCGGTCAGCCAATTTTCTGTTAAAGTGCCTATGAAATGAAAAATAATTGCAGCTTATTTGACAGGCTTTTCAAAGAAATAATAATGACATTTCCTTTTTGGAATATCTTTTTTCGTTTTAGGAATATTGAAGTTTTTCTATTATGCAAATTAGGAAAATGATGACGTCACAGGTTGTGCAACTAAAATTGTAAAATACTGAATAAAGAATATCTCTGGAAATATTGAAGCAATTGCAAACTGTTAGTTTCAGCCAAGTCTAGTCTGAAGGCATACACACATATACTGAATAGGCATATTCAGAAAATCTCGCCCTGTGGTAAGTTGTTAAGTAAATGAAAAGAACAATGGCCTGTTAAGAAAAGAAGAAACAATACTTTAGCTTATACCTGCTGATTAGGCACATGTGCATATTCTGTATACACACATGTGCATATATGCATACATGTGTAGCATATTGGGCTGATGTGAATTCACTATATGTTGGTTCAGGTATATCTGAGCTGGACTGCAATACTCACTTAACAAATGGCAAATGACAAATGTTGACAAGACAATCTGCACTATTATACCTGAACATCTGGGGAAATGCACTCTAAAGCTTTCTGTATTACACGGCACCCATACATCTGTAAGGCAAGAGGCAACACATGTCCACGGATGCAGTTTGCAAGGTGATGCTTCTGGTCAGAACTACCAAACTCAAAGAACTTCTGAATTACATAGTTTCCAAACACATCAGTCATCAAACTGTATGCAGCTGGAAGGATTTCATGGAATACCATCTGCTTTTCACTGGGAGAAGCACGTTCCAATTTTTGCTGAATGAACCTTGAACCATGCTGGTCTTGAGAAAACTCCACAATGTGATTTGCCAAGTCTCGAAGCTGGATGTTTGGGTAGCGATTATTGCGGAAGTCCTCTAAAAGTCTACTCCTGCCAGTTTCTTTACCTCTAGAACCTCGGAAGCTGCTTCCCCCTAGAGAGGAAGTGCCAAATTGCATTCCACCAAGGCCGCCAATAGACGCTTGATACTTTGTGTGAGACTCCCTTGGAGCAGCTGCTAGTTGCATATAGCGTGAGAGCCCATTAGAAATGGGGCTACCAACAGTGAAGCCAGACTGTCCTCCATATCCTGATTGGCCACCAAAACCTGACTGTCCTTGGGAGAGAAGAGGGGGAGTTGGTAGCTCCTGAGGAGCATTGTAAGAAGGCTGTGCTGAAATTGATAAACTAGCAAGACTGCTCACAGCACCTGGGGTTGCATAGTACTGGGCAATTCCTGCTCGTTTGCTATATTCTGAGGCATTCAATGAATCTCTTCTTGTTCCTCCTCCTGGAATTGTTCCTACAGCACCAACTCCAGAAGAACCTCCCACAACACTGCCGAGCAATCCCAGGGCACTGCTGTTTAATTGTGGCTGCTGCTGTGTTTGCTGTCCAAACAGCCCAATGTTAGAGGCCCCACCCATTGAGCTGGCAGTTCCCATTCGCCCTGCTGCAACAGAGCTGGCACCTGCATTCTGAGCATTGACCACCACTGGTGACACCATTCTAAGGGCTCCCATTTGACCAGCAGCCATTTGGGCAGTAGCCATGTTGTTGACATTTTGTGCATTTCCAAGTACCAAATTTCCTGACTGATCATAATATGCAGTAGCTCCTAACCCTAATGGTGCTGTACCCGGTGGAGCAATTAGCTGGTAGTTAGTGCCAGAAGATGCAGCTGCCGCCATGGCCTGCTGCTGGTGTGATGGTGGTGTTCCAATGATTTCCACCTGCCCCTGCATCGGCCTCCCAGTCATCCCCCCTGAGTTGGAACGAAGTAACTGAGCATGTTGAGCCTGCTGTTGCTGTTGCTGCTGCTGTTGCTGCTGTTGTTGGAGGTACCCAGCTCCTGTGTTGGATGCTCCAGCTGCAGAGTACATACCCCATGGTTGAACACTATATGCTGCATACTGAGGATGGACCACTTGAGGTGCACCACCACTGACAGCAGCAAGCGATGGATTACCATATGGATCTTGAGTAGGCTGTGCAGTAATGAAATATGGGCTTGGATGTCCAATCCCTGTGGATTGTAAACCAGACTGCAATCCCAGCTGTTGCTGTTGTTGCTGTTGCTGTTGTTGTTGCTGTTGCTGCTGCTGTTGAGCAGCCATTGCCAGGGCTAACTGATGTTGCTGGGTCAAGTGAAGAGACTGGCCATGCTGAGAAGTGACATTATTATGGCTTTGTAAGGATGCCCCAGAAACCATAACAAAGTCTGATGGGCTTGTAGGAGTGCCAATCACAGGCTCCCTCTGAGTACCAAATGGCAGTTGCTCCAGGTGCACACTTTCAAGAGGATCTATCAAGGCCACAGGTGTGACAATGTCTTCCATATGATCTGACTGTTTGAAAGGCTTGCCTTTGTTCTGGCCCACTGGTGGTTGAGATGGTGGCTGTGGCTGAGTATTCTGTTGAACATCTTGCTGCTGCGAACCTGAAGTAGGTGAAGGCTGTCTACTGCCTGGAGTGCGGCTGAAGAAAGAAAGGAAACAAAACCAAACTCGACTCAATTCATTTTCTATATATCTTATAATGGGACTATGATCAAATTTTTACCCCTTGATTTTTGTGTATCACAAAGAATACCATGAAACAATAAAAACACTGTTAACTGTTTGCAAATATCTGCATTTGTTCCAGATATATCTGTGTTTGAAAAATGTGTAAAATATGCAAATAAGATGACTGATGATGTCATACACTCAACCCAATTATCAACATGCATTTATTATCAAATGATGTGTAGTATATTATCAAATGATGTGTAGTATCAATTCCCCTTTTCAATTTGTTATATAATCAAAATTTTCTTCCTTTCTTGCTGTCAGACAAAACCTGTGCAAATTGACCGAAGTTCTCTCTCCAGTGGTATTTTTTTTATTTTTAATGGTTTACTTTTGTTATATTTAATTGTTTACTTTCAGATTTTTATGAAAACAAGGAGTTAAGAAAATACATGAAAAGAAAATCTATGTAAGAGAGTCATTCATAAATAGATAGAGTCAGAGTGTGTGGTGTAGGGTTTGAATATTATTTCCCCCCGAGTAGGGAAGGTACCCATGGCATCATCTCTTGTTTTTACCTGAATGATTTCACATGCCGAGACTTTCAATCATGATATATTAATACACAGATCAAAGACCTCTTTGAGGCTACAACTATTTTGCATGATGAAGTACATGCATCAGTATAAGCAGAAAAGATGAAAATATTTTGGCTTTGTAAAAATAAATTTCTTTCTTCTGTCCCTTATTTAAACCTCTTACAATCACGTTTTAATCACTGCCCCGACTCTCTGCCCTCCGACGTGTTTATTCTTGCTTTTTGACCCAAGAAGCTAATAAGTGCTTCCCATTTATAATAATTTATTATTTTGCTTGATATTCATGCATTGCATGCATCATGTTATTAAAACCCATGCTTGCCAGGAGCCTGCGTTCATTTCGTAACTAGGGCAACAAATGCTTTCTAGGTTTTTTTTAAAAACAATTCAAATAAGAAAACACTCGCACCACATGCTGTTGACATAGCGGGAATTATCTCATCACTCATTGCATGGTAGATGTCAGGGTCAGCTGCATTAATGACAACCAAAAGCTACGTAAAAATAGAAACATGCGAAAATGCTTACAGTTTGAGCACAGACACTGTAGTTGAGACCATCACAATGAGGAAGTTGGCATTTCATTGTTTTGTAACGGACATTTGATTGGCTGGATTTGAAATGTTAGAATCTATTGTTTCATTTCTGCTATATATGATTGTTTTTTTGTAACAAAATTGATAACAAGCCTTTCTAATGTACTGAACAGTGAAACGAAAAGAACTTTACGTCTTCCCACAATTTAAGCTCTTTATAGAATGGACATCATTTTTGCCAACTTTGACACATGCTTGATCTTTCCATGGTATTTATGGACAGGTATTTCTTCACTCACAGTTTTCCAAGCATTTTAATTTATTTCACATGAATAATTTGGTATTGCATTTGTGGAATGTCTGTAGCTAAGTAATCAGGCCTTTTCAACAAACATATTCTTCAGTTTTTCTCTTACCTAGTATTGCCCACATGCCTTATATCAACAAAAAGCTGTTCTTAGACTTGAGAATGGTGTCTGTATCATTACACTCAGTGTTACTTAATTAGTAACAATACGTACATCTTGTCAGAAGGTACAATAAAAGCCCTAGTACAAAACTCCGAGTACCTCTAGCTCAATTTGCACGGTGGTACAACATCCCTGGTGAAAATTAAAATTCCTTCTCCTTATGCAGGAAAAAAAAAGATGACATTCTATTCTGTTAATGTTCAGATAAAAACAGCAGCTCTTAAAGTATACAAAGTTGCTTAAGATTAAGTTAACCAAGACTTTTTTGCAAAAAATTTGAAACAAAGGAGCAATATTTCCGTAGATGACATTCTATCAACAAGCTATTGAATTGTAATATCATGTTAGTGACACAGATCAGACAAGTGAACAGGAAGCCATACCTCACAACACTACGCGAAATTGTGCCAATACATCTCAGCAAACATATGATTTCCGAAATTCAGACTCGCAGGTTAATTGATAATCATTTCTGTGCTTTACAAATTGAAAAAGCTTGGTTAAAATTTTTGCATCTAAGCTAAATGATTTATAAACCTCTCTAATAAATTGAAATGGCTAGTTTCATGCGAGCCACTGAAATTGTTTTCTAAATCCAATGTCTAATTCAGACAAAATTCATTAATAAATCATAGCCCATAATCATAAATCAGCTCCTAGAGATGCATAAATTACTGCTTTGTGCTGCCAAAGTCAAGGTCCTGTTTTTAACTATTGAATTGAATAAAATATGCCCAAGATAAATGAAGGAACAACAATTCACTTTGAAACATACAGCTGCAAATAACAAACAAAAACTGACTGTGAAATCTGAAAACACCTGCCTAAAATCAATGCAGTACTATGCTTCATTTGTTACTACCTCAAGTAATCAACAAGTCTTAAGGTTCTCATTTCACCTCATTCAGTAATAAGGAATGTATCAAGTAAGTGCTATGGCTATTCAGTAAGTTCTGTAAAACACAGCAAGCCCGGTTATCAATTGCGACTTCGTTTCAAGGGTATTCACTGTGAAATACAACAGCCAATAAAAGCTGGAAATTTTGCAATCAATAAGCTCCTTACAATCAGTTGTTTAATTTGTTGCTCTTTTCAATTTTTTCTTCAAATCAGGATTACTGTCTTCCAATTTTGGAATGAGAGTCCTGTTCACTATCCATTTGTAATGTAAGTCCAGACATTTTCTTTTTGTCCAGAAGCTGCTGTCAGTATTTTTGCCTATCAAGACATTCAACCAAGACATTTATGATACATGTTTTTACAACTCACATGCATTTTCTTAATTTTCACCAATTTTTACATTTTTCATGACATGAACAATCAACAAGGTGATGATTGGGAAATCAATTGATTAATTGAGTGATATCAATAGATTTCCCATCATGGCATCAGTCAATCAATGACCAATTGATAATCAGCACACACTCTGCCCCCTTCCTCAAAAAAGATGATGGATTCTTGAGAACAGATGCTGTTTTGAGACTTAATATTTCTATTGCATTATTTTCCAAACCTAGATTAAACATATATCTACCCCTCCCTGGCAAATTAGTCTCGCTGTACAGTCGAACCTCAATTATCCAGACATCGATTATGTGGACTTTTCAGTTATCTGGACTTTTTCCCTGGTCCTGTTTTTTCTTTTTCATGAATATGAATGACCTTTGATCTTAAAAAGTTTAAAAGGTAAAAAATTCAGAAATTGTGTTACGAGTCAGGAAAATTGCATTTAAAACAGCTCAATACATGCTCAGCTTTCGACAGACCGAGCACTTAGAGACAAAAAGCATGTTGCGTTCAACTGAATTTTGATTGGTTCAGTATTGTTTTGTTGCTAAGGGAACGTCACGCTTGATCTGTTCGATAAGCGTGGGTTATGTAAACACAAGATGATCATAATTCAAAATGTCAACATGTCTACGAAGAGAAAGTGATCTGTTCTCTCGATAAAGGGTAAACAAATACTTATTTCACGTTTAGATAAAGAAGAAAAAGGAACAAATTTAGTGCTTGAATTTGGCATCAGCAAGCAACAGATCTCCGATATACGCAAGAACAAGGACAAGATCCTGAAATTCACCAAGAACATCGAGACTAGCAAAGGACTGAAGCAAAAGTCGCTGAAGCTTGCGAATGACGAGCGATTGGATCAGGCAGGCCTTCTACACCTGGTTTATTCAGCAGAGGTCGACTGGAACATCCATTTCAGGCCCGCTTCTTCAGGAGAAAGCGAAACATTTCTCCACGCAGTTGAATGGCGAGTCAGCTGATCTCGAAAGCTTCAAAGCATCAACTGGATGGTTAGACAAATTCAAAAATCTACATGGCATAAGGAACCTCAGTATTCAAGGTGAGAAACTTTCAGCAGCAGAAGAAACTGTTTTTTACAGAAACTGAGCTAAGTGATTGAGGAAAGAGGGCTGATACTGGAACAAATCTACAACGTGGACGAAACTGGACTCTGTGGAAATGTTTACCACGAAGAACTCTTGTCTCATGTCACGAGAAATCCACTCCTGGATTCAAAAAAGCCAAAGATAGTTTAACTGTGCTAGATTGCATGAATGCTACAGGAACTCATAAACTAAACCTGTTCTGATTGGGAAATCTGCGAAGCAAAGATGCTTCAAAAACATAAACATGGATGCACTCCTGTTGATCTACAGATTTTTGCCGAGTGGTTTATGAAAGAGTTTGTACCAGCAGTTAACCGCCATTAATGTGTGCAGAACATGTTCTCCAAAAGCTCTGTCGTTGATAGACAATTGTTCTGCACATCCTGATGAACTCAGCAGCCGTGATGGTTCTGCTACATGCCTGTTTCTTCCTCCAAACACAGGAAAATTGCAGGTTCAGCATATACACAAGACCATGACTTTCAGTGGCTTGTAGGGGTTTTAACCCATTGACGCCTGCGCCGCCCGTAACCGCCCATGCGAAAAACACCTCCATTTCCCTGTGTCGCCCGTAACCGCCCGAAAAAAAGCACCTGGGGATAATTGCCTTTCCTACCCTCCCTGAAGATTTTTTGGTTCTCCTATTGTTCTATTGTTCTTGAGGACAAATAAACCAATCAGAATGGACTTTCTGAGCATATTTTTAGAGGACTTAAGGGGTCCTAGAAAGACTGCTTTTCTTCTTAAAATCGTGCGCTCGAAAAGTGCAGGTAATTATGGTGCGTAGCGGGCCAAATCCAGGAACTTCCAAGGTCTTGTTTTCTTTCCTAACACGGATAAATTACTGCTTTGGGCTTTAAAATAGAAAGGAAAAATACAAATTAATGTTTAGGTGGCCTCAGAACGGAGGATCAAGAGGTAAAGAGTCCTTCCAACTTTCTGGTGAAGAAGTTTTTCTTCCTACAACTGCCGTGAAAATACGTAGATCATAGTCCTTTCAAGTACGTTTTGACAACAGATCGCAGGTTTAAATCAGCTTTTCGGACTTAAAGAAACAAAAATGGTAATGTACATTATTACTTGCTATGGAATATAATTTTTGGAGCGATTGGTAAAGCTATGACTGCAAAAGCGGTCGGCAAAAACTCAATCTTTCGCGTTAGCATGAGAATATAATTTCAACACACGGTCATGCAGCGAAGCACGTCTGCGAAATTTTGAACAATTTTTTACTTTTAAATAGGTTTCTTCGCCCCTGCTTGAATGAAAGTTTATTGCTATTGAACTTCCTTTCACATTTCTTTTATTTGATTCCCTATATTTTGGAATTTTAGGTTTTAAAAGTGACAGTAACTTGCACGCTGGATTTCTGCATATTTAATTAACAGCGACCTCCGGGCGCTTTGTTTATTTAGTTTATTCGTTTCGTTCAAATATTGTTTAGAGTCTTATTCAGCTACCACAGAACTACTGAAATAAGAACTAAGTGGCCACTAATTTAACACAGTTGAAATACGACTGATCTCAAAATAATTGGCTTGTTTGTGTCGTCTTTTTGATTTGTGACTTTCATCTTTCTTTCGCAGCGCCGTAATATTTTGTTGCGCGGCGAAGTAATTACTCGATTTCTTGTTTTCAGATCGATTTTTACACGAGTTCTTCGCTTTTATTTTTCATTGTTTTCTCAAATGTTAACTGTTATAGTACAAGAATGATATTTTGTTGTATTTGGTTTCGCTTTTGTCCTCTAAAGTCAATGATTAACTCATTTTCGCGAAGTCAATTTTCTCAGCTTCTGTGGGACATTTCGGCGCGCGGTAAAGAAATAATATAATTTCTTGTTTTCTCATCAGTTTTACAC
>Ga0126337_10000423_pt1:0-20000 | contig 21129 bp, 10 predicted proteins | sample DipCmetagenome_FD_92527 | JGI IMG/M metagenome (GOLD analysis project Ga0126337, IMG submission 92527) | Coral microbial communities from La Bocana,Puerto Morelos, Mexico - Diploria C A metagenome | ecosystem: Host-associated > Invertebrates > Cnidaria > Coral | place: La Bocana,Puerto...
ATATGTCCAGGATTGAACGCTAATGAGATTCAAATTCCTTATGATAAGCATCACAAAGTGTCCTCATTGGTAAAAAGACACCAAAACACACACAATTCTGTCAAATATGAAGTAGTATGAAAATGTCAGACAACCCTGCCAAATATGAAGTACTAACTGAAGAATACTTGCGTTCAATCCTGGACATAAGTGTGTAGGTAAGAACAGTAAAGAATGGCAAATTTCACTGCTTTTGACAATTCAAAAAAAAGTACCAGGCATAATCGTTTTACATAACGGTTAATGACATACAAGTTTTAGTGAATCTCCTTTTTCAGGAACAGCAACGTTAACGTACTTTAAAATTGACTATTTATAATAATAACAAGTATCAATCTACAGTATCAAATTCTTTCTTTCAGGAAAATGCTGATATGGAGTGGAAGTTCTCAAGAGCCCGAATGTGGCTGGAGTGGATCGACAAAGGCAACACCATGCCGGCACCTATAAACATTGTCTACTATATCTTGTACTTAACTGTCGTTCTGCTCTGTGGCAAATGCTTGGGACGTGTCACAGAAAAGTGCCCTTGTTGTGAAGGTAACAAGGTAAGAATATGGTGTCCTACGTACTGTAACGTTTTGTCCCACGCAGACACAACTGGGTTTTATCGGGTAAAGGTCTTTATAACCAGGAGTGGATAAGATCGCATTAGACTGCTCTCTCGAATATCAGGAAGAGAAGAAAGGCGAGGGTTTTAGAAAGAGACCGGCTGTAAGCAATCTGCCGTCGCAATTTTTTACGGTTTTTTTCTAAACATACATGAATGGTTTGGATGCCTTGATACGATATTTCGCCTTTTCTCGTCTTTCGTTTTTAAGCCACCACTTGAAGATAATCTTTATTTTTCTTTTTTATCCTAAAAGGACGAAGAAATGCCGGACATCAGCAGAAGGGTATGAATGTAGATAAGAGATTTTGAGCTCTAGATCAATGCAGATATACAAGAGTGGTTGAGAGTGAAAGATCTCCATATAGGTCTTATTTTAAATGGACCACTCAAGTCATTCCTAAATAACTATATTGGGATCAAGTAACCCTGAGAGTAAGTCTCGTTCGGGAACTCGGGAACGTACAGATTTCCTCGAGCTACGCTCTCAGAAAACTGTAAACTTCGAGGAACAGTGTCCAAGGACAAATATCCATGCCAAATGGAGACTGTTGCGGTTATTATCAATATTTTTCGCAGAACGCACGCACGCACTCGGATGCTAGTGAATATTTAGTCACCTGACGCATTTAGACTAATCTCGCGCGAGCAAAAATATTTGATGGAAAGAAAGGAAGATCAACTCTTTTACACTTAATCTTATCTTGAGATAATCTCGAACCCAGATTTCCCACGGCGAGACGGGAGGCGCCAAACAGGGTGACATATCTACTTCCAACTCCCCACTCCCGATTTTGGTCATTCTCGCCTCTTTCAGGCGTTCAGTTATTTGGGATGCAGCGCCAAAAAAAAGGATAATGCTGTGGGCTATTTATGTCGTGACATAGCAAAGCTTCAAAACTCACCGATATTATTCAGTATAACAACTAAACTACTATAAAATTAATCGGAGAAAAGATAATCACAATCTCTTATAACTGCCTCGGCGTTCAATTTCGATATTTACAGCATGACTTTAAATACCGTAATACCGGAATAATGACCTTACCAGTAATCATTTATTTGGGGGATATTCAGACAAGAAATCTTAAAATCAAATTATGATCTAGATCTAATATCATTCCGTTTTCAGGAAGACGAGGAAGCAGCCAGAAAAGAGGTAAATTCAAAAGCAATAGTTTTACATCATATCGGTTGTGAATTTGAACAGGATGTGAATCAGTTATAAGATCAATAAATACCTTATTGTATAATTCGAAATTTGTATAATTGAGAAATTGATATAAGGTGGTGTTGATAAAAGTGGACCGCTATTTGTACAGGAAACTCTAGACGCTTATAGAATTGTACTCTCCTTATAATAATTTTAAATTTGCTGGTAGTTTTAAGGAAGCTCAAGCACGGCCTGAAGCACGGCATTTTGGCCATTTACAAAGTTACCCTTAAAATAGAAAACCTGAAAATAATAGTTTACTAAGAAAAAAGACACAAAAGGGTTAATAACAAACCATAAAGGAACAAGGACGGATTACAAACGACGAACTTGAACAATTTAGGCTACATTTTTCAAATGTTTAAATAGTGTGACAGTTCCTTTAACAAGACCTAAAAATGTAAAATGTGTATGTGTTCGCTGCGTGTTTTTGTGTGTTCACTGCTGTTTGTTTGTTTGCTTGTTTCGTTTCGTTTTTATGTCGTTTAATTAATCGAGCTGAATTCACTATCACAGAAACGCAAGAAAATTATGAAGGATCTGGTGGTGAAGTATTTGCAAGATCGCTACTCTGGAGAAAGGGTAGCACAGAGCAACACGGGGGAGGATAAGTCAGACCCGGAAAACACAAATTCAACCGAGGGACGAGGAAAACATCCAAAGAATATCGACGACAATATTAACCTCCTGAGAAGACTGGTAGATCGTCAAACCAAAGAACTTGCCGAACTTAGCAAGAAAATCGATAGTTTAAATAAGTGACCATATTTTGTCTCAATGTTGTGTGACAAACATTCAAGAGATTTTCTGCTCATGGGAACCACATTACTCGCATCATTATTTGAAGCCTAAGCTTAGCTTTTGTAGAGATTTACTTATTCTAACAAACCGGTTTCCCTGTTTTAACTATATAATTACGTCTATTTGTAATACTTTAAATTTCGTACCATATTATATATGCTTTATAAGCATTGTTTATTCCGGCAGAGTTAAAATAACATCTGGAGCGTCAAATAAACCCCAGACAAAGTAACTTATAGTAACTGTAGTGCTACAAACATAAATAAGGGATAATTTTATGAACAATTGAATAGGAAACCGATCAGACAAAGATATGCTTCTTGACTCATTATATAATAAACTGCGTTTGCTTAAGCAGCATTTTAGCTGTTATTTTTCCTTATATAATATTCTCTTACAAGTACTATTTTGTGGAGATAGCAACAAACCTCATCTTTCTTATATGTGCGGCCCCAAAGGGTATGGTTGACAGCTGTGGCTATAAACGGGCCAATTTGGTCATAAATGGGGTATGCTTTTTGCACTCTTTTCTTGAACTGGGTATGTTTTTTTGAAGAAGCTACTTTTTCTTTCATTATCGATAAGGTCATCAACCAAAGGCCTTCATAAATTATGTTTATGGCATTAATTGTGCCAGTCGCAACGGTCGTAAAGAGGACATCCAATTTCTAGTCAGGTCATGAATAGCAGTAGGAGAAATCGCAAATTTGGGTCATAAATAGTGTAAGGGACTTGGGAAGCGGACAGGACACCCACATATTTTTTGTGGTGATAAACCCCCGGGGGAAGGTTGATAAGGATTTTATCCTTGCACTGTCACGTAATAAAAAAATACGATTAAAAATTGAACTGTAACCAGGATATGACATGATAGGGAAAAGGGTTCTCAGGTAAAAAGTATAAGCTTTCGGCTATTATACTATAGCCGAAAGCTTATACTTTTTAAACTTTTAACCTGAGAACGCTTTTCCCTATCAAATAAAAAAATAATTTGAGAACCAGTCGGTAGATAAAGTCAAGAAATTATGATATTATAGGAAATTAATAAAGAAGACAATTCTACAAGTTTGAAGTCTGTGCGTTTTTCTTCACTTCAGATATTCGTCGAAATATTTTGCACAAATTTATAGAGCCCAGTATGAAGCAGCCATATTGGTGCACGAGACAATAGTGTAATCATCTTTAACCTACTTTGGCTATCTAGCGGCTGATTGTCTGTAGTGAAACAGGCATTTACATACGCAGTTTTCCTAACCCTTTAACTTCTAAAATGGTTATAACTGTCACGAGATAAGAATATGTGTTTTTGACAAACGCTTTCGTAGCTTTATATCACGCATCGTCATTAAACACTGAAATTTAAACTGCGCTGGTTTCCAGAGGATGCAGATTACTCAGCTGAAAAGGGGTATACAGATATAAATGTACCCCACTCATGTCTAATGAGGATAAAAACATTAGTGGCTCTTTAACTTTGGATTTAAGAAAATGATGACGTCACGTGCAAGCCAAGAATAGTAATTGTTTCCTTTTGTTCAATGGGACATTACAGTAAAAACTCCTGTCTCCCTGTACAAGTCGTTTCATGTAGCGTAAATTAGCATTGAGTTATGATAGCTGTCAATCTTTTATTGAGACCGAATAAGCAGAGATTCTATAGTTCGACATGGTCTCTTGTAGACCAGTTCTGGTCTCTATCCGGTTCTGTCAACTGGACTATAGACTAGGCCTCCTGACTTTTCTATTTTCAGTAAAATCGTATAAGTTGTGGAATTTTCACAATTGTTCGACAAAATGATGTGGATTGGGCAGACCATAGACTTGTGACTGACAAGTAGATCTTTGCTTTATATTGAATCTTTCGCTTAGTTATCTTCCTGGGAGGAATTATTGGAAAGGGAAGGCCCGAAGACCACTAAATGATTGCTACACCACGTTACCGCTTTCTCTCAGCCGCTGTCCAGAAGCCATAAAAATCGTGTGGGCGCAAAATAACAATATGGCTGAGAAGGTCGCGCTGAAGCGCTAGTCAGAGATTGGAATGGCAAAGGGAGAAGACCTTTGCCTCGAGAAGCTTTCAAAATCATACAAGGAGATCGACAGACTACTTAATTTGTGGAACGAAACCGATCGTCATTCCAATGAACTGATGCAGTCTTTGACGAGTCCGCTGGAACAGTTGCACTCATGTGACAAGGCTTGCTTCAAACGTCCTCCTCTCGGTGATTTTAAACAGTTGAAGGAGAAACTGCAGTACAAGCTGCTAAAGGAAGTAGAAGTTATTATGGCAAAGTTGCAGGACGACTTGTAAGCTGTTTTGTAAGAACGTCACCTTTATCACGGTCTATAATTTCTATTTTATATCCCCACCCCCTCCTATTGAGGAGCTTTGAATTTTACCCCCAAGAAAGGAACTTAGATCAACATGCTGACACACCAACCCCTTCAGATATCACAGGCAACAACACAGTTGTCCCCTCAAGAAATGGTCTTTAAGACACCTTCCCTTTCCCCCTCAGATTTCCTAGACCCTTGATAGTGCGAAGGGGTGGGGGGTGGATAAAAAAATGAAATTGCACTTTTCTAACAGTGATTAATATACCATGTTTCTATCAAGTTATAGAAACATGAGTGAAAGTTTGGAAGAACAAGACATGGTGAAAATGAGTGTTTCCACAGCTTTTTTTGAGTTCTCGCACACTTTCACGAGTGCTTCTAAAACTCAATAGAAACATGGAGATCATGTTTTCTATTTCTTTTAGACAATATGGCAATGCAAAAAAGAAAATTGACTTGTTTACTTTGATCATCAAAATGCAAATTCTCTTTGCTCACGCCATCATTACATCAACAGCTTGTGCTAGTTTCTGTGTTTTGTCAGGTTATATAAACATGGTTTTAAACCAATCAGCGTGCGTGTTTGCTTTGGGTTATTTTCAAAATGTAATTAAAGAGATTGATTGGAATTGATAATAATGCAAAATCTTTGCAAGTTTGAATATCATTTATTGGTTAAGCTCTACAAGTATGAGAATGAGAATCCAATTTATCGATTTGTGACATGCTCAGTTTTGATCGCCTGACAAGGGACCACTACACATCTTTGGTCTCATTGCTCAAACTTCGACTGGTATCTAGTCTCCTTTGCAGCCATTATTACGGTTGTCATGCAACACCAGCATCCTGTTTGTAATTGTAATTGTTGAGACACTGGTGCTGCCTTTTGTTGCTTCAGGAACACATTCAAAACTATTTCAAAGAAGATGTCAACTCATTGGTCTAGCAGTTTACAAGTCTACACACTCCATTCAGGTAAGTAGAAAGTATTACAATTTATACCATGCGATAGAAAATACCACCAATCACAATCAGGAAAATTACATTTTGACAGTATGACATCCAACTTTCCCATCACTACATGTATGTGGGTGTTGGACACTGTGTTGTTCATGGCATAGTATAAAATAGTTATGCAACATGTTATAAAATATAGTATAAAATAGTTATGCTTAAAATTGAGATTGTAGATAGTCAGTGAGGTGTGAGTTGGCTAAAATCATATCATATCCAACAATTGCGAGTGGAATAATATTATTGTTTTACAAACCCCCAGCCCCTAAAAAGCAAACAAACAAAAAAATAAAAATAAAAAAAAGAGCACCCAAAAATATGACATGTATGCATACTAGTTTTGTAAGAGGGCTCATAAGCAATGATGGCTAAGCCAACGAAACTCTAGAATGGCATTATCCAATGATCCAGTTTTAGTGACATGGAATATCCCAACTGTCTCTTGTATTTTCTCAGTATAAAGGAGTGTGTATAACGTTTGTGTGTATTGCTTGAAATCAACTTTTTGTAATAATTTTAACATTTTTGTGATATCTAACGACCTCACCAATGAAAACAAATGTAGATGTAAAACAATGCTAATAGAAAATGTGCAGTCATTTTCTCATGATGTAGTCACTTGTAATTTAGATTGTGACATTTTGAGTACATTTTGCTTCTCTTCACAAGGTCAGGTTAACTTTTAAGCCTGAGACAAACAGTGATACTTTATTTTTATTTTTGTTCTCTGCTGCAGATGGAAAACTGCAACATTTTTTATGATTACTCTTTTTCATGAAGTCACTGGGCTGAAAGTTTCAGAGATAGTCATACTATGAGAAAACAACAAAATTTTTAAGTCAATACTTGGTTGAGTTGACTTTTGAAGGCATTAAATGATTCACTATCACAATCCTCTGTTAGGCTCTCTCCCAATGACACTGGTATGTGAGGGAACCTCCACTCAGCCTTCAATAGCAGACCTTCTGGAGTGGCTCAGTGACTTGGAAAGAATTCACAGTGAATTGTATCCTTATGAAAAGAAAACTGGATGTTAATAGACCTACTTGGGCTGACACTGAATTGTAGCTCTGGAAGGGTGTGTTTATTGTTGTATTTTCTTTTCATTGACAAGTGCACAAGTTTCGTTTTAGTTTAATTTGCTTTTTTTATCTGCCCAGTTACCAGACCCAGATCCCCAGAAATGTGGAAGAGTTTTACAAAACATTTTATTTTGTGTGATTTTATGCTATTGAAGGCTGTGTGGTCAGATTTCTTCACATAACCACTAAGATACGAGGAAAAAGTTGACATTTTGGGCAGAATAACTTACATCGCACCAATGGCAATTGTATATAAGGCCGTCAGGGATTGGGTCTCCACTCAACACAGCCATGCTCATAAGATAAGAGGTAAGTGAGATGTGGTCTTGGTAGTTATGTAACAAATTGAAGGCAACAGCATTTGCTTCATGTTTACTGTAGGTAGGAGGCTGTATGAATTTTTTTTTTTTTTCAGTTGTTAACTTTTTAAGGTTGTTGTACATGTAGGCATTTGTTTTACAGTACTACGCTACATGATTTGGCTTAAATAGTCCTGCCACTTTTTCGTCCAATCAGTATCTCTTTTAATCAATCTGTTTTAAATCCGGTCTACTGAATACTGAGAATACTGGAACGAATTTAACCTCCAATGAAACAGATTAAACGAGTCCTTGTGACTCATCATGAAAGATTGTGAAACTTCGAGATTGCATCAAGTGTTTCCAAGACCCGAAGATCTAAAACGAAAATCAAATTGTGCCGAGTACCATTTGTTATCCCTAGCGTTTGATGGTGCCTTGAAGACAATATTCCTAATCTATTTCTTATGTCTTTATTAAATTACTATCACCTGTCTGCTTCAGACCGTCGTAATATTTTCTGATACTGTACTGAGATAGACTGAGATGTTAATTAATGAAATATTAGTGATACTGAGAGTTCTGGAGTTGGTCTCCTATACATGTAAAGGAGCACTTAGTTCGTTTGCGCTCATAAAGCCTGCATTGCTGGCGGGATTTCTCTCACGGCAGTGGAGCCGTGGACTGTAGGGACGGATCCACGAAAACTTCTGTTATCCGATTTGACTTGGAATGATCCGACCGTAGTTTGGGCATTTTCGTTCTGAGGTTCCTCCAGTAAGACAAACTCGTGCACAAAATCGCGCCAGCTACGCAGGTTAACGAAACGGATTAGAATGGAACAAACTTATCACCAAACAACTACCGAATCTACATTGGCCCACTCGTTTTACGTTGCCACACAAATCGATTGTCCTAAATAATACCTTTTGTTTCGTTTTCAGATATTATGGAGCAGGTAGCAGTTTTTCTGGCAAACAGAACCTGAAAACAGATTGATTTGAGATCGCTGATGTTGGAAGTGTAGTCCAAAGCACCGTTATAGAACGGCCAGGCCTTAACAGTCTGTTACCTATATGGACACGCAGTTGGTAGAGACGAGTTGAGGCGAAATGGAGACTGGGCGTGGTTTGCACCGTTATAAAACTTCCGGTTATATATGTTCAATTTGTTTTTGTATTATATAAATTTAGCGTATCTCCGGACACTGTTCAATGCTTCACATCGTTACGTTTAGAGTTTTTTCCCGTGTGCGGTATTCTTGTAAAACGTTTCATACACAACACCCTCGTCCCCTCACCTTAATTTAATTTAACCCTAATTATAATAAAAGCGCCCACCAAAAAAAAACATAAAAAAGAAAAATAAAAAAAACATTAAAAGTATTCCGAATGAATATAATCATTACTGGAATTTATACACTGACTCAATTGTTTGAGGCTGCTGTCTAGCAAATGAAACATTTTAAAACTAGATTCATCAAATGATTTCAGTTACAAATTAAAAAATACACTTCACTGCATTCTTCAACACAGTCATTTACTCAACATGCGTTTATTTACATTTTTACAGTCTTAGAAGGTTTGAACCAGATAAATACATGTACAAGAAATATAACCACAAAAGGCTAAAACAAGAGAAATGTGTTTTTTTTTTCACTGCTACTCTTTCCTTTTCCTTTTGGAAATGTAAACCATACAAGATGTCACTTGGTTTAAAATAGAAACTCGGGCTAGTAATTTAAAAAAGTTGTGTCAGTAAAGTTCTTTTATTTTGTTGATGGATCGTTGCCAGCTTTTTGTCCATCTTTCCTCGTTCTGAATCTGAGCATTCATTTCCTCTCGAATGGCCATCAGGCGAGACTTAAACTTCTCCTTATAATCCTAAAGAGTGTACAAATAAAAAAAAAAAAAAATGAATTAAAATATAATTTGAACAATGACATTCAACTTATGCCTGAGTTTGTGCCGGCAAAATTTTTTCAGGATTGGCATGTTCACTGACTGATGGTTTGTAGCGACGTGATCCCTTCAGACGTTAATATCATTTGTTTCTTACCAGCAACCAATAAAACTATTATAAATGCAGTAAAACATTAACTTGGCTTTAGTAAATTTATAAAGAATTCTACCTCATAAGCCTTGTTCCGTGATTTGATGACTGCCAGATGTCCTTGTGTCGTCTTGACCGTTTTCACACTAGGGGTTCGTGGTAAACAGTTATGGAAATATCTTTAGCATTACAAAATCTGTAACATTCTGGCATTTCAAAAGAAGTAAAGCAAAAAGCCTTTCAAATTTAGTTTACTAACTAGAACTCTGGCACAAAAATAAAAGTGAGTTGAGCTCAAAAGCTTGTGTGAACCCCGAGTTTTCTTAGAGAACCAATGACACACCCCTCCCTCCCCACCCGTGCATGTCCTTTATAGTAATACACGTTGGTAAGTTCGAACTAGCGATGAAGACTGAAGTGGAGTTTAAAAGGATATTGTGTTTCTTGTCGACCAACTCTTCCAGCACAAGTTCGTTAGTTGGCAGTCCCTCCCACGTTGTTCCACCAGATGGAAATGGCGCTAACTTGTCTGCAACAGGAAATATAAAAGAGGTTTTTTCGCAGAGACAACGATAAGTGTTATGATTCGCGCGTTAAAGAAAACGCACACTTCGTTCAAATATGAAAGGAATAGTCTAAGCTGAAGATTTCATTAGAAGCGTAATAGTCCTGGAAAAAAACAGCAAAGGCAACTATTGCAGGGTTTGAATTCCCCGCGCGCTACCATTTTGGATCGTACTGTATGACGTCCCGTGGTTGAATTCTTTGCAAATATGTGACGTATCGTGAAAAATTCAATTACATTACATACCCATTCAATTATATCACGTTGGAAAAAATGCAAAGACAACAATTTAGGGGTCATTTGTTGACAAATTCTATCAAGGCCTTAGGTGTTTTACCGAGCTTGTGACGTAGAATATCCATAAACTGACAACAGATCGAAGACTTTTCATTAGTTTTCTGCACGTTATAAAGTCTGGAGTTATGATAACTTACCTTTGCCGTCCTCATCTCCAGCCATTTTTTCTCTTAAGAGTCTCTTGGTGCTCTTCGGTTTAGGTTCAACCTCTATGAAACAAACACAGCACCATGAAAACAACCAGACGGCATTTGAAAATTTAACCCATTGATACGTAAAATCCTAGTATGATTAGCCTTAGAACTACTTAAACATGAATGTTTCTCGACGTTACGACATCATGAGAAATCTTTCAAAGCTTTGCCGTGTGATTCGCTGATCACTGCCATGTGACTCGTTGATTTGCCACGAGCTTGCTACTACGAACTAAGATAAAACTCTTTGTCCCCGAAGGGAGTCGTAGATTCAGAATAGCGCACAAAGACTTCCAACAAACCTAGCTGAACAAAAATAGTTGATCGGTGTATCGCACTTTAACTGGACATTCCAAATGTATACAGAGTTGTGGGTTACTTCCCAGTGAGCTTCTGTTACGGATCGACCCAGGATGAGTAAAGCCGGAGCATGAAAAAAGTGAGTAAGAAAAAACCACTAAACACGAGTCTGCATGTAGCTTAGCAACTTACTTCCAACTTCGACGTCATCTAGAGAGAGAACTGCATCAAACTGAAGTAACAAGGTCTCACATGTCTGCGCGAGTTTTTCGATAAACTCGCCTGCAAACTGGGCTTCGAGTTTCTGAGAACCAGAATAAAAGTTACATCACAAGTTACTGTGTGAAATATTACACGTGGGCGTGTGCTTCTTTTTCCGTTTTGCAAAAGGAGCGAAATTTTCTTGTTTGGGAATATCGTCATGTGAAAACACTCTACATATATCGTGCGATATAAAAAGACTAAAACAGACTAAAAGACTCGCGCGGAAAAGCACACAACGACAAGTTTACACCTAGCTGTAAAATTTCGTTTCGTGAAAATATTGAGTAACAAATCACTATGTCCTGCTCAATAATGCAGAAATGAGACTGAATTATTTAGCCAACTCGCCCTGCTTACACGGCCCCGTTTATTTGGCAGGATTTTGATGACCCACCGCTAGAGCCTGTGATTGCTGTTTAGCTACATCCAGTGCTTCCTGTCGTCTTCTTTCTTCACTGTTGCATAATGTGTCCATTTCTGTTCTGTTGTGAGGATGGCCTAAAGATGGCCGCAGCTGAGACTGGTGAAGACTCTGCATAATACATAACAGCAAATAAATTTGCCTCATTATCGAAGGTTTTTTCGCCTGAAGGGCGCTCCATTGTTTCGGCTATTCTTCTGTTAAACAAAGAGCTGTATGCATAATGAATGTATGGGGTTATACGGAAATCTTGCCATATATTCTCTTGACGCGTACTTACCATGTTTCAAAAACGCTCAAAGTGCGTTCTAACTGTTCTCACCGACATTTGGTAAAACGCTTCCCTGTCTTTCCAAAACCGCTTTGAGGTACATGCACTTAAGAAAAATTACTACTTGATCTTAGTGCTGATTTCAAGCAGCCCATGTAAATGCCTATAATCAACACGGCAAGAAATCTGGTAGGTCTTCTTGCTCGCTCGCTTACGTGAATATCTACTCCCTTTTACAGGGAAGTGGTTAGTCTCTTTTCAGACGGAGGCCGAAGTGAATATTTCCGAAATTACTTTTTTTTAAGATCTACGACACCTTCTATGGCGTCGTTGCAGCCCAAACGTTTCTCCTATTCCTCCTGCGGCTTGGGATTTCTCAACGCTAATGCTGGGAGAAAAGATGCAAGTAGGGAGCGAAAGAAAGCCGCTACTGACACTTCATAGGTAGCTCTCGTCTGTCATAAAGTTCCCCGCGATACACGGTACGAAATTTCACTTGTTACGGTACCTTTCTTCGCTCTAGTTCCTGTACCATGACTTTATAGTCGTTCTCCAGCGTTTCTCGTTCTTTTTCTAAACCGCTCAGCTGATCAGCGACTATGATCTGTACTACCAGCGGTGGAAGATGAACTAAAATCACCGAGAACTTCTGCAGCTGCGAGCGAAGTTCTGTAAAAAACAACACCAGTAATTATCAACCGGGTCCTTTACACTTTTTTAGCGAAGTCAGTTGCAAGGTTTAGTAAGCGCGTCGTGATGAGTTTGAAGAGTGACAAAGAATGATGACAGTTTGCATGGTGTTGTTCTGGTGAAACTGCCCTACCTGTTTTTTACATCATAATGTTCAAGTTTTACTGCGTAAGTTTTTCGTACGAGTGTTTTGCTTCACTCAGGTTGTGAAAAGCTCACACATTGTCTCACCTATTTCTGGCTCTGGTATTTTTACCATACGGGCAAAGGCAGAAGAGAAAGGTTTCTTTCCAGACTCTCTCACCTTGAATGCAGGAATTGTGATACTCCTCGGACTGGGTCTTGTAAGACGTCAACCGCTGAACCAAAGCTTCTGCACAGAAGTCAAAATTCTCATGGATAGCCTGGGGCCGAGTAGGAGTCCGCTGACCTTTCTGGCGATAGTACATCTTGAAACCAAATAAATCAGTGATGAATGAGCATCATTGAGAATGGTGAAAACCTTTAATGTATGCAAAGGCGAAATAATACAATACCTCAGATGTTGCCAATAAACCTTCTAAGCCTTCGTTCAATATATTTCTAATTCGCGCCAAAAAGTGACTGCAACCAAAAAATCAAAATGTAACACCAGATCGTTAGGTCAAAGTGACACTCAAGTTGAACAAAGTTTACTTCAGGGAGATATTACTGTAATGTTAACTACTTTCAATCTTTTATCGTCACCATGTTATTATTCATGCAACGCGTAGGCCAAATAGAGACAGTTCATGTGCCATTTGGCATGAAGAGGATAGGTGAAGATTACCCCAAATACGGCAATGAAAACTTAGTCCAGCCGCGAATTGGTCAAATGCAAGAGACAAACGCGGATAAATAAAATAAAGCAAGCATGCGCTCATGAACACGACCTAAAATAAAAAGCACTATACAACAACCTCAGAACAAAACCAAGTTGCGAGTTAAATGAGTGAATACATTACTGGATACCTTCCTTCTTCCATCTTTTCGCCGAACACTAGGTACTTTTTGTCATATTTGGGTCCTATAGTATCTCGTCTGGATGCACTAGACTTGCGATTTCTAAAAACATGTGAAAAAAAAAATGACAAACTAGATATTAATTGCATTGACTAAATAATATTGAAGTATTTCATCTCTCTGAAACTCCTACGTCTGCTTGTCGTCATTAGCAACCTCTCTTCGAAACCACTGGCTCGGTCAATAGGTAAACAGCTAAAAAAAAATATGCAAAATATAAGGAGTAAAAATTTATCTCACCCGGCGCTCTTTTGTCTTCCAGTCTGCTTGTCCACGTCAGACAGCTTGTGACTCAACTTAAAAAATAAACACAACGATTTACCCTTCTATCTCAAACACCAATCACTTCTCACTCCTCTTCACTGTGTCAATTTACAAACGTAATAACAGACCCGCCCATAGTCTATGGTGTACCAGTCAAATAAACTACAGTGACCTGAAAAGAAAGACCGTGGGGATCATTTGAAACCTGAGCTTTGGGCAATTGTAGCTATGTAATGTATATATCTATTTTTCAGTAATTTATTTTCAATAATGTATTTAGCTTACCATGATAGTAACCAGTTCGAAAGTCATTCGCTACTATTGTAACCAAGCCAATATCTGTCTAGTCTTTTCCTTAACCATGTTACAAATATCTCTCCCTTTGTTTTACATGAGCTAAAATACTAACTAATGTAAACACTGTAAATAAATCGAGTTAAGTTGAGTTTGAAAGAGTGATGTTACGACCTTTGGACTCCGTGTTTTTCCTGTGTGGACTATGCTAAATAGTTAACCAAAGAAATGTGCAGAGTGTGCTGTGTCTTGGTACACAGTCTAATTAACAATTAGACGGCAAGCTCGAGGTTTCTATCGGCTGACTATCAAAGGCGATAGAAACCGAGAGCGAGCCGTCTAATTGTTTTAGCATACCTGAGTGATCGATTTATCATGCAAAAAAGTATTTTTTATTACTCCGGCTGGAGGCCAGGAGTTATAAAATGGGCTCGATGTCTTTGTCGACACAAATCTGCATTCTTGCGCAATCTTGTGACGTAATCCCAGAGGTCTTTGCTGGCGAGCTTTTCCATGTGAAGGGCTCGTGACTGCATCGTCGTTCAAACTAAAATGGCCGGAGCGAACGCACAACATGCGTCTTGTTTCTTAAAGTTTGATACATTTGTGCATTGATGCATGCCAAATCGCGCGCGCTCTGACAAACTGCCGTCTATCGATCGATAGACGGCACCTGTGTAGCCAATCAGATTGCGCGTTTACGTGATAGTCGGTCACTGAGGTATGCTAACAGTAGTTAGACCGTCCTTTTCCTTTATATCCTACACGCCTCCCATCTTTACCTCGCTTGGGACTGTCTTTGGTCTCCCATCACTCTCTGCGGCCTTGGCTGCCCTCGAAAGGGACGCTGGAAATGAATGTTGTCACAATTAATATTACAATGGATAATTATGGCTAGCCTTACATACGTATGTTTCGTCCCTGCGAAGGGACTCGTCAGAGACCTTTCGGCTAACTCGTCAAACATCGCGTTTGAAGTTCCGCTAGCATCAAAATGATGGTGGCAATCTGGCCTTATATCACATAAGCTCTTATGTGATATAAGGCCAGATTGCCACCATCATTTTGATGCTAGCGGGACTTCAAACGCGATGTTGACGAGTTAGCCGAAAGGTCTCTGACGAGTCCCTTGGCAGGGACGAAACATACGTATGTAAGGCTAGCCATAATTATCCATTGTAAAATTCTTGCACTTTCTACAATTAATATTAGATTAAAAATTCGGTGAAACCTTCAAGGCATGATTCGTACCCTTTTTCAGAAGCAAATGTCCAGGACTTTTCCAGGACTCCCAACATCTTAATGTTAATTTTTCTTACTGCCTGACATACATTTCATATTTTAAAAGTTTGAGTTTAAAAGATTTTAGGAAGCCAAAAGCCTTTTTCCAGGACTTCCAATAAAATTCCAAAACTTTCTAGGTTTTCCAGGACCCTTACGAAACCCTGTGAAGTGCAACTGAAATGTTTGTCCGTACAGAAATAAACCGTACACTGTACATCATGAAATTTTCCGTGCATGTTCTAAAAACTGTATTTTTGATAATTCATTTATAAGACTTCTTTTGTAATCCGATCTGTTGCTTTTCTTTTCTGAATTTTCGGTGGTCTCTGTCCACCTTCATCGCTTGCTGTCGTTTTGTTGATGGTTTAAATCACCGTTAAGTAAGCGCGATGGAGGGCTTTCCTCTCGTTGACGGCGACGCTAACCAGAGTCTATCACCGATCACAACACTGGAAAACGTTTTCCATTTCCTGCGCTTGCAACTACTCTATGTGAAACAGGCTTTAAAACTACAAGAATACTTCCCCTTAAGAAGCAGCAAGTACGTCGCGCATCAGACAAATACAAAATAAACTTGTCACTCACGAGTACTCATGGGTTTTACGCTTTCTTGGCTTTGTGTTTTAGTAGAATCTGAAGTTTCGCTGCTTTCTATTAAAACCTTCCGGGACATCTTTCTACTGCTTTTCCTTGATCTGCTCCAGAAAAAAAAATACAAACAAGATACGATGTTACACAACAAATCATGATTATATTTACTACAGACACAGAGGAAAAGTTGATTTGTTGAAACATTGTTGTAGTATCTGTAGCTGTTTACAACAGATACTACAACAATGTCTCTCGACAATGCGTTTTATTTCTTAGTGTAACTTCATAGAATGAATACACATTGTGTTTACAAAGCCAAATGCCAATAGAGAACTCAACACCCAAGATTTCTTTTATAATCAATCTACTCTCAAGGTTTGGCTCAGGTTAATTCAAGCACAACTTTCAAATTTACCTAAACTAACTCCCGTAACTCACGAGGGGGACATATTACGATTCTGAACTAAAGCACTTTAGCATAAGATTTAAGAACATCACTGAGAGCTGATTAGACCCCCTCTGATAACAGAAGAGTGCTCCACAAATATGTGGGTAATATCAAGACTGAAGCAAAGAAATTAAACGTAACAGACGGAAGAACACAGACAAACATTTTACGATGTCTCTCAGAAAAACATATTCAGAGATTGAAGTTCACAAACTTCCATCCCTAACAAGAGAATACAAAGTATATGGAAAAAAAAAAGTTCTGAAAGACATAAAGCAGGCATACTTTGGAGAAGTCTTTCCTTCAGACTGCGTAGGTGAAAACGGACTCTCGACAAAGTGACGAAAATTTTCTGGTGAAGGAAAGTTGTAAACTCGACGCCAAGACAAGATCGTGTCTTTGACAACCGGAGTCTTAACCAATGGATTCAGTTCATCTTCACTGGAGTCTGAATAGAGATCTTCAAGTTCTTCTTCCACAATTGTACTGAGATGGGCAGAGAAGAGTCAAAGAATTGAAAGACAAGAATACAAGACAAGGACGCTATCACAGTAGCACAAAGATAAGGAACATAAACAGATGGTCATGCTACCAAGTACAGGTACAACGATGTGGAGGTGGGTACGCCGGGATAATTGTATAATAGAGCGCCCATGCTCCATGTATCGTCTGACATGAAACAGAGAAGATTATGTAGACAGGACAGGGTGTGGAGTCAAAAAGTAATACCACGGGTGAGAAGATATGAGCTTCACTAAGATTACTGCTAATTTTTCGGGTCAGGCAGCGGCACTTGTCGGGTTTTTTTTATCCGCGTCCCCTTGTTATCTGTAGCAGTGGTCACATATATGATGACTATCCAGAGGAGAGGAATACGTGTTGGTGCATAAAAGGATAACGCAAAGAAATAAAAGATGATCAATTCTTGGCCAATTTAGTGGTTCTACCGCTAGAAGTTGTTCAGCAGAAACTAGGCCCGCATTCAAACATCCAAAACCATGGCTGATGAAAGTAACAGAAAGAAGACAGCACTGGGTTGTAAACTGATGAGACTACATATTCAACTTGGCTATGGATTTGAAAGAAGAGGAGGGAAGCTTCAGGAAAACACAAATTTTAACCTCCTCACTTTAAGAGAGAGTTTTGAAAATTTTCAGAAGAGTACATAACACGCTTTCACACAGACTCTTCTGAATAGCCTGGAACCAAAAAATACAAATAGAGAATCCTTTGTTTCTCATCAGGCAAATCTGGATCCCCAGTTGGTTAATAGACAATCCAAACAAACAGGCATTTTTAACGAGAATTAACAGACATGTTAGATCCTTTTAAAAGAGATTACAAGAATCCAAACTAACTTGAGTGCTCCCTTGGGACCTTTATCTTCTTTTCTCTCTTCTTCCTTTTTTTCCTCTTTTCTCTTGAGTCCAGCCTGCAGTGCAGTCAGACTGGGCGTGGCTGGATTTATGAGACAATTCAAGTATATGGACCTCTCATGGAATGTTTGGAGGATTGGAATAAGGCTGCTTTGAACTTCACGGGCTGTTACTTGCTAAAAAAAAAGAAATGAAAAAAACAAAACCAAACAGAAAACAATGTTTAGTTTGCTGTATACTACAGCAAATACTGTTTGTATAGAACAACTGTCCATCACAATATTCCAATCATCTAACTTCTTTATTTCAAGATATGCGATCAATACTCAAGGAATACAACTACCTTTCACAACAGGTACAGGCTATTTGTTTGACTAAGAATATACCTCACCTCTTTGTCAAGATTGGGTTTTTCCACGGCATCAATGTGGCGCTCAAACGTGGAGAGATAGACAGCGAGCTTTTTGGCCTGCGAATTGCTGAATGCAACCTAAGAAACGGCAAAAAAAGCTTTGAAAATAAAGCAGAGAGGTGCTCGGTCATAATAAGTCTTCACTCAAGCCGAGTATTCTCATTCTGTTAGTTACTTACTTCGCTTTTCACCTTGACTTGCGTGTTTGTCAACCATCTAGTTACTTTTTCCATAAATGTCAAGTCAAACAAATGATTTTTAAACCTACAGAGCAAAATAAAAACAAAACTGAATTCCCTGGTTCCATGGTAAAGGCTCAGTTACAGGGCTTGCAACAGGAAAGGTTGGTATATTTGGGGTCGCAGTTCTTTGTAGCGTGCTAGAAGACGTACACTTTCTCCTTTCACGCTGAAAAGAAAATGGTCGACGTCTCCATCTAAGCAAGAGTTTTAATGGTTGGTGCAGGGTACTGACTCAATAGAAAACGACATAGAAAATGTATAAGATTGGAGAGGGCGTTTATAAACAAAGCGCTGAAATACACTTCGCAAAAAAAACAAAACACGTCATCTTGTATGTAAACCATTTCTACAACACAACGTACCTATCTTCTAACTTGCCAGCAAAGTCAGTAGCTGCTTCTAGTCTCTTGGACTCCATTCCCTCCAGTTCAGCCATAAATGATCCCTCTGAGTAGTCAATCTTACTCGCCATGCGTTCCTGTAATGAGGGAATCAGTTACAGTAAAGATTTGGTGGCCTGTGTAAGTTTGATTGTAAAGATTGTAAAACTGAAGAAAAACTAAAGAACGGATAAGAGGCACTAACCAGTTTCTTTCTGTAGTCCTCGACTTCATCCGTCGAAAAATTACCACCATCGGAAAATACCCTAGAGAGTGTAGAAAACAACGCTTGAGAAAACTAGTTGAAAGTCTATGTAGGACAAAAGTAACCTTAAACCAGGTACATCTTAGTTTTACTTGTAATGTGGTGAGGAAATGATTGTGTGTTGAGCAAAAAGAACACATGTGTACAAGGAGGAGACAAAAAAGAGAAAACTCAAATGGTAGGAGTGCGTTACATTGTGAGCGCAAGAAAGGATTTAGTTTCTGCAATTCAAGCCGCCAAAGAGCTGATTAACAGCCTCAGCCTGCATCGCAACAAACAACTTAAAGAACAAGAACGTGCTTCACGTAATGTTTGCTGGCCTGCATTCCTACAAGTGTATAACCTGAAAAATACTGCTAATTTCAGTTTTACTAACAATAACTCAAAGATTTCAAAAACCAAATTCGATGTCCTGAGGAAAAACGGAGAAGGCAAGACCACTGACCGCCACTTTCTATGGAGTCACTCTATAACCACTCCTACTTCACAGAATTACGACCCCTTTACTCATATCCCAGCTCCTAGACTTGACAGCCACTCTATTCTTCAACTTACTTGAATGTTTTCCTGAATCTTGCGTTCGAGTTCCGTAAAGTGCTCAGCATATCATCTAAATCGTGACGAAACTTTCTAAGGGAAGTTCTGATCACATCCATATACTATGGCACAACCCAAACAGAGCAATCCACAGATTAACTATATGACATATTTGGGCTTCTGGATTATTGGTAGAAATGTAGCCTGCGAACACAGAAGGATTTCTGGGTTTTGACGTGAAACGATAGCCAGGAATCCGTATGTGTTCGCAGGCTAGCAGCAAGATCGAAGTCGAAAAACTAAAAACTTGAACGAGATACGAAAACGCAGCCCACAGCTGATCTCTCGTGCAACCTTGAAACGGGGTTGTTTCGCATGCCCTGGATTACTCATTTCCAATCATTTCTAACCAAAATC
>Ga0126337_10000424_pt1 | contig 21120 bp, 10 predicted proteins | sample DipCmetagenome_FD_92527 | JGI IMG/M metagenome (GOLD analysis project Ga0126337, IMG submission 92527) | Coral microbial communities from La Bocana,Puerto Morelos, Mexico - Diploria C A metagenome | ecosystem: Host-associated > Invertebrates > Cnidaria > Coral | place: La Bocana,Puerto Morelos...
ATTGGTTACAATCCAGTAGGAAGAAGGAATATTTGTTTTAGTTTCATCTACATTGCGTAATTTATCTACAATCGAGAAGTTTCTTTCAAGTCATGGAGACTAGCATACAGAACTATCAGTGTGGAGACTGTTTCGACTTCACAGCGAATCACCCCTAAGAAACAATGGCAGAGCTACCAAACTCTCAACAAAAGACCATTCGGAGTTACCTTGTGCCTCTGTTTTAAAACGAGTCAACGTGCAAAACCTATCATATGAAAATAGGTTTACCCGCCATACGAATTTTTGTCTACACCAAACGAACCCAGAAATCTTTTAAAACTAACTCGTGCCCAGTCCGGCAATCAAAAGTTTCTATACTGATTATCTTTCTTCCGCTATATACTACAAACAGTTTTGTTTGAGTTTAGAACATGTCAGAAACTTTTAAAAGTCGGAGGCAATGAACTTTGAGGTATCATTCTGGTTTGTCATTTCCGCTGAGTAGTTGTCGTTTTGTGGCGCATCAGTCTGCTTTTTTCCAAACCCTGCAAATAACAGCTGGTAGGTTAACGTTGCTAGCAGTCCGCCAATTGTAGGAGCAATCCAGTATATCTGTTTGTGAGACATAAAAAAAATGTGTAGATTGAGTTAAATCGCGTCCGTATGTTTCTGTTGTACCACAAGGCTCAGTATTAAATAGTAAATATTACAGCCTGTACTTCTAAATTTGTAAATTTTGGCATTTAGCTTGTGTTAATGACTGACTGAAATATTCCTCGTTGTAGTCTCGCAAGCCTTTTTGTTCCAGATCTCTAATATCTACGATATATAGTTTTCACGAATTTGTAACGGTCACTTTTGAAAATGGATGTTGACTAGCATGCGAAACGTCAAGTTCTGATTTAAAATGCTTTGGAATGCAATTTTCATCACCGCTGTTTGTGTTATATTCTTTACCAAGCTACGATGGCCTAAGAACAAGAGTTTATACGATACTGCATGTACCATCACTTATTTCAGCTTTTCTCGTAGGTATCTTACCATCAACAAAGCTTGTCCTAGTCTTCTAGTATGCTACAAGTACTTGATATCTGTATTCTAACTTCGAGAAACGACGCTTTGTTTTAGGCCACGGAGAAAACATCTGCCTTGCTCTAATTGTAGAATTTCAAAAGTTGTGTTCTTGTCGCCAGATGTTTTGTATCAGCATGTGTCGCGCAGCACCATAAAAGCTATCAGACTTAATACGACTAATGTATCTTCCAAGTTTATTTTTGCCCACTTTTCCAAAAGGCCGTGAAGATTCTCCCAATAAAACGTGACTATAAACTTTCAAAAGGCCCGCACGAGGCCAAAATATAATAAAGGAAGACGTACTCAGGAAACGGTAAGTTAGATAACAAAGAACATTGTAAAAGACGTTTGATTCTAAGAAGGAAAAGTTTGTTTTTTTCGAAACGCGAATTTTTCGATCACATCATCTATGACCTCTTTTCTTACCCAATGGTCTTTCCACGAGTTCATAATGACAGCAGGGCCGAGAGAACGAGCAGGATTCAGGCTGGCCCCAGATGATGGGATCTGCAATGGAACTGAAGTTAGATTCTAAAACAAGAAAATTTTTTTAAGAGGGCTTTAAAGAGTATTACAGTAGAAACCCGCGGGCGTGTAAGTCTGTCCTTATATTCTGGGGTAGCTATTGGCAATTTAGGCTTAGTGGGTTCTTATTAGGTTCATAAGTTTTATGAACTGAGGAGACATTTCAAATTTGCCAGAAAGATTAATAAAGTTAGGTGTGGTACTTAAATATTATTATGTATTATTATAAGCCTGACACAACTGATCACAGAATGTATATGTAGTATTGTTTCTATAACAAGGAGGTCATAATTAAACTGCAACCAAATATACGAATCTGCCTGATCTTGCCCGGCTAAATAGGTTCTTAGGAAATTTCTGCCTTGCAGGTTCCGACACACGGGTTTTCACTGTATTACTAATAACAACCGTAAAAAAAAAGTTCAACAGTTTAGATATGTTGACCTGCCTGTTTTCTTGCCTGCCAAGTGGAGAATGGTTCATATATTTGTGAAGCGTTATGTAGTTTTTTTCTGTTATATTCGTCGCTTTGACTTCAAACAAGTCATCTAAGCTACATCCTAATATTTGGTGCTTACCCCATGCATAAGGCAGATGAACACAGTAATTCCAATGGCCAGCGGTACCCCATAGCCTGTCATGCCCCTACTGGGGTCGGTGACTGCGAAAATCGCGAAAATCAAAATGTATGTTAGGACTAGTTCTGTCGCAAACGCCTGGGCAGTAGTGACGTCATTGGCAGGTGCTGTAACTCCTAAAGAGCCAATCGATTGGCTTGGAGTGATGCCGTAAACTATGGCTGCTCCACCAATAGCTAAAAAGAAAACATAAGCAAATTAAGTCTTCAGGTTTGAGACTATAAGGTAAAGGCATACGAGCCAAGTGGCTCATCAGGCCGATGCGTGTCTTAGGTTTTTGTAGCATGAAGTGACTAGAAGTCACGCTCGTGTCATGTTGAATAATTCATCTTTCGCAGTGTTTCTACCCTTCTCTGGTTGGGATATTAGTCCATCACAGGGTTACCCCCATCATTAAATTCTTCGGCACCCATTTAAACGCCTGATTAGAGAGAGGCGCTATGAGAGTGAAGTTTCTTGCTCAAGAATATAACACAATGTCCCCGGCTAGGGCTTGAAGCCGGACCGCTCGATCCAGAGTCACGAGCGCAGTCACCATGAGGTCGCCGCGTGCTCTAGTACAGAGAAAGAACAATAAACAAGAAGCGGGTTGCATGAGACAATACAGTACCGAACTGACCCGTCAATTGAGGTAAATATTACGTAAGATATATCATAGCTAATGTTACCATTAAATTATCATATTTAGAGAGAAAGCAACATCAGCCTTAGCTGGTTTTTATGCGGGTTCTCTATCCTAGCCGAATTGTGTAAGCGGAGAACCCGGAGAAAAGCCATCGGAGCAATGCAAGGACAACAACAGCCTCAACCCACATATGACACCGGGGCGGAATCGAAACCTGGGCCACATTGGTGGAGGGCGAGCGCTCACACCACTGCGCCATCCCTGATCCCCATTGCTTGAAAGGTGTGATGAAGGAAAATGACAGTTATGTATTTTTGTTGGAAACGTTCCCCGTTGAGGAGATATGAAGTAACGACATGCTCTCTGTCGTTTTCTTGCACGTTCATGTTTTCCTTTGTTGTCTTGTCTAAATTTAATACCTTCGTTTGGCCCAAAGGATAAGTAATCAGCTAATATTATAGTAATCAACTATGCAGCACCCAAATTATGGGACAAACTGTCTACGGCTGACGGATCAGCCAAGACACTGCAGGCCTTTACAAACTGTATTCGCAAAAGGGATATAACTCGCTTAATGGACACCGGCTGTAAGAGCTCCATCCTACTCTGCACATAATGCCCTTCAGGTCATTTACTTTTATTGTATTAATAATAGTATTAGTGTAGTTTTTCAGCAGTGTCCCCTAATTAGTATGGTGTATTATTCCCAGGCTATAAGGCTTTGACACTTAAATAAAGTTCTCACTCACTAAGAGTTGAGCTCCATTCTCACATCTCAAACCAAGATGCACTTTACGCAAATCTAAGCGATAACGAGAGAACTAAGTACTTACTTAGAGCTGACGATAGAGTTACATTAAATATAATAGGTAAATATATTAACTTAATGTTTAAAAAAGAAAAGAGATTCTCAACTTACCAACCAAATGAGCATTATAATTTTGTTTTTAGTTAATTTTATTTTAATTAATTATAAAAGAATCAAGTGAATGTTATTTTTTATTGTACTAGTTAATGTTAAACCTTTATTGTAAACAGACCAATACCTCCCTTTGGAGTGTAAGGCGCAATAAAGATATACTACTACTCACTCACTCACTCACTCACTTTATGGTTTTCCCTCTTACCCAGATGACAGATAGCTTTCCGGTTATACAAAATAAATCTTTAATCGTAGAAGCGAAAAAAGAAGAATGTACATTAAAAGAGAAAAAAGGCAATCTTTTCCAAAATTTACACTAATTTAGAGAAAGCTGATTTTCTGTAAAAACAGTTAGCCACAAATTTTCGTATATACCGGTACGTATTTCGAAGTTTATTAAGACGGCTTGTAATTCAATAAAATATGGGTGAATGTTAATACCACAATTTCTGCGTGGGACTTCTTTAAACCAGTTATTCAAGCCAAACATAGCTATCCCTTCTCCGACTTAGTTGGATGGTCTTTGATCGATGTAAAATAATAATTCCGAGACCTTTTCATGATCACATATTTCATTGTCTCCCTTTGAGCGCTTTTGTTTTGTAAATGTAGTGCTGTCTTTGGTCCAGTGGATTCGAATTGATCATGTTAATTGTATTATTCGTTCAAGCGCCTCCACTACACTGTGCTTGATTTTGTCAACATTTGATACTAAATCAGTGATATTAGAATAAGTGAAGATAATCTTCGTTTGGCTTTAGCAATAGTCCCAAGACTGAAGTGTCCTCCATATCTTGAAATGAAGTATTTCGTGTGATTGATTAAAAAATAAACTTCACTCTCTCCAGAAGGCTTCTAGAGATTTTATATTGTTGTTTTACGCTTCCTACACGCTCAGGTGGTTTCCACGGATGCATTTTTCTTTCATTACTTGAATATGGCATGTTAAATAGTCATGTCTTAAAGGACAAACCGAGTTATTTCTCGTCCTGATGATCAATGTTAGGTTGTCGCTCACATCATGTAAAAATTTCAGAACACATAATGTGCGGTAGAAGTTTGTTTGCGAGTCATCGTTATCTTAATATCCGAAGTAATGTGTATTGTCACGTTATTTCACTGACGGTTGGTTTTCAATTCCAGTTTTACAAAAGAAGCTTAATAAAGTGAAAACTTAATAAACTAAGGCAACCTGATATTAAGTTCTCTTGCTGTTTAATAAGCATAGAAACAGCTGTAGCCCGTGACTTTTTTGGCACCCCTTCTGGAGAGTTCAGTGCTTTTCCTGTTATCAAAATAAACTAAGTTGCTAATTGTAGAACAACCAAATGCTGCGGATCATTAGCAAAAATTCTCGATCGCGAATTTTACACAGATCTGAATTTATTCTATCGAGACCGAATATTATTTTCTTTTTGCACAAATCCTTACCTCCCGTGCACTGCGCTATGATAAAGAAGAGAGCTTTCAGCATTGAAATTCTTCCAACGGCCATCATAGAGATGGTCACGGCTGGGTTAAGTTGTCCTCCAGAAACGTGTAGAACTGACATGGCCAGAGTGGCAATGCTCAATCCATGGCTGAAAGCAATGTGCATAACAGAAGGAGGATTGTAGTTCCACGGTAACACGGTCCCACAGACCATGAACAAGAATAGGAGTGTGGCTAAAAACTCGGCAAAGACTTCGATCCAAAGAGATCGCGAACGTAATTCCATTTTACCGTCTCGCAGAAACATGTTTGCATCGATCCGTGTTATATATTTTAAGACCAAAACGAGACCGGTACTCACTGTCGTCTGTTGAAAGTACAAGCGATGTTTACTTAAAAGACCTTATAACTACCGGCTTTCAATGTGTCTTGATCTTTCGTCAAGCATTTGATGCGGATGACAGGCCTGGGTTTGAGACTATCTGTGATGGTTGGCTAAAACTAAGTGGAGGGAGGGTAGGTATGGATGATGGTCGAGAAGTGTAAAAAAAGACTGTGCTTTGACGAACGAATATAAAAATATATTGTCCAGTCCGACGCCTCTCCTTGTTTGAGACAGGGCACCAAATCACTCGCAGCCAAAACAGATGGCGGTTCCCCTGAATTACTTTTGTGGATAGCTTTTGTGGATAGCTTTCAATTGCACACGCTTTCCATTTGATAATGATTATTCACGGTCTCGTTCAGGTGTACAAACTGTTTTTTCTTACCACCTCAGATAAAATATGATAGAAAATATGATAGAAGCAAGACATTTTACACAAGTATCGTTTAGTAGGTGCAAAACTAGTGTAACTAGTGAAGCTTTATTATCCTTTTTTGTCGACTCTAGAAAATTCTGCCAATTTTTCATCCCAAAATGTAAATTTTCTTCCTTTTACTTCAAACACTCATAAGCAATTTTTTAAGCTTTCTTTTGTAAAAAAAACTCCATATAGAAGCTTTTACAGTTTTCGAGATACCAGAAAATAAATGATTTGGAATTTTCATTTACTACCGATCGAACGTCGTCGAGTTGCTGTCGACCTTGTCAAGGGATATCCGCGAGTCACCTAATCATGCACTTTGAGACCTTTCACATGATCGCCAGTTCCATCCCACTTTCTTTATTCTAGTACTTCGTCATTGGCTTTTTAGGTCTTGAATTTTCGATGTCAAGTGAAAATGGAAAAAATACAAGCGGTCGCTTCCTAGCTTTAAGAGGTGCCAATCTGGCGAAAACTCTCCGCGCTTCGTCCTTATTTACTCTGTTCAAGTCCGCGATGCTTCCTCTGAATTCCTAGTTTTGGAATGTCGGTTAAATGTAGATTGCTATCGACATCTTATTTCCGAAGTTTCTGCCAAAGTAACATAAATCTAACACTTGAAATCATAACTCCCAAGACCAGAGACCAACAAAATTGAAAAGATTGGTCCGCAGTGCGTACATGCTTGGGCCCGAAAGCTAAGGGGGGTAACTTGCTTAATTTTGGAAGCTTAAGGGAAGGGTAAGTTGTTAGTTGGAACAGGGCTACTTTGCAGGACAGGATGCTCATTTCATTTGTTTTCTTGTTTGTTTGTTGGCCAATTAGTTATTTAGTTGGAAATATTTAAACTGCCCAGAAGTAAGCGAGGGTTGAAAGATTGAAAATTTTCATGCTGTGAAAAAAATATATATGCTCTTGACAAAACCTAGTGAAGCGTAATGCAATCCCAAGTAATAATAAGGTCAATATCTAAGTGATATTTGCGCATGTTGCAAAACGAGGAATACTTGCGTGGTAAAAAAGGGCTAAAGAGAAAATATAAACGAAAGAGAAAACGTACATTTGATGATTTCTCAGAGGTTTTAACAACAGCCCGTTTTTAACTAGACATTAAAATATGACAAAGAGGTCATACAAGGGACTGACCTGGAACAAAGTAGCTGTTGTATCAAAAATAATAGCTGCATTTCTATGGCGCCAGTCTACTAATTAGTCAAGGCGTTTCGGAATAAAAATGAGTAAACATAGGCAAAAAAAACTTTAAAGATTAAGAAAGCCTGTATTTTAAAATATAAGTTAGAATATATTTAGAAACATTTGTAATGCAAATTGTATTTCAACTCTTAAACTTAAGGCAAAGAGATTAACTTTTAAAAGCGAAAACATGTTTCTTCTCTGTATAGCTTTGACTGCAAAACACTGCCTGTGTAAAACATGAGCACTCATCTAACGTTCTAGATGAGCGAGGACAATATTGAAAACGTCATAATTAAAATACCTCATTACAGCTTTCAGTATAGGATACGACAGACACACCTCGCAGGTAGATTGATAGATAGATAAAACTTTTTCAAAGCTATCCTTTGATTAATTATTTCAAGTCTATGGGCTGCGTTCGATGTCATTATCGAGTTCTACATAGTCTGTTTACGGATAGTTTCTTTCGGCTTCTTCCTTGGACCTGTCTTTGGCAACGTCTCTTTTCAATTCCACACGTAGGAATTTGATCGAATTAAAAGCGTGTCTCGAAACATTCAGATCTTTCGTGAATTTTGACACTTAATGAAAGAGAGTATTTAAATGCATTCACGGATCCCCAATACAGTTCGAATTCTACCTCCTTCTGCCTCCCTGCAATCAACGTACCTACAACCTCGATATAATGAATTGCAATGAATCCTTACCTCCCGCACTTTCCGCTGCAATAAAGAACAGGGCTTTCAAGATTGAGACTTTTCCCACGGCCATCATGCAGACTGTCAAGGCTGGGTTTATAAGTCCTCCAGAAACGTGAAAAGCTGACATGGCCAGAGTTGCAATGCTCAGTCCGCTGGTCAATGCAGTGTGCAAAACAGAATTTGGAGTGTTATTCCACGTTAAACCAGTTCCACAGGCCAGAAACAGGTACAAAAGTGTAGTTAAAAATTCGGCGAAGACTTCGATCCAAAAGAAACGTGAAAGTAAATCCGTTTTTGCGCCGAAATGGAGGGCCATGTTGTTGTCAGTGATTTGCGAATGGAATGGAGTTGAAAAGAGTTATGTAAGCCGGTCGTCGCTTCTTCGGGGGAGCGAGACGAGGACCACTGCTTTGGATGTGTATGCAACCTATCACAGTGCATACATAATAAATTGACACTGGGTCTCCACGGCTAAATAAACACCTCAGGGGCAAAGACATATATTTTGAATCTACAGCGCAAAGCTGTTTGATGGTGTGGCAAAAAGGTTCGTAAATGGTTTTGCAAATTATTAAAGCGGGGCTGGTTGAGAGACGTTGAAAAGGCGCGAAGCTTGCGTTTCGCCTCTTCGGAATACGTGAGTTGATGTCTTAAAAATATCTAGCCGGCACTGTTCACTGACCCCTCAACAATTTGGCTCAATTAGGTATCGTGCTGTTCTACAAGTAACCCACCCAAGCTCACCCACGCTCGCTTACAATAGAAATATTTCGACCTGTGAACGCAATCAGCGACTGCAGTCTAAAATTACCCAAAGTGGCTGATGGAGCAAGCAGACAATAACTATCAAAACAGTAAATACAACTCCACAATTGGATACTCTAAGTGTATTACGAAATTAACCTCTTTATACCCTTTTTAAAACAAACCATAAACTTCAAATAGAAACCCTAGTAAATCAGGATTTCACAATACCGCAAACACGCATCAGCAATGTTTAGTTCCTGTTCTTTGTTACGATGATTCCATTTCGAAAAAGATTGCAGCTTCTGCAAAACTACTTTGTGATTTTTCTCTTTCTTGAGTTGTTCTCTAGGTCGAGCATTCCGGGTTTGCACCCTGACCGCGATGGAAACAAAAAGTCACCACTTAATCTGACAAAAGCAATCGCTAGGTTCCCATAGGAAGAGAAGGGGGGGGGCAGCGACGGACTAACATCTGATTCTGGGGTAGTAGAGCGTAATATGTCAGAAAGCGGGGTAAGGAGGGCGATTTGGCCTAGGCCCGAATACAGCAATTTGATTGAGCGTTCTCCCCAAGGATGAAGATGTATTTCTTTGTCTTAAGTGGCTTTCTGAATGGTCAGACAAACCTAGTAAACAGTTTTGACTTTAGACTTTCGAATGGTAAGACCTCATGTAGCGGGAAACCATCATTGGATAGAATCGAGCCTTAATTCCAGTCGCCATAAGGAAGAGTGCTGCATTCATGCATATTATCCGTACCTCTACCCCTTAGTCAATCATCTACTCAGCTGTAATCAGTGAAGATTTCAATACGTTTATTTTTAGCTACTAACTGATCGACTAAAATTCAGAAGAATTTTCAAATTTTCCTTTGATAAATCGATTAGATATCCTTCAAATACATTTAATATGTCCCACAATTATAAAATACAGTTTGATATGCCTTTAAGTAAATCGAACATTTACAACCAAACTCTGACTTAGAAACTTTGTAAAATTATTAAAGAACAAATCTTGAACTAAGTTAGAAATACTGTAAGCTAATCTCAAGGTTGACAGCAGTCTACGTAATCTTTACGGCCGTCACAACAACGAAAAGTTAACTTAAAAAATCTAATTTCTGCTATTGGTAATGATATAACGTACCGTATACACACGTAGGTAACTTTCTTGCCGTAAGTTCAATAATAAATGTTCATAGACATAGTACTAATACTAGAGCCTGATAGGGAACATATAGAAATTATAGTTATCTGGAATAATTTACATACAGTTTCTAATATTCGACCAAGAATATGTCGAATATTTAGAGGCAAAGCAGTAGCAGGAAATGTCCAAAAAAACAAAGATCCGAAAATCTCAATTTGAGTTGTTATTGAGAAAAATAATTCACTACAGCTAAGAATTGTTATATTTACATCGCTAAATTTCACACGTATTACACGCAATAAAAAAAATTTTCAATCAGCATGTACATTGAACAATCTTCTGACCGCTTTTGCGTTCGTGAAGTGTTAAATACTAACTTAGTTTTCAGCGAAAACCTTGGCAGCAATGCCTAGCCATGCTTTGACGAGCTACATAAAGATAAAAACTAGGCTTTTAAAATACGCTAAGCTAAGCTAAGTACGGCAACTAAACAACCTAAATCGCAAGGTTTTTCCTTTCAAAGAGAAAGGTACTAAGTGAAGCAATCAGCCGACAGTTTACAGCTTTGAATCTGTGTAGAGATCCAACTCGTTAACGGACCCAGCAGCGGGGCCCATCTCTTTTCGAGATCGGAAAACCAACTGATACAGAAGTGCTGCCACCAAACCTCCTCCAATCGGTCCAGCCCAATACACCTGAAAGACAAGAAGAGTAATTTATAGTCACACGCGTTTCCACAGAGCAGAAGGCTGCAGAAGTATCAAAAGCGTACGTGGCAACGTCGAAGGGAATCATGGGTATAGCTGACCTAGAGTTTTGAGATCGAGATTCAAGGTGTTTCTTCGTGAAGTAAGAAGAAACCACATGTTCTGGTTTCATTATTTTTCCTTCCATCAGCCTGGTACAGCGTGAAATTTGATTGACCATTGGTACTCTAACACTACCCATTATAGTCCTATTATGTTGTTCGGTATCGTTATGTACCAGCGGACGCTTTACCGCGTAGTTAATCATACCATGCCATTTCATAAATGAAGAAGTGAAGCAAATATTGTAAATAAAGATTTCATATGAGATTAATGTTAGAAAATTGTCATGGCATCTTTGTATTTATTTAAAGGGGTGCTTTAACTTTCAAGGTTATGAATGAAATTCAAGTGAAAGCCATTTGCCGGAAATTTCATGTGCATGTGGTGTAGTGCTGCTGTAGAGGTTTTTTGATAAAGCTGGTAAAAACTTTTGACTGAGGAGGACCTTTTTGTGGTTTTCTTTATAAAGCTATGGATAAAACCTTACTGAAAGGCTATAGGCCATTCCGAAATTGCGCATTGAACTCAGGGGAAGTTAAAATTTTTACCAATCGATAAACTAATAATAATAAATAATACTTAAAAACTTAAAACGCGCCCATTTCCATGCAAATATGATCAGAACCGCGTAACAACTAATGCTTTAAATGTTAGAAATAAATCAAGCTAAAATGAGCAAAATGGTCAAATGACTACTCCCAACGTGAGCTTGCATGTAGTAGTGTCAGTTCATCTATTGGTTAAAACTTAAAACTTGTCTCAGTCCTCTGGGCAATTTCGGAATGGCCTATTGATCACTACTTCCTATGCTGCTTTATCTTTTAAAATCGTTGTCAAAATAACACAAATCTAAACAGCGAATGTCTTATTTTTCAACTTTGAATCTGACAGCGCAAATCTACTTTTTGTCACAGCTTGATATTCACGAACTGCTTATTCATCACATTTTCGATGGATTGCTGGGGAGGATATCCATCTTTCCAAATACATTTTCACTCTTAAACAACCTTTTATTCCGGAATAATTCTGAAACATCTAAATAGCTCTATGTTAGTTTTGGTAATCAAATGATTTTTTTTCTTGCAATTAAAATAAATAGGCATAAGTAAAGACTGAAAAAAATTGTGCGAGCACTTAGGGTGAATGCAGCTTAGTTTTAAGTCTTTGAAAGATAACGAGTGCTTATTTATTCCAAATTGTACGAGAGAAAATCATTTCATTTCTAGCTAATAATATATATGCAATTTAATTTCAACTTTCTGAGCAGTTTGATCAATTTCCGTACTCTCAGCCAATCAGTAGGTTGAACTATTTCATGTATATTATTAGTCCCTATAAAAAACATACCCAGTGATCCTCCCAAATTTCTTTTTTGTTCATGATGACCGCTGGACCGAATGAACGTGCAGGATTTATGCCACATCCCGTAAAACCGATCTAAGAGTAAAAACAACAAAGTTAAATTAATGACACTTTATCGATAACACTTTATTTCAATGTGGTGCACAATTACAATCAAAACTGTAGTCCCCTTAATGGCCCTATATTTAGGTAATTATGATATAATATAAGGCATTCAGTCTCTCCATTAAAGCGGGGTACATTTTACATTTTACGGGGCAATTTACAAAGTTTAACGAAGGGTTAAAATAAAAAAAGTTTCGGAACACCACCAGACAGTTAAACGCCTCCGAAAGGGCACCCCAGATTGGTGGGCAACTGTTTGGTGTACGTCTACTAATTTTTAAATTCTAATTTTAAAACAACATCAAATCTTCAAAATTTCCTATTTCCATAAATTTCACTTAACCTATGAGGAAAACTATATATCCCCAAATATACCCCAACATCAAAAAAGAAATTTACACAAAAGCCAGAAACGTAGATATGTGATATGAGCATAGAGATTTTTGATTGCTTGAAACGTTATTGAGATATTTGCGTTAAAATGATAATACCCAGCAAAATACGGTCTTAGGGTGTACCCTGCCTTAAGTCTTGACGTATAGAGAGTTCGTATTTCACCAAGGAATAATCCATATTATTATTATTAAAGAAATAGCCCTTAATTATGATTTAATGTGAGCCAAACCAATGGAAGTATAGGTGTATATCTGCCAAGGATATTAATTACTTTTTTCAAATATCCAGAAAAAGATTGCTTTAGGCTGGCAAAACCGAAAGAATCGTCTAGAAAATCCTTTTTCTTGTTGTCCACACAAGCAGACAAGCAAGAAAGAAAGAGATCTTATTCCAAAAAAGAAACGACGGGTTCGAGACACAACGGGAATAGCCCAGGATTTTTCTCGGTGTTATTTTTTTTTTTCTGTACTTGTTTCTTTGTTATGACACTCTCCTGAATAAGAAGATAATTTAGACGGTGTAGGCCACTGTTTTCGTCCACGCTTGAAGTTTTCAACGAGTCTTGACTGATCTTAAATGAATCAGAGTGAGCCGTTTATCGTGAACTCAAAACAGATAAAGTTTACCTGTTTTGAGTTCACGATAAACCTTGTTTCTTACCATAGACCCGTAATATATCTATAGAAGTGATATCTGTATTTCAGCTCAGAGATATTACAGGTTACAAGTAATGATGGTTTAGCCGCATTATTGGCGCAAACAAACAATATGTTTTGTTTCTATATTATTATTTTCAGCTGTTGGATAAATTGATTACTAAAAAGCCCTTACGGTCTATAGCGACACTGTTAACAGAAGTTTAAGAAGGCTCTTAAGACGTTAACTCACCCCAATAAAATGGCACACAGCTACGCAAAGGCCAATCGAAAGCGGTACTTCGTATCCATAGTGATTCCTCTTAGAGTCTGTACTAGCGCACACAGTGAAGACCAGAAGGAATGTCAGCAATATTTCAATCCCCACCGCTTGTGCCGCGGTCACACCGGGGCCTGGAACTGTCGCACCCAGGGTTCCGCGTTTCTCTTCAGGTGTGATGTATTTCAACACTGCTGAGCCAGCAATACCTTGTTAAGAATAGAAAGATGTGAATATCATTTTTATTGGACAATGTGAATTTGTTGCATGTCTCTCTTGCATGTCTGCAAGTTTCTATCATTATTACAAAACGGGTTTGTGTGCACAAAGACGGTTTAAAAATGGTCCGCAGAGCGTGCAGAATCCTAACCTCAGGTTTTTAAATATTTATTTTGGGTTGTATAATGTCCTTTGTACCCAAAAACTGCACCACACTCGATCATTTGTATGTCACGTAGTAAATGGATTGTTATTTAGGGGTTTTTTTAATACAAAAATCAATCAACCAGTAATTGGAGTTATGTGTTCCCCTGATACAGAATTTCCGCCTTAGCGCAAAAAAGTTCGCTACATCACAGCGTGAGCGAAGCAATAAAATGTTACGTATTTCTTTCAGGCGAACGTCAATGCGTAGTTGAACCGGAAATTCATAATATGTTTGGCTCGCCCAGAATGTTCGGTATTACCACTATGGAATCTATCAAAATTGTTTGCACGACATAAATAGCTTGGCAATGACAACATGTGGAACGTACAGTTCGCATAAATTCAAACCGAAAACAAAAACTACCGAAATATTGCACCTGTTGTAAGATTTCGTTTTTAGTTCGGCAACTTTTTTACTTTCCGCAGCATCGCTAGCAAATTTTGAATTATTCCCGCATTCTTGTTATCCAATCACAGACCCGTGCAAACAGTTCCTTCCCCTTACTAATAACCAGAATGTTGCCATTAAGTCTTAAGTTTTAGAGATTTGAATTTCACCAAGATCATTTTGCACTTATATTTATCGATGCATTGTTCGCCAATGCACAGGTTTTGAGAGATTAAATTAGGTGTTGCGTTGGGAACCCACAAGACCTTTCCACGTGAACTTCATCTTAATGGACGGAACAAATTGCCATTGATAACATAAGCTATTTATAAGATCAGTATATTAACTAACTTGATGTCTCTTAAGTTTGAACCGACCCCGTCGGGCCCCAATGGTTTTTTTTAATTGCTTAACTCGGACATGAAGTTTCTAAAAATAATAAGTTAAAAACAAAAGATTCTAGTGTCAGTATTAACCGTTTGTGTATTATCTCAAAGATTATGTTTTTTTTTTGTTTCTTCGAGACGAAGGGGGCACAATCTTTGTTTCTGCTTCATCGGACTTACAACAAACAGACACGCGTTGTACAAAAGCAAATGATTTGTATTCCACGCACTTCTGAGGCCCTTGACAAGTTTGCTGCAAAATACGTCAGTTGATGAAGTAGCTTTTCCCGGTAAACAATGAACGACAATAAAAATGGCGGCAGAAACCCAGATCTTTGTTCTCAAGGCATAGTGAAAAAGTTCAAAACCGAAAATTAGTTAAAGTTTCCACTCGACATTACATTGTGCTTAACACCTTGTAATTCTAGTCTGCTGGAGGGTTTCAGTTACATGAGTGATATAACAATTTTCATAAGCTCGTATTGAATATGAGTAATAATCACTCTCGAAGTTCCACTTATGCTCTTTTAACATGCATGTTAAGTCATGTGTAGAGAAAAAAGCTTTCTTGGGTGAAAACACTCTAAATATTTTCAGAATTTATTCAAAGGGTACGCTTGCCAAATACCTGCGATATCGTTTTCAACAAGCGTTAAGGGCGTTTTGTATATTTAGTTTGCCAGCTCTCCTCTGAAGGCGACGACATTAAGACAAGATCAAGCCGCCTCCGTAATTTTCATTCAGTGAGAAAATTGAACAAAAATGAGGCGGTTTTACAGACGATTTAACCAGGTCCACGAAAGCTGTTATTAGCCCACGTGACTACAGTAACATGTGCTAGCCAGCTTTTAATTCAAGTCACGTTTCTCACAATTGGTTCATGCCTAAGATTATTCTTTTAGAATTATTTAAAACGGTTCAACGGCGTCGCAGAAAGGTCGACCGTCATTATTCGTTTTCTGCAATTATTAGAAGTTTGCAGGCAGCCATCAATATTGCGATTAAAGGTCACCGACGATACAGAGCGGTCTGTAAAAGGACAAAATTTTGCTGTACACTTTACCAAATAAATACTAAATATGTGATTGGTATGACAGGGGCATCTGCAAGCAATTCCTTTACTTCACATTAGATGATTGGACAAGCTTTGTAGGATAATTTCACCCTTTCTATTGCTTTTAAGACCGTTGGTCTAACAATAACTGCGTTCGTTCGAAAGGCGAAGTGTTTGAAAAAAGACCTCTTCTTCCATTTATAGAAATTGTCTTTTTGTTATCGCAGTAGTTTTTCGTTGGTCTTTCACCGAAGTTTCCCCCTGCCCTACATTCTCGCGAATCACTGAGTAAAAAAAGGTAAAAGTAAAGTTGTTTACATTCTCCTATAATTATGGACCAATAATGCAAACAGGTCCTTTTATGGTACACTTACCTCCAGCCAATTGAAAAATAACATACGTTATCCCTCGGAGAACAGAAACTTTCCTGATGGCCATCATGGAAATGCTAACAGCGGGGTTGATGTGTCCGCCACTAAGATGCAAGCTGCACATTGCCAGGGTGGCAATGCTAAACCCAAAGCACAAAGAGATCAGTTCCGTGGATGGTGGATGGAGCGGATTCCACGTGATGGTGGTGCCAGTGGTCAGGAAAATGAAAAAGAAGGTCGCAATCAGCTCCACCAGGGCACTTGCCCAGAAGTGAATACTTTTCAGCTCTGACATTAGCATCATTTCTGCTCGCGTTGACTGTTCCGTCTGTTAATAAGCTTCCAGCTCGGTCCGCTCCGTTTGACCATCTGGCAACGCTTCAAAGGACTTGGCATTTTATGTGTTTTGTTGATTTTTTTCGTCCGCTTTGGCTTTTGTAATGGAAATGAAGCAATAATTACGGTATCGAAGGAACTAGAACGTTACATAACGTTATTGAGCTTAACTTTCCTTATTTTTATTGCCCTTTCGTCGATAATGTAACATTTAAAGGAAGATGCTACTGAAAGTGGAACAAGTTCCAGCCATGGGAAGCCATTATCAAAAATTCCGAGGAGTGGTCAAAATTCAATTTCTCCTTCTGGTATTTATCAACTGTTAAGTAGACAGGTGGAAAGAACAAAGAACCTGACATCAAACAAGAGGGTATTGTTGTCATATGTCATCAAATGCCCAGAGCTGACATGTGAAGTAGACTGCAAAGAAGAAGCGACGTCCGCACGCACGGCAATAAAGACTGAATTCACCAGCCGTCATGACTTAATATTTCAGAGATTGTGGGTGACAGCCTAAGACACGCGACTTCCCAAACATACGCTTAGAGCCGATTGCACAAAAACATTCCATTGTTTCGTGCCATAATGCGATATGCAAACAGTGCAAACTTTTACTATTTCAAATTATGAGTTCCAGCCACAGCATGGTATAGAATTAAACATAAGGAAATACGTGGAGAAATTGTGGTTTTGATTACTGCCATGGATTGGTCGCAAATGACAAAAGATATTTTACTTCTCTTGTTTATTTCTTATTCATTAACGTTACTTTGCCGCCGCAATTTTTTAGTCATTTTAATTCCAAGACATGAATATTTTATGCAAGTACTTTTGCCTCCTCTTACCACCTGCGTCGTTCCATGATTGGCAACTGAAACGAGACTGATTCAAATTGTGGAAACAGTGCGCTTTAGTTATAATGACGCTATAATCTTTGTGTTGATTTTTGTGTTCCTTGGCCAACTGAGTCAACACAAGCTTAACAGGTTCAGGTTAGAATCTCGGGAAAACATTCCTAAATGCCAATAGTTTTTGGCCATTTATCTGGCAAAGAAATAACCAGAAGGATTTAATTAAAGCTTGATTATCAAAAATTAATTAAAAAAACTGCAGCTGGTGGTGTTTGTTTATTCATTTTTTTGTTCGGAGATTCTAGTACTACCATGTTACTCTCAAATGTGAATGAAAATAAAGTTATATGTATCAGTCTGTACCATGTACGATGGCTTTTTAACATAAAAATAGCGTATATAGCTTACGGATTTAATTGAAACAAGATGTTGGTATCAGAAGCTTTACCGGATTTAAATGGGGTATGTTTCACGTTAGACTAACGAATTTAAAAGCATAGGTGCTTTTTTTTTCAAAAAAGCTTTTCTTTATCAAGGTGTGTATATTTTTTGGCAGAAAAGGAGGGTTATTTATCAACTCTCGTAACGCCCCACGAGTGGCTCGATACCTTTATGGGAACAATAAAACAAATAACAGAATTGGCATTGACCAAGCATTGGCTGCTTACGAGGGCTGCTACACTTTTGGAAAAAAGACCAATTCTGGAACGACATATCCCGCAGTGCAGAGAAGATCGGTCCGCCACAATTGCTGCCGGTAACAGTGATGTTGGTCTTGTTGTGGGTTGATCCTTGTCGGTTTGAAACCGTTCACCAATATAGCTTAGGTCGCAGGCTTTCTCACGGGGACCAACCGACTCGCCCATACAACTGCAGTTCTTTTAATGTGTATCTCTCCCATGATTGCTCAGCGTTGATGTGGAGAATATTCCAGTCACAGAGATGAAACGAATCGTTAAAATAGCGGGTCTGGGCGCCTATTTGATTTCTTGTAGAAAAGTTTAAGTTTTCCAGCATAATATGAAAAATCTGGTCAAAGGAGCAATCCAAATACCGTTCCAAATAATATATTTTTATATACAAGGTCAGTTGCCAAGCCTTTCATAACTTTGAGTAACAACCGGTCATCGAGTTGTCATTTGCAATGGGAGTTAGCCAAAGTAAATATATAACTACCGACAAGAATGGCATTTTTTTAATTCCTGAAAAGCGTAACACAATAAAAGCCCCTATATCGAGGAGCGCCGACGGATGTTTTTCTGTCAGCGCCATTTCAAAGCACTGATCCCTTATCGTTTCCTTATTAATTTAAGACTTATCATAAGGCATGTAATGAGTTCACGCAATATTTTTGTCAAGAGAGTCGGTTTCAGTGCCTCAGTGCCTGTCTTCACTCTTTTCAGCCAAAGCTAAGAGAGGATAATGAGAGAGAGAATTCATCTCACATATAGACCTTACTCCTGAGGTAATCCTTCTCAGCTATTTTTAGATATAGTATCCAGTCCTTCCCCAGGCGGATAATATTTTCACGCGCACTTCGTAAGTCTGTCTCTTGGAGAATAAAATGGGTTTTAACCCGCTTGGGCTGTACACTTGACAAACCTTTGCTCTACAGAAGTGGCTACTTTGAGGTTCTTCCAAGATTACACAAAACGGAAGAGACAAAACACAGTTTAAGAGGGATTAACTTAGGAATAAGCTCTATTTTGGAGATTAACTCTCCAAACTCAGCCTTCTCTTGACCAAGCAAGATTATATCAGATAACACAATCCAGACTTGCAAATGAATGTATGAACTATCATGCATTTGAATTGCGGAGAAAAAGAAGATATGATGAAGATATTTATGAAGATATCGAATTATCATGGCAGTTATCATCGATTATTATCGCGGTTATATATACAAAAAAAAATATTCAGGCCTAAACGGGATTCGTTGAGTTCGTAATATACTCGTATTGGTGTTTTTTTTCAACAAATCTTTCACTGACGTCAGTTAATCTCAAACCAAGTGAAGATAATACAGAATTAAAAAATGCGCAAACCTGCCAGTCTTGAACTGTTAATCACTATACAGTAAATGTGGAAAATGCAGCAATAAATAATACAGCAATCAGTTCTGCTTTAGTTGCAATACAATGTATTATTTAATTAGTGAGAATTCTCTGTGATACGAGTTAGTGTTGATACGGGGTACTGCTGGATCACTACCTGTGCTCCCACTCACCTTGTCGGCTAATTCGGCGTATTAAGGTTTTTGCTGTAATATCGATGACAAATAGAAATTTACAGCCTTTAATAAAGACTCCTTTAATCATCATCAATATTTCAATATCGCTTTAAAAATAGAAATGCTGTGTTCCAAATAAACCATTGATTTTATTGTTATTGACAGTTTCCCATTTTTTTTGAAAGTAAGTCTTCTAGGAAGCTGTGAATTATTGTTAGAAAAACGACAGAAATAACAGTTAAAGCGCACCTCAGCGAAACAACTTTTTTTGAACTTTTCAGCCTAATTTATAATATAAAACTTGTCGGTTGGTTTGTTTTTATCAGTCCCAAATAAAAGCTTGTACGAGATGGATGAAATACGGGAATTCTGCAGATTTCCACGAAATTTTCGACTGCGTTCACGACTCTCCATCAAAAATTATCCTCCTGGTATATTTTTATGTAAATGATGCGCCTAACACAAAGGAAATAAAGACTGCATATGAAATACTTCATTATCTAATTACTCCAACACCCGAATATTGGTTAATAAATAATTAAGCGAATTGACACGATGAGAAATGTTTAGGATAAACCTCCGACGACAAAACTCATTTACCAATCATTAGCTTTAAATTACTTTGTGTTAAGACGCCTTCACCGTATTGTTTTGGTTTTACTCATCACCCAATCAAATTACCCAATAAGGAAAGCTTATTGATATCGCTTAGAGCGAAATCCTGTTGCGATCACGTATAACAAGGTTTTCATGGGCAAATAACCACCAAGATCGCCGATCGTATCTTAGCTTTGGTGAAACTGTACAAGGCGTTTTAAATGTCGTATTTTACGAGCAGTAGGAAAATATGGCTGATTCAGACTCTGGCACCCATGTAACGGACATCAGTGAGAGTTTCCCAGACGATTTTGAGCCAAGGGAAGAAGGTAAACGCAGTAGTTATTTCCATTTGAGGAATTTTCAAAAAATGGTGCACTAATTTGCTTATTAGTACTTTATGCCCTGTGCCCAAATATTCCCTCGTCAAAACAATTCTGATCCTACCGAGAAACTCGTTTTATGGTCACAAATTCTTGTAACGTTTGTTCACGGCCAACGACATCACGAAGGCTGATAGTTCTTCAAATTTTTTCTAAGCTGACAAAAGCGGTCTAATTATATCGTTTGTGGCTCTATGTAGCTTGCATATAAAATGAAATGGTTTTTTTTTACTATCAAACATGGTAAACCGAGAAGCTAAGGTGCTAAATATCTGAAGCTCCGAGGTCATTATATTTGTACGAAATCCCCCAGTTACAATTTCTTCACTTGTTTTGTGTATTATTAGGTGAGCTTTTCTAATAATGAAGGTAAATCCACTTTAAAATTTTCACGTGATCTGGTGTTATCTCGTGTGAAAAAGTTTCTTTTCAAGCACTCGCTGGAGAAAAGCGTATCAGATAACCTCGTCATATCTTACCGTTGGTTAAAAAGAGATTTCCGAATTCGACGGAGTGTAGAACGGTTTTCCGGCCAATGTCGTAAATTCATTAATAAAGGGTTTGTCAGTTCGTATGAATGTGAGCTATCCGTAACTTGATTACAATTAAAACTGAAATTAAACTGTTCGGCAGCATGGTGAAAATTGCGATTTCGTGCGAAATCGCACCATTTTGACTCTCACTTCATCGTACCGAATGAAAACATAAATATATG